>Ga0315535_1000236_pt1 | contig 38474 bp, 26 predicted proteins | sample SalMarSW160220MG_2_FD_203092 | JGI IMG/M metagenome (GOLD analysis project Ga0315535, IMG submission 203092) | Salt marsh sediment microbial communities from the Plum Island Ecosystem LTER, Massachusetts, United States - Salt Marsh Sediment SW1602-20 ... | reverse complement strand
ATTTTTCACTTCTCCAATTCTTTTTCGCAAAGCGCAGAGAGTAACGTGGACGGTTTTTCGCCGTACCCTATGCGCTATATGTCCAGTTCAGTAACTTCTAATGCATTCTTTTGGATAAACTCTCTTCTCGGCTCTACCTTGTCACCCATAAGGATAGTGAAAATATTATCGGCTTCTACCGCATCCTCTACCCTAACTTTAACAAGGGTTCTCTTTTCCGGGTCCATGGTTGTATTCCACAACTGATCCGGATTCATTTCACCTAAGCCTTTATATCTCTGAATTCCAAGGCCCTTTTTGGCCTTTTCCATGAACGCACTGAGGAGTTGTTCCGGATCTTCAATCTCTTCCTTTTCTCCTTCTCCAACCCTGAAACTACCCCTCTTCAAGTCGCAGAAGTCATCACTCAGCTCCATTAACTGACGCAACTCGGGTGATGAGAGGAATTCCCAGCCCACCTCAAACCTGTGCCCTCCATTTTTAGTTTCTGTTACTGAGAATTCGTAATATCCGTCCTCTTCTCCAAGACTAATATCACTCACAGTAAAACCGCCTTCTTCGAGTTTAACAAGCAGGTTTTCCATAAAGGGCCTATCCTTGAACTGGCCCTTATTTGTCACTCCGTTTAAGACTAAGAACTCTATAAATTTGGAGCTGAAACCCTTTCTCGATAATTTGTCAAGGCATTCAAAAAACCTTACAAGCCGATTGAGCATGGTGATAAGCCTGTTTCCTGAAATCTCTCTACCATCATCGAGAAGAACAGTCTCATTTTCAGAAATACGTGTTAGAATAAAGTCATTAAATCCCTCTTCATCCTTTATAAAAAGCTCCTTCTTCTTATTCAACACACGGTAAAGCGGGGGTTGCGCCACGTAGAGATACCCCTTATCAATAAGATCCGGCATCTGCCTGAAAAAGAAAGTCAAGAGGAGCGTGCGGATGTGGGCCCCATCCACATCCGCATCGGTCATGATAATAACCTTATGGTATCTGATCGAATCGATATTATAGTCCTTCTCTCCAATCCCTGTTCCCAAGGCGGCGATCATTGTCCGGATCTCTTCACTCGATATCATTTTGTCGAATCTGGCCTTTTCAACATTTAGAATTTTCCCTTTTAGGGGCAAAATAGCCTGATTCCTCCGGTCTCGCCCCTGTTTTGCGGAACCACCTGCGGAATCACCCTCCACTATGAATATTTCACTCTTACCCGGATCCCTTTCCTGGCAGTCGGCTAACTTCCCTGGCAGGGAATGATCCGAGAGAATCCCTTTTCTCCTGGCTAACTCCTTGGCCTTTCTTGCAGCCTCCCTGGCCCTGGCCGCATCAATCACCTTTGCTAAAATTGCCCTTATAACAGTTGGATTTTCTTCGAAAAAAGTGCCTAATCCTTCATTTATAAGATTTTCTACCAACCCCTTAACTTCGCTGTTTCCCAACTTGGTCTTGGTTTGACCCTCAAACTGGGGCTCAGGCAGCTTAACACTAATAACCGCTGTCAGACCTTCTCTGACATCGTCTCCCGTCAGTTTTTCTTTTATATTTTTTGCCTGGGGAGAATTCTGTAGATACTGGTTGATACTCCTTGTAAGGGCCGACTTAAAACCTATTAAATGGGTACCCCCCTCTTGCGTGTTGATATTATTTGCAAAAGTAAACAAGTTCTCTTTATATGAATTATTATATTGAAAGGCAGCCTCTATCAGTACGCCGCTCCTTTCCCCTGAAATATAAATCGGCTTTTGATAGAGAACCTCTTTGTTTTTGTTGAGGTATTCCACAAAAGATTTTATCCCACCTTCGTAAAAGAAATCCCTTTTTTTACCGCTCCGCTCATCCGCTACCTTTATGCGAAGGCCCTTTGTAAGGAAAGAAAGTTCCCGCATCCTCTTGACCAAAGTCTCAAAATCGAAAACTAAAGTCTCAAAGATAGTTGAATCAGGTAAAAAAGCAATCCTGGTTCCGCTTCTTTCCGTATCCCCTCTTATCTCAAGCTTATTCTTTGTTTCTCCCCTTTCGTACCTTTGAAAATAGATTTTTCCATTCCTGTAGACCTCCACTTCTAAGTATTCAGAAAGCGCATTTACCACCGACACCCCAACACCGTGAAGCCCGCCTGAAACCTTATATGATTTGTTATCAAATTTGCCGCCCGCATGCAGCTTGGTCATGACGACCTCAAGTGCAGGCATATTAGCGCCCTTATGCATACCTACCGGAATCCCACGCCCGTTGTCGCGAATCGCAACACTGTTATCACTAAATAGCTTAATATCAATCCGGTCACAATATCCAGCTAAGGCCTCATCAATACTATTGTCCACCACTTCATAAACCAGATGATGAAGACCCCCGGAAGATGTGTTTCCTATATACATGGCCGGCCTTTTCCTTACTGCCGACAAACCTTCTAAGACCTTAATGTCTGCTGCTTCGTAAGTCCTGTCTTCTTCCATTACCTTAAACCCTCATCGGCATAATTAACCCTATAAACCCCTTATCTGCATCGCCTTTAAGGACACATGGCTTTGCACTATCTGTAAACTCCATGCTGATCATGTCACTCTCCATAGACTGGAGTATATCAATAAAATATTTTGGGTTAAATCCTGCCTCGATTCTTTCACCCGCATATTTTATTTCTATTTTCTCCTGCCCCTCACCCAGATCAGGGTTGGTTGAAACCAGGTCCAACAGGTCCTTTTCAAGTGTGATTTTTACAGCTCGATACCGCTCATTACTGAGAATAAGCATTTTCCTCATTGCCTCTAACAGTAAAGACCTCTTTAACAATACAGGAAACGCACATTCCTTTGGTATAACGGCCTGATAATCCGGAAACTTCGCCTCGAGGAGACGCATAACAAGTACCGCATTCTCTTTCTTGGCAACGCACTCTTTCTCCTTAAATCCTATTTCAACCGTTCCCCCTTCCGATGCAAGCCTGTTCAGTTCAGACATACCCTTCTTGGGAATCATCACCCCTTTTCCCAAATCCAGAAGACCAACATTCAAAACTGTCTTATCGATCATTGAAAGCCTGTGGCCGTCCGTGGCAATCATCCTCAGAAAATCATCCCCATCATAGGAAACCCTTTCAGTAAAAACCCCGGATAATTTAAAACCTGCCTCCTCTAAGGTTACTGCATATATAGTTTTATTGATCATATCAGTTAGTGTATTTGCATCCATTTCAACCATTGCCACACCTTCAGGTTCAATAAAGGCCGGGAATTCATCAGGAGCGATGCATGCAAGATCAAACCGAGCTACCTCATCTGAAATAAATACCCAGTTATTCTCTTTCATTTTTATCAGAAATGCTTCCGATTTGCTTTCCTTTAATATTTCAAATAGTTTTCTACCCGAAATGGTTATGCTCCCTTCCTGGATAACATTAGCAGAGATCGTTTCTTGAAAACCGAGTTCAAGATCGGTGGCTGAAAGCCGAACATTTGATCCGGAGGCATCAAAAAGGATGGTTGAAAGAACAGGCATGCTGCTTTTTCTTTCAATAATGCTTTGAACCCTTGAAACCGATTTTAAAAGTTCGTTTCTGGCAATCTTTATTTCCATTGTTTCCTCCAGAGTTTTAATATTATTTTGTTTTTTAAATATAATGGATAATCATCATAATAAGGGGTGTCAATTTGTTAAATAATGAATTATATAATTGAAATTAAAGAACAATTTTTTAGCTTATTCTAAAAAAAGGATGAAATATTTTAACAAAAACAGAGTCATCGCTTGAAATGAAAAGCCTTTGAACAACTTCTCAAAAATGATTTAAACAATTTAACACTAACCAGTCTGTTTCTCGGCTACGAGCATTTGTATTGCATTAATATCATTTAAGATCCCTTTGTTTTGGGATTTAACTTTTTCAACACGTTTTACCGCATAAATAACCGTGGAATGATGCTTATTCCCAAATGCATTCCCTATTTCCTTTAAAGAACAGGAAGTTAATTTTTTACTTAGATAGATGGCTACCTGCCTCGGATATGAGAAGGTCTTTCCCTTTTTGTTCGACAAAAGATCGCTCAAGGCTATATTAAAATATTTTGCAGTGACTCTTTGAATTTGAAGCAGATCGATATCACTTACGGGATGGTTTTTTTTCTTTATGATCGAGTCAACGACCGATATGTCTATAGGGGTTTTATAAAAGGAGGCATAAGTTTTAAGCTTGACAACATATTTGATTAGGCTCTTTAAATTGTCTGTGGCGTTTGCTAAGAAGAAAACTACGTTATCCGATAGGACCAGTTCTTTTTGTTGAGCCGATTTTTCGATGATCTTCATCTTGGTGCTTTGACTGGGGGTGTTGATTTCTGTTATGAGGCCCCACTCGAGACGTGATCTTAGCTGAGGGAGGAGGTTGGGAATCTTGCTCGGCGGATAAGTGGCTGTTATTGCTAACTGTTTACCAGATTCAAGAAAAGAACTACAGAGAGCTAAGAATTCCTCCTGCGGTTTTTTGTGTTTGGCAATGAGATGAAAATCGTCGATTAGGAGAAAATCAGAGTTGCCGCTTCTTTCCCAAAAATGATCAGCGCGACTTGTGTTGTTCGGGGATAAAAAATCCCTGACAAAACGGTCAGCGGAAAGGTACATAACATTTATGAACGGATCGTTTCTTATTACGAGATTGCCTATCGCATTCAATAAATGGGTCTTTCCGAAACTTAATTCACTGAAAATATACAGAGGATTGTAGTTATTGGAGGGGCCATCTGCTACATTTAGGGCGGAAGAGTAGGCAAGGCGGTTGCTGTTTGCTGTAACGAAACTGCTAAAGGTGCTCAAAGGATTGAGCCCTTGACAGACAGTTGTATCCGAACTCATGGGAGCTTGCTTTTTTGCGAGGTCATTCTTATGCGAAGGTGCGGTAGAGATAAAACGGATTTCAGGGAGGGTCTTTAAGTTCTTCCTGAAAACTGTTTTAATTTGATCTATATAATTATCCTGCAGCCAGCGGGCAACGAATTTATTTGGAACCTCGATTACGGCGTGATCCTGGTCGATTTCTTTGAGTGACGTCTGAGATAACCATGTCTCGAATTCGGACTTAGGGATGCCTGATTCAAAATCTCTTTTTATTTGGCCCCATATATGATTTTTTATTGTCATGGCAATTAGTTAGGAGGTATAAAAATCGTTTTGCCCAATGGATAAATAATATGAGATCTTGATCAAAATATCAATGAAAATCGTATTTAGTAAGGTTCAAAGTTCAAAAATCTCAAGATTGATGGTCTCTCCCCACAAATCCATTCTCGGACAGCCCCCTTAGGAACGAACCCAGCACATGACTCGTAAAATGTATTGTCCAAAAAAGAAGAGAACGGTGAACCTGGCAACCTTGAATAGTCGTTTAAAATACTTAGTATTTATGGACTAAATAAGAGGAGGAGATTATGACATATTCAATTGCTCTGGCGGGTAAAGGAGGTACCGGAAAAACGACAATGGCCGGTATGTTGATCAAATACCTTGTGGAAAAGGGAAAAACACCGGTTTTAGCGGTCGATGCAGATGCCAACGCGAACCTGAATGAGGTCCTGGGTTTGGATGTGGCGGAAACCTTGGGAGATGCCAGGGAGGAGATGAAGACAGGCGTTTCCGCGGGCATGACAAAGGATATCTTCATGGAGATGAAATTGCAGGAGGCGGTCATGGAAACTCCTAATTTTGATTTGATTGTCATGGGAAGACCTGAAGGGGCAGGATGCTACTGTGCAGCCAACACGCTCCTGACCCAATCCCTGGAGAGATTGATTGACAACTATAACTTTGTTGTTATTGATAATGAGGCCGGAATGGAACATATAAGCCGACTGACAACGAATGATATTGATATACTCCTTGTCGTATCCGACCCGACCCGGAGAGGACTTCAGGCGGCACATAGAATTGTCGAGCTAACAGATAAATTAGCTCTGAATGTTGGCCGCAAAATGGTCATAGTTAACAGACTTAGAGATGGGCAGTCCGAGTCTTTAGATCAGGCTTTAGACGAATACAATCTCGAGCTTGCCGGGGTGGTGCCGGAGGACCTGGACCTACAGCAGTTTGATCTTGATGGGAAACCCACAATAGAATTGAAAAAAGAAAACGAGGCTGTGAAAGCGGCATATGAGATTTTTGATAAAATGCTGCAAGGATGATAATCTGCATTTCCCATGAAAAGGGATTTTCCTCTAAGCACTAACTATGAGACCTTTGAAAAACACCCCCTTTTGCCCAATCTCTGCGTCAGGCTCAAATTTTAATCCTCGAAATACTCATTGTATTCCTGTGGTTAAAATTTTTGCCTTCCTTGACCTTGAACAAAATTGAGCGTTTTTCAAAGGTTTCACTATATATTGTGTTATAATTTTGATTAAATACAATATAGGGTATACTAAGAAAGCATAAAAGCCCTTCAAATTGCTACAAAAAATACTTGACAATGAATTGAGATTCATTTAATTTACGCCGATAGACCTCAAAAGCAGAGGTATTTTTTTACCCTGCTTTTGTTATATTTTTCACAAAAGGTTTGAACGGTTTGTTTGGTTAAGTGCACAGCGGTAGAACCGATCGTGCCTTCGGATTGTAAACAGAGAAAAAATTTTGGTAAGGAGGTAAAATAAATTGGCTTTTGAGATTCCTGAACAGCCCTATTCTGGAAAAATAGGGGAAACCACAGTCGGAGCAGGCAGTAGCGCTGTTAAATTAGGAGGGGAAGGATCCTACCCGTTTCATCTCTTCGAGGGGGATATGCCGAATGCCCCTAAGATTGCCATGGAGATCTGGGATTATGACCCCTCTGACGAGTGGCCGGCAGCGGCCGTTGCGCCGTTTAAGGATGTGATTTCTTCGCCCGAGGCCTGGGCCAAGAAATGCGTTGATGAGTATGGCGCAGACATTATTGTGCTTCAGCTTAAGAGCACGGACCCCAATGGAATGGACAGGAGCGCTGACGAGGCCGCAGAGGTGGCCAAAAAGGTTGCAGATGCGGTTGACGTGCCGCTTGTCCTATGGGGTACGGCTAATAATCAGAAGGATGAAGAGGTCTTAAAAAAGATTTCCGAGTTATGCGAGGGAAAAAATGTCGCCTTAGGGCCGGTTGAAGAGGCAAACCACAAGGGCGTGGGTGCGAGCGCCTTAGGTTACGGGCACACCATCATTGCTTCTTCACCCATAGACGTTAACTTAGCGAAGCAACTGAATATTCTTCTTGGAAACTTGGGCGTCACGCCTGAAAAGATCGTGATTGATCCCACTACGGGCGGGCTGGGATATGGTCTTGAGTACAGCTATTCGGTCATGGAACGGATAAAAATGGCCGCCCTTACCCAGGAGGATGACAAACTCCAGGTCCCGATGATCAACAATATCGGTAACGAGGTCTGGAAGTGCAAGGAGGCAGGGGAGGGGATTGATGAGGGCCCCACGATGGGAGATCCGGAAAGACGGGCAATTCTTATGGAGTCCACGGCCGCGGTTGCATATCTGTTGGGCGGATCAGATGTTCTTATTTTAAGACATCCAGAAAGCGTGCGTCTGACAAAGTCATTTATTGATCTGATGATCAATGGCGGTGTTGCAAGCGATGTCGAGGAGATCTCCAAGAGACTGGAGCTTGAAGAGGCAGATCTCATGTCTATCTCACCTGATCCTGACCTTGATTTTGGAGAGGCTGAAGCTGCTCCCAAGGAAAAGCCGGCTGCACCGAAGAAAGAGGCGGCTGAGAAACCGAAAGAAAAACCTGTGGCGGCTCCTGGGAAAGAAAAGAAAGCGGAAGTAAAGGCCGAGCCTGAAAAGGACGCCAAACCGGAAGTGGATAAGGAGACCGAAGCGAAGGCAAAGGCTGAAGAAGAGGCCAAGGCCAAGGTAGAGGCGGAAGCCAAAGCAAAGGCCGAGGCAGAGGCAAAAGAAAAGGCAGAAGCAGAGGCCAAGGCCAAGGCAGAAGCGGAGGCCAAGGCCAAGGCAGAAGCGGAGGTCAAGGCGAAAGCGGAAGAAGTGGCTAAGAGAGAGGCCGAGGAAGAAGGGATAAGGGAACAACGGGCAAAAGAGCAGGAAGAGCGCATTGCACGGATGGCCTCAGAAGAGGTTGAGGAAGTTCCTATGACCGCTGCAAAGGTGCAGAAGACCCAGTTGGAAAAAATGTTGGAAGAATTGAACTGGATACACAAACGGAATATCTATTGATCAATATCGCTTGGCTGTCCGTGAAAGCGGTCTGAATTTACAGAGATAGTTTAGCGGAAACAAATCGAAAATCTTTATCTATAATCATGAGGAGGAACCTCTAATGGCAGATGAGAAAAAAAAGGTAGTAAAACTGGAAAAGAAGAAGAAGGTTGTTGATCCGGTTGAGGCCTCAGTTGATGTTGCATCCCAGGAAATGATAGCAAGGGCAACAGAATTGGGCGTGGAGACAATCTTTGACAGGAACCTTACGATGAAACCCTGTAATATCGGAATTCAGGGGACATGCTGTAAAAACTGTGCGATGGGGCCCTGCCGTCTCCCCCTTCCAAAGGGGGGTATTGAAGGCGAAGACGAAAGAAAGGGGATGTGCGGCGCTACTGCAAATACCATCGCGGCAAGGAACTTTATCCGGATGATAGCCGGAGGCGCGGCAGCCCACTCCGATCATGGACGCTCCGTGGCCGAGGTGTTCCTGTCGGCGGCAAGAAAAGAGACCGACGCATACCAGATTAAAGATACGGTAAAGCTGATCGCCGTGGCCAAGGCCCTCGGTGTTGCTACCACTGTGGAGGTGGACGGCGAAGAGGTTGACCGCGACTTGGATGAAATAGCGCTTGAGGTGGGTGAAACCGCATTGAAGGAGTGGGGTAAACCTGAAGGAGAGCTCCTGTACCTCAAGAGGGCCCCTGAAGCGAGATATGAGCTGTGGAAAAAACAGGGTGTACTTCCGAGAAATATAGATCGGGAGATCGTTGAGATTATGCACCGGACCCACATCGGTGTTGACCAGGATTACAAGAACCTGATGAAGCAGGGGACAAGGTGCGCTATCGGCGACGGCTGGGGCGGTTCCATGTTAGCGACCGACCTACAGGATATCCTCTTTGGGACCCCATCTCCCATCCAGTCCGAGGCCAATCTGGGCATCATGAAGGAAGATCATGTGAATATCATTATTCATGGTCATGAGCCTGTCCTGTCCGAGATCATTGTGGCCGTGGCCGATACCCAGGAAATGATCGATTACGCGAAATCAAAAGGCGCCAAAGGGATCCAGTTGGGCGGCATATGCTGTACCGCCAATGAGATGCTTCAGCGTCATGGCGTCCCCTTAGCGGGAACCTTTCTCCAGCAGGAACTCGCCATCATCACCGGCGCCTGTGATGCCATGGTGGTAGATATCCAGTGCGTCATGCAGAACCTCGCAAACGTGGCAAAGTGTTTCCACACCAAGCTGATTACCACACACCCAATAGCCAAGATGGAGCAGGACAACGTCATCCACATTGAATTTGACGAGCACCATGCCCTGGAAGATGCCAGGCGGATCGTGAAAATGGCCATCGACAATTTTCAAAACCGTGGAGCAGAGGTCATGATCCCCCAGCACAAATCCATGCAAGTTGCAGGATTCGGCGTTGAGTCCATTGAGTATCATCTTGGCGGGGCCTTCAGGGGATCGTATTATACACTGAACGACAATGTTATCAATGGTCGTATTCGCGGTGTTGCCGGAGTTGTGGGCTGTAATAATGCCAGGACAAGGCATAACTACGAGCATTTAACAATCTGCAAAGAGCTGATTAAGAACGATGTGCTTGTTCTCACAACGGGATGCACCGCCATTGCCTGCGCAATGGACGGACTCCTCTCGCCGGAGAGCGCCGGGGTATACGCAGGACCGGGTCTTGCCGAGGTCTGTGAGACTGTTGGCATAGCCCCTGTCCTCCATCTCGGTTCCTGTGTCGATAACAGTCGGATACTCTTAGCCGCAACGGAAATGGTTAAGGCCGGGGGTCTGGGGAATGATATCAGTGATCTTCCTGCAGCCGGCTCCGCACCGGAATGGATGAGTGAGAAGGCCATCAGTATTGGGCATTATTTTGTGACTTCAGGTGTCTATACGGTATTCGGTTATATGCTGCCCACAAGCGGCGCTCCGGTGTTCCACGATTACATTAGCAAGGATTTTGAAAAAATGTATGGGGGCATGTGGGATGTGGAAGCGGATCCCATTAAACATGCACATATGATGATTGCCCATATCGATAAAAAGCGTAAGGCGCTTGGCATAGACAGGGCCAGGGAGAGGGTCCTTATGGACATGGCCGATCGACAGGCCCTTGAGGCGTGATTTCACAACATGCCAGCTATTCATACTGATTCGATAGTAATTTTTAAGGATTAAAATAAATCCTCAACGAAGGAGGAAAATATGTCAAAGTTAGTAGCATTTGCAGCCATTCAGGGTGGCTATAAAGTTATTTCACAGGTTGAGGGAGAGTTGAGAAACGCCCTTGAGAGCAATGATGCCAGTTCAAAGATCGGATTTCCCAATACCGCATACTACCTTCCGGTCATCTATTCTTTGACCGGCATGAAGTGTGAGACCCTGGAAGACTTAAAGAAACCGATGGAATTTGCCCGGGGTCTGCTTCCGCCGCACATAAAGGGGAAAAACTATCTTCCATACCTCGGCCCCCTGCTGGACGCCGGTATGGCAGCCCTCTTTGCCTATGAGGTCAGCGAGGCCATAAGGATATTTAAGGAGCCTGATTTTTATATCCCACAGGAAGATCCGGATATTGAAGCAGGCAAGCTCTGGGTGGGTCCTGCCGATGACACCATCTTACGGAAACGCGGGGTGGAGTTTGTCGACGGCTCGGCCCCGGGTTTTGCAGCGGTGGTGGGGGCGGCGCCCAATGCGGAGATCGCAAAGATGATCGTTGAAGATTACCAGAAGAAGAGTCTCTATATCTTCTGCGCCGCAAACCATAACGGGGTGACAGTGATTGAACAATGCTTGGAAGCCGGGATGCAGATCGGATGGAATACCCGAATCGTTCCCTTCGGCCCCGATATATCATCCGCCATATTCGCGCTGGGGTTTGCAAACAGGGCGGCAATGGCCTTTGGTGGTGTCCAGCCAGGTGATCACAAGAAGATGCTCTTGTACAATAAGGATCGGATCTTCGCGTTTGTCAATGCCTTAGGTGACATCGGTACGGAATGGGCCGTTGCAGCCGCGGGATGCGTCAACTGGGGTTTTCCGACCTTGGCGGACACCGACATTCCCGAGATCCTACCCACCGGTATCTGCACCTACGAGCACGTTGTGGCCAATGTGCCCCATGAAGAGATGTGCCAGAGGTCTGTTGAGGTCAGGGGCCTGAAGGTTACGGTCTCTGAGATCGATATTCCGATGGCCTTTGGCCCGGCCTTTGAGGGCGAGCGGGTCAGGGGAGCAGATCTCCACTGCCAGACAGGTGGGGGCAAGGCCCAGTGCACGGAACTGGTCAAGATGGCTGAGATGAACGAAATCGAAGACGGGAAGATAGAACTCATCGGTCCGGATGTCAGCGAACTGAAGGAGGGAGAAGCCTTCCCCCTGGGTATTTATGTCCAGATTGCAGGCCGTGAGTTCCAGCCCGATTTTGAGCCGATCATTGAACGGCAGATTCATCATCTGACCAATTATATCCAGTATGTCATGCATATCGGACAGCGTGATATCTCCTGGATACGGGTCAGCAAGGCGGCCATGGAAAAGGGTTTTTCCCTCAAGCATATCGGTGTTGTCCTCCATGCCAAGTTCCACCAGGATTTTTCAAATATCCTGGATAAGGTTCAGGTAACGCTTTACACCAATAAAAAGGATGTTGATGCACTGACAAAAAGGGCGAGGGGCGAATACGGGGAGAGGGATGGGCGTGTTGAGAAGATGAAGGATGAGGACGTGGAGACATTCTACTCCTGCACCCTCTGCCAGTCCTTTGCCCCCAACCATGTGTGTTCCGTAAGCCCGGAGAGAACAGGTCTTTGCGGCGCCTACAATTGGATGGACTGTAAGGCCGCCTATGAAATCAACCCCACAGGCCCCAACCAGCCCATAGAAAAGGGTGAGTGTCTTGACCCGGTTCTGGGCCAGTGGAAGGGTGTCAACGACTTTGTATACAAGGCGTCAAGGGGCAATATAACCCACTATAATTTTTACTCCATGGTCCATGACCCCATGACCACATGCGGGTGCTGTGAGTGCATTGCGGCCATGCTTCCCGGCTGCAACGGGGTCATGACCGTCGGCAGGGACTACGCAGGGGAGACACCCTGCGGCATGAAGTTCACCACACTTGCCGGTGTGATGGGAGGCGGCGCATCTACGCCGGGATTTGTGGGTCATTCCAAGTATAATATTGGCCAGGGCAAATTCATCTTGGGCGATGGAGGGTTGCTCCGTATGGTCTGGATGCCCAAGATGCTCAAGGAAGAAATTAAAGAGCGCATTGAAAAACGTGGTGCGGAAATGGGTGTTCCTGATCTTTACGATATGATTGCGGATGAGACCGTGGGAATCACCGAGGAGGAGATCCTTCCCTTCCTCGAAAAGATGGGACATCCGGCCCTCAAGATGGAGCCTCTTGTATAGGTAGAGGCGTAAGGTAAATCTATTTTCGGACGCAGATAACCGCAGAGCATTAAGGTTTAAAAAATCTGTGTATATCTGCGAAGATCTGCGTCCTCATATTTTAGGAGTGCGATATGGGATTAACTGGAATTCAGATATTTAAGATGTTGCCTAAGACAAACTGCGCAGAGTGCGGTGTTCCCACATGCCTGGCGTTTGCCATGAATCTGGCCGCGGGTAAGGCAGAATTGGATAGCTGCCCATACGTGTCTGATGAGGCCAGGGAACAATTGGCAGAGGCCTCTGCCCCGCCCATCAGACCTGTTGCCATCGGTGCAGGCACAAGGGCATTGAAGATCGGCGGCGAGACGGTGTTGTTCAGGCATGAAAAAACTTTTTTCAATCCTACAGCCCTTGCGGCCATGGTTTCCTCGGATATGGATTCAAAGGCCCTTGATGAGAAGTTGAAGGTGTGGAATGCCCTTCAGTATGAGAGGGTAGGTCTCAATCTGAGGCCGGAATTAGTGGCCTTGAAAGATACCAACGGTGATGGGGCCGCCTTTGCCGGTGTGGCAAAAAAAATTGCCGAAGAGTCCGAGTTCGGTCTTGTCCTGATGACGGATAATGTGGAGGCCATGAAGGGAGCGGTTGATGCCTGCGCCTTTAAGAAGCCCCTCCTTTATGCTGCCACGGCCGATAATGTAGAAGAGATGGGTAATCTTGCCAAAGAGACAGGGCTCCCTTTAGCCGTGAAGGCAGATAATATGGATGACTTGATTACCCTCAGCGACAAACTGACGGGTATGGGCCTGAAGGACCTCGTGCTCGATTCAGGGGCAAGGGAGCTAAAGCAGCTCTTTCAGGATCAGGTGGCTATTAGGAGGGCTCCTCTTAAGGCCGCCAATAAATCCTTGGGTTTCCCGACGATTACCTTCCCCTGTGAAATGGCCGGCAACTTAGATATGGAGACCCTTATGGCCTCCATGTTGATCGCCAAGTATGCGGGGCTTGTGGTCCTGTCCGATTTCAAGGGGGAAAATCTTTTCCCGCTCCTTCTCGAAAGGCTGAATATCTTCACCGATCCCCAACGACCCATGACCGTGACGGAGGGGATCTACGAGATCGGTGCCCCGGACGAGAATTCTCCGGTACTGGTAACCACCAATTTCTCTCTGACCTACTTTATTGTCAGTGGCGAAATTGAAGGGAGCAGGGTGCCAAGCTGGCTCCTTATCATGGATACGGAAGGGCTCTCCGTGATGACGGCATGGGCCGCAGGAAAATTCTCCGGAGACGTGGTAGGCATATTTGTGAAGAAATGCGGCATTGCCGACAAGGTTGCCCACAAGAAGATCATTATTCCCGGCTATGCAGCCTCCATCAGCGGTGAGATGGAAGAGGAACTGCCTGATTGGGAAATCTTAATCGGTCCCAGGGATGCTTCTCTGTTACCAAAGTATTTGAAGGATATGGGGAAGTAGGATAATAGGAGTGATGGAGAGCACTCCAACACTCCATTACTCCAATCACGCCAAGGCGTGACTAAGCAGCCCAGAACTGTGAGGGATAATCTCTCAAAATCCACCTGTAACAATTATAGAAGGGGGGAGTGTATCCATGTTATTAATTGGTGAAAACCTAAATGTAATCAATACGATTATCGGCAGGGCCTTTAAGGAAAAGGACCCGGGTCCCATTGCTGAGGAGGCCAAGCGGCAGAGGGACAAGAAGATGGACTGGATCGATATCAACTTAGGTCCGGCGAGAAAGGGTGGTCCTGAACTGATGGAGTTCGTAGTCAATACGGTCCAGGACGCCATTGGAGATGAGATCCCGCTCTGTCTCGATACATCCAACATCGATGCTATGGAAGCGGGTCTGGCCGCCTGTAAGGGAAAGGCCATTATCAATTCTATTATGTGCAGGACTGAGCGTTATGAAAAGATGATTCCATTGGCGGTTAAATACAAGGCAAACATGATCGCGCTCATGTGGGGGCCGGAAGGGCTGCCAAGGGATGAAAATGAACGGGGTGCCTTAGCCGCGGAACTGATTTATGCGGCCAATGAGGCCGGTGTTCCCAACGAAGATATTTTTGTGGACGGGATCGTGACCCCGGTCAATATCCAGCAGCCGCAGGCATTGAGCCTGATGGCCTTTCAAGAGATGCTTCAGGATATGTTCCCCGGCGTCAAATCCACATGCGGCCTGTCCAATATATCGAATGGTCCTCCGGACAATTTGCGGCCGATCCTGAATCAGACCTATATGGTTATGTTGGAGAGAAAGACCATGTACTCTGTCATCGCTGATGCCTATGATGACGCCCTGATTGCCCTTGCAAGGGGAGAACGGCCTGACATTGTAGAACTTATCCACAAGGTGATGGATGGTGAAGAGGTTGACGAAAAGGCCCTGGCCGACGATCCGAACGGTGATTGGAAGCTGGTCGATTACGTGAAGACCGCAAAGGTCATTCTGGGCCAATCCCTCTACTCAGATTCATGGCTTGAGTTGTAATCGCGGGACTCGATACTGGATGCTGGATGCTGGATGAATAAAGTACGCAGGAAGAAGTAAGCAGTAGGCGTAGCGGGATTAACATAGAAGTGTATATTGACTTGTTCTGCGTAGTGCGTACTGCCTACCTTTTCTTATTTATGCAGGATTAAAAAGGGCCTCCCCATAGTGCTAAGGATATAGTGTGGGGAGGCCTTTTTTTGGTCTGTAACTGAGGAATTTAGAGGATTATGGAAATGGAAAATACGGCATGTAATACCCCCGGTGATTTTGAGAGGGGTCAACAGGATAAGATGATTGAGGCCAATCTGGCACGGGTGGGGCGGAAGATCTTGGTAATGAGCGGAAAGGGGGGGGTCGGCAAGAGCACGGTGGCCAGTTATCTCGCACTCCTTTTGAGCATGAACGGCAAGAAGGTCGGCCTGTTGGATGTGGACCTGCATGGTCCGACCGTTGCGAGGCTCATGAATGTTCAGGGCGGTTTTGATATGGCCGAGGAGGGAGTTGTCAGGCCATACAGGTTTTCAGAGACCTTGGGGATAGTCTCTTTGGAGATGATTTTAGGGGAGAAGGATACTGCGGTCATCTGGCGGGGGCCTATGAAGATAAGTGCAATCAGGCAGTTCATATCTGATATTGAATGGGGCGATCTCGATTATCTCGTAGTGGATTCGCCCCCGGGCACAGGGGATGAACCACTTACCGTGGCCCAGACTATCCCCGATGCGGAGGCGATCATCGTGACAACCCCCCAGGAGATCAGCCTGGCAGATGTAAGGAAGTCTATTAATTTCTGCCGTCAGGTGAAAATGAAGATCCTGGGAGTTGTGGAGAATATGAGCGGCCTTCTCTGCCCCCACTGTGGTGAAAACGTCCCCATATTCGGGAGCGGAGGTGGTGTGAAGATGGCTGCCGACATGGGCGTGCCCATTTTGGGCCAGATCCCTATTGATCCGCAGATGGTCGATTCAGGAGATAGAGGCGATCTTAAAGGCCTGATTGAAAGATCTGATCTAAAGATCAACGATGCGTATAACACGATTCTGGAGGGGTTAATCTAAACTGAGTTTGATATCTTTGGACTCGGTTTCGGTATCCACCATTTCGACCGCACTCTGTTCAGAAAAACCTAAGAGTTTTTCAGAAGCATCCGTAGGAAGTTGTTCGACCTCGCGAAGTTTGCGCTTCATGGCCCTTGTGCGAACACCGGTCTGGTCAATGGTGTTAGAGGCTGCATCTAAATGATTTTTGACCTTGGCGAGAACATCACCGAATTTACCAAACTCTGTCTTGACTGCCGCGAGAACATTCCATACTTCGCTGGATCGCTTTTCTATGGCTAAGGTCCGGAAACCCATTCTCAGACTGCTCAAAATTGCCGAAAGTGTGGTTGGCCCGGCAACCACAACCCGTGAGGTCTGCTGTAGCTTCTCCATTAGACCGGGTTGTCGCAGTATCTCAGCGTAAAGGCCCTCGGTGGGGAGAAACATAATTGCAAAGTCGGTTGTTCCTGGAGGATCGAGATACTTGTCTGCAATTTCCTTTGCTGAATTCTGGACCGTGCGGGTGAGGGCGGCGGTAGCCTTTTCCACTGCTTCAACATCAGCACCATCCGCTGCGTTGACAAGCCTCAGGTAGTCTTCCTGTGGGAATTTCGAGTCTATTGGGAGCCAACAGACTGCGGTCGTCGACTCGTTGCCGGCGCCAGGCAGCCGAATGGCGTATTCAACTGTTTCCCGCGACCCTTCTCTTGTCTGGACGTTTTTGGCATATTGATCCGGTGTGAGGATTTGCTCTAAGAGGGCCCCAAGTTGAACTTCACCCCAGGTTCCCCGTGCCTTTACATTGGTGAGTACGCGCTTGAGATCGCCCACACCGGTTGCAAGGCTCTGCATTTCCCCAAGACCACGCTGGACAGCCTCTAATCTCTCACTGACGGTCTTGAAAGACTCGGCGAGCCGCTTTTCGAGTGTGTTTTGGAGCTTCTCGTCGACAGTCTGTCGCATCTGATCAAGTTTCTTCTCATTTGCTTCTTGCAGGGACGTTAGCTGTGCGTCAAGTGTATTGCGAAGTTTCTCGATTCGGGTCTCATTCGAGTTGGTGAGTTCTTTGATACGGCTTTCAACAGATTCTAATTTATCCCTCTGCAAGTTACCCAGTTCACCAATCGTTTGAATCATTGTCTCAATGGAAGATCTCTGGGCACCAACTACCTCTTCGCGCAGATCCCGCGCAGCCCGTGCCGATTCGTCTCTGTTAGAACGAAACTCCTCGCGAACTGTTTGTTCTACCTCTTTGATCGCACGGTTATATGAGGTTTTTAGAAAAAGGAGTATGATCAAGAGGACTATGGCAGTAGCGGAAAAGCTTACCGAAAGCCAGCTCAGGATAACATCCATCATGGCTCAGTCTCCTTTGTTGCGGGCGTTCACAGGTTCCCCCGCCTAAAGCGGGATTCAGGATTTCCTGATTTTCTGAATTCTCAACAGCACCACGTTATTGCATTTCATTCCATATCTCAACTCATTTATCGTAACCCTTTACGGCACAGCGATTTCCCGCTGTAAAGCGGGATTCAGGGTTTTTGGGAAAATAGAAATCCGATAGAAAGGGACCAGATAACAAAAAAATGACCTTTCTCCTTGACTTTCCTTGAAAACAGGTTAATATCCCTTCTAATCATAGAAAGCCCGCCCTTAACTGGCGGGTTAGTTTCGTGCTAAAGGAAAGATCCATTTATCAAAGTGGGACCCTGAAGTTTGGAACTATGAAAATTTTTTGAAAGGAGGGTGTCACTATGGCTAATGGAACAGTAAAGTGGTTTAGCGACCAAAAAGGCTTTGGATTTATTGAGCAGGAAGATGGACCGGACGTATTTGTTCACCATTCAGCAATCAATGCGGATGGCTTTAAGTCCCTTAATGAGGGCGACCGCGTTACCTTTGACATAGAGCAGGGTCAAAAAGGTCCTGCTGCAGCAAATGTAACTGTCGTTTAGATCATTATTCTGAGTTAAAAAGAGGCATTCCATCAAATCATGATGGAGTGCCTTTTTTTTGGTCAAGATGTTTAACCTTGACCGATCAGGATCAAATCAGTTATTCCCAACCTGTTCAAGGTGTCTCGCAAAGACGCCCAGTACGATCTCCAGGACCTACGGGGTAAACAAAGAGGCGAAAGTTTTTGATCAATGGAAATACTTGAAGATATTCGGTTAGATCTGAATCCCAAAAAAATCGGTGAAAAGCTTCGTGTGCAGAAGACTGGTAACGGGAATCAATTTCAGGGGCTCTTTCAGACTGCAAAAAAGCTTATTACTCCAAGAGCAGCCTATGGGGTCAGGTATATCGATGAGAAACTCGATGATGCCGTGGTCATTGATGGGATTTGTTTTAGGAGCCGGGTCTTGCGGAAGAATCTTGAAATGGTGGGACGTGTTTTTCCTTATGTCGTAACTATTGGCCCCGGATTAGAGGGAAAGGCCGATGCCTCACAGGATTTGCTGAATAAGTACTATCTCGATGCCATAGGAAATATTGCCCTGATCAAGGCACGGAAATATTTGGAGGATGAGCTGCGGGCCAGATTTGCCATGGAAGGCCTATCGTTTATGAGCCCCGGATCTTTAAAAGACTGGCCCATTGAAGAACAGAGATCTCTTTTTTCTCTTCTTGAAGGGGTGGAGCATGCTATCGGTGTGCAGTTGAACGATAGCCTCTTAATGATCCCAAGAAAATCGGTCTCCGGTATCTACTTCCCCACTACAACCACCTTTTACAGTTGTCAATTGTGTCCTCGAAAACATTGTGAGGGGAGGAAGGCCGCCTATAACGAGGAGCTCGCAGGGAAATATGGGGTACTGGAATAACGTATCTCCATTCATGCCCCAAGTGTGATTTCCCCGTTTTGGTACCGGAAGGTGAAGTTTCCTTAGGATGAAGAGCTATGAAAATAATGATTCTGGGCGGAAAGGGACAGTTAGGTAGTGATTGCACTAAGGTCCTCAGTGAAACCCATGATGTTATATCTGTAGATCTTGATGAATTAGACATTACGGATCTTTCGCAGGTGGAAGTCGTGGCAGGAAATTTTGGCGCCGATATCATAGTGAACTGCGCTGCCTTTACAAGGGTGGATGACTGTGAAAGCGAAAAGGATCTGGCCTGTAAGGTCAACATAGAGGGCCCGAGCAACCTCGCTGTAGTTGCCAAAAAAGAGGAATCCAGATTGATTCATATCTCAACCGATTATGTGTTTGACGGCAGGAAAAAGCTGCCTGAGGCCTACACGGAGAAGGATGATCCAGACCCGATTTCCTATTACGGGGTGACCAAGTTAGCAGCAGAGGAGGCTATCCGAAGGATAACAGACAACCACATCATCCTGCGCACGGCATGGCTGTACGGCATCCGGGGGCAAAATTTCTTGAAGACCATGCTAAGGCTGACCCTGAAAGATCCTCAAAAAGGGATAAAGATTGTGAATGACCAGTTCGGCTCCCCCACCTGGAGTTACAGGCTTGCCTTGCAGATTGCGAGACTGATAGAATCGGGAGGGAATGGCACCTATCATGCGACATCCGAAGAATATTGTAGCTGGTATGAGCTGGCCACCTATTTCCTTGGTAAGATGGGTCTGCCCCATTCCTTAGTTCCCTGTACCACGGCGGAATATCCCATGCCGGCCGCAAGACCGATGAACTCCATCTTAGAAAATAAGCGGCTAAAAGAGGCGGGCATCAATGTGATGCAAGACTGGAAAAGTGACTTAGATGAATTCGTTTTTAGATTCAGGGAGCGTTTGATAGACGAGACGAGAGAGGAATGACATGAAAAACATGTTAGTGACAGGGGGATGCGGCTTTATAGGGACCAATTTTATCAGGTATCTTCTGGAAGAATCTGATTTTAAAGGTTGTGTAGTTAACGTAGACGCCCTTACCTATGCCGGGAACCCGATGAATTTGAAGGAGATAGAGCAAAAGTTTACTGAACGTTACGCCTTTATACAGACGGATATATGCAATAAGGCGGATATATCCCGGATTTTTAATGATTATGAGATAGATACTATCTGCCATTTTGCGGCCGAATCTCATGTGGACAGGTCTATTGCGGGCCCCGATACTTTTATCCAGACCAATATCTTTGGTACCTTTAACCTGCTGGAATTAGCAAGGGAAAATCAAGGCCGGATTGAGCTTTTTCACCACATCAGCACGGATGAGGTGTTTGGCAGTCTGGGAAAGGAGGGCTATTTCACAGAGGAGACCGCCTACAAACCCAACAGCCCCTATTCGGCCTCAAAGGCTGCCTCCGACCATTTGGTCAGGGCCTACCATAAGACCTATGATCTCCCCGTGACCATCTCCAATTGCTCCAATAATTACGGTCCCTACCAGTTCCCTGAAAAACTGCTTCCCCTCATGATCTTGAATGCCCTTGAGGGCGAACCCCTTCCTGTTTACGGGGATGGCCTTAATGTACGGGACTGGCTCTATGTGCGGGACCACTGTACGGCCATATGGACCATAATGAAAGATGGAAAAAGAGGGGAGACTTACAACATTGGTGGCGAAACTGAAATGGAGAATATCAGGATTGTTGAGATGGTCTGTGATATCTTAGATGAGCTTCCGGCGTCAAAAAGAGACACCCCGCGAAGAGAGCTGATAGAATTCGTAAAAGACCGCCCGGGCCATGACCGCCGGTATGCCATTGACTTTACCAAATTGACACGAGAATTCGGCTGGATGCCCGAGGAGTCACTTGAATCGGGTATTCGCAAGACTATCAGGTGGTATCTCGATAACCAGGTGTGGGTTGATCGGGTAAGGAGCGGAGAATACCAGACCTGGATTAAAGAGCAGTATGGGTGAGGCGATTGAAAATTCACAGCGAGCGCATTCCCCGCTGCTTGCGGCGGGGTTCTTCAATATTGACGATTGATCCCGCGATGCGCGGGATTGATGATTTGGGCCCTAGTGGAATTTCACGGGAGAAGCCCTCTTCAACGTGACAAAAATTGCGGGTTTTCAATGAAGAGAAGGGGTAAAATGGGGTCGAAGACAGTTGTAATGTCGTTGGGAGGGTCAATCATCGTACCAGAGGAGATTGACGTGCCATTCCTGAAGATATTCAAAGAGATTATCCAGAGTCTGAAAGATGAACGGTTTATTGTCATCTGTGGCGGCGGAAAGATCTGCAGGAACTATCAAAATGCGGCAAGGGAAACGGCAGAGGTATCAAAGGAAGATCTTGACTGGATCGGGATCAGCGCCACCAGGCTGAATGCCGAACTGGTCAGGTCGATTTTTGGGGATGAAGCCCACAACAAGGTGATCCATGACCCTGATGAGGAAATCGATGGATCGAAAAGGATTGTTATCGGCGCCGGGTTTGAACCGGGAAGCTCTACGGATTTGCGTGCAGTACAGTTAGCCAACCGGTTTGGCGCTGTCAGGGTGATCAATATGTCCAATATCGATTATGTGTACAGTGGTGATCCAAAAAAGGATCCAAATGCGGAAAGACTTGAGGAAGTATCATGGTCCCAGTTCAGAAAGTTGGTTGGAGATGAATGGGATCCGGGGTTGAGCATGCCGTTCGACCCCATTGCATCGAGAGAGGCAGAGGCGTTGGGGTTAGAGGTGATCATCATCGGAAATGATGTCGATAATCTTGAGAAGCTCCTAAGAGGTGAGGCCTTTAAGGGAACTACTATCTCCAGTTAGCCATGATATCCATACAGATCTGATTCATCTCTACTGCACGTGATTCAGTGTCAGCTTCGTTGTAACAGCGAAACTCCGGGGCGTTACCCGATGGGCGGAGGTGCACAATTTCATCGCTTTCAAAGGTGATACGCAGACCATCAGTAGTGTCGAAAGAGGCAACCGGACCGAATTGCTTCCCGAAAATGGCCCCAATGGTCTCTTTATCCCTTGACTCATTCCCGGAAGAAAGCTCGTTTATCTTGGCGCTGCTCTTTTCCGTAGGGAATTCTTTCAGCCGGTTGCTGCAGGTAAACCGTTGTGGTAGTTGAGAGACCAGTTCGCTGATTGTTATGTTTTTTTCAATCGACAGCAATAGAATGGCGATATGGAGGATCACGGCGTCTCTTGTGGGTAAGGGGGATAAAATCTTCCCGCCCGATTCAATAGGAGTGGCTATCAAAAATCCGCCATTGGCCTCATATCCTATCACCCGTTTTGCTCCTTCTTCCCGGGCCTGTTGCATGGCTTCAATCACAAAGGGGGATCCGATCTTTGTACGGTAAACCGCCTTGAAAAAACCGCATTTTTCTACGGCAGAATTGCAGGATATGGGTGTGGCAACAGCATCGGCTTTGAGATATGCGGCGCAGAGAATGCCTGCCATATCTCCGCGGAGCCACTTCCCGTTTTCATCGCTGATCAAGGGTCTATCGCTGTCCCCGTCCGTTGATATAATGGCGTCAAAATGATACCCGTCAGACCATCTCTTGGCCGCCTCTACATCTTCAGGCCGGATGGCCTCTGTGTCGACCGGTATAAAGCTCTCGGAATACCCGAGAGGAGTGACATGGGCACCCAAGCCGGAAAGAATTGTGACCATATCATCGCGGCCAACAGCCGAATGTTGATATACGCCGATCTTTTTGCCGTTCAGGCAGTTTGGGGGGAAAAACTCGAGATAACGGTCTACGTACAAGACTGAGGCTTCGCCGCTGGGAGTTAGACTGTCCTCATCAACTGAAAACATTCCTTTCTCATCAAAAAGACCCTGGGCCAGTGTTACTGCCTGGCGTCTGATGCCTGCCTCATCGTGCTTGAGGATTTCACCTTGCTTTTTTGTGTATTTGATACCGTTACGGTCTTCAGGGATGTGACTCCCCGTGACCATTACAGCAGGGATTTTTTTTATGAGGCCGTAATTGGCCAATGCTGGAGATGGCAGTCTTCCGCAGCATTGTGGCTCGTAGCCCTTATCCAAAATGGCCCTGGCCGCTGCCGTCATTATCCGCTCTGTGCTTGAGCGCAGGTCTCCGCCAACGGCAATAGACCCGCGCCCTTTCAGTTCGCCTCTTTCTTCTAAGTATTGAATAAAGGCCGCTGTGTAGGCGTAACACACCTTGTCGGTCATATCATCTGCAAGGCCGCGGGCGCCGCTTGTGCCGAATTTAACCCCGCTTTGAACCATCAGATCGTTAATTTTGACTGTTTCGCCCATTAGTCTTGCCCTCCAAGAACTCCTTAAGTTTCTCAGATAGAGTTGCAAGGGAAAAAGGTTTTTGGATAAAGTCCTGAGCACCTGCATCCAAGATGTCTTGCGCAGGGCCTTCAATGGAGTACCCGCTGAAAACAATCACCTTAAGGTCCGGGCGGGCTTCCATGATAAGAGGATATACCTTTCTGCCTTCCATATCAGGCAGCTTTATATCCAATAGAGCAAGGTCAATCTGGCCGTCAAAGGTTTCGGTTATATGGATGGCGTCCTTTCCGGTCTTGGCTACCATAACCCGGTAACCTAACATCTCTAACATCGCCTGGGTCACTTCAATAACCACATCTTCATCTTCAATCATCAAAATGGTCCCTTCACCGGTGTTGAGTTCGATCTCCGGTTGTTTAACTGGCTTTGCTCCCTGCTCCTTGCTCTCTGCGCTAATGGCAGGCAGATATATCCGGACTGTAGTCCCTTTTCCCAGTTCAGAGTCCACATAGATCCAGCCACCATGATTCTTCATAATGCCGTATACGGCGGCCATCCCCATTCCACGGCCCTGAAACTTGGTGGTGAAAAAGGGTTCAAATATCCCGCCTTTCGTTTCCTTATCCATCCCCTTACCGTCATCCTCGATCATGAGACAGACATAGGAACCGGGTTTAAGACCGGGATGCTGTTTTGTGAAATTCTCGTCAAGATCTTTGTTTCCGGCAGTTATTCGGATAAGGCCCTCATCTTCCATGGCCTCATTAGAATTGGACAATATGGCAGAGAGGACCATTTGCATCTGGGCCTGGTCGGCCCTGATATACGAGATATCTTTCGGGAAATGCGTTTCCACCCTGACTTGAGGGCTGAGGTCATGTTTCAGGATGGGGAGTGTTTGTATCACAAACTCATCCAACTTCAGATTCTTTGGTTGATATTTCCCTCCCTGGGCATAGGCTAACAACTGGTCAGTTAAACGGGACATCCGATAACCGGAATCCTTCATTGCCCCAAAATATCTGTCTCGCCTTTCATCTTCAGGTAACTCCATCCTAAGGAGTTCAATGTTCCCCATAATCCCCATCAGGGCATTGTTGAATTCATGGGCAACACCGCCTGCCAAGGTGGCAATAGCCTCCATCTTCTGGGCCTGTTGGAGTTGGTTTGTAAGCTTCTTTTGTGTGGTGATGTTAAGCATAATAGAATCAAAATGAGAAACTTCTCCACCTTTTCCATACACTACACGGGAAGTGATTGACGTATACACAGGAGTTCCGTCTCTTTTCACGAGTGTTCGTTCATCATTTTCAACGACTACTTTTTCAATAAGGTTATCTGAGTATTGCTGTCTTTCTTCGGGATTTGCATAAATATCAGCTGGCGCCACCTTTTTGACTTCTTCCTCGTTATTAAATCCGAACATTTTACAGAAGGCAGGATTTGCCATAAGGAATTGCCCTTCAGGGCCGGGAGTATTTCGATAAACCGCAACCGGCAAGTTATCTACAAGCGTTCTGTATCGTTCTTCGCTCTCTTGCAGGGCCTCTTCTGCAACCTTCCTGTCAGTAATATCACGAATCGATTCAATGGCCCCTATAACTTCCCCATTGTAATCATAAAGCAGAGATGCCTTGTTCCACAGGAAGCCTCCAGGTTTAACAAGGGGATCGTAGGTTTCAGAAACCAGTGATTCCCCTTCCTTTTTTACATACTGATACTTTTCCTCTATCTCTTTATTCCATTGACCAACAAGGTCGATCAAAACCGGTCTTCTCTCTCCATAGAAGGGGATGGCATATTCGTAGTCTCCTTTGCCCAACATTTCCTGGCTCTTTATGCCCGTCATATTCTCAATGGCCCGGTTCCAGGCGATCACCTTCCCCTCCAGGTCAATAACCATGGTGGCGTCGGGGAGAAAATTGATTATTTGGGATAGACGTTGTTGTGAGGTCTTCATCTCCTCCAGTGCAAGCTTGGTTTCAGTAATATCTCGTATGATACCCTGGTATCCCAAGATGGTTCCTTTTTCATTTTGTCGATGGACCACATTGAAAAGGCAGTCCATCTCAACTCCGTTAGACCTGCGCAATTGGGTCTCAAACCGTCGTACAGTACCCCTTTCCTTCATCTCTTTACGAAATCTATACCCGTCATCGGGGTTAACGTACAACTCCTGGAAAGTCATTGTCTGCATTTCTTTTTTTGTGTAACCAAAGAGATTTAATGCATAAGTATTTGCGTCAATCAATTCTCCACGCCTGGTGGTAATGACGATGGCGTCTCTTGACTGCTCAAAAAGGGAGCGATATCTTTCTTCGGAGGCCTTCAGTACTTTCTCAGCACGCGTTCGGTTATGGATTTCTTCCTGTAGTTGTTTATTGGTCTTTGCGAGCTCGATAGTACGTTCCTTTACCCGCCGTTCCAGCTCTTCGCGCGCCTTCTTGAGGATTGCCTCGGCCCGCATGGCCTCGGTAATATCGTTGAGGACAAGCATGCACGAGGAACTTACACCTGCTTTGACCGGCAACATACTCAGTGATATCTGCCTGCTGTTTATTAGCACAGGGGTGTCAAGATCTACCTTCTCAGAACCTTCGTCTATTCTTGTGAGGAAATCTTCAATTCCTTTGCGATCACCCTCATTGATCAGCTCTGTAAATTTTGAGCCTAATAACTCTTCCTCAGAAAGGCCCATAAGAGAAACAGCAGCAGAATTGGCAAAAATTATCCTTCCTTCCGGGGCAAGTTCAATTATCGCGTCAGATATGTTTCTCAAAATCGCTTCAAGATGCCCTTTAGCAGAGATGAGTTCCTTGGTTATCTCCCGCTTATAAACACCTTTAGACCCCATTATTTCTTCTGCAGCGGCCTTTGGAATATCGTGGTCCGATTGCTCAATCGCAGCGAGAACATGCTTTGCCATCTGATTAAATGGTCCCTTTACAATAAAGGCATCCGCACCCAGTTCAGAAAAATCCCTTGATTCTTCGGCCATTGTCGCCGAGAGAATAACAGCATAAGTATCCTTTAACGCAGGCATCTTCCGAATCATCCGGCATAATTGTTCTCCATTTATGTTGGGCATTACCAGGTCGATGAACATAACATCAGGAATGTATGTCATTAAAATATCAAGTGCAGAAAGACCGTCTTCTGCTGTCTTAACCTGATGCCCTTCCTTTCCAAGCAAGTTGGACATAAACTTCAAAATTACCGGATGGTTATCGACTACCAGGATCTTTTTCATATCGCCACCTTGATTAAATATCAGCCGTTTCTACCCTTCCTTATTCAGTTTGGGGGTCGTCAATTCATGTTTCTCGCATAAACGTTATGCATCGGAGCAGGCGCCACGAAAACGCCTACTTTTCCAGTTCCTCCTTAAGTGCAAGTCCGATCTTTTCCAGGATATAAGGCTTTTTTATGCATTTCCCTGCCCCCAATTTCTGAGCAAGGTCCACCTCTCTTGTTTTGGAAAACCCGCTCGCTATGATCGCCTTTTGGCCGGGATGAATCTTGATTATCTCCTCATAGGTCTCACGTCCGTTAATCCCTTGCGGCATGATCATGTCAAGGACGATCAGGTCCACTGGATGTTCCTTCACATATTCAATGGCTTCTGCGCCACTTGAAACCGCCGCAGCATTATAACCCAACGTGATCAGCATCCCGCACGCGATCTCCCGTTGCCTCTCTTCATCATCAACTACCAGGATTTCTTCTCCGTGCCCTAAATAGTCTTCAATGGGTACCGCCCCCTCTTCAGCAGCCACGTCTTCCCTGGTAACCGGAAAGTAAAGCTCAAAGACCGTTCCTTTTTCACTGCTATTTACGTCTATGTATCCCTTATGATCCTGGACCGTATTCCACACAACAGCCAAGCCCAGACCTGTGCCGCTTCTGCCCATTACCTTTTTGGTATAGAAAGGCTCAAATATCCTTTCAAGGTCCCCTTGAGATATGCCTGAACCATCGTCTGAGACTGTCAACACAGCGTATTCTCCGGTACGCACCTCCTCAAAGCCTTTCAAGGGTTCATCCAAATACTGATTTGTAGTGTATATGGTTACTGTGCCAATACCCTCAATGGACTCTGAGGCATTGGTTATTAGATTCATTAAGGTTTTTTTGATGTGGGTAGGCGAGCAACTTATATTCAACAGATCCGTGTCAATTGCAGTTTTGAAGCTCACAGACGGGTGCGTTGCAGCAAGTTTCTGCTGCTCGGCTGAATTCAGGTATCCTTCGATCAGGGCGTTCAGGTTGGCGACCTCTTTGCTCGTAGCAACCCCTCTCGCGACTGTCAGCAAATCTTCCACAACATCTGCAGCCCTCATCCCGGATTCTTGAATGGTCTTTATAGGCCGCTTTAACGGGCTGTCTTCGGGCAGCCCCATCAAGATCAGCTCCGGGTAGCTCACAATCCCTGACAAGATATTGTTCAAATCATGGGCAACACCACCAGCCATAAGGCCCAGGGCCTCCATCTTCTGTGATCGTTGCAGTTGCTCCTGCAACCTCTGCACCCTGCGTTCAGATATGATCTTTTCAGTAATATCCCGGCCCGAACCGGTTACGGATGGTTCCATTCCCTCTTGTTTCACCAACACACTTCGAAATTCTATATAGTGCTTTGACCCATCCTTTGCTACATAGGTGGTTACTCCATCAAAACGGCCCTTTTCTTTGATTTGTGGAAGGTATTCCTCTTTGAGTGCTTTCGCGTATTTCGGAACCGTAAGATCAATAATGGGACGGCCAATTAGGTCTTCTGCGGCGTAACCTAAGGTTTCAGTCGCAGCCCGGTTTAGGGTGGTAAATCGACCTTGAAGGTCGTGGGAATAGATGAAATCGGTAATACTGTCCATTAGCTCACGATAGCGCTTCTCGCCCTTTTGCCGGGCCTCCTCTGCCAGCTTGCGTTCCTCAACTTCTAATTCCAGTTTCCCCTTTGCTTCTACGAGGTGAGAGCGTTCTCTTTCCAAGTAGTCGGTCAATTCCCTCTCCTTTTGATGAGTCGAGACGAGACCTTTCATCAATACTGTTACAGATATGGTGGTAATGGCATTTAAAAAGATGAAATTTACGCCTGCACCTATCATCATTTCCGAAGTATCAAAAAAAGGAAATGTTTGGCCAAATCGACCTGAGCTAATAAGCCACCCTATAATCGTCAGAGTGATTGCGTTAACGGTTAAAGCCATAATTGCGGCCCTCGCTCCTAGGAGAACCCCAACTAAAACTGCAAAAGTGAACAGCCATGCGGGACCGCCGCTCAAGGGTCCAATTGAAATAATTATGGCCAATCCTATGGCGTAGAGGATTAGCAAAGTTAATGCTGCGCGGATTTTATATCTTAGGCGGCGCGAAAAGAGGAGGCCAACAGCAGTTAGCCAGGCCCCGCCATCAATGATCCCCAAGCCCCACATTCTTTCCTTGATTACCAAGGCAGTTGCAGGTATGAATACAAGAAGGCACATCAATACCCCCGCAAAAAGAATAGCAAATAAAATACGCACACGCCAATAGAGGAGGCCGTCTTTTTCTACGGCTGAGGACGAAGCCATCCTTTCCATAGCGAATGTCTTAAATCGTTGGAAATAACCTGCCTTACTGTCGGTCGCTTTCATGAGAGTCATTTCTCCCTTATCGAAGTTTTTGTTGGCCTATCCATGCCCAACGGTCAGGCCTTATTCTGAGGCTAAGTGCTTATCATTCTCCATTAGGGGGTGGAGAACCTGTTTACCAGCCCACCGCTGGACAATTTCCAGGAGTTCTTTGGGTTTAACGGGTTTGGAAATATAATCATCCATGCCTGCGGCAAGGCATTTCTCCCGGTCCCCCTTCATGGCGTGGGCCGTCATGGCGATGACCGCTATGTTGCGGACTGCGGACTGCTGACCGCGGATTTCCTGTGTTGCGGTATAACCATCCATTTCAGGCATCTGAACATCCATTAGGACGATGTCGTATTCAACTCTCTTCAAGGCTTCCAAGGCCTCTCTTCCATTGGCTACCGCATCGATCCGGTGCCCGCTTTTCTCTAAGATCCGCACGGCCACTTTCTGATTGACCACATTATCTTCGGCAAGGAGGATCCGAGCCCCCCGAGCCATCCCCTCCCCTAAGCTGTGCCGGGTAATAATATCGGGTCTGGAAGGTTTTTCTTCTTCCGCTTTTTCGGGTTCTTCCACCGCCACTAAGGCCTCGGCTAAGGCGTCTAACAGTTGAGACTGACGCACCGGTTTTGTCAAATAGGCTGAACAACCCAAATTTTTGAATTTCTTAGCATCCCCCCGCTGTCCTACGGACGTCAGGATCAGAAGGCGAAGACCCGTCAACCTGGAATCGGCCTGAATGGCCCGGGCCACATCTTCTCCGTCCATACCCGGCATTTGATGGTCTAAGAGGACGGCATCAAAGGCACGATCCTCTTCAACGGACCGGTTTAACAGGGAGAGGGCATCCTTGCCGTTGGACACTTCTTCTGGAAAACACCCGAAGGATACGAGGGTCTTGTTCAGGATGGTCCGGTTGGTGGCATTATCGTCCACAATCAGGATATGCGTGCCCCGAACGCTTTGACGGGTGGTCACAGGGGTCCCGGTCTTTTTCTGCTTTGCGAAAGGAAGCATTAGGCGGAATGTGCTCCCTTTCCCCTCTTCACTCTCCGCAGCGATTTTACCGCCCATAAGTTCTACGAGACGTTTTGAAATGCTTAACCCCAATCCTGTCCCCCCAAAGCGGCGTGTAGTGGAGCCGTCGGCCTGTGTAAAGCTCTCAAAAATAGCGTCTAAACGGTCCTGTGGGATGCCGATCCCCGTATCCACGACCTCAAAACGGAGAAATACACGGTCTTCATCTTCTTGGGCCGCCTCTACACGGATGTCAATGTTACCCCTTTCCGTAAACTTGACCGCGTTGGAGGAGAGGTTTACTAATATCTGGCGGAGGCGCTCCGGATCACCGATCAGCTTCACCGTGCTCTCCGGGTGAACAAAACAGGTCAGTTCCAACCCCTTGGCTTGTGCATTGGGGGCCAGAAGTTCCCCGACGCTTTCCACCAGATAGCGGAGATCAAAGGGGATCTCTTCAATCTCTAATTTTCCCGATTCGATCTTGGAAAAATCAAGGATGTCATTGATGAGACCCAAGAGCCCGTCCCCCGCGTTCCGTACGGTTTCCGCATATTCCCGTTGTTCCTGATCCAGATCGGTGTCGAGAAGAAGGCCTGACATCCCGATGATCGCGTTCATGGGTGTGCGAATCTCATGACTCATATTGGCCAAAAACTCGCCTTTGGCCTTGGTTGATGCCTCGGCAGCGCTGAGTGCATCGTCCAACTCTATGTTCTTTATCTCCATCTGTTTGGCATATTCCGCTAATTTCTGTGAGGCTTCCTCTGCCTGTTGGCGTGCCTCCACCAGGTCCGTCACATTGATGACGTTCAGGAGTACCCCGTCGTATCGGTCCTCATTATAGATCGGCTGGACGCGCAGGATGACCTCTGCGCCACCCAAAGGCCTCTGTTTGACAATCGGTCTGCGATCAGTGCCGTTTTTAAAGGATGAGATATGGTTTTGTACCTTCTCCATCAATTCATCTGTATGGAATTCCTCTAACTGCCTCCCTAAAAGTTCGTCTCGTTTTTTTCCAACGAAACTGCAGAAGTAACCATTGACCTCGACGATCACGTTATTGGCATCCGCAAAGATGACCCCCTCTTCCATGCCCGAAATCATGGCGCGGAGTTTGGCGTTTTCGCGGTGGACGGCCTTTTCTGCTTGCTTGCGCTCTGTTTCATCGCTGTAGAGTGCCACAATCTCCCCCGAAGGGAGCTTATAAACAAAATTCTCCCTCCATCCGGAAAGTCTTTCATCCTGGTATATGCTGACAGGATGATGCTCGGATCTACCGGTCTTCCACACCCTTTGCAACACCTCAAAGAGACCGAAATCCTTGATGCCGGGAAAGATCGTGAGAACGCTTTCTCCCAAGACCTCTTCTTTCTTGATTTTATCAATCCGTTCCCCGGCCCGATTGATATCCATAAAAACAAAATCCTTGCCATCTTCCTTAGCCTCATAAACCACAACACCGCTACTCATGCTGTCGAACAGATCTCTGAACCTCTCCTCGCTCTCCATCAACTTCTTCCGGGTGAGCTTTCGCTCGGTAATATCTCTCACAACCCCTTGAAAACCCTTTGGCAGGCCATCTTCATCTCTCATCAAAGATACAGAGGCCTCTATGTATCCCACATCTCCATTTTTTCTTATAATCTTCCAATCAAAGGCCTTTGCAGAGTCACCTGTTCTGTATATCTCATTGAAGGTTTGATAGACTTCCTTGACGTCCTCTTTGTCTGTGTAATGTCGGTTGTTCATCCCCACCAAGTCATCTCTGGAATACCCGAGAATTTTACACAAAGAATCATTACAAAATGTGAGATTTCCTGAAAGGTCAACCTCAAAGTATCCGTCTTCAATGCTCCTAAGGATGGTTCTATATTTCTCTTCGCTCTTACGCAGCCGCTCCTCGGCTTTTGCCTGCTCTGTTATATCGAGATAAGTAAGCAGCTGCCCTCCATCCTCCAAGGTGACCGCAGTAAACCGGATACTTTTATCCTGTCCATCTTTACATCGTACTGAAAAGACCCTCGGTTTTTTTTCTGCTTTTTCTGCTTCATCTGTTGAATCCTTCTTCCAGATGGAAAAAACCTGGTTTCTGTACTGTGTATCAGGGTAGGCCTTTTCAAGCCAGGCCTCCTTATCGGGAAGGTCTTCAATGGTATAGCCGAAGATCTCCTTAAATTTCGGGTTGAAATATTCAAAGGTCATATCCGGGTTCATGATGGAGATTCCAAAAGGGGCTGATACTGAGAGAGTTCTGAATTGCTCTTCAACCTTCCTTCGTTTAGAGGCGTCTTCCTCTAACTTCTCAACCCTCTGTTCCAAGTCTTCATATGTTGGTTTACTTGCCATCACAAAATCCTCATTTTAATTGACTATTGATCCTATTTCCCTATCTTTTATCCATAATCTCCCTCAATTTCTGAGAAAGCTCCACAATGTTAAAGGGTTTCTGGATAAAACCGTTACACCCACGTTCGAGGATTTCAGTTGCCTGACCGTCGATGCTGTACCCACTGGAGAGGAGAACCCTTACGCCGGGGCAGATCTTTTTTAGCTTGTCATAGGTCTCACCACCGCCCATATCCGGCATGATCATATCCAGGATCACCAGATCAGGCGCAGAAGAGATAGGCTCTGCTCTATTAGCTTCGCTGACAATCTCTATAGCCTCCCTGCCGCTTTTCGCTATCAAGACGTGGTAGCCCATTTCCCCCAATAATTTCGTCCCCACATCAATGATCATATCCTCATCATCCACGAGAAGAATCGTCTCTATTCCCCGGGCCATTTTGAGGCCTTCGTCCACCTCTGCTCTTTGCGCCATACTCTTTGCTTCCATGGCGGGAAGGTAAATCTTGAACGTGGTTCCATGGTCCTTTTCGCTGTATACATCGATAAACCCCCTATGGCTCTTTATAATGCCGTAAACCGAGGCAAGACCAAGACCGGTGCCTCTGCCCATTTCCCTGGTGGTAAAGAATGGGTCGAATATCCTTTTCCGGGTGGCTTCATCCATGCCTGACCCGGCGTCAGTGACCGAGATCTTCACATATTTCCCCGGCTCCATATGATATGGTTTTGAATAATGCTCATCGATCATCACATTCTCAGTTTCCAAATAAAGTTTGCCACCGCCGGGCATCGCATGCCAGGCATTTACATAAAGATTCAGCAGCACCTGTTCTATCTGCCCCGGGTCTGCTTCAACAGCCCAGAGATCTTCCTGAAATTTTGAGTGAATCGTGATTTCTTTTTTTGTCCGGCCAAACATCCCCGAACTCTTCTTCAACAGGTTATTCAAGTTCGTGGACTTGACTTCATATTTGCCCCCCCGCGCAAAGCCCAAGAGTTGTCTGGTCAGATCTGCCGCGCTCTTGACATAATCTTCTATCCCTCTGAGGTGTTCAATGTCAGAATGGGAGGAATCCTTGCTCATCAGCATCAGCGAAGCGCGGCCCTGTATACCCATGAGCAGGTTGTTGAAGTCATGGGCTATGCCTGCAGCAAGGGTGCCGATCGCCTCCATCTTCTGTCCCTGCTGGAGCTGCTGCTCAAGACGCTCCTGTTCTGTAATGTCCCGGATAACGCCCTGGATACAGGGCATACCCTGAAAGGTTACCGAAGATGTGGATATCTCAACCCGGAAGTGTGATCCATCTTTGCCCACTGCCGTATACGTCTGGTGCTCAGAACTCAAAAGTTTGCCCTCCAGCCGCGCCTGGATACGTTCCCGGATGCGCCTCTGATCCTCCGCGGCCGTCACGTCCCAGATGGTTAAATCCAGGCCCTCTTTCATTGTGTATCCAAAAAGGTCGCATGATCTTTGGTTAAGAAACAGAAAACGTCCTGAAGGAATTTTGCAGACAAAATATCCACCCATGGTGTTTTCCACCAGGGATCGATAGCGAACTTCACTCTCCTGCAAGGCCTTCTCAGCCCGGGTTCTTTCCGAAATATCCTGATAAATCCCATAAGCTCCCGCAATCTTTCCATCAACAACCACAGGTATTCCATGAAATTCCACGTCAATAAGTGTACCATCTTTTCTGTAGCGCTTGCCGGACCCATGTATTGCTGACCCCGCAAGCGTTTTTTTGGTATGCGTTGCTGCATCCTTGACGTAGCGCCGCCCTGCAATAACTTCATCAAGGTTTTTCCGGGCGATGTCTGACTCTTTAAACTGAAAGAGTTCTTCAAAGCAGTGATTGCACGACACGATATTATGCTTTTCGTCAAGCGTCACTATGGCTAAGGCGCTTTGTTGAATCAAAGACTCCAACCGCGTTTTTTCGTGCCGTAAGGCATCTTCCGCCTGCCTGCAGGCACCAGCCTCTTTTTCTAACTCCTTGATCCTCTGTTCCAGTTCTTCATTGCTTGGCCGTTTAGTCATTGGAAACCCCTACTTGAATTGACTATTGCAAACTGAAAATTGACGAATTCATCGAAGTTGGTGAACCCAGAGCCTTGAACATTTTAACCCTGTCGAAGATCCCCGCCGCTGGCGGGGGAACTGTTGCACTTCAGAACGGATACCAATTTATTCCCGATATGGAAGTACGCTCCTCAGTGCCCGGTTCTTTATTCACCCTTATAGAATTCAGGATAAAGCTTTTTTGCGCATTCAGGGCAGATACTATGGCTGAATTCGGCTTCTGAATGGTCGCGAATATATGTCTCAATTTGGGTCCAGTACCCCTTATCATCACGGATATTTTTGCAATTGGCGCATATAGGCAAGAAACCGCGCAGCGTTTTGACCTCGGAAAGGGTTTCCTGAAGCTCTTGTATGAGCTTGTTTCTCTCCCTTTCCACCTGCTTACGCTGCTCGATTTCCTGCTGTGCCATGGAAAGCTCAATCTTGATTTCAGCAACCTGCTTGAAAATAGAGAGGACAGGGCGGTTCTCAATTTCAATCCCTTTTTTGCTGTTTTGCCAGTTCAGGTAGGCGTACAATAACGGGCAGGCAAAAACTGTGATGATGAAGCGGCTGATCAGGGTGCCTTGCATGATGCTTAAGTACGCTGGGTTGCCTGCAAATGCCCCGGTCGCAAAAAGTATGACGTCTAACCACATAACGCCGAGCAGGGTTAGGAAAACACGAAGCCAAAGCTGGATCTGAAGCTTTGGTTTACCTAAAAATTCCCAGGCAATCGCCAAGAATATAAGATCAAGCATTGTTGCTATGACGGAGGCTGTATTGATACGGAGGCTCGGTAACGGTACATAACCAGGTGAAGTATGACCTGTGGCATGCATTTGAAAATGCAGGACTGCAGCTATTAGCGGTACCAGAATGGAAACTCCAACCACGGTGAAAATGGCATTCCTACCTGCCTTAGGACCGTCAAAAACATAAACCACAAAAACTCCTAAAAGCAGAGAAGTATAAAATACTGTTGATCCGACGATGAAAGTAATTCCGACCACTTGAATTTGTGTTCCTGCATCAGTTACCCAAGACATGATCGCAGTGATCCCGCCCAAGAGTGCGTAAAAATAAATGGGACCGAAACGGTGACGTAGCGAGTGAGCCCACAGGACCAGAAAATAAACCGCCATGGCCTCCACTATCAAAATCAAAATGTCGCTATTCATGAGATTTTCTCCTTACATGGATTCAGGGATTTCGAATTTCCAATCCCCAGTACCCAATACTCAATCCTCAATATTCAATAGTCAATCCCGAGGATGCCCTTTCAATGTTTTTCCGTTCAACAAGCCTGCTACGTGCTCAAGCAGCGCATCTTTAGCCAAGGGTTTCGCCATGTAATCGTCTGCCCCAGCCTTGATGACTTTATCTCGATTTTCCTCAGTATCGTATCCTGTGACTGCCAGGATCTTGATGTGAGAGGTCTGCGGATCTTCCTTTATCAGTCTGCATACCGCAAATCCACTCATCTCCGGCATGAGCAGGTCCAGAATAATGAGCCCCGGCTTAAACGTGGCAACCTTGGCCCCGGCAGTAAAACCGCTTGAGGCCGTTTCTGTTTCGTACTTATGCGCTGAGAGCATTTGGCTAAGCAGATTCCGAATTTGGGGATCATCATCTACGATCAGGATCTTTTTGCCCGGGGAAAGGCTGTTCGCAAAGGGATACATACCCCTTTCAACGATAAAGGAGTCCAGATCCTTTCTCAGAATTCTGAAATGTCCCCCGGGTGTTTGCGAGGCCTTCAGGTCTCCGGATTTAATATATCTCCAGACGGTTCCCCTGCTGATGGAGCAATACTCCGCAGCCTGCCCAACGGTATAGAGTTCGCTTTTCATGATTACATCACCCTTTCTTGCCAAACGAATTTAAACGAATGAAGCAAATAAAACGATTGTGCTGAATTAAACAATTAGAACGATTTTAAAAATAAACGGGTTTCTTGTCAAGAAAAAAGGGCGAAGAACTTTTTTGATTTGACCGGGTATTGGGTGTTGGGTACTTGCTGCGGGTTACGGGTTCCGAGTTGTCCCGCTGAAAGTGGGAGTGAGGGCTGCTCATTTTTCGTGACTTCTGACCTGCGATCTCTGGGCTTTGATGCTGGTCGAAGATCTCGTTTTTAAGCGGGGATAATGCAGGCGGAGAGTCTGTTTGAATAATCTGTGTAATCTGCGTAATCTGCGGATGGGATTGAAGGATTGGGAAATCAGCTTATTGTTTCCATTTTGACGGGTGATCCAAAAAAATTCTTAGGACCAAGTTCCACCAACTATTGACATAGTTTAAATGACCATGTACAGTTTAACCATGAAAGATGATTTTCAGGTATGCTAAGGAGATTGAAGGATGGAAATTTATAATCTGACAGAGGCCAAGGCCAAGCTATCAGCTATTATCAGCCGCGTTGCCTTTGGAGGGAAAGCTATCACTATCAGAAGAAAGGGGAAAAACGTTGCGGTAGTGGTGCCTTATGAGGAGTATGTGCAGAAGTGGGCCAGAACCAGAGACAATAGTGGTCTATTGTCGGCCAAAGGGGCACTGGGGGACATAGAAGATATTGATGAGTTTGTTAAGAATATTTACGAGGCGAGAGAAAACTCAACCGATAGGAGCCACACGGGTATGTAATGTTCATATTTGACACGGACTCACTGAGCAATATCCTGAAGAAAGCCCCATCACCCTTATTATTGAAAAAATTGAAAGCCCTGCCGGAGCATCTGCAATTCACAACTTCAATAAACATTTCAGAGATATACTACGGGGCTCACCGGTCGAGCAATAGAAAGAAAATCCTGAAGGCCTTTGAGGAAAAAGTATTCCCAAATCTGAGTATCCTTCCTTTCGACACAGGGAGCGGCAAAATCCACGGAGGATTGAAGGCCCGTTTAGAAAAGAAAGGGCTTTCAAAGAGTGAGCCCGATTTGAGGATTGCGTCTATTGCGATCCAGCACAATATGGTTTTGGTCACCGGAAATACAAGGCATTTCAACGGAATCCCCGGGCTAAACGCGGAAGACTGGATTAACGGTTAATAAAGAGAGCATAGCTGGGTGTAAGAATGGTTATGGCGGGTCCAGGATCCCTCAGGCCCGGCTATACTCTGCGGTAATTTCTATACGCAATGGTGAAAAAGGATGAGAAGAAAGGAAAAAGAGATCTTGGATAGAGAAGAGATAGAATCGATCATCAAAAAGGCAGATGTTTGCCGGCTCGGTCTTTCTGTTGACAACATCTCCTATATCGTTCCACTTAATTTTGGCTACAAAGACAACTGTCTCTATTTTCACACTGCGAAGGTGGGCAAGAAAATAGATATGATCAAAACCAATCACAGAGTCTGTTTTGAGTTGGATATTGATCATGAAGTGGTCAGGGCGGAGAATCCGTGTGACTGGAACATGAAATTCCAAAGCGTTATCGGATACGGGAAGGCATTTCTATTAGAGGACATTGATGACAAGAGGCTGGCATTAGATATTATTGTGGAACATTATTCAGGGCGCCCCGATGGATACAAAGAAAAGCTGGTAGATCATTTAGCAGTTATCAAGGTTCAAATAGAGAGCATGACAGGGAAGAAGTCGGGCTACTGAAGTTCCCTGCGGGGCAATTATTTCAAGTAATTAAGGAGTCTACGAACAGCACGCCCTTCGGATAATCTCTGCGTACACTTCACAAGAGGAGAATAAATCAGCGATCGGGACATGGTCTTCCGGTGTATGAGCGAAGCGTTCATCGCCAGGCCCGAATCCGGCACAGGGGATGCCGGCGCGTTGCATAAATGTGCCGTCCACCCCGAATTTCCATACCGATAAATTCCCTCTGTTTCCAAGCACCGCTTCTCTTGCCTCTTGTATAATAGAGACTATATGTTCACCTTCAGGGCAGTAAAGGGAAGGGAAGTCCTTCACCAATTCTACCATTCCTCTGAAATCCGGATCTATTTCTCTACGTTTATCAATAAGCGCCTCGATCTCTTTCTGCACTGAAGTGGCCGTTTCTTGGGGTAGATACCGCCTGTCCAGCGCTATTTCGCACCAGTCCGGAGTAATGGGGCCTAACCTTCCAGGACCGGAGACAAT
>Ga0315535_1000235_pt1 | contig 38534 bp, 34 predicted proteins | sample SalMarSW160220MG_2_FD_203092 | JGI IMG/M metagenome (GOLD analysis project Ga0315535, IMG submission 203092) | Salt marsh sediment microbial communities from the Plum Island Ecosystem LTER, Massachusetts, United States - Salt Marsh Sediment SW1602-20 ... | reverse complement strand
CAATGCACCGGTTGAACAGGTCTTCGGCCCCTACAGGGATGAGGAATCCTTCAAATTGACACGTGCCTATGATATCCAGATGCGTCCCGACTCTGTCAGGGTCAGGCACATTCTTTTGTCGCTCCAGGCATTTGGCGGCAACCGCAATACCCTGTCCGCCGTGGCAGACAGCCTAGTAGGGGTGATTGAGAACGGAGGCAATTTCAATCAGATCGCGCTTAAGTATTCAGCGGATGAAAGCAACCGCGCCATTGGCGGGGACATGGGATGGATCACAGAGGGTTCTTTGCCCACCGAATTCAATGATGCATGCTTTGAAAACAAAACAGGAGACCTGGTTACATCCCAGACACAATATGGCACCCACATCATCCGGGTGGAGGAGCAGAGCCGACCTGTAAAGAAAATGCAGGTAGCCTCCATTGTCAGGAACATTTACGCCAGTGACGAGACCAACCAGGATTACTACAATCGTGCAGTAAAATTCAGGGGCAAAGCCACAGACGTGGAGAAATTTGCCGAACAAGCCCGTGAATTCGGACTCGATCCCAGATTTGCACCCAACATTACCAAAGACCAGGAATCCATTCCAGGTATTGAAGAACCCACCCCTCTGATCAAGTGGGCCTATACCTCCGAACTCAACAGCGTGAGCGACATTTTCAGCCAGAGTGATGATAAATATATCGTAGCTGTACTTACCGAAGTCAAGGAAGCAGGATATGCCACCCTGGAAGATGTAAGAGCTGAGATCGTGCTGGCTGTGAAGAAGGAGAAGAAAGCCAAAGTACTTCAATCCAGGCTGAGTGAACAACTGGCCGGGGTTACCGACCTGAACCAGTACGGAATGGCCAACAACCAGAAGGTGGGTGAAGCCACCCAGGTGAAGTTTGCAAACACCTATGTTCCAGGCGTGGGATTAGAGCCCTATATCGTTGGAGCGGCCATGTACCTCCCTGTTGACAAGATTTCCCAGCCCCTGGTCGGTGAAAGCGGGGTATTCGTTATTGCTGTTACCAACCGCACTGATCCAGGCGTACCGGAAACCATTGATGCCAGTATCCGTTCAAGGCTCAGGTACACCCTTGAGTCCAGAAGCAACTACGAAGCCTACAACGCACTGGTAGATGCAGCCAAAGTGGAGGACAACCGGCTGAAGCTCTTCTATAACTAGGGCTCGTATCTGTGCGGTCGCAAAGTGCTTGTTCGCTTCGCGAAAAATGCCAGTTTGCTTCCTGCACAGATACTCACGAAAGAAAAAACAGCAAATGTCATAAGCAGCAGCAGGGAGATTCATTATATTGTTCAACGGAATTCACCCAAACAATGTTCTTATGAGTTTGAAAATGATCGCAAGCTGTGCTATGGCAGTGATGTGCATAGTCCTATCAGCTCAGAAACCCGAAGGCCTGGTAAAAAAAGCATCGGTGGCTCCTGTCATCGGCGGGGAGATTGACGATGTTTGGTCAGAGGCCAATGTTTACAACGTTTCACTCCCTTACAGAGATGAAGTCCCCACATTGGGTGCCGAGGGAGAGACCACCTGGAAGGCGCTCTGGACCTATGATGGAATTTACCTCTTAATCGAGGTAGCGGATGATTTCTACTATCCCTGGTATGCTCCCGATCCTGAAGGTTCTGTATGGGAATATGACCTGCTATGGATCTATTTTGATACCAACCAGGAGGATTTGGAGGATGGACTTGGAGTACGAGTTGGAGAAGGTCATTACCAGGTGGCTCCGGAGTTCTGGGAAGGGCAAATTGATGGATCTCCGGTGTCTACCCTTGGCCCTATGGAAGGGTTGTGGCATGCAATTACCGTTGAAAACCCCAGCTATTTTGCAGAACTCTTTATCCCATTTACCTTTCTAGTAAACAAAGACGGGATTCAGGTAGATCCAGCAAAACAGCTTGGATTTGATGTATGTGTTATTGACAGGGATCCGGGAGATGCTGCAAGAAAGCGTGCCGTCTGGGCCAACATTGGCACCTACGATGAATCCTGGTTCAATATGGATGAATGCGGCATCATCACCCTGGATGCCTATACCCCTCCCACTCTGGTGGATAGCATTTCCCTTACCGGGGGAACAATTTCTGAGAACAATGGAACCCTGCAGATCGGGGCCCTGGTCCTGCCTGAGGATGCCTTTAACAAAAACCTGTCCTGGTCAGTGGACAATGGAAGCGGAATGGCCACCATCACCCAGGAGGGCGAGCTTACCGCCATTGCAGACGGGAGCGTTACCGTAAAAGCTGCTGCTGTGGACGGATCCGGAGTTGAGGGTACCGTGGAGGTGCTCATCATCGACCAGGCGGTTACAATGGAAGAATTAAATGTGATAAAGAATGGCTATTTCGACAGCGTGGAAGAAAATGGTGAAGCCACCCACTGGGAAGGTAAGCACAATGATGATTCACAACTTCCCGTGGTTGTAAGCGGGGTAGCGATTGCTACGCCCCTTTATAATGAGGAGTTTGCTTCACCATGGGATTACCAGTTCAATCAGGTTGGATTGTTGGCAAAGCCGAATGCTCCCTACTATTTCAGTTTTGTAGCCTGGGCAGAAGAATCCCGACCACTGAATGTCTCATTTGGGGACATTCCTGCCAATGCTTATGAAAGGTATGGTGCAACTACCGATCCAAGGTCATTCGACGAACGTTCGGATTGGACTTTTGAGATTTCCACCGAGCCCACCAGATATGCTTTTGATGTTACCTTTGACCGGATCAAGCCCAACACAGTCCAGGCTGTGCAATTCTGGTTTGGAGAGTCCGATGTGGTTTCTTATCTGGATAGCGTCATTCTTGTCAATGTCAATGACCTTGCACTCATGGAAGGATATAAACCTGTCACTTCGATTGACGTTTCAGGAGAGGCTGATGGCACTTCGGTGGAAGCAGGAGCCAACCTCCAGATGAGAGCTGTTGTAAATCCCCTTGATGCTTCCATTTCCAATGTCATGTGGAGGGTAGTGCCCGGAACAGGAATTGCCAGTATTGATGAGAACGGATTACTTGCCGGTACTGCAACAGGTAGTGTAAAAGTGATGGCCATTGCCAGGGATGACAGCAATGTTTCTGGCGAACTCGAGGTTTTAGTTACCTCTCCGGTGGGATTTCAAAAGCACCCGGTGCAAACAATAAAAGTGTTCCCAAATCCGGCATGTAACGAGTTGAATGTGATATTCAATACACAGAACAATCCCGTTTGCATATACAATGGCCAGGGAAAACTAATGACAGGAGATTATGTTTCTGGGGGTGCACACCGATTTGATATCAGCAACTTCCCCCCGGGAATCTATTTTGTAAAGATTGGTGAAAGAGTAGCAAAGTTTGTCAAATGAACAATCCAGATCCAATAAAACAAAAAGCTGTTTCGATCGGGGCATCCTTTTTCATTTAATAGGAACGCCTGACGCGTTACCCTTTTACTTTTGGATCAGCATGACCTTTCTCAATTCGATGCCTTTCCACTGATCCCTGACAGGGTGCAGTGAAACTACCAGGTCGCCGGTTCCGGCAATCTCAATTTCACCCATGTCAACGGTTTCAAATTCTCCATCCGTGGGATTGACCCCCGCCTCCAGGATGTTGTCTCCCGCCTCAAGGAATATCTTATTGGTCTGATCTGATCTGATGAGTGCTTTCACCGAATAAGTCCCCGAAGACGGGGTATTGAACATCCACTCCATCCAAGCCCGGTCATCGACCCAGTTTGTAATGGCTGCTTCTTCTCCTGATCCTTTCAGCACCATGTGCGTTCCGTACCCAGGATTATGAATATCTGCAAAGGCTGCTGGCAATGAGATCAATCCATCTTCCAGGGAAGGCATATTGCTGATGATGTCCAGGTTTCCCCTGGTTTCAACAGCTATGACCGTGTTGACGGAATCGGGGCATGCTTCAGGCAGTTCGATCAGCAAATCATCCTGGTCAAAGCGGAAGGTGAGCTTTTGATCCGGGTCTGATAACAGAGATACTTTTTTCACCCTTGTCTTCAAACCGGGGACCCTTAAAACCAGGTCCCCGGGCCAGTCAAAAACATGCAGGTAGAGTTTTGTTCCTTGAACGGTCTTCCGTTTTGTGCACCTTCCCCATGGCAATTTGAAAAAGGGACTTGCCTGTGTTCCGTAGATGGATTCGCTGTTCACGTCCATCCACTGTCCAATGGCCTCCAGACGTTCAATACTGGGAGCGGGGATCAGTCCTTCTGCAGTGGGGCCCACATTCAACAGGAGATTTCCTCCTTTGCTTGCAATATCCACCAGCATCCGGATGAGGGTTTCGGATGATTTCCAGTTTTGATCATAACGCTTATAGCCCCAGCTGGTGTTCATGGTCATACAGACCTCCCAGTCATAGTCAAGACCGGTGGGGGGCACATGCTGTTCAGGAGTGGAAAAATCTCCGGGCCAGGGGCGGTACAACCGGTTGTTGGTGATCATATCCGGGTAGTCGTCCGCCACATCCTGCAGAGCCTGAGCAGCTTCCTCCGTCATGCCCCGGGGTGTATCCCACCAAAGGATATCCAGCCCCCCATAGTTCTCCAGGATCTCTTTCACCTGGGGTATGGCTTTTCCCTCTATATATGTCATTAAAGAATCGCGCACCAGATCCGGATCCCAATGTGGCTCCCCCTGCTCGATGTTCCAGTATGTTCCTCCTGGTTCGTGCCAGTCCTGTGCCTGGGAATAATAGAATCCCAGCCTCATGCCGTGCTTTTCACAGGCTGCGGCCAGTTCCTTCAGCGGATCCCGCTTAAAGGGCGTAGCGTCCACTATGTTATACCCGCTGGCTTCAGACTTGAACATGGCAAATCCGTCATGGTGCTTGGAGGTAATCACGATGTATTTCATTCCTGCCCGCTTTGCCGTGAGCACCCAATCCTCGGCATTGAAATTCACAGGATTAAATGTTTCGGCCAGTTTTTCATATTCAGCTACCGGGATTTTGGCCCGTGCCATAATCCACTCACTGATGCCAGGGATCTGTTCTCCTTTCCACTCCCCTGCCGGCTGGGCATACAATCCCCAGTGGATGAACATCCCAAAACGCGCTTCCCTCCACCATTCCATTTTCTGATCCTGGGCGGATAATGCCTGATCTGCATCGGATGGCTGTTTTGGAGTACAAGAAATGAGCATCGAAACAATACCTGCAAGGAGAAAGAACTTTTTCATGGTCTGTTAATTTTAATGGTACAAAATCGTATACCGAAGCCTTCTTTTTTTGCTTCGCAAAAAAAACAGCGAGGAGACGATATCCCGTAGCTAGTCTACATTATCATGCAAATAGCTGTTATCGGATTTCAGTTTGGGGCCCTCTTCGTCAGTAAGGCGATAGCGGGAAACCTCCTGGTCCTCCGAGTGTTTCTTCTGCTCAATGGGGATTTTCTTGCGCACATAGGCCGGAATATTTTCCAACTCTTCGATCTCGTCGTTGATCTTGGACAATGAACCACGCTCCCGCATCTTCTCATGTGTCTCCTTCAGGATTCTCACACGTTCGGCCATCTTCTTCTCCTTGTCTTCCGGGGTGGTATCGGGTGATTGATCCATCAGAATATACTCCTCAGCATCTTTGTCCTTCGTGCCGAATTCAAGGGATGCCTGCCTGGGTATCGCATTGGAGTGCGTTGCACTCTGGGAGGAATCCTGAACAGTATCCCTCAAGGGAAGGAAGTGTTTTTCCCTCTTCCCGATATAGAGTTCAGGGATGCTGTTCATCTTGAACCCGGTGGCAATGATGGTAACGCTTATCTCCTCACCCAGCGATTCATCTCTACCCATTCCCCAGATCAGTGTTGTATTACGTGAAGAGGCACTGACCACATAGTCCGTGATCTCGGAGATCTCATCCATGGTGATCTCCTCGGTTCCCGAAGTAATATTAAGCAGCACGCTTCTTGCTCCTGTGATGTCATTGTTGTTCAGAAGTGGTGAGGTGAGTGCTGCCGCAATGGCTTTCTGAGCCCTTTCCTCGCCTTTTGCAGTGGCCGATCCCATGATGGCCACGCCGCTGTTTTGCATGACTGTCTGCACATCTGCAAAGTCCACATTGATATACCCGTGCACGGTAATGATCTCAGCAATTCCCTTGGCAGCAATGGCCAGCACATCATCGGCTTTCTCAAATGCGTTACTCACCTTCAGGTTCCCGTAGATCTCCCTCAGCTTCTCATTGTTGATCACCAGCAGCGAATCCACATGATCCTTCAGGGCGTTGATGCCTTCTATGGCCTGGTTGATGCGCTCGGGACCTTCAAAACGGAAGGGAATGGTCACTATGGCAACAGTTAGTATTCCCATTTCCCTTGCTGTCTGCGCAATGACCGGAGCAGCTCCTGTTCCGGTTCCTCCGCCCATACCTGCGGTAATAAAGATCATGTTGGTGTTGCTTGATATCACCTCCTTGATCCGGTCCAGGCTCTCCAGGGCCGCTTCGCGTCCTATATCGGCTTTGCTTCCTGCCCCCTTGCCCTCGGTAAGCCTGTCTCCCAGCTGAAGTTTTACAGCTACAGGACTGCTATGAAGGGCCTGGGCATCCGTATTACACACCACGAAATTCACATCCTGAATTCCCTTGTTGTACATGTGGTTCACCGCGTTGCTGCCGCCGCCACCCACACCGATCACCTTGATAATGGATGAACGGTCAAGCGGTAGATCGAAATTCATTAAGTCTTCCATGGTTCAGGTTTTCTACATTCTTACATCGGTCTCATCGAAAATATCACTGAGGGTGTTCTTCAGGGTGTCCATAAAGACCTTCCCGGTCTTACGGCCAATCCTGGACCTCTTCTCCACAACGGAATCTTCACCAGCCATTTCCTTCTCCTCAGCACCAGACAGGTGCTCTTCAATGATCATCCCTTCATTCTTCTCATCATAGTATTCAAGTCCCTTGAGCAGGAGCCCCACAGAGGTTGAGTACATGGGCTGATTAATTGAATCGGGAGTATCAGCAGCCATTTTCTCACCCGGGAAACCGATCCTCACATCCATGCCAGTTTTGAATTTAACCAGCTGGTTCAGGTGTTTCAACATGGAACCGCCACCGGTAAGGACAATACCTGCACTTAGTTTTTCCATATATCCGGAGCTTTCAATCTCATAGCTTACCGCATCGATGATCTCTTCCATCCTCGACTGGATAATATATGCCAGGCTTTTGAAACTGATTTCCTTGGGGTCTCTACCGGAGATTCCCGGAATGGTCACTACCTTGTCTTCTGCTGCCAGATCTCCCAGTGCCGAACCGAACTGAACCTTCAACGACTCAGCCTGGCGCTGTAGAATGGCACATCCTTCCTTGATGTCCCGTGTGAGCACATTGCCTCCGAAAGGGATGACAGCAGTATGTCTGATCACATCGTCATAGTACACTGCCACATCGGTGGTTCCCCCTCCAATGTCCACCAGGGCTACTCCGGCTTCCTTCTCATCATCGGTGAGCACGGCTGCACTGGAAGCCAGTGGTTCAAGTACAAGTTGTTTTACATCCAGGCCCACCCGGTTGATGCATTTACTGATGTTGCGGGCCGAGGAGATCTGGCCGATGACAATATGAAAGTTGGCCTCAAGGCGCTTCCCGAACATTCCCACCGGGTTCTTCACACCGGTCTCATTGTCCACAATGTAGTTCTGGGGCAACACATGGATGATCTCCTCACCCACATCCACCGGAATTTTATACATGTCATCGATCAGGTTTTGAAGATCATTCCGGGTAATTTCATCATCATATGAATCCCGGTTGGTGTATCCCCGGTTCCGGACAGACTTGATATGCTGTCCTGCGATTCCCACAAATACCTCTTTGAACTTCATGCCCGATTGCTTCATTGACTCCTCCGAGGTTGTCTGGATTGCATTGACGGTCTCCTCAATATTGAGAACAACGCCCCGCTTAACTCCTTTTGAAGCAGTCTGGCTGATGCCCAGGACTTCAAGCTTGCCCTGTTCATTCATCCGGCCCACCAGGCTCACGATCTTCGTGGTACCGATGTCAACCGCAGCTACAATTTTTTCTTTTGTTGCCATAGTATTAACGTTTAGTGCATATAACTTGGTTCGTATATTTCAGATTAATTGTCTGATATTCATTCCATCCTTGCTTTGCAAACCCCTGTTCATACAGGAGTTCCAGATTTCTTAATTTCTTTTTCCACTGATCCATGTTGCCCAGAAGGATCTGATGAGCCCCCACACGCGGAATCAACTCGTATTCACCCTGCCGGTTCACATAGATCTGTACCAACTGGTTGCTCCAGAATTGATCAGTTTCCAGGAATTTGCAGAACTGGTAAATCTCTTCCAGCCGGCCCTTTGTGTTTCCACTTTTCCCCGGACTGGGGATGGTACCCGAAGCAAGCATGATCAGGGGAGTAAAGCGGTCCGACAGTGGAAGGACCTTTCCCTCCGTATCCAGGTAGAATCCCCTTTGGCCATCGGGCAGAATCCTCACCAGAGGCACACGCTGTTCAACCCTGATCTCCAGCCTGCCTGAAATATCCTTACTCACCTCTGCATTTTTAATGAACTGGCTCTCCTTAATTTTTTCCTCCAGGCTCCTGGTGTTGATCTGCGAAAGGGGATATCCCTGAAGCTGTGCGTCGGTGTCTTCCACCATCCTCCTTACATCGTTCCTTGTCACAAAACGGCTCTGCAGGCTATCTTCAAGGATCACATCAATGCGGTTACAAAGCACTTCTTCCGATTCTCCGGATACAAATCCCATCACCACCACAAACCATGCGGCAATGCCTATCCATGTTATTATTTTAGCGATCTTTTTGATCATAATTTCTCCATCCAATTCCTGATGGGTGATACAAACTGGTTGATATCTCCTGCCCCCATGGTAACCAGCAACTCAGGTTCCTGTTCCACGAGGACTTTCAGCACCTGTTCCCTTTTCACAAGAACCTTCTCGGTCAGCTTTACCTGATCAAAAATCAGGGCAGAGGTCACGCCCGGAATGGGTTCCTCCCGGGCAGGATATATTTCCATAAGGATCAGCACATCCAACTGCTCCAGGCTCCTTGCAAATTCTCCGGCAAAATCCTTCGTCCGGGAGAACAGGTGAGGTTGAAAAATCCCAGTCAGTTTCTTATCCGGAAACAGTTTTTTTACCGAACCGAGGAAAGCCCTGATCTCCTCCGGGTGATGTGCATAATCATCAATATAGATTCTTCCTTTCTTCTGAACCTGAATATCAAACCTTCGTTCCACTCCCTTAAAGCTTGAGACGTTTCTTGCAATCACCTCCGGGGCCAATCTCATCCGGTGGGCCACGGCTATTGCCGCCACAGCATTTTCCACATTCAGCAAGCCGGGAATCCTGAGATTGATTTCAGGAATGACCATATGGGGTGTTACAACCGTAAACCGGGATCCGTTTTCCTGTTCTACAAGGTTTATAGCGTGGTAATCTGCCCTGGGATCGCTCACATGGTAGGTGTAGCATTCCACATGATCGGGAATTACCGGATTCAAACCCAGTTTCCGGATCAGTGTCCCTTTCTCCCTGATTTGTCCGATAAACGATTCAAATCCTTTTACAATGTTCTCCTCCGAGTGATAAATATCCAGATGGTCAGCATCCATGGATGAGACCACTGCCAGCTCGGGAAAGAGGGTCAGGAAAGAGCGGTCATATTCATCGGCTTCGGCAATAATGATATGTGATGCCGGATCCAGGTAGAAGTTGCTCCTGGTATTCTGACTGATCCCACCCAGGAAGGCATTGCATCCAAGGACCGAATCGTGGAGTATGTGTGCCACCATGGTTGAGATGGAGGTCTTGCCATGGGTGCCGGCCACACCGATCCCCCTCCCGGTATTGAAAACCTCTCCAAGGGCCACCGAGCGCTTGATCACCCTGAAACCGCGTTTGCGGAAATAGTTCAGCTGCTGGTGGTTTTCAGGTACTGCCGGGGTGAAAATCACCAGGGTGCGTTCCGGATTCCGGAATGCATCCGGGATCAGTACGGATCTGTCTTCAAACTGAATATCGATACCCTCCCTGTTCAACTGGTCAGTCAGGGCAGTGGAGACACGGTCATATCCTGCCACCTGCTTCCCCTGACTCACAAAGTACCGGGCCAGGGCGCTCATCCCGATGCCGCCCGCACCAATAAAATAGACACTATCCAGGTTCGACCAGATCATATCGATTCCATTATTTTTATTACTTCCCTTGCAATCCGCTGGGATGCATCAGGGATGGCCATTTGTTTAATATTGTCCGACAACTCCTTTTGCCGCTCCTCATCCTTAACCAGTTTGAGCATGGCTTCCACAAGTCCTTCCATTGCATCCCTGTCATGAATCATCACCGCTGCATTACGGTCAGCCAGAGCCTCAGCATTCCTGGTCTGGTGGTCCTCCGCCACATTGGGTGAAGGAACCAGGATCGCTGGCTTACCGATTACACATAACTCGGAAATGGTGATGGCCCCGGCCCTGGAGACAATTACATCGGCCACATTGTAGGCGCTCTCCATTTTCGATATAAAAGGCACCACCCTGATCTGCTTCAATCCGCTTTGGGCCACAGCCTGTTCCACTTCCTTTTGATAGAGCTTCCCACATTGCCAGAGGACCTGTATATCCTCCCGGTCCAGTTTATTCAATCGCCCCACCAGACTCCGGTTAATGGTTCTTGCACCCAGGCTGCCACCCACAACCAGGCATGTTTTTTTCCCTTCCTCCAGTCCGAATTCCCTCAGGTCAGCGTCCCGGTCTCCCGCCTGATTCACCAGGTTCTGCCTGATGGGATTCCCGGTTATTACAATTTGTCCGCCCGGGAAATATCTTTCCATATTTTCATAAGCCACACAGATGGCTTTTGCCGACCGGGCCAGCAACCGGTTGGTTACTCCTGCATAGGAGTTCTGCTCCTGGAGCAGGATAGGTACCCTCTTTCGGGCAGCAGCCTTCAGGATGGGTCCGCTTGCATATCCACCTACGCCCACGGCCATGTGGGGCTTAAACCGCCGTATAATCCTGCGGGAAATCAGTAAACTTGCCGCCAGTTTATAGAAGAAGGTCACATTTTTCAATGTAATTCTCCTCTGAAAACCAGCCACGGGTAATCCTTCAATGGGGTATCCGGCCTCAGGGACCTTCTCCATTTCCATGCGCCCCAGAGCCCCTACAAACAGGAATTCCGTCTGCGGGTGTGCCATCTTGATGGCATCAGCAATGGCTATGGCCGGGAATACGTGGCCCCCGGTCCCTCCACCTCCAATGAGGATTCTGTATATACGCTGGTCACCCATGCACTTCAAATTCCGGACGTTGGTTCTTTTTACGATCTGCCGTAGCCCTGCCTTCCGGCTGAACCGGCTCTGCCGCATCTGTAATATTTTGATCATCCTCTCTCTCCACACTTTCTCCTTTTACCTTTTCACTTGCTCCTTCTTTGGTGCCCCAGCTCACTGAAAGGATCATGCCGGTGGCCATGCTGGTAAAGAAAATGGACGATCCTCCCATACTCACCAGGGGCAGGGTTTGGCCGGTTACAGGAACAAGTCCCACAGCCACAGCCATGTTTACAAAGGCCTGGAGGACCAGGCCCAGGGAGAGCCCGAAGGCCAGGAAAGCACCGTACGTACTCCGGCTTCTCCGGATAATCAGTCCGGCCCTGAAAAAGAGCCACAGGTAGAGTGCCAGGACAAGGATCCCGCCAACAAGGCTGCCATACTCTTCAATGATAATAGCATAAATGAAATCGGAATAGGGATGGGGAAGCAGGTTTCGCTGGGTACTGTTCCCGGGTCCCTTTCCAAAAAGGCCTCCCTGTACAATGGCCACCTTGGCCTGGTCGGCCTGGTAGCTGTCCCCTTCTCCGTCCACGAAAGTCTCAATACGGTTCTTCCAGGTAGCAATCCGACCCTCCTTGTTGAGAAGCAGGGACCCACCCACAAAAAGAGAGAGGGCAATGATACCGGTAATAACCATCAGTGCCAGATACTTCAACGGGATTCTCCCAACAAACATCAGGGCAAACGAAGTGATAAACAACAACAGGGCCGTTGAAAAATTGGCGGGAAGGATCAATGCGCATATTCCAATGATGGCCAGGGAAACTTTACCGAAAACCTCCTTGAAATCCCTGATGTTGTTCTGGTTTACCGACAGAACCTTGGCCAGGTACATAATCAGGGCGATCTTTGCAAAGTCTGAAGTTTGTATGGTAAGTCCTGTCCCCGGAATCTGCAGCCATCGTGTGGCTTCATTGATGTTTTTACCTACCACCAGGGTCAGTACAAGAAGGGGTATGGCAAGATAGAGTACCACCACTGATATCCTGCTGAACATACGATAGGGAACCAGATGGATGAAAAAGATGATCATCAGTCCCAGGAGTATGAATTTCAGCTGCCTGAAAAGATAGAAGAAGGTATTCCCTCCCCGGTGCTGATAAGCCAGCGACCCGGTGGAACTGTAAACCGATAACAGGGATATCACCAGCAGGATCAATATGACCAGCCAGATCACCTTATCACCTTTTATGTACCTTCTTAGTTTCACTTTTCCTTTTTCCTTTTCACTTTTCACTTTTCACTTTAACCTTGTTTCAAAGAGATCTGACCGCATCTTTGAACTGTCTTCCCCTGTCCTCAAAACTGGTAAACAGATCGAAACTGGCGCAGGCCGGTGAAAGCATCACTGTTTCGCCGTCCCTGGCCAGGTAATAGGCGGTTTTTACTGCATCATCCATGCTGCTTGTCTCCACAATGGACTCCACCTTCCCTGTAAAGGCCTGGACGAGACGCGTATTGTCTTTTCCCAGGCAAACGATGGCTTTCACTTTGTTCTCCACCAGGTTGAAGAGTTCACTGTAATCGTTTCCTTTGTCCACACCGCCAACAATCCACACCATCAATCCTTTCACACTCTCCAGTGCATACCATGTGGCATTGACATTGGTGGCTTTGGAGTCATTGATGAAGTTAATCCCGTGAACCTTGGTGACTGTCTCCAGCCTGTGTTCCACTCCCTGGAAATCCATCAGGGCCTCTCTGATTACCTCATTCCTGATTTTCAGTACATTGCCCGCAATCCCGGCTGCCATGCTGTTGTAGGTGTTGTGTCTCCCTTTGAGGGACAACTCCTCTACAGACATGGTGAAATCCACATCATCGAATTCAATGTGCATCAGTGTATCCTCCTCAACCCATGCCACCTCGTTATCTTTTTTCTGGTATGCGTATGGCAGCTGCTGCGCTTTGGAAACGATCTTCTCCAATTCTTTAATGGTAATTTCATCGTCTGAGCAAAAAACGAAATACTCATCTTCGGTAAGGTTCTGCCCAACCCTGAATTTGGAATCAATGTAGTTCTGGAAATTATAATCATAGCGGTCCAGGTGATCGGGAGTAATGTTCAGCAGGATGGCAATGTCAGCCTTGAACTCATACATCCCGTCCAATTGAAAACTGCTCAGTTCGAGTACATAGTAATCGTATGATTCTGTGGCCACCATGTATGCAAAACTCCTTCCCACGTTTCCGGCAATTCCCACATTCAGGCCTGCTTTGCGCATCATGTGATGAATGAGCGAGGTGGTGGTGGTTTTTCCGTTGCTGCCTGTAATACAGACTTTTCTTGCATTGGTGTATCGTCCTGCAAACTCAATCTCCGATATGATCCTGATCTCTTTTTTTCGAAGCAGCTTCACAATAGCAGCACTTTCCGGGATACCCGGACTTTTGATCACTTCTGTGGCATTGAGGATCAGGCGTTCGGTATGTCCTCCCGATTCATAAAGCACCTGATACTCATCCAGTAGTTCCCGGTAAAATGGCTTGATTCTTCCGGCATCAGAAACAAATACATCAAATCCTTTATTCCTTGCAAGAATGGCAGCTCCTGTCCCGCTTTCTCCTGCTCCGAGGATCACTATTCGTTCTCTGTTTTCCATAAGGGTATGTGCTTAAGAGTTATCTTATTTTTAGGGTTACAATGGTGACTACTGCCAGCATGATCCCTACAATCCAGAACCTGGTCACGATCTTGGGTTCGGGGTATCCGATCTTTTGGTAGTGGTGATGGAGAGGCGCCATGAGGAAGATCCTCCGGCCGGCTCCGTATTTCTTTTTTGTTCGTTTGAAATATCCTACCTGCAGGACCACCGAAAGGCTCTCAACCAGGTAAACTCCGCAGAGGATGGGAATCAGCAGTTCCTTTCGAATGATCACGGCAAAAACGGCAATGATCCCCCCCAGTGCCAGGCTTCCCGTATCGCCCATAAAAACCTGGGCCGGATAGGAGTTGTACCAAAGAAATCCAATGGTTGCTCCGATAAAGGCCCCTGCAAAGATCACCAGTTCACCCGCATAGGGAATATGCATGATATTCAGGTAATTGGAGTAGATGGCATTGCCTGAAAGCCAGGCCAGGATCCCCAGGGTCACACCGATGATTGCGGCAGATCCTGTGGCCAGTCCGTCCAACCCGTCTGTTAGGTTGGCCCCGTTGGAAACCGATGTTACAATGAAAATGACAGCCAGCACGAAAATGATCCAGACCAGCGGGTCGGTATATTTCCCTGCAAACCAGACCAGCCATGAATAATCGAATTCGTTGTTCTTCACGAAAGGGATGGTGGTCAGCGGTCTTTTGTGCTCATGAACCACATAGAGATTTCCGGCATTATCAACCTGCATCTCCTCTGTCCTGAATTCAGTGAAATTGTCGTCTGTGATGGCGATCCTTTCACGGATCTTCACATCATCGCTCATGTAAAGGGTGATCCCAACAATAAGGCCCAGCCCCACCTGTCCGACGATTTTGAATTTTCCACGCAAACCCTCTTTGTTCTTTTTAAATACCTTGATATAGTCATCCAGAAACCCGATGATTCCAAGCCAGATGGTTGTAATGAGCATCAGGATGATATAGATGTTGGTCAGGTTGGCAAAGAGCAGAACCGGAATCACAATGGATGCCAGGATGATGATTCCACCCATGGTGGGGGTTCCCTGTTTTTTGAACTGACCCTCCAGTCCAAGGTCCCTTACCGACTCACCAATTTGTTTGCGGTGAAGAAAATTGATGATCCGTTTCCCCATCAGCATTGAAATAACCAGGGAGGTGATCACCGTGAATGCCGCCCGGGATGAGATGTAATGGAACATGCCGGCCCCTGGTATATCAAACTGTTCAAGGTATGTAAACAGATGGTAGATCATTGGTTCAGTTTAAATTCTGTTGAAGGATTTCCATATCATTGAAAGGAAACTTCTTTTTCCCGATCAACTGATAATTCTCATGCCCTTTCCCGGCCACCAGGACAATATCATCCGGCCCTGCAAGCATGCATGCGGTGCGGATGGACTCCTCCCGGTTTGTGATCCGGAGTATTTTCTCTCTGAGGTTCCGGGGAATTCCCTTCATCATATCGTCCAGTATGGATTCCGGGTCCTCATCCCTTGGATTGTCGGAAGTAAGGATCACCTTCTGGCTGGCCCTGGCAGCGATCAGGGCCATCATGGGCCGCTTTCCCCGGTCCCTGTTTCCTCCTGCTCCCACCACTGTAATGATCTCACCATTCCGGATATTCACCTCCCGGATGGTCTCCAGCACCTTACTCAATGCATCTGGGGTATGGGCATAATCCACGATACCTGTAATCCCCTTTTTCGAAGTAAATGTTTCAAACCTGCCTTTTACAGAATCCACCATGCTCATTTCCCTGAGTACATCCTCCGGGTTCTGTCCGGAAAGTACTGCCGCAGCAAAAGTGCAGACCATGTTGCTGGCATTAAAACGCCCTGGAAGCCTGACCCATACCTCGGATCCGTTGATCTCCAGTGACGAACCCTCCAGGTGCATTTCTTTGATCTTGCCCCTGAATTCACAAACCGATCTGAGACTGAATGTATGTGGGCTGGCTTTGCAGTTCTGGAGCATGACCTTCCCGTGCTTATCATCCCCGTTCACCAGGGCGAAAGCTCCTGAAGGAAGGTTGTCAAAAAATCGTTTCTTCACTTCCAGGTACTCCATGAAATCCTTGTGGTAATCCAGGTGATCACGGGTCAGATTGGTGAACACTCCACCGTTGAAATCAAGTCCCGCAATGCGTCCCTGGTGAATGGCATGGGAGGATACCTCCATGAAACAGTACCCACAGCCTGTATCGACCATTTTTCTCAGGTAACGGTTGATCTGAACAGGATCAGGGGTGGTATGGGTGGCCGGATGGGACTCTTCTCCTACAAGCACCTGGATGGTGGAGAGCAAGCCGGCCCTGAATCCAAGACTTGTATGAATCCGGTGAAGCAAAGTGGCAATGGTGGTCTTTCCGTTGGTCCCTGTGATACCCACCATGTGCAAGTCCCGGGAGGGATGACCATAGTATGCCGACGCCATCAAAGCAAGGGAAATCCTGGATTGTGCCACGCTGATCCAGGTAACTCCCGGGTATCCGGGCATGGGCTTTTCTTCAGAAATCACTGCAGAAGCACCGGAGGCGAGCGCCTGACCAATATAGTCGTGCCCGTCGGCACCGGCTCCCCTGATGGCCACAAAAACAGATCCCGGACCCACGCTTCTTGAATCAAAGGTGATCCCGCTGATCTCCTGTTCAGTAGTCCCGCTGATATGCAGGATCTCAAGTTCCGATATGATCTCTTTCAGCTTCACTTATCCTTCTCTGATACTCATTTGTAACCTGACTTCCATTCCTTTGATGATCCTGGCTCCCGCCTGAACTGATTGCTGCCGTACAGTTCCCCTGCCATCGACCACAATCCTTATTCCCTGGCTTTCCATAAGGTACAGTGCATCCTTAAGCCCCATATCAAGTACGTTGGGCACAAGTGCCTCGGGAATCTCCCGTGTACTTAAAACCATACCGGCCGGCGTACTCCGGGTGGATACCCAATCGCCTTCGCTGGTCGCCTCATGGATGGGAAGGCCCAGTTTGGTGGTTGTGTATTCAAGTGCTTCCCTTTGTCCGCTTTTTGCATAGGGAGATTGAATCTCCTGTTCTGTAAGGGCAAGCGGACTATCGTGCATTTCATATTCCCTCACATAGATCCGGTCGGTGACCTCCTTGAAGATAGGCCCTGCCACCAGGTTCCCGTAGTATATATGCTTGGATGGAGCATTGACCACCACGATGCATGAATATTTGGGATCATCGGCCGGAAAGTATCCTACAAAAGAGGCCTGGTACAGGGACTTGGTGTATCCCTCCTTGTTCAGCGAAACCTGGGCTGTACCGGTCTTGCCGGCAATCTGATAGTTGCTGTTGGAAAGATTCCGGGCGGTCCCGTTCTCCACAACACCTTCCAGCATCCCTTTGATATGACCCAGGGTCTCCCTGGAACAGATATGGTTATTGAGAACCTCTGGGGGAAACCGCTTTATTGTTTTTCCATGAGAGCGCATCTCCTCCACAAAAATTGGCCTGACCATCTTTCCGTCGTTGGCAATGGCGTTGTAAAATGCAAGGATTTGAAGGGGGGTCATCCGTACTTCATAGCCGATGGACATCCACGGAAGTGACAAACCCGACCACAGTTCGCTGTCCGTATACTTGATCTCAGGTTTTCCTTCCCCTTTAATCGCTATTCCAAGTTTCCGGTTCAGGCCCATCTCATACAGCCGGTCGACAAACTGCTCTGGCTTTTTTTGATAATGCTCATTCACCAGATGGGAAATTCCCACATTGGAAGAGGCCTCAAAAGCGCGTTTGACAGTGATCTTCCCCAGGCCCTCAGCCCCACTGTCTTCCATTTTCTGGCCGTAATAATAGGTTACCCCGTTTCCTACATCAATCATCTCATCAGGAGTCACATAACCATCCTCCAGCAACGCGATCATGGAAGCTAGCTTGAAGGTGGAACCCGGCTCGGTACTCTCCCCAATGGCATAGTTGTAATCCTCCCTGTAGTTGCCGTCTTCGCCTCTGGCCAGATTCGCAATGGCTCTGACCTTTCCTGTTTTCACCTCCATGAGCACCACGGTCCCGTGATCCGCCCCATGGCGCAGCAACTGGGTATGGAGTGCATTCTGGGCTACATCCTGCAGATCCACATCAATGGTGGTCACGATGTCGTACCCATCTTCGGGATCGATCTCATTGGCATCGTTGATGGGCATCCATACATCTCCGCGGATCTTTCTCATAAGGCGGTACCCTTCCACACCCTTCAGCTCTTTTTCGTAGGCACCTTCGATGCCAACCACGCTTCGCAGGTCCCCGCTCATCGTATAGCCCACCGTCCGGGCTGCCAGCATCCCGTATGGAAGAACCCGCTTGTTCTGTTGCACATAGATCACACCCCCTTTGAACTTACCCATGTTGAATATGGGGAACTCCTTCACCTTCTGCAGCTGGGTGTAGGTTACATTGCGCTTGACCAGGAAATAGCGGTTACCGCTCTCACGGGCCCTGACCATTTCGCGCTTGTAGGTGGTCCAGTGACGGTCCCGGAAAAGCGTGGAGAGCGATTTTGAGAGTTCATCAACACCGCTATCGAAAATCTCATTGGTGAATGATTCTGAACGGAAATCCATCCGGATCTCATAGAAAGGAACAGATACGGCCAGCAAGCGTCCGTCGGAAGAGTAAATATTTCCCCTGTTGGGTTCGATCACCTTATGCCGCACAGTGCTGTTCTCTTCCTGGGCCCATTTATCCTTCTCGAAGAACTGCAGGTGCAGGGCCTTTCCAAAAATGAGCAGACCCACGATCAGCATCAGGATATAGACCAGTGATGCACGTATCAGTATGTCCCTCTTTAACGACATGCTATTCTCCCGTATCGATCAGTTTTTTAGGTGGCTCAAGGTTCTCTTCCAAACCCAGTTCATACCGGTTCACCAGCCTGACCACTTCACTCTGGCGGCTGATCTTTACCAGGTCGGAGGAGATTGTGATGGATTTGGCACGCAACTCTTTCACATCCCCCTGCAACTGGTTCAGCCGTATCACTGTTTTTTCAGCGTGGTTCCGGTTGGCAATGGAAACAAAGGCCACCAGTACCAGCAAAAGGATGAAGCGGGACTGCTTCATCACTGCTTTCCTTGTGAGCACGTTGCCATCCAGCAGATCACGAAAGGAGAAGGACCGGTCCTTCTCCTCCATGGAAATATCAAATTCAATATTTTGCTTTTCCTTTGCCATCAGTCAGTTCTTTCTGCAATTCTCAGTTTGGCACTTCTGGCCCTGTTGTTCACTTCCAATTCTTCGGGCGAGGGAATGATCACACTTCTGTTTATCAGCCTCCAGGGTGTCTGGGGCTGGCCATAAAAATCCTTGGCAAGGTTCCCCTCCAGGTTCCCGGAACGCATGAAATTTTTGACGATGCGGTCCTCAATGGAGTGATAGGAAATGATGACCAGCCTTCCTCCCTGCTTCAGGCTCTCGGGAGTTTGAAGGAGCATTTCCCCCAGTGCTTCCATCTCGGCATTGACTTCGATCCGCAAAGCCTGATAGACCTTTGCCATGAACTTGCTGGGCTTATTCCTGGGAATGAATCTATTTAAAGCATCCTCCAGATCCCCGGTGGTTCGGAGTTTTTTCTGCTTCCTCGAATGGTCAATAGCCACAGCGAGAGCCTTTCCATTGGCCAGTTCACCGTAAGTCCAGAAGATCTTTGCCAGATCGGCCACAGTATATTCATTCAACACCCGGGAAGCTGTCATACTGCCCCGCACATCCATGCGCATGTCCAGCCCAGCATCTGATTTAAATGAGAATCCCCGGCCGGGATTATCGATCTGGTGAGAAGAGATACCCAGGTCAGCCAATATTCCGTCCACCTTCCCAATGTCATGGTATCTCAGGTAATTCCTTAAATATCTGAAGTTTGCCCCGATAAATGTGAAGCGTTTATCATCCGGAACATTTGCCTGGGCATCATGATCCTGGTCGAATGCCAAAAGCCTTCCTTTTTTCCCCAACTTTTTTAGAACTTCGAGGGAGTGCCCCCCACCACCAAAGGTCATGTCGACGTAAATGCCCTCTGGTCTGATATTTAATCCATTTATACTTTCATGCAACAATGCCGGCTTGTGATAGCCCATTACAGTTCTGATTCATCAAATGATCCACCTAATATCTTCTCAGCCAAGGCTGCAAAATCAGCATCAGCTACACTTACACTGCCATACAGTTCGGAAGCCCATATTTCGATTTTACCGGACTGGCCTGCCAGCACAACCTCACTTTGAATGTGTGCATATTCCAGCAATCTTTTCGGGATCAGCATCCGGTTGTTGGCATCCAGGGAAACCTCTGCCGTTCCCGAGAAGAACATTCTCAGGAATCGGGCATGTTCCTTGTTGTAGGGATTGGTCCTGGACCGAATGATCTTGTTCTGCCTTTCCCACTCCTCCATGGGATACATAATCAGGCAGCTCTCAAACACATCCCGCTTCAGCACAAATCCATCCTGGAGCGCTTCCCTGATCTGCTTTTTGAATGCAGCAGGGAAAGAGAGTCTCCCTTTCGGATCGAGCCTTACTGTATAGTCTCCAATGAAGGTTATCATAGCGTTTCCGCGGGTTTGAACGTAAAAATAGTACTTTTTCCCCACTTTGTACCATTTCACCCCACATTTTCCCACTTTGTTAATAACTTTTGAATGAGCGTACGAGGGAATTTTTTAATACTTTTGTCTTTACCTGTATGGACGAAGCCACCCATAAGAAGAATTTTAAACCCATTGTGCTGAAGGATCTTTTTCTGGAAAAGAGTCCCTCTGCAGCACGCTGGATCCCGGGATTTGTATTCCGTCTCCTTTCAAAAATGCTCCGGATCGACTTCATGAATGATCCCATTCTCTACAACCATGGATATAAAAAGGATGTGGATTTTGCCAGGGCCTCCATAGATGCTTTTAACGTCACCCTGGAAGTGGTGGGCAGGGAAAATTTAAAAAAGGAGGGACGGTTTGTCTTTGCATCAAATCATCCCCTGGGAGGGTTTGACGGAATGATGATTATCAGTGAGTTAAGCAAAACATATCCCCATCTGAAAGTGTTGGTGAATGACCTGCTGACCAAGGTGAAAAACATGGATGGGATCTTTGTTCCCATCAACAAGCACGGGGCACAGGCCATGGAAAATGTGCGACGGATCAATGCGATTTTTGAATCAGACGAACAGGTCATGTCCTTTCCGGCCGGACTGGTTTCACGGAGGAAAAAGGGTGTGATCAGAGATCCCGATTGGCAGAAGAGCTTCATTACAAAAGCGCGACAGTCAAAAAGGGATATCGTCCCCATTCATGTATCGGGAAGGAACTCAAACTTTTTCTACAACCTATCCAACATCAGAAAGTTCTTTGGGATCAAAACAAATCTGGAGATGTTTTTTCTTCCCAATGAGTCTTATAAGCACCGAAACAAGCATTTCGTGATTACTTTTGGGAAATTCATACCCTCTGAAACTTTCGATAACCGATTCAATGACAAAGAGTGGGCCCGGCTGGTAAAGGACCATGTTTATGCAATCGCCGGTGACCCTCAGAAAGAATTCGAAACTATTCAACAATAAACTGCAGTACCATGGCCATGAAGGACATAATACCCCCGGTTCCCCTGGAAGCCCTGATGGATGAACTCACCCAGGAGACCTTTATAAGGAAGACCAACAAGGCTGGCAATAAGATTTACATCATTAAGGCCGATACAGCACCCAATACCATGCGTGAAATCGGCAGGTTAAGGGAGTTATCCTTCCGTAATGCCGGCGGAGGAACCGGACTGGAATGTGATCTTGATGAATACGATACGGGGATAGATTCATACAGACAGCTGATCGTCTGGGATCCCGACGAAAAGGCCATTCTGGGAGGTTACCGTTTTTATATCTGCGAACCCGGAAAGTGCATAAAAGATGGGAAAGTTCAGCTGGCCACTTCCAAACTATTTAACTTTTCAGACCAATTTGTAAAGGATTATCTTCCCCACATGATCGAACTGGGCCGTTCATTTGTTCAGCCCAAATACCAATCCACCGGCTTACGCAGAAAAGGAATTTATGCCCTTGATAACCTTTGGGACGGTCTGGGAACACTGGTGCTGGACTATCCCAACAAAAAATATATGTTCGGGAAAGTGACCATGTACCTCCACTACCATCAGATGGCGAGGGACATGATCCTTTTTTTCCTGAACAAGCACTTTCCCGACAGGGATGATCTTGTTACTCCCAAAGAACCCCTGAAAATGGCCACTGACCGGGCCAAACTGACAGCCATCTTCACCGGACAGGACTATACCCGGGATTATAAGATCCTGTCCAAAGAGGTGAGGGCCTGTGGAGAGAACATCCCCCCGCTGATCAATGCATATATGAACCTCTCACCATCCATGAGGACTTTTGGCACCGTGCTGAACAAGTCCTTCGGGGATGTAGAGGAGACCGGGATCATGATCAGTGTGAGCGACCTTTATAAGGAAAAGCTGGAGCGGCATGTGATGAATTATGTGCCCAAACAGCTGCAAAAGATAAAAAATATCCGACGAAGGGACCTGAAAATTGCCAAGCTAACCGGGCGCTTCAAGTTTAATAAGCGCGTGAATTGATCCCGTGAATGTAATTCAGGAATGAAGTACTTACCACCTTGTTTCCTCCAGGGGTGGGATAATCACCTGTAAAATACCAGTCTCCCAGGTCTTCGGGCACTGCCTTATGCAGATTCTCAATGGTCTGATATACAATAAGCACTTCAGCCTTCACACCTTTGCCCGTCAGCATCTCTGCGATTTTCTGACTCACCTGCTCCACTGTAAAAGGCTTGTAAATGTCCTTGACATAGTTCACATACTCCTCTTTGGGAAGGTCCTTCTGCATGTTGCACTTTTTGTATACTTCATTGATTACATGCTCCATCTCGTTATCCTTCAGCAACTGGATAGCGGCCTGAAAGGCAATGAAATCACCCAGTTTGGCCATATCAATCCCATAACAATCGGGATACCTGATTTGGGGTGAAGAGGAGACCACCACAATGCGCTTGGGTTCGAGCCGGTCAAGGATTCTTATGATGCTCTGCTTCAGGGTTGTACCCCTGACAATACTGTCATCGATCACCACAAGGTTATCCTCACCCGGGCGGATGGATCCGTAGGTGATGTCATACACATGGCCCACCATGTCCTTGCGGCCCTTGTCCTGGGAAATAAATGTCCTGAGTTTCAAATCCTTAATGGCAACTTTCTCGATGCGTGCCCGCTCGGTCATTATCTTCAACACATCCTCCTGTCTGCAGGTGCCATTCAAACTTTGAAACTTCTCCAACTTCTCCTTAAACATGTAGTCCTCCACACCCTTCACCATGCCATAGAAGGCAGATTCGGCAGTATTGGGAATAAAGGAAAAAACTGTGTTATCCACATCATAATCGATGGCCTTCAGCGTATCCGGAACTAGCAAATCTCCCAGTTTTTTTCGCTCCCTGTAGATCTCCCGGTCAGACCCCCTTGAAAAGTAGATCCGTTCAAAAGAACACGATTTCTTTACCTGCTGTTCCCGTATCCTTTCCAGGAGAACCTCTCCATTTTTCTTGATGACTATGGCATGTCCGGGAGGCAACTCTTTCACTGATTCAAACTTCACATTCATGGCGGTCTGGATCACAGGCCGTTCGGAGGTAACAATTACAATCTCTTCGTCCTGGTAGTAATATGCTGGCCTGATGCCCCATGGATCTCTCATGGCAAACAGGTCACCATGGCCCATCATACCGGCTACTGTATATCCGCCATCCCATCGTTTGCTTGCCCCTTCAAGTATCTTACCAATATTGAGGTTTTTCCCAATCTGATCTGTTATATCCCGGTTGCTATATCCTTGGGCTTTATAGCTGTCAAAGAGGCGCTGATTCTCCATATCCAGGAAGTGACCTACCTTCTCGAGCATGGTCACGGTATCGGAATACTCCTTAGGAAACTGGCCCAGGTCCATGAGCAGTTGGAACAACTCATCCACATTGGTCAGGGTAAAATTCCCGGCAAGTACAAGGTTCCTGGTCCGCCAGTTGTTCTGACGCATAACCGGGTGCAGGTTGTCAATGTTGTTGGATCCGAAAGTCCCGTAGCGAAGGTGGCCCAGGTAGGCCTCCGCTGCAAAGGGTAGATTTTGTTTGGCCCAGTGGGGATCATTAAATGCATCGGGGTGCTTGCGCTCTGCCTTCGCATAGATGCTGTATACCTTACTGAATATCTCATTGATCGCAGATTCCCCGGTTTCACGCTGGCGGTTGAAATACTTCTTTCCCGGTTCCGTATCCATTTTCAGGCTAACCATCCCTGCTCCATCCTGTCCCCTGTTTCTCTGCTTCTCCATCAGCAGGTAGAGTTTCTCCAATCCGTACCTCCACGATCCATGGGTCAGCTGGTAATGCTCCAGGGGCTTCAGCAACCTTACCAGGGCAATACCACATTTGTGCTTAATCTCGTCTGTCATTGAATGTTGATATAATCGTCAACCAGGATGGGATTGGGGAAACTCTTCTTGATCCGGTCATATAATTTCAGCGCCTCACTGCGGGTCCTGCAATCACCCACATACACTTTGAAATAGGGCTCATCGTACCTGTAATACGCATCCACATCCGGAAAGAGTGAAAGAAACCTCGCCCTTTCCCGCTGTTGCTCCTCTTTGGCACCAACTCCACTTTCTGAATAAACCCGAATCCGGTATCCGGGAACACCGGAAACTTTGCTGCTTAAAACCATCAGTTTGTAATAATTGGCCACCAGCAAACTGTCCACTTCGATCCTCACCTGGTTCCTTTCGCCGGCATCCTGCCACTGCTCCAGCAGGTCAACCCGCGAGGCCGACTGGGCCTGAAGGAGTGTTCCCCCAAGAAAGCACAGGATGACGAAAAAGCTGGATTTCATCTCATTCATTTGGTGTAACAAAATTAATCAAATTTGGATAAATTGATTACTTTCACTTTATGCAGCAGAAAATATTGACCCGCACCAGGCGGGCAGAGGTTTTCGGGGGGCTGATGCTCATTCTTGTAGCCTTCAGTTACGTCGCGTCGCTGTTGCTTGATTTCAAATTTGTAAGTCCCTATGCCACACTTCAGGAGGATCTGGCCTACCTGTCAGAACATGTGCGGAATCAAAAGATCAGTTCCTTTGCATGGCTGGCCACAGCCTTTTTTACCGGGATAGCCCTTCCCTTCTACTTTGCAGTCTTCAGAAAACGGCTCAGGGTACTGCCTTATATAAACGGGCTTCTGATGCTGGGAGCATCGGCAGCGTTCGTGATGATGGCTATAACAGGGCTGGATCTGCACCGGGAACTGGCAGGTGAAAAGTCAGCCCTTACCCTACTGGAAAAGTTCAGCCATGAACAGTTATACAGATATATCGGAAGCAGCTGCGTCGGATTATGGGCCTTTGGTCTTGGCCTGACGAAAATCAGGCTGGTCAGATTCCCCCTGATCTCCTCCGTCCTTCTGATTATTTCAGGGCCTGTTCTGGTTTTCTTTGACTGGTATGATCCGGATCACCTGGGTCACACAGGAGCCATGGCCGGCATCATCATCGGGGTGATGATATTCTGTGTACGGCTGATCAACAAGGGAATGTCTTCCTGATCCTGCACTAATCCATCGCTTCGCTTACCTCATCGGTCACCTCCAGGTTGTGCCACACAGCCTGAACATCATCGTCATCTTCGAATTCCTCAACGATTTTCATGATCTGCAAGGCTTGTTCAATGGGGAGCTCGATGGTATCATTGGGAATCCGCTGCAATTCGGCACTATCGGATTCCAGTCCCATCTCCTGGAGTTTTTTCTGCACGTTATGAAACTCTTCCATGGGCGTGGTGATCATGAATGTCCCTTCGTCAAATTCGATCTCTTCCACACCGGCATCGATCAGCTCCAGTTCAAATTCTTCAGGGTCAAGCTCTCCCTGTGCCAGGCTAATGATCCCTTTACGCTCGAACATGTAGCTCAGCGAACCATTGGTCCCCAGGTTCCCACCTCTCTTATTGAATATGGCCCTTATATTGCCCACAGTCCGGTTGCGGTTGTCAGTCAGGCAATCGACGTAAACACCGATCCTGTGTGGAAGCATTCCTTCAAAGGTAAGCTCAAGAAAAGCGGAACTGTCCTTGTCTGCTTTGTTGATCGCCCGCTGGATGGTATCCTTGGGCATGTTCATCCCTTTTGCGTTCTGAACCGCAGCCCGGAGCCTCGGATTGGTTTCCGGATCCATACCACCTTCGCTTGCAGCTACAGTGATCTCCTTGATAATCTTGGTGAATAATTTGCCTCGCCTGGCATCATTGGCACCCTTCTTGCGCTTGATGGTAGACCATTTGCTGTGTCCTGACATAATTTTGCATTATTTCCTGCAAAATTAAGAATTTACATGTGTTCTGAAAACGATTTACCTGAGGATCACCTGAACACCCCCAAATACCACATCGACTTTGATATTGATGCTTACCGAATCGGGTGACCATGTATCACTTTGATAGATCGAAGTTCCGAACACGGCCGTATTTCCATCGGGTAGTTCAGCCCCGGCAAATACTGCATCTGCCTTGATTTTTACGGGCACATTTCGGGGAATGATGATCTGTGTGCCCCCGAACACCGTGCTGATCTTTGTATGGAAACTTCCTTTGCTCAGGTCTACGTTGGTAAAATCATATACCCCCTTGGCAAATAATACCGTATATTCTTTTCCCGGTTCCGGGTCATCATATACCCGTTCGTTAAATATGGTCTCTTCAGGCTTGAAATGGTGTGAAGGAATCACAAACCGCCCAAACAACACCTTGATCCCGAATAAGATCAGGAATATACCCACCAATACTTTAAAGACAGGGAAATCTACCTGAAATACTACCTTTACAATCAGTGCGATACCCAGTAAGAGTAAGAATGCACCCCAGAATATACCAGCTCCCATTTTCATCAGTTTTTAAGTTTTCATTATTATTTATACTGCAATTTTATGAACATTGATCCAACTGTGAAACAGGAAATCGGCGAACCTGCACGAATTGTCGGTAAATGGACTTTTAGCTACCTTTGCCACCCATGTCTATCAGGAAACTTTATATCGAGACCTATGGCTGCCAGATGAATGTTGTGGACAGTGAAGTGGTGGCGGCCATCCTTCAGCAACAACATTACCAGCTTACCGAAGAGATGGATGAAGCCGACCTGATCCTAATCAATACCTGTTCCATCAGGGACCATGCTGAGCAGCGCATACGTTCCCGGCTTAAGGAACTCAAACGGGTCAAACAAAAAAATGCGGGGACGGCTGTAGGTGTGATTGGATGCATGGCTGAACGCCTGAAGGAGAATTTGCTTGAAGAGGAGCCGCTTGTTGACCTGGTGGTGGGACCGGACGCATACCGGGAGTTGCCTGCACTTTTGGAACAGGTGGAAAATGGACAAAAAGGGATAGATACACTCCTCTCGACGAAAGAAACCTATGGTGATATTAACCCGGTACGGATGGATAAGAACCATGTAACTTCATTTGTGTCCATCATGCGGGGTTGTAATAATTTTTGCTCATACTGCGTGGTCCCCGGAACAAGAGGCAGGGAACGGAGCCGGGATCCTGAATCCATCATGAAGGAAGCGGGGTCGCTCTTTGAAAACGGCTACAGGGAGCTTACCCTCCTTGGACAGAATGTGAATTCTTACCGTTGGGAACAGGGTGCCTCCCCGGTAAGATTTGAACAATTACTGGCCATGGTAGCGGGTATTGACCCCATGCTGCGGGTGAGGTTTGCCACCTCCCATCCCAAAGACATGTCCGATGATCTGCTTCAGGTAATGGCCAGGCACCAGAATCTCTGCAGGTCCATCCATCTGCCTGTCCAGTCAGGAAGCACCAAAGTGCTGGATCGTATGAAAAGAAAATATACCGCGGAGCACTATATGGACCGGATTGAGGCCATCCGGAAACACCTCCCTGGCGCCTCCATCTCCACAGACATTATTGCCGGATTTTGTGGTGAGACCGAAGACGATCATTTGCAGACCCTCAGCCTGATGGAGTGGGTGGGATACGATTTTTCTTTCATGTTCAAATACAGTGAAAGGCCCGGCACATTTGCTGCACGCAGTTATAAGGATGATGTACCCGCAGAGGTGAAAACAAGACGGCTCAACGAGATCATCGATCTTCAGACGAAGTTGTCCCTTCACAGCAAAGAAAAGGACGTGGGGCAGGTTTTCGAGGTTCTTGTGGAAGGAACATCAAAAAAATCGGATGAAAAACTCTACGGGCGTTCCTCCCAGAATAAAGTGGTGGTCTTTCCCCGTGGAAACCTGAAACCAGGCGACTATACCCACGTGAAAATAAGCGGTTGCACCTCTGCAACACTGATCGGGGAGTCCTAATCCGGCAGGTTGGTTTTCAGGTAGAGTTCATCCAGCTGGGCATCCGGTATGGTTGAGGGTGTATCGATCATCACATCACGGCCTGAATTATTCTTCGGAAACGCGATCACATCCCTGATGGATTCAACCCCTGCAAACATGGCAACCCAGCGGTCAAAACCAAAGGCAATCCCGCCATGGGGTGGTGCACCGAAGCGGAACGCACTCATGAGGAATCCGAATTGCTTTTTGGCTTCTTCCTCTGTGAATCCCAGGTTATCAAACATTTGCTTTTGCATGGATTCATCGTGGATCCTGATAGAACCGCCGCCGATCTCCACGCCATTGATCACCAGGTCGTAGGCCCTGGCCCGCACCTTGCCCGGATCGGTCCGGAACAGCTCAAGATCCTCGGGGTACGGACTGGTGAAGGGATGATGCATGGCATGAAACCGCTTGGTTTCTTCATCCCATTCGAGCAGTGGGAAATCCACCACCCACAGTGGTTTGAAAACGTTGGGATCGCGAAGACCGAGCCGCTCACCCATGGTCAGCCTGAGCTCGCTCAGGGCCTTCAGGGTCAGATCTTTCTCTCCGGCAAGGACCAGGATCAGGTCACCCTTTTTGGCTCCCAACAATTCGGCCCACTGCTTCAGTAAAGCTTCATCATAAAACTTATCCACCGATGATTTGATGGTGCCATCCACATTGACCTTCGCCCATACCATGCCTTTCATACCCATCTGGGGCCTTTTGATAAAATCGGTGAGGTCATCCAGTTGTTTCCGGCTGTAGTCCGCACATCCTTGTGCGCAGATCCCCCCTACATACTCAACCGAATCGAAAACCTGAAATCCCTTTCCCTTAACAAGCTGGCTCATCTCACTGATCTCCATTGAGAACCGGATGTCGGGTTTGTCACTCCCATAACGGCTCATGGCATCGGCATACGACAATTTCGGAAACTCCCCTTCAAACTCAACTTCTTTGATGGTCCTGAAGAGATGCCTGGCGAGACCTTCGAAGGCATGCAGTACATCATCCCTTTCTACAAACGCCATTTCGCAATCAATCTGGGTAAATTCGGGCTGGCGGTCGGCCCTCAGGTCCTCGTCCCTGAAACACTTCACAATCTGAAAATACTTATCGAATCCGGCCACCATCAACAGCTGTTTGAAAGTTTGCGGCGATTGGGGCAGCGCATAAAACTCACCCGGATTCATCCTGGAAGGGACCACGAAGTCCCGGGCCCCTTCCGGAGTGGATTTGATCAGCACCGGTGTCTCCACCTCCAGGAATCCCTCATCACTCAGGTATTTTCTGACCTCAAAGGCCATTTTGTGGCGCAGCATCAGGTTTTTCCTGACCTGGGCCCGGCGCAGATCCAGGTACCTGTATTTCATGCGAAGGTCTTCGCCGCCGTCGGTTTCATTCTCAATGGTAAATGGAGGAGTCAGCGAACGGTTCAGGATATCCAGCTTTCTGACCAGGATCTCTATATCGCCGGTGGGCATCAGCGGGTTCTTATTGCTTCGTTCAGCTACTGTGCCTTCTGCCCTGACCACAAATTCGCGTCCCAGTTTCCGGGCCTCTCCACACAATTTACTGTCGGTCTCCATATTAAAAACCAGCTGGGTCATCCCGTAACGATCCCGCAGGTCAACGAAAGTCATTCCCCCCAGGTCCCTCGATTTCTGGACCCATCCCGAAAGAATAATTTTTTCTCCCACATGCTTCAAGTGAAGCTCTCCGCAATTGTGTGTTCTGTACATTTTTTCTCTTTTTATGGTTTCAGCACCTTATGATGCTTATTTTTGTAATCATTGGCGGTGCAAATTTAGCAACTTTATGTATGGAGCGACCACTATTCCCGGATGAATATTTTATGAAAGAAGCCCTGAAAGAGGCCCGGAAGGCATTTGAGATGGAAGAAGTGCCGGTGGGAGCGGTGATTGTCAACCAGGACCGCATTATCGCAAGGGCCTACAACATGACCAGGCAACTGCAGGACGTGACCGCCCATGCAGAAATGATTGCCATTACCTCCGCCTCCAATTACCTGGGAGCCAAATACCTGGAGGGATGCTCCATTTACGTCACCCTGGAACCCTGCGTCATGTGTGCCGCCGCCCTGAAGTGGGCCCAGCTGGACCGGATCGTTTTCGGAGCCCCGGACCCCCGGGAAGGATACACCCGGCTTAACCAATCCATACTCCATGTGAAAACGGAAGTGGTTGCGGGAATCCTGGAGGAGCCTTCTGCCCAGTTGCTGAAGCAGTTCTTTCTGAACCGCAGGGATCTGAAGAATTAGGAATTATCCACCCAGAAGCCCGCTTTCTCCAGATCGTCCCAGTACCCCGGATAAGATTTGGTCACAACCATGGGATCATTGATCTCCAACGCGCCAAAAGGGATGGCCAGGGGAGCAAATGCCATGGCCATGCGGTGGTCATTGTAAGTTTCTATGACCGGATTTTTTTGCGCTTCTGTTCGGCGACCATCCCAGCTGATCCAGTCCCCCGGGTGGTCCGATGCGATCTCAAAACCCAGCTTTCGCAATTCACTCTGAAGCGCAGCCACCCGGTCTGTCTCTTTCACCCGCAGGGTGCGTGTGCCTGCAAAACGGAAAGGAATCCCCATGGCACACAGTGTTGCCGCACAAGTCTGTACCAGGTCGGGGCACCCTGTAAAATCATAGCCAAAGGGGCCGCCGTCCACCGGTCCGCCCGAATGCAGCACCATCCCGGAACTTTCAAAACGGCTCTTTACTCCCAGTGGATCAAAAATCTCAACAAGTGCCGAATCCCCCTGCAGACTCTCCTTCTCCAGGTTGGGGAGCCTGATCACGGAACCGGGCAACAGGGCAGCCACCTGGTACCAGTAAGAGGCCCCGCTCCAGTCAGATTCCACGATCACAGTGCCGAAATCATAGGTTCCCTGCCTGATCCGGATCTCCCTTCCGTCAAATTCAGCCTCTACACCTCCTTTTCCCATGAGGGAGAGCGTCATACGAATATAAGTGGACGATACCACATCCCCGGCCAAAGAGATGTGAAGTCCGCCCTCAAGCAAGGGACCAATCATCATCAGGGCACTGATAAACTGGCTGCTGATTCCACCATCCACTGTTATCTTTCCGCCCTGCACCGGGCTACCAACTATCTCCAGCGGGGGACGACCCTCATGCTCCATATACCGGATCTCTGCACCCAATGCCCGAAGCGCTTCCACAAGTGGTCCCACCGGCCGCTGCTTCATGCGTTCCGACCCGGTAAGCACCACGCGCCCCTTGCGGACAGCGAAGAAGGCCGTCAGAAAACGCATGGCTGTTCCGGCATGTCCAATGTCCCGGATGGCCAGATCACTCGCAAGCGCATTGATCAGGTGGCGGGTATCATCACTGTCAGACAGATTGATAATCTCGCCACTTTTTCCGGACAATGCCTGCATGATCAGCATTCTGTTGGAGATGCTTTTAGACGAAGGAATATATATTGTACCTTGTATTGGATTTTGTGGTCCGGAAATGATTTTTTTCATGATTCAAAGATAATAAATAGCCTATATTGGTCTCGTCAAAAAATGGCAAGATAAACTGAAGAACAGATCATGATTAATTTCGAAGACACCAGGACCGCTTTCAGCATTAAAACGGACAGGGACCTCCGGCGGGCCTATATTCTATTCAAACTGATCTCATACCCGATTTTGGTAAAGATCGCCAACCCGGTCATCTGGGTCTGCTCCACCCTGAGAATTCCCATCGGGTGGATCGTCAAACCCACTGCGTTCAAACATTTTGTGGGTGGAGAAACCCTTGAAGAGTGCCAGGGAGCGGTGTTAAAGCTCAAAAGTGCCAATGTTTACTCCATCCTTGACTACTCGGTGGAAGGGAAAAAATCTGACAAGGCCATCAACGCCGCCATGGAGGAAACCCTGAAGGCTATCAGGCATGCGGGGAACAATCCTGACATCCCTTTTGCAGTATTCAAACCCACCGCTTTCGGCAATAGCCGGGCCCTTGAGATGCTCAGTGGAGCTGCTGTTTCTGACAAGGATGACATCGCCGAGGGGGAGAAATTCAAATCCAGGATCGATCAGCTTTGCAATACTGCTTATGAACATGATATTCCCATCATGATCGATGCCGAGGACACCTATTATCAGAGATTCATCGACCAGGTGGTCATGGATATGATGCGGAAATACAATACCCGGCGAGCCATTGTATTTAATACCTACCAAATGTACAGGCACGACCGCATCGGTGTACTGGAAGGAGATATTGCCGCAGCAAGGAAAGAGAAGTTTTTCCTCGGGGCGAAATTTGTGCGGGGTGCCTATATGGAGCGGGAAAGAGAGCGTGCAAGAAAACTGCGCTACCTGGATCCCATTCAGCCTGACAAGGAGAGCACCGACAGGGACTACAACCTGGCCCTGAAAATTTCCATGGATAACCTGGATGTGGTCTCCATTTTCAATGGCACCCACAACGAATACAGCAGCAGGTACCTGGCCGATCTGATGGTGGAACGCAACGTTGATCCTTCAGACAACAGGGTATGGTTCTCCCAGCTGTATGGCATGAGCGAGCACATCAGTTTCAACCTTGCTGCGGCAGGGTTTAATGTAGCAAAATACGTACCTTACGGTCCGGTTCGCTTTGTTCTGCCCTACCTGATGCGAAGGGTGGAGGAGAATACTTCGGTCAAAGGGCAAACCGGACGGGAACTGGCGCTTATTAAAAAGGAGCGGAACAGAAGAAAAAACAAAGTGGATTGACAACCAGGAATGAAGATCGACAACCAGAAAAATACCTACCGCATCTGGATCAGAAGGCTGATCATGGCCATTCTTTTCACCCTTCTGATCATTCTCATGATCTTTATTCCCTGGTTTGAGGACCGGGATTTCTGGCTCACCGAATACCATGTGATCATCCTGATCGCCGTGATCTATGTGGCCATCAATGTGCTGAACTCCCTGAAATCACCCAATTACATTTCATACAGCGACCAGGGAGAGATGATTGTGTTCCGCTACTACCCCCTGAACCTTTTCAACAGCAAAAAAAACTCCATCGAGATCCCCAAACAGCAATTCGTGAAGTACGAATTGAAAAAGTTCTATTTTGGCCGGAAGGAAAAAATCATTCTCTACCAGCACTTCCGCAACCGCATTGTGAGCTACCCCCCCATCAGCCTTTCAGCACTGGAGGAAGAAGACAAGCAGAGGTTGTTGGCCTCCCTCCGGAAATACATCAAGTCCTGACCGGTCAGGATTTGGGTATGGTGTGACATTTCCATCACAAGGTGTCGATGACAGGGGGTTGAAACACATCAACCCCTAAAAAGTATGCCACACGATGAACGGACAGAACTCCAGTACCGGATCGCCCTGAGTATGGCTCCGGCCATTGGTCCGATCACCGCCCGAAAACTGATCGAAAAAGCAGGAGAGGCCAGTGATGTCTTCAAACAGAAAAGGGAGGTTCTTGAAAAAATCGATGGAATCGGACCCCATATATCGGGATCCCTCAATGCATCCAATCTGCTTTTAAAAGCTGAAAAAGAGATGGAATTCATTGAGAAACACCGGATCTCAGTACTCTATTTTAAAGATCCGGACTATCCTACCCGGTTGAATCAGTGTAAGGATGGACCCATCCTGCTATACGTCAAAGGGAACCAGGGGCTGAATCCAATCAAAAGTCTGAGTGTGGTGGGAACCCGGAAAGCCTCCGGCTACGGGCGGGATCTATGCATGCAAATCATCAGGGGACTGGCAGAGCTGGTTCCCGGCCTGGTGATTGTCAGCGGACTGGCCTACGGGATTGATGTGATGGCCCACCGGGCTGCCCTGGAATGGGGGCTCCCCACAGTAGCAGTACTTGGTCACGGGTTAAGCACACTATATCCGGCTTCCAACAGGGAAACTGCTAAAAAGATCATCCACCAGGGGGCGCTCGTCACAGATTTCAGCTCGGGGATGGGACCCGAGCGGAACAATTTCCTGCGACGAAACCGGATTATTGCCGGGATGTCCGATGCAACACTGGTGGTGGAATCGGCTGAAAAGGGAGGCGCCCTGATCACTGCCCACTTGGCTTTTCATTACGACAGGCTGGTTTTTGCAGTGCCGGGGCGGACAGTTGACAGCAAATCGGCAGGGTGCAACAACCTGATCAAAAAGAACATGGCAGCATTGGCCGAATCAGCGGAAGAGATCATCAGCTACCTGAACTGGGATATTCCCGGGATCTCGCATCAAAGGCCGGGCCAGGAGCTGGCATTTACCAGCCTGGAAAAGAAAATCCTCCTTGCCATTGAACAGGCCCCTGGCATCACTCCGGATGGTATAAGCGGCATCACCGGAATCCCCATCCAGGAAGTACTGGCCCAGTTGCTTGAGATGGAACTGAAAGATTGGATCTCATCCGGGCCTGGCAACTGTTACAGGGCCAGGGTCAGTCTGGCCTCCCATCCTTGATCATGTTGTTTGGTTATGTTTAATGACATGTACAAACCATGATAAAGGGCATGCCCAACTGCAAGAAAGATTTTTAGATTTACGGGCAGTTGAAACCATCAAAAAAACAGATATGGATCCAAGAGTTGAACAATTCATGGCCAGAATCAAGGCAAAAAATCCGGCCGAGCCGGAATTTCACCAGGCAGTACATGAAGTGGCCGAGTCGCTTGTCCCCTTCATTGAAGAAAATCCAAAGTACAAACATGCAAAGATTCTCGAACGGATCGCTGAGCCCGAGAGGGTCATCCTATTCAGGGTCCCCTGGATCAATGACAAAGGAGAGGTGGAAATCAACCGCGGATTCCGAATTGAGATGAATTCCGCCATAGGGCCATACAAGGGAGGGTTGAGGTTTCACCCGACAGTGAACCTGGGAATCCTCAAATTCCTGGCTTTTGAGCAGGTTCTGAAGAACAGCCTCACAACCCTGCCCATGGGTGGGGGAAAGGGAGGTTCTGACTTTGATCCCAAAGGCAAGTCTGACAATGAAGTCATGCGTTTCTGCCAGAGTTTCATGACTGAACTGTGCAGGCACATCGGGCCCAATACGGATGTTCCTGCCGGAGACATTGGTGTGGGTGGCCGTGAAATCGGCTTCTTGTTTGGCCAGTACAAACGTATCCGCAACGAGTTCACCGGAGTCCTGACAGGCAAAGGCCTGGAGTGGGGTGGCAGTCTCATCAGACCTGAAGCCACAGGGTATGGCGCAGTTTATTTTGCTGAGGAGATGCTGAATGCCAAAGGAGACTCCCTGAAAGGAAAAATCGCTGCAGTCTCGGGATCGGGAAATGTGGCACAGTATACCGTGGAAAAACTGACCCAACTGGGTGGCAAAGCAGTAACCCTTTCCGATTCAGCAGGTACTATTTTCGATCCCGATGGCATAGATCCCGGGAAACTGGCCTGGGTCATGGAGCTAAAGAACATTCGCCGGGGAAGGATCAGGGAGTATGCTGATAAATTTGGATGCGAGTATTTCGAAGGCAAGCGTCCCTGGCATGTGAAATGCGATGTTGCCTTCCCGTCGGCCACCGAAAACGAGATCGGCAAATCCGACGCTGAAACCCTGATTAAGAACGGCTGCAATGTGATCAGCGAGGGAGCCAACATGCCTTCTACTCCGGAGGCCATCGAGGTCTACCTGGAATCCAGGATCCTTTACGGACCGGGAAAAGCAGCCAATGCCGGCGGTGTGGCTGTATCGGGACTGGAGATGACCCAGAACAGCATGAGGTTGCCATGGTCCAGGGAAGAAGTGGACAACAGGCTGCAGACCATCATGAAGAATATCCACCAGACTTGCGTGAACTTCGGTACCCAGCCAGATGGCTATATAAATTATGTGAATGGTGCCAATGTGGGCGGCTTTGTCAAGGTAGCCGATGCCATGATGGCCCAGGGTGTGGTATAGAGTCACCCCTGATTACCAGCCTTTGCTCAATGATCCCTGTGCCTTCGGGTGTGGGGATCACTTGTTGTATAGAAGGTTTATTGTATGTTTGTACCCGTTTGGAAAAAATGTTTACTGATTCACATACCCATCTTTATCTCAAGGCTTTCGAAGAGGACCGGGATCAAATGATAAAAAGAGCTGTGGAGGCAGGTGTTACACGTATGTTCCTGCCCAATATTGACAGCCATTCTACCCGGTCCATGTTCAGCCTGGCAGAGGTGTATCCCGACAACTGTTTTCCCATGATGGGTCTGCACCCAACCTCTGTGAAGGAGAATTTCCGTGACGAACTCGGCCTCATTGAAAAGCTGTTGGACCATCCTGGGATCATCGGCATCGGTGAGACCGGGATAGACCTTTACTGGGACAAGACCTTTCTCCCGGAACAGGAAATTGTATTCAGGACCCAGATCGGATGGGCCAAAGAGCTTGGGCTTCCCCTGGTTATCCATGCCAGGAATTCTTTTGCGGAGATTTTCCGTGTGATGGATGAAGCGGGGACAGAAGGTTTACGTGGTGTTTTTCACAGTTTCACAGGTGGATCAGATGAACTTATGAAAGCACTTTCCTATGGTTTCATGATTGGCATCAATGGCATAGTCACTTTCAAAAATTCTGATCTGGGCAGTGTGGTCCGCTCCATCCCTGCCGAAAACCTGTTGCTGGAGACCGATGCGCCTTTTCTGGCTCCGGTACCACACAGGGGCAGAAGAAATGAAAGCAGTTATCTGCTGCATATTGCTGCCAGAGTGGGAGAAATTCATAACTTGAACGTGGAAGAGGTCGGTGCAATCACCACAAACAATGCACTTGATCTTTTTCAAATCGGCACCTCGCATGGGATCTGACGGACGTTCCATCTTGATCATTTATACCGGTGGGACCATTGGTATGCTGGAGGATCCTGTTAAAGGTTCCTTGAAACCCTTTGATTTTACGAAAATTATGAAGCATATTCCCGAAATTAGGGGATATGGTTACCAGATTGAAACGATCAGTTTCGATCCACCTATCGATTCATCCAATATAGATATCTCTACGTGGACGCGGCTGGCAGAGATCATCGAACAGAACTACGAACAGTTTGATGGATTCGTAATCCTCCACGGAACCGATACAATGGCCTATTCGGCCTCAGCTTTAAGTTTCATGTTGGAAGACCTTGCCAAACCGGTTATCTTCACAGGAGCGCAGCTGCCCATCGGTGCCTTGCGGACTGACGGGAAGGAAAACCTGGTCACCTCCATCGTCATTGCTGCAGCAAAGGAGTATGGAAAACCTGTTGTACCAGAAGTATGCATCTATTTTGAAAGTAAATTGTCCCGTGGCAACCGCACCACCAAGGTAAACGCTGAACTTTTCAACGCCTTCCAGTCGGCCAACTACCCTTACCTGGCCAAAGCCGGAGTTCATCTGGTTTACAACCGGGAGTTCATCAGAAATCCGGGTAAATTCCCGAAACTCAAGGTACACAAGGTACTGGACAACCGGATCGCCATCCTGAAACTTTTCCCCGGACTGACCGGGCCGTATATGGATGCCATCCTGGATCTGGATGGGCTGAAAGGAGTGGTTATGGAGACCTATGGAGCCGGAAATGCTCCAACAGGTCCCTGGTTCCTGGACCGAATAAAAAAAGCTGTGGAAAAGGGGGTTATTGTTCTTGATGTAACTCAGTGTAACATGGGGAGTGTGGAGATGGGCCGATACGAAACCAGTCGACACCTTATAAATGCCGGAGTGATAAGCGGTTACGATATAACAACAGAAGCAGCCACCACCAAATTAATGGTCCTGCTCGGCCAGAAATTAGAAGACGATGAGATTAAAATGCTTTTAAATAAATCGCTTAAAGGTGAAATCACCTTGGAGTGAGTGTTCATATTAATATTTTTTTTGTATTTTTCGCCGCGAAATTCTCCCATGATAAGGGTGTTATCCGAATCCGGGAGTAGTTCTTATAAAAATCTGAAAGTTAGCGGGTTTAGCACGCTGGGGATAATATACAGATATTCCGGAGAGGTGCAGGAGTGGTTGAACTGGCACGCCTGGAAAGCGTGTGTACCCCTAAAGGGTACCGAGGGTTCGAATCCCTCTCTCTCCGCGAAAGTTCTTTGAATACACATTTAAAGTACGAATAATGATGGTGGAGTAAAGGGTTCGAACCGAGCTTGAAAAGCGAGCTCATGA
>Ga0315535_1000234_pt1 | contig 38548 bp, 31 predicted proteins | sample SalMarSW160220MG_2_FD_203092 | JGI IMG/M metagenome (GOLD analysis project Ga0315535, IMG submission 203092) | Salt marsh sediment microbial communities from the Plum Island Ecosystem LTER, Massachusetts, United States - Salt Marsh Sediment SW1602-20 ... | reverse complement strand
GATTGTTCAAATGGGCTCTTTGTATGTTTTACCCGTGAGGAAGCCTACAAATATTTATGCAGTAAATATTTTAAGCGACGAATGGGTAAAATGAAAAAGAGACCGTACCTATTGATACAGTCTCTCTTCGTTGTTTAGAGTACCGATCTTGCTAATACCTGACCCTGGTTGTATAATGGGTATGTAGGAGTTCATGGGATTTATGACCCAGCGGTTCTCCCAGGAATTCCTTGTAAATCGCAATTATTTCAGGATTCTCGTGGGATTTCCGGATCTCCATGGACATGTCCTCAGCATAGATTGCCTCGGTCCTTTTTCTACGGATTTCTTCGTTGGTTGGAATGGGTTGACCACCACCACCCAAACAGCCGCCCGGACAGGCCATCACTTCAATGAAATGAACCTGAATTTCCCCGCTCTTCACCCCATTCATTAACTCCCGGGCGTTAACCAGTCCGTGAGCCACAGCACATTTGAGTTCCACACCATTGAGGAAATTCCACTCCTTTTTGCAGTCTTCAATTTTTACGGAAGCGAACCTGATTCCTTCCATGCCACGGACCGGAGTAATGTTCAGGTTCTCAAAGGGTACCTCCCTGCCTGTAACGATCTCGTAAGCTGTCCGAAGGGCTGCTTCCATAACGCCCCCGGTAGCTCCGAAAATAACAGCAGCACCCGTGGATTCACCCATGATGCTGTCATATTTATCTTCCTTCAGTTTGTTGAAGTCCACACCGGCCTGCTTGATCATCCTGGCCAGCTCCCTGGTGGTCAGTACATAATCCACATCCTTGAAACCACTGGAACGCATTTCCGGACGGTTGGCCTCGTACTTCTTTGCTGTACAGGGCATGATCGAAACGCTGACCACATTTTTCGGATCCAGTTTCCTTACCTGGGCGTAATATGTTTTCGCCAAGGCCCCAAACATTTGCTGGGGCGATTTACAGGTGGAAACATTGGGGAGGTACTCCGGGAAGGTATGCTCAATGAACTTGACCCATCCCGGGGAACAAGAGGTGGTCATGGGCAAAGCCACATCGGGATCTTTGTCCACCAGCGCCTTTTTCAGCCTGGTCAGCAGCTCGGTTCCCTCCTCCATGATGGTCAGGTCGGCTGAGAAATCGGTATCCAAAACCGAGTCAAATCCGAGACGCTTCAGGGCAGCTACCATTTTGCCGGTGACCCGTTCTCCCGGTTGAAGACCCAGTTCCTCACCCAGACCGATCCTGACTGCAGGAGCTGTCTGTACAACCACATGTTTCTCAGGATCAAGAATAGAATCCCACACCTCGTCAAGGTAGGTGCGTTCCACCAGCGCACCTGTTGGACAGCGGTTGATACATTGTCCACAATTGGTACAGATCACCTCGGACATGGAGAGGCCTTCGAAGGTACTGATCTTCTGTTTGTCTCCTTTGTAGGCTACCGTAAGTGCATTTACCCCCTGGAGTTGCTCGCATGTACGAACACACCGCTGACAACGGATGCATTTACTATCATCCTTCTGGATGGAAGGTGAGAACCTGTCAATGGTATAGTTCTTCAGGTCGATCAGGTCCAATAACAGATGGTCACCCACACAGAACTCATTGGACAAATTCTGTAATTCACACTTCCCGTTCTTGTAGCATTTGGTGCAATCGGCATTGTGCTCCGAAAGCAACAATTCAATCACATGTTTCCGCGCAGCACGCACCTTCAGGGAATTGGTCAGAATCTGCATTCCTTCACTAACAGGCGTGGCACAGGCAGCCAGAAGGGACTTCGCCCCGAGTTGCTCTACCACACATACCCTGCAATTACCCGCCACACAAAGGTCATCGTGGTTGCAGAGAGTGGGGATCCTGAAATTCTGTTGTTTTGCGGCAGCAAGAATGGTGGTTCCCTCAGGAACTTTTACCAGCATGCCGTTGATTGATAAGTTAACCATGATATCTAATTTGATCTGTTTCCTACTAGTAAATAATCTCTTCTTTGAAGTTCTCCACGATGGACCCGAAGGCATTTCCAACCGACTGTCCCAGTCCGCATTTGGAAGCCCTTTTCATGGTTTTGGCCAGTTTGACCAGCTCATCCAGATATTTGGAGTTTTTATCTCCACGCTTTACCGCTTCAACTCCTTTCAGCAGTTGCTGACATCCAACCCGGCACGGAGTACATTGTCCACACGATTCTTCTGTGAAAAAATCAAGGTAATTGTGCAGTACGTTGTACATGGAACGTGTGGAATTGAACAGTTTCATGGACCCTCCTGTGGGGACACCCTCAAATCCGATGATAGTCTCCCCGAATTTCTTCCGGGGTACGCAGAAACCGGAAGCACCTCCTACCTGGACGGCTTTTGTATCTCCATCGCCGAACTCTTCCACAAACTCGTTTACCGACATTCCCAGTTCCAGTTCATAAATCCCGGCTTTGGGTGTATCCCCGGATACTGAAAAAACTTTGGAACCCCTCGAATCTTTGGTCCCCAACTCTTTAAAATGGGCAGCTCCGTATTTAATAATCATAACCGCATACACCAGGGTCTCCACATTGTTGATGGAAGTTGGTTTTCCAAATAAGCCGGCCGTTGTGGGATAGGGCGGCTTGTTTCTGGGTTCGCCCCTTTTCCCTTCAATGGATTCAAAAAGCGCACTCTCTTCTCCACAGATGTAAGCACCACTGCCCAGGCGGATTTTAATCCTGAAATTGAGGTTAAATTCATCCATCAGGGTATTGAATTCTTCCAGCTGTGCATTCAGTTTCGGGATCAGGAATTTGTATTCCCCCCTCAGATATACATACCCGGTTTTTGCACCCACAGCCCTGGCGGCAATGGCCATCCCGCAAAAAACCTTGCCGGGGACCTGATCCAGGATCTCACGGTCCTTGAATGTACCGGGTTCACCTTCATCGGCATTGCAAACAATATATTTTACCGGCTCCTTCTCCTGGAATGTAAACCTCCATTTCAATCCGGTGGGAAATCCGGCGCCTCCGCGGCCCTTCAGGTCCGAATCAAGAACTGCCTGACAAATGTCATCGGGTTTCATTTTCATGATCTTTTCCATGATCTCCCTGCATCCGGTTTTTTCGAAAATGAGATCAACCCTTTTTACATGCTTTTCCTTCATGTCTGTTCTGTTTTAACTTTGTTTATTTCCTGATATATTCCCGAAGTATCTCTGTCACCTTTTCCGGGGTCAGTTCGGTATAGGGTGTATCATTGATCAACATTGCAGGAGCTTTGTGACACCATCCGATGCAATTCGTCTCCAGGAGACTGAATTTTCTGTTGGAGGATGTCTCTCCCAGTTTAATTTTAAGGGTATCCTCTATGGTTGCCAGGATCTCATTCTTTCCCTTCATGGCGCAGGATATGGTTTTACAGACCCTGATGATATATTTTCCCCTTACCTCCGTATCAAGGAAGCTGTAAAATGTGGCTGTGCCGAAGACATCCGCAGCTGATATATCCAATTCCCTGGCCACATCAACCATGTCCTGCTTTGACAGAAAACGGTTCTGGACCACCAGGTCCTGCAGAATGGGAATCAGGCTTTCACGTGTCCTGCCATGCTTGTTGGCAAGCTCCTTAACTAATTCATTTTCAATAATCATCTCCATGGGTTCGCAAATAATTAATGTATTACGCTGGTTTAGTGCTTGTTATGTGAACTTTGTTATTTGGTTCACAAAAAGAATTGGTAAAATTAGAATTTTGATGTGAAACTGATAACAATAAAAGTTTAAATTTATCTACAGCCTATAAATAAATATTCGATCTAAATAAGAATAGGACCTCATTCCTTATCTGTGAAATATTTATGATATACCAATCTAAATAAAAAATCTAAATAAACTAACAATTTAGTTGTGTAACTAATTATTTAGTTTTATGTTTGTTGTGTCGAATGGATTAAATTCAGTATTGATGTCAACATTAACCAAGGCAGAAGAACAGGTCATGCAAATCCTCTGGGATGAAAAGGAGGGTTTTGTCAAAGACCTTCTTCAGCGCTTCCCTGAACCAAAACCTGCCTACAATACAGTATCCACAATCATCCGTATCCTGGAGAAAAAGGGATTTGTAGGCCATCGTAGTTTTGGCAAGTCACACCAGTACTATCCCATGGTTACCCGGGACAAGTACAGAAACGAGCGTTTTACGAACCTCATGCATGACTATTTCAATAACTCCATGAAACAGGTGCTGTCCCACTTTGGAAAAAGCGGATCGATGAATATAAGCGAAGCGGATGAGATCATCCGGCTCATGGAAGATTTAAAAAGAAAAGCCGCCAGCAATGGATAACTTGTTCAAATACCTGATAGAGCTAAACATCGCCCTGCTCATTCTGTTTGCGGCGTATAAACTCTTTTTTGAAAAAGATAAAAACTTTGTGGTCAGAAGGATTTTTTTGCTGGGGATTTTGATTATTCCAATGATATTGCCTCTGATTCCTGCAACAGTGAGGCTTGCGATAAACAAGTTTGCTCCGGTTTCTTTCAACCTTGAAGAGATCACCATTTATGCCTTTGCTCCTGAAACAACGTCATCAGGCGCATTTATCCCGGTAAATCTCCCGGTAACCATCTATCTGGCGATTCTTGGATTGGGGTTGGCCAGGTTGTCGCTTCAGATATGGGATATCTGCCGGGCCATCCGCAAATCGGAACGGGTGGAGGTGGATGGGACGACCATTCTAACAAGTTCTCCATACAATGCAAGCTCCTTTTTCGGGTATATTTTCATGGATGCCGCCACCCTTCAGGAAAACACTTGCACCCATATCCTGAACCACGAGCAAATTCACAGAAAGGAGTGGCATTCGGTAGACCGGATCCTGATTGAGCTTTTTGTAATGATCAACTGGTTTAATCCGGTGGCATGGATGTACCGGAAAGCGGTCATTGAGAATCTGGAATACCTGGCCGATTCTGCAGTGATCAGCCAGGGGACCAACCCTGCCAAATATCAACTGTCAATATTGAACCAATATATAGGAAGCGCTTCCATTCAAAATCAATTCAATAGTCAAATCAAAAACCGAATCAACATGCTAAACAAAGATTATAAATTAGGAAGCTCATGGAAACTCGCCCTGATCCTCCCGCTCGTCGCGATTGCATTTATCGCTATTTCCTGTTCCGAAAAGAACTCTGAAGGAGATGCTGTTTACAAAGTGATTGAAGAGATGCCTCAACCAAACGATGCCCTTGGCCTAACTCTGGCCGATGAAGAGTTATTCTACGTGGTAGAGGAGATGCCTAGCTTCAATGGAGGTGAACCCATTGAATTCCGAAAATATATTGCGGAAAATATTCGCTACCCTGAAGAAGCCGCTCAGAATGGGGTTACCGGAAGAATTTTAATCAAATTCGTTGTAACAAAGACCGGGAAAATTGTGGTGCCTCAGGAACAGTACCTTGCCAAAAAGGAGGGCAAGTCCCTGGATGAAGTTGTCGTGGTGGCATACCGTCCCCTGAACAAAGAGGACGTAGTTCCAAATGAAAAATATATCCAATTGCTTAAAGATGAAGTTATTAGAGTAGTTGGAGAAGCGCCTGACTGGAAACCAGGTAAACAAAGAGGAGAAGCTGTAAATGTGGTGTTCACTTTCCCCGTAAACTTCGCTTTGCAATAAACCCATTGATACATGACCACCGGTCCTTTCACCAGTGGTTTTTTTCTATGCAAAATAACTTCCTTCGTCCCATTGTACTTCTCCTATTACTGATTCCTTATTCCAAAGGACAAGCACAGGAAAACCTCCAGGAGCTTTTCTATACGGGGAGCTATGCAAGTGTCATCCGTGAAGCCACCCAATCCATGGCTACCGGAGATACCTCGTTAACCACCTACAATATGAAGGCCCTGTCTGAAGCACAGCTTGGTCAGACAGGAAACGCCATTATCACATTGCAGCGAGCCCTGGAATATCACCCGGATGAACCCAGGATCCGTCGGATGCTGGCGGGACAGTACAACCTCGCGGGGGATTATGTGAAAGCCAGGGAGAACTTCCTGTTGCTGGTGCGTTCCGACAGCGCTGATATATCATCCTGGCTGAAACTGGCTGAAATTGCCTCATTCAGGCAACGGTACGGTGAAGCAATCAATGCACTGGAACAGGCCCTGGTCCGCGACACCCTCAACCTGGAAGGCCTGATGATGATGGGTGAACTTCTGAACAGGAACAACAACAGCGAAACGGCTACATTTTACGAAAAAGCTTTAAGGCTCTATCCGGATAACCAAAAAGCTGCCTTTGCTCTCGGAAACTGGTATATACAGGCCAAAAGAGCAGACAAAGCCATTCCGGTTTGTGAGCACATGCTGCAATTAGATTCCACCAGCATCAAGTTCAACAAACTGATGGGCTACGCCCAATACAAAGCCGGGAAACCTTTTCCGGCCATCCAGCACTTCGGGCGTGCAGTTGAACTTGGGGATTCTACCGAATTTACCTTTAAATTTATGGGAATCTGTCAATACCTGTCCGCCAGTTTTCCGGAGGCCATTGAATCACTCCGCTTTGCATCCGAAAAGGATAGCATGGATGCTGAGATCTTTTTCTTCCTGGGGGCCTGTCTGGCTACCACCCATGAAAAAAAAGAGGCCATGAACCAACTTGACAAATCCTTGAAACTCATGCAGCCCGACCCGACGGTAGCCTCACGCATCTATTCCGAACAGGGAAATATTAAACGCCTGGAAGAGGATTATGAACATGCTTATGCGCTTTATGGCAAGGCATGGGAAACAGATACTACCAATATCATGGCACTCTATTTCATGGCTTCCATCCAGGACAACAGTCTTCATCATTCAGAACAGGCACTGGTGGATTACCAGCGGTTCATCGACCAACTGGATCTGAATCCTCCCGCCAGGGAAGGCAATAGCCAGGTTCCATCCATCAGGGCCATCGTGGAGGACAGGATCACCTCCTTAAAAGAGGAGCTCTTCTTTCTCGACCAGGACTAACTGTCCCATATTAAGAGCAACCGTCCCAGTGACGCCCCGGCGATCTTGATAAATCCATAATTAATCGTAACATTTGCAGATCTAAACCTGGTTTCCATGACGATACCCATTGTTCAGCTGATTCAGGGAATGCTTGCACCCGGTCTGATGATTTCTGCATGTGGTCTGCTCTTGCTGGGTATGAACAACAAGTACAGCCTTGTGGTAAACCGCATCAGGCTGCTCAATGAGGAGAAACGCAAGATTTTTCACCAGGAATCCATCGATGAGGCTGAAAGCAGCAGGCTAAGCAACATTGAGTTACAGATCAGTCACCTGATCGAAAGGATCTCCCTGGTCCGTAATGCGGTATTCAGTTATTCTATTGGGGTTGCCCTGTTTATCGTCAGCTCGGTACTCATCGGGGTTACCATCAATAAGACCACCCCGGCATTTGACTGGCTGATCGTGGCCTTTTTCTATGCTGGTATGTTTGCGGTTTTTGTGGGAATTATCTTCGCTGCCATTGAGGTATGGAAGGGATACCGAATCGTAAAGATCGAGATCTCCGAAGTATTCAAGCCGGTGGAGTAGGCTCCTATTGCACGACCAGTTCCTTCACCACTGTATTGTTCCCGATTCCGGCTCTAATCAGGTACAGCCCTTTTTGCCACTGATCCACAGGCAGGGAGATGTGATGCTCGGCCGGAATCAGGCCCTGCTGAACCACGGAGTGGATCAGTTGGCCGGATGTGTTGTAGACCTCAAGATTCAGATCCCCGGCTGCATTCAGAATAAACCTCAGGGCAGCCTGGTTCGTTGCCGGATTTGGAAAGAGGATCATGTAATCCAGTGGGTTCAGTTTCGTAGCGGGATCAATCCCTGTCCCCGTATAAACCGATCCTTTCAGCATCCTGCCTTCGGGAAGCTTCTTCCCATCCTGTCCAACCAGGTATGAAGCAACCCAGTCGGGCCGTTCGGGGTAATCCCCATCCCAGAAATAGTCTTCCCACTCCTGGTCGGTAAGCCTATTAAAATCGGGCTGAACCTGTTGGTGAAATGAGGAGACCGGACCTGCATAGGCCATGTATTGTCCCGGATTGCAGGTATTCTCAGCAAGGAAAACACCCATGTTGATCTTTCCGTTTCCCACGTGAAGGACATTGCCCACATAGGCCCCGTTTTCATCTGTGGGTTGCGTATGGACATCGGCCACTGTGAAATCCATCCACAAGGCTTTCCCTTTATCAAAGAACAGATCCGTATACCATCCCGAAATACCTGGTCCCGATGCCATATATCCATTGATCATGGTTTTCAGGAAAGTGATCTCGGCCTCAGAAAGAGCCTCTTGATCCAGCTCCTTGTCAGCAATGATGCCGAGCTGCTCCATGATCTCAGAATAACCACCATAGTAATCTAAAATTCTATCCAGGCTCTCCACCTGGATTCCTTCAAAGACCTGGCCGAAGAAATTGGCTGCTTTGTCAGCAAAATCCCCTAACATCCCGTATAATTCCGGATAGGGTTCCACATAGGTATAGGGATATGAACAACCCGTTCCTCCGGTATAAGATTGCTTCCCGTAAAGGATATTGTCATGCCTCAACTGTGCCCAGGACACAAGCTGTGTATTCAGCTTTTCATGATGCCAGGCGGTGGTTTGCATAAAATAGGGCAACCCATTCGATGATTCAGGGGGATTCAGGGTTCGGATGGCTCCCAGCCAGGTGTTGTAAAGAGACTGGCCCCAGAAAGCTTCGTCGTAAGAATCGATCAGGTAGGTCAGTCCGGCCATGTTGGAAGCATATTTATAGGTATTCATTTCTTCTTCAAGTAGGGCAAGGGCATCTTCATTCCCCAGCGCAGCCATGGCATCCAGGGGGTCGGGAAGAGGCCTCCAGATCTTTTCGCCTTCGAAACTGATCCTGTCGTAAACCACCTCACTGAACACATAGGAGTCCACCAGGAACTTCTGACCCAGCAGTTTGTATGAAACAGGCAACTGGCCAGGATCTGTGGTATCCGGATTCACCAAGAAGAAATTTGACATGATTTTTTGACCATAATCGTCAGAGGCATTCAGCAATTCCATAAAAAAATCGAAGGTCTCCGAATTAAACAGGTCCTCGCTGGCCACAAGCTCACTGTCGGTCAATTCTTTCAATTCTGCAGGCGTCATGTTGTCATCGGGACCGACCATGAAAGATATAATCTCTTCATGTTTGGTCAGGTTCCCCAGCTTTCCACAACCATAAAGCACTTCATTCAGCACAAGAGCTCCCAGCTGCATTCTTCTGATTTCCTCATTGCTCCAGTCTGGTTCCCAGGGATTCTCAGGTGGAGCTGTCATCAGAAAATCGATCCGGCCCAACCACATCATCGCCCTGAAATAATTCTCCAGTGTAATGACGCCATCGTGCGTATAAATCTCCTTGTTGTAGTGGCCCCTTGGAGTAAATTGACTGAAATCAAGGTGACGTATCTTGCTTTCCGTAAAAAGCTTCATATCCTTCTCATCTTCCGCTTCAACGGCCTCCATTACTTCATCGAATTTCAAGCGATTATCGAACTGAGGAGGAACCTCCTCTCCCATGGCCAGTGAAAGGGCCACAGACAAGTATAGATCAACATCTTTCAGGGTTTCTGTAAATCTTTCATCTCCCGAATACTTGGTCACCACAGTGGGAAAATATCCATACATGGCATTCAGCATCTCCTGCAGGTTGGGTTCAAGAAATTGCCATTCTATGGTCTGTAAAATCGCATCGTAAGCATTATGAAGGGTCGAGAGTAAAAAATCGGAACTCAGGAAAAGGGGAATGTCCTGGCTGTAAAGGCCGATAAAGGCAGAGGACCAGTCCATGGAAGAGAGTCTCTCTGACACCATGAAAAAATTTTCGCTCAACATCTCCTGCTCCTCCTGAGTGAAATCGAAGTGCCTGTCCAGTGTATCATACCAGGGTACAGCAGAAAGATCGGCCGGATATAGCCGGGAAGAATAGTAGGTGGTCAGCGGTGGGTGATCACTGATGATTCCGGTAGCAGTATAATCCTTATGGGTTTCCCTGAACTGCATATAGGCGTCGGGGGAAAAGTTGCTCTGGGCTGTAGCCATGATGGAAGCCGCCAGCAGCAGACCAATTGTAAATACGGTTGGGGATGTATTTTTCATGACACTGTATTTAAGTTACAAGATACTGAATAGATGTCATTTATCATATTAAGGATGCATTCTTAACAGAAAGGGTTGCGCCATCTGTATATTCCGTAAAAAACTTTAATTTTGATTGGAACACCAACTTATGAAAGACCTGCGAAAATATTACCGAATCAAGGGAACTGCTGAGGAGATCTATGCAGCCCTTGTCAATCCATTCTCCATCGCTCTGTGGACCGGCAGTAAAGCCATCATGAATGAAGAGGTGGGTAGTGAATTTTCTCTGTTCGACGGAGATATTACGGGGTTGAACCTCCTGTTCGAAAAAGAGAGCAAGATTGTACAGGAATGGTACTTCGGGGAGCAGGAAGAAAAATCTATTGTAACCATTACACTGAGACCTGACAGGCATTACACCAGAATTGAACTTCATCATACAAACATTCCGGATGAGGCCTTCGAAGACATGGATTATGGGTGGGATTCATCCTATTTTGGCAGTCTGAAGGAGTTTTTTGAAAAATAGTCTATGTTGAAACCTGCAAAATTCTTTTGCATCTTATTGCTTTCATTGCTTTGTTCTGGTCTGGCCGGAAGAGGAATTGATGAAATCAAGCGAAGCGGGAAAATCTATGTAGCCTTTACCAGTGATGACCTGAATAACATCAATTACGACCTGGCCCTTGAATTTGCCCGTTATCTGAATGTGGAGATGATCGAGGTGGAAATCAGCTGGGATGAGGCATTCATGAAAAACGGTGTTATTCCTGAAGGACTGGAAACCGATCCCACCATCAGCTATACACCGGATGCCCTGAAAAAAGCTGATATTATATGCTCCACCTTCACCATGATGGAATGGAGAAAGAAATTGTTTGGATTTGCAGAAACCCTGCCTTCTGCCGAACTGCTGATGGTGAATAAAAACAGTGAAGTTCCGGGAGATTTTGAAGACCTTGCAGGAAAGGAGATCGCGTTTGTGGGGGTGACCACCTTTGAACAGCACCTCAACGAGATCAACAATTCAACGGCAGCCGGTATCAAACTGGTACCCACCAGTTCCAGTGTGGAGACCAAACAGATGATCGAGAATGGTAAAGTGTTCGGGATCGTGCTGGATGCCGATGAAGCGCTTAATTTCAATGCAGAGAGTGGACAAAAGTATAAGATTGCATTCCCCATCAGCGATATTACACGCATGGCATGGGCAGTGGAAAAGAACAACCCCCTGATCCAGGAGGTGGAGAACTTCTTTGAAACCATTGCCAGCAACGGCGTGCTCGATGAACTTTTTTACCGCCGGTTTGGAATTACCTATTCTTCCTACCTGGACGGGCTCAATAAAAATTTAAGGCTTGAACGGTATCACAGGGACCTGGATGAGATTCTGGCTTCAAAAAAACTTGTGGTTGCCCTGAGGGACCGCAACTTCATTTACCGGGACGGCGGACAGAAACAGTTCATGCATGCCCTGGCAGAAGAGTTTGCCAACCACCTGGGGGTCAGTCTTGAATTCGTGGTGACCCCCTATTTTGGAAAGTACTGGGAGGCAGACGATGGAAATATTTACAGGGATTCCTCTTACAACCCCGACTGGTTCAATTACTTTGACCTTGCCTGTGAGATCATTGCTCCCCTCGACTGGCGAACCAACAAGGTAAATATGGTCCCGGTTTATCCGTCAGCCTATACAGTGGTGGCAAGGAAAAATACCTCCATCCATTCGCTTGAAGATCTCAAACACCTGAAGGGGGTAACAGACAAAGAAACCGTGTATGAGGATATTCTCAAGGAAAACGGGATTGAAGATTATTACTATGAAAAGGTCAATAATTTCCTTTCGGATGTGGAATCCGGAAAAGCCGATTACACCATCATCTACAATGCCTTTTATGAACTGAATGATCATCCCGGCCTGGAGGCCAAACTGGAACTGGGTCAGTTGGACGTAAGCTGGGCCCTGCGCAAGGACCAGCCACAACTTCAAAAAGCACTGCAGGAGTTCATAGCAGGATCAAGGGACAACGGGCTGATCGGGATTCTCTTAAAAGCCCTGCGGGGAAATACACTGCAGACACCCGAAGAGTTCATTCATAGCTATTATGAAAGCTTCCAGACCGGACAGATGCCTTATGTGAATTACGGGGCCGATGACGGACTTCCCCAGGAAGACATTTTCTCTATTTTCCAGGACCGGAAAGGATATCTCTGGTTCGGGACCAATTCCGGTGCGGTACGTTACAATGGCAGGGAGATGGTTGTATTTAACCATGAAAAGGGATTACCTGCCAATTCGGTTCGGGACATCCGTCAGGACAGCAGCGGTACCATGTATTTTGCCACCCCAAATGGTATTGCAAAATTCAAAAATGATACCACAACCCGGGTCCTGCTGGAGGGCGTTTCATTTAACAGGATTTTCATCGATTCAAGGGACAATCGGTGGTTTATGGGTGATGACGGTATCTATGTGGAAACCACAGACGGGATTGTCAGGCACCTGAACGGAGCGTTTTCCATATTGCCCTCAACCATTTATCACATCACTGAAGATCCCGATACGGGAAACCTTCTGATGGCGACTATTCTGGGCATCTTTATGTACGATCCGGCCGCTGACCAGGTCACACAGCTGAGCAATACGGACAGCTACTCCCTGTTTATTGATGCCAACGACAGCATCTGGATATCCACAAGGGACGGACTTTTCATTACAAGCGTAAACGATCTGATTGAAAACAAGTTTGATGCCGTGAGCAGAAACATGAACAAGCGATTCCATTTCCCGGCAAACATCATTTCCGATATCTCCACCAACAAATTCGGCTCGGTATGGCTGGTCACCGATTCCAGAATTATGCAGGTGATTTCCACGGACCAGGAACCCATCATCTATGAACAGGAGATCGGTATAAAGAACAACAAGATCCTCTCCTTTCTCATTGACCGGGAAGACAACATCTGGATCGGTTTTTCGGGCGGACTTCAACGGCTGACCAACAGGAAGGGCTTAAGGAATTTCTACCCGGGAACCATTGACAGTTATATCTATTCGGTATTTGAAGACAACCGGGATCGAATCTGGATCACATCGGACAATGGGATTTTTCATTTCAAAAATGAAATCCTGGTGAATTTTACTCCCCGTACCGGTTCGGAAAGCACCAAGTTCTGCGGGACGCTTCTTCCCGGGGGCAACATCCTTCTTGCCAGCAATGAAGGCCTGATTGAAGTGGACAGCCGGACACTGGAAATTGTCAGACACACCAGGTTCAACCAGATTGCATACAGCCCGGAGAATCTCTTTGTGACCAGCAAGGGAGAAATTTTTCTTCTCACCGGCATCCATGGCGTCATCTACTATTTTTCCGATTTTCACACCAAGCCACTCCAGATCAAGAACAAGTACACTGCCAATATTTTCCAGCTTATTGAGGTTGAAGACAGGATTATCGGGGGTAACAGCACCGGGTTTGTTGTTTTCAACGGTTCCGGATTTGAGATGATGCAGGAGACGGAATGCGGTGTGTGGACCCTCCGCAAAGAGGGCAATGACATATGGGTAGGGACCGATTGCGGAATAGGCCTTATCCGGGAAGGGCAATTTGACAGGATGGAACTCTCCAAATTCGACAGGGACCTGGTCATTAAATCGATCCTCCCGGCCAGGAACAGAAACTACATCTGGCTGGGTACCAACAAAGGCTTCAGTTATTTCAACACAAGTACACAGACATTTGACTTCACCATCAATACCAAAGATGGCCTGAGCGGGGATGAGATCACTCCCGGAGGACTATTTATAGACAAAAATGACCTGCTCTGGGTGGGGACCTACCACGGAATATCCAATTTCAACATCAGGGCCAAATCCAACCTGTCATATACGCCAGTCTGCTATATTGAAAAGATGTTCCTGAATGGCAAACTCACAGGCGTGAAGAACGGACAGGTTTTCTCACATAACCAGAACAATTTTGTCTTTGAAATCAGTGCGTTGTCATTTTCCGATGAAGCTTCTGTGGAATATGAGTACTACCTGAGAGGTACCGGGAACAAATACTCATCCTACCACCGGGGCAGTGAATTCAGGGCTTACTATAACAATCTGCCCCCCGGAAAATATGAGTTCATTTATAAGGCAAAGGGAAAAAACAACATATGGGGATACGCCCAGAAGTATGATTTTGCCATCCGCAAAGCATGGTACAATACCTGGCTGTTCAGGATCATTATTTTCCTGGTTCTGACCGGGATGGTATACATGTTTTATATGATACGAATGCGGACCATCAAGGCCCAGAAAAACAGGCTTGAAGAGCAGCTGAGGGAGCGGACCCATGAACTGGAAGTTGCCAACACCGAGATTGGCCAGCGGCAGAAATCCATCATGGACAGCATTCAATATGCCCGGTCCATCCAGAGCTCCCTGCTTCCAAGTTCAGATTTACTGAAAAAGCTGCTGCCGGAGCATTTCATTCTGTTTAAACCCAGGGACATCGTGAGTGGTGATTTCTACTGGGTACATGAAGGAGATGCACATGTCTATGTGGCGGCAGCCGATTGTACCGGACATGGGGTTCCAGGCGCATTGATGAGTATGCTTGGAATGGCCCTTTTGAATGAAATCGTCAGCAAACAGCCACAGGTTGATCCGGAGGTCCTTTTGAACACGTTGCGAGGCCGGATTATTGAAACCCTCAGCCAGAAGGGGGACCCGGGTTCTGCGAAGGACGGCATGAACATGGTGGTCTGTAAATACAGTCCTGACCGGAAAATATTGCAGTTCGCCGGAGCCAACAATTCCCTGTATCTGGTACGCGGGGGAGAACTTACCGAATACAAAACCGATCCGATGCCCGTTTCCATTCATGTGGTCATGAATCCATTCAGGGGCCAGGAGATCTCCATAAAGCCGGGTGATGCGGTATACATGTTTTCCGATGGGTATACCGATCAGTTCGGGGGACCCGGCGGTAAAAAATTCAAGTACAGGGAATTCAGGAAGTTGATCGTTTCCATTGCGGACAAGTCCATGAAGCAACAGGGAGCGGAACTGGATACATCCTTCGAACGCTGGAAGGGAGACCTTGATCAGATCGACGATGTTGTTGTGATTGGATTAAAATTCTGACCAGCCTGTAACTTTCCGGGACCCGGTTCCGTCTTACCACCAAATCAAAAAATAGATAGAATGAAAAAGTTATTTATACCCATATTGGTATTTGCCCTGGTCAACCCGTTAATGAGCCAGGAACCTGAAATTCCCGTAGCAGTTGAAACTCCTGAAGCAATCGAAGCACCCGAACCGATCGAAGCACCTGAAGCACCTGAAGCACCCGAAGCGATTGAAACTGAAGCTTCGATAGGTGATACTGTCAATGTGATTGGCCGGGTAGAGGTGATCGAAACCCCTGAGAAAACAAGGGTTACACTGGGGAAAAACGAAGTGATTATTGTGGAAGAAAACGGGGATACGGTGATTGTGGGGCTTGGTTCAAAAGGAATTAGTATTGTTGAAGACGGAGATGGTGTGGTGATTAATGTTCTGGACATGGAAAATAAGAAGTCCCCGCACTGTTCAAAATACAAGAATAGGTTTAATCCGCACTGGGCCGGATTGCAGGTTGGCCTGAACAATTATGTAACTCCCGATTTCAGCCTTGTTTTACCTCCCGGAGAGGAGTTCATGGACCTCAATACCGGGACATCCTGGTGCTGGAACATCAATGTTGCCGATTTCGGTGTTGGTTTTGGAACCAAATATGTGGGTCTGGCTTCAGGCCTGGGATTTGAATTCATTAACTATAACTTTGATGGTCAGAGTGGCATCATGAAAGACGATATTACAGGCAACATTGTTGAATATGTTCCAGATTATGCCGGATTCATTACCAAATCGAAGATGAATATTACATACATGACCGTTCCTCTCCTGCTGGAGTTTCAAATTCCCTTGGGAGGCAACCGGATCCATATTTCGGGAGGGGTTCTTGGCAGTCTTAAACTATGGTCCAACACCAAGATCAAGTACACCGAGGCCGGGGATAAATCCAAAGAGAAAAACAAAAGTGATTTCAACCTTTCTCCGATTCGGTGGGGTGTGACAGCACAGGTAGGATATGGTGGAGTGGGCGTTTTTGCCAATTACTACATGACCTCGCTGTTTAAAAAAGGAGAGGGGCCCGAGTTGTATCCTTTCTCCCTTGGACTTGCTTTTACCTTTTAAGAAATACCTCTATCTACCGTCAAACCGGCCGGTTTCAGTAAAATCCTGAACCGGCCGGTTTACTTTTTATTAACTTTGCTCACAAAACAATTTCAATCCATCCATGAGACTGCTGTTGATCAGTAATTCAACCAATCCGGGAGAAGCTTACCTTGATTATCCAAAGGAACAGATCCGGGATTTTCTGGGAGGCCGTGCCCTGAATTGTCTTTTCATTCCTTACGCCGGTGTAACCATCAGTTTTGATGACTACGAACAGCGGGTAAAGGAGCGTTTTAATGAAGTAGGACATTCCGTTAGATCGATCCATCATGCAGGCGATCCGGTGAAGGCAGTCATGGAAGCAGAAGCCATTGTGGTGGGCGGGGGCAATACCTTCCAGCTCATCAAGATGATGCAGGAAAACGGTCTCATCAGACCCGTGAGGGAGAAAGTTCTAGCCGGAATACCCTATGTGGGCTGGAGTGCAGGAAGCAATGTATGCTGCCCGACCATACGTACGACCAATGACATGCCCATCCTGGAACCTGCCAGTTTCAATGCGCTCAACCTGATACCCTTCCAGATCAATCCACACTACACGGATAAGAATCCTCCCGGGCATGCGGGTGAAACCAGGGAAGACAGGATCATGGAGTACCTGGCCGCCAATCCACGCGATACTGTACTCGGATTGCGGGAGGGCTGTGTGTTCAGGGTGGAGGGAAACTCCATGAAACTAACCGGCGAACAAACTGTGAGGGTGTTCCGGTTCAATGAGGCCCCGGTAGAGCTTGATAACCGTCACGATTTCAGCGAATTCCTGGAATAATCATGCGTCAAAGAATCAGAATTATAGTGGAATATGTCGTGGCCTTTGTGGTGATCATCCTGCTGATGCTTTCCATTGCCGGTGTGGTGGTGGTTAAGTTTCACGGAGATGATTTGAAGGCGTTTGTGTTGGAGCAGGTCAATGACCGGCTCGACTCAAAAATGGATGTGGAGGAGATATCTGTCAAAGTATTCCACAAGTTCCCCAACACCTCCATCGTGCTGAGAAATATTACAGTCTGGTCAAGTCACAACTTCAATATTCATGATTTCAGTGAAAGTGGTGCAGATACCCTGATGACGGCAGAAATGGTTGGTGTGAGTTTCAACCTCCTGGGAATGATCCGTAAGGATTTTGACATCCGCCAGATTGAAGTCAGGAACGGATCCCTGCGATTACGCATCGATTCAAAGGGTGAGGAAAACTACCGGCTTAGCAAGGGTGCAAAAAAGAAAGAAGGCCAGGATCGTCTTATCGAAATCTCACAAATCAGAATTCATGGTTTCAGGATATCCCTGGATAACTTGTCTAAACAGCTAAAAGTAGCGGGTAATCTGGACAACCTTGAAGTGAACGGTAAATTCTCCAAAAGAAACACCCAGATCAAAGGATCGTTGAATGGATCCCTTGAGGAAATCTCAAACAAAGGAATCCTGTACGCTTCAGGACACAAGGTGGGGGCAAGACTGAACATGGATGTCCGGGATTCTGTCTTTACACTGAAATCGGGCCAGGTGCAGATGGACAGGATCGTGGCAGATCTGGATGGCCGGTTCCATATCTACCCGGGAAAAGGTGTCGAGCTAAATCTGATCGCTGCGGCAAGGGACCTGGAAATCCACGAAGTCCTTGACTTGCTGCCTTCCGAGTTGAGCCAACCTTTGAAGGAAATCAGGGGGAACGGGATTTTGCAGTTGTACACAAGGATTACAGGCAGGGCCAGCTCCACGTTAACACCCTCCATCGAAGCTGATTTTCAAACCGCCAATGCCAATCTTTTCTGGGAACGGGTTCCCTTTTCCCTGAAAAACCTGAACCTGACAGGGTCTTATTCCAATGGTGGAGAATTTAACCCGGTTACCACCAAACTGAACATTGAATCAATCAGCGCAGTGATTGGCCAGGACCATTTGTCGGGCAAAGGTGAAATTCACAACTTCCTCGAACCCGATTTCTCCTTTGAACTCAAAGGGGATATCCATCCTGAGCAATGGCTGTCCTGGTATGATTCAATTCCCCTGGACCAGGCTACAGGTACTGTGATCACTGATATCAAAGCAAGCGGTTCGTATGACCGGTTGAGGCCCCTGGGTGAAAAGTTTATCGCACTTGATATTTCAGGTGGTATGGCATTGGAGGATGTGATGGTCAGGATCAACAGCGAAGGGATCCCTTTCAGGGCGCTGAACGGGTCGGTACATATAGACAACGATTTCTGGGAACCCTCCTTTTCGGGAACCTTCGGGAAAAGTGATTTTACCTTGACCGGTACCGGGCTACACCTGCTCTCATTCCTGCTGGATGGAAAAGACCCTCTGGTGGCTTCGGCCACATTCCGATCCGATTATGTGGACCTCCGGGAAATACTGGATCAACTGCCCCACCAAAGTACCGGGGGTAAGACTTCCGTTGTATTTCCTGAAAACCTCAACCTGAGGCTTGCGTTTATCATCAATGATTTTGTGAAAGACCAGCTGGTGGCAAAAAATGTGCGTGGAATAGCCCGTTACGATTCTCCCGTCTTTTATGTGGACTCCCTGACCATGCAGACCATGGATGGGACCCTGCGCGGCTCCTTTGGTATGGCACAGGACGCCGAAGGAACCATCTTTTCCAGTGTGAATGCCAGTCTTTATCAGCTGAATATCAGCGAGTTGTTTGAAGCCTTCAATAATTTTGGACAGAAGCAGGTAACCCACAAACACCTGAAGGGTTCCATTTCAGGCACATCCATTTTTTCAGCAGAATTTGATCCTTCTTTCACCATTCGCCCCGCTTCAATTCTCAGTGAAAATGATATCATCATCCAGAAGGGTGAACTCATCGGTTTTAAACCCATTATGGCCCTCTCCCGGTTTATTGAGGTGGAGGAGCTCCAGGACATCAGGTTTGAAACACTGGAAAACAACATATTGATCAAGGATAGCCAGGTGATCATCCCGGTGATGGATATCCAGTCCAATGCACTTGACCTTTCTGCATCAGGCACCCACAGTTTTAACAATACCTATGAATACCACCTGAGGCTGAAGCTTTCGGATATTCTTTATAAAAAAGCCAGAAGAGCGTCCCGGTACAATGAATTTGAAATAGCAGAGGATGAATCTGATACAAGAGTGCTATTCCTGAAAGTCTATGACAAGGGGTCAGGAGCCAATGTGGAGCTCGACAGGGAAAAGGCAGCCATGAAAATCAGGAATGACCTGAAAAACGAGAAATCCGATTTGAAAAGGATACTGAATGAAGAACTTGGATTGTTCAAACATGATGATGAGGTCCATACCCGGAACATTCAGGTCGAGGAACAGCATGAGTTCTACAGGTTTGACTTCTCTGAAGAAAACGATACCTTAAAAACCCAGGTTATAAATAAGAAAAAAGAGAGGCAAAGGAAGAAACGGGTAAAATCTGATACCCTTCAGAATAAACCTGCTGCCGGCTTCGTTATTGATGAGTAAACCTTAACCGGATCAATTGGATATCTACAGGAAAAAACAGCGCTGGAAACAGATCCTATTTATAACGGCCATCCTCATTGGTGTAGGATCTCTGTGGTATACCAACAAACTGGTTAAGCAGATCGAGATAACTGAAAGGCAGAAAATGGAGTTGTGGGCAGAAGCCGTCCGGATCATGAATCTGGCTGATTTCGACACCGATCTGGCCTTCCCTTTTTCAGTCATTGAAAACAACACCCATATCCCGGTGATCCTGACCGATTCAAACGGCAGGATCCTGAACCATAAAAATCTTGACTCCACCAAGGTGAAGGACCAATCATACCTGCAACGGCAACTGGATCATGCCAGGCTTGAGAATGATTCCCTGGTGATCAACCTGGGGCCTGATGAACAACAATACCTGCATTACAGGGATTCCATTCTGATTCGAAAACTAATCCTTTTCCCCTATGTACAACTGGGAGTGATTATCCTGTTTATACTGGTTTCCTATATTGCCTTCAGCATATCAAGGAAGGCTGAACAGAATGAGGTGTGGACTGGTATGTCCAAAGAGACAGCCCACCAGCTGGGTACCCCCATCTCTTCACTGATGGGCTGGATGGAGATCCTTAAACAGTCGGAACTGGATGAAAGTACAGTGAGTGAAATGCAGAAAGATGCCTCCCGGCTGGAAAAGATCACCGATCGTTTCTCAAAAATCGGGTCCAAACCCACCCTGAATAAAACCAACCTGAGTGAAATCCTTACCGGAAGTCTGGACTATATAAAGACCCGGGGATCCAAGAACATTGAGTATCTCCTGGATATTCCTGAAAAGCCGATCATGGCCGTACTGAACGATACGCTGTTCGAATGGGTCATCGAGAATCTGTGTAAAAATGCCACCGATGCCGTTCAAAATGGAGGACGGATCATTCTGCATGCGGTGGAGACCGATAACAATGTGATCATTGATGTGGAAGATTCTGGTAAGGGAATTGCCAAGTCAAAGTTCAAAACAATTTTCAAACCAGGATACACCACAAAAAGGCGCGGATGGGGACTTGGGCTTTCTCTTTCAAAGAGAATTATAGAGAGTTATCACCATGGAAAAATCTTCGTTCTCTCATCAGATCCCGGAGATTCCACCATCGTCCGGATCATCCTTAAAAAATAGGAGGGACACATCTGTACAGGTCATTTTCTGGGCACCAGTTTGTAGACTTTGTCAGACCGTCGCACCACCTGCTCCACGGGAAAGGAGCATATTTCACCTTTGCTTGCGGTATCAACATTCAATTCGTTAACTCTTAACTCTTTGATAGTCGTTTCAATGACCCCGGTGGTGGGTCCGGTAATCAGTATTTCATCCCCCGTTTTCAGACTTCCTGACTCCAGGGTCACCTCGGCCACCCCAATCTTGTCAAAATAATTGGTTCCTTTGCCCACATACACTTTTCTGACTGTGGCCTTCGAACCATATGTCTCACTCCACTCACCCAGCCGCTGGCCCAAATAATAACCATTCCAGAATCCCCGGTTGAATACGGTGGCCAGTCTGGCATCCCACTCCTCAATTTTATCTTTTGTGAATGTTCCCTCCACACAGGCATGAATGGCTTCGTTGTAACAGGAACTTACAGTTTTTACATATTCGGCGGGTCTTGCCCTGCCCTCAATCTTCAGGACGCTCACCCCGGCATCCAGTACCTTGTTCAGAAAATGAATGGTCTTCAGGTCCCTGGGGGACATGATGAATTCATTTTCAATGTCCAGTTCCACCTCCCGCTCCTTATCGGTAACCGTATATCCCCTGCGGCATACCTGGAAACAATCGCCCCTGTTGGCAGAATGGTTGTGCTCATGCAGACTCAGATAGCACTTCCCGGAAGTGGCCATGCACAGAGCCCCGTGTACAAACATCTCAATGCGAAAAAGCTCACCAAACGGACCTCTCACATCCTCCAGAGCGATTCCTTCAGCAATGTCCTTTACCTGGTCCAGATCCAGTTCCCGGGCAAGTACAGCCACATCAGCAAAATTGGAATAGAATTTCAGGCTTTCTATGTTGCTGATATTCAGTTGGGTAGAAAGATGAACCCGGGCTCCCACAAGATGGCAGTACTGCAGCACAGACTGGTCTGAAGCAATGATGGCGCTTATCCCGCTGTCTACAGCCAGATCAATGATTCTTCTCATCTGCAACAGCTCATGGTTAAAGACCACCGTATTCACGGTCAGATAGGCTTTCAACCCATGAGCCCGGGATTCTGAGACTATCTTTGAAAGATCAGCAGCAGTAAAATTTGCCGAGGAGCGGGCACGCATATTCAGCTGTTCAATTCCAAAATAGATCGCATCTGCTCCGCCCTGCCAGGCCGCCGCAAGAGATTCATAGCTTCCGGCAGGTGCCAGCAATTCAAAATCATCTCTTCTCTTCATGGATATATTTTAGAAGGTTCGCTGCATTGTAAGCAGGATCTATCCGGTCGGAAGGAATAATCTCATGTACTTCATGATTCTTCTGAAGGGAAAACAGGTAGGTCTTGTCATAATACTGAAGAGTGATCATGGCTGTGCTGAAAAAGTCATCCCTGTCCACCGCATCTTCAGCCTCTTTTGCCCGGTCTCCTCCCAGTCTTTTTGAGATCTTCCGGATACACATTTTCAATTCATCCTTTTTATATCCGGCATAATGCTTTACAAGATGAGAAGCCCTCATCTCTCTCGAAATATCCAGAAAAAGGATCCTGCTCACCTTCATCTTGGTGTATATCTCTCCGGGAATAACACATCTTCCCACATTTCTGCTCTCATCTTCTATCCATGTAATCCTGTTGCGGTCAAGTTCCGTAAGCTTCTGATAAAGATTGTTCTCGAATTGTTCAGTAGAGGGCTGTGGAAATTCACCCAGGGCACCAAAAGCCGAACCCTTATGGTGGGCAAGTCCTTCCAGGTCAATTACCTGCTCACCCGCTTTCTCCAGGTGACTGAGGATATCCGTTTTGCCGCTTCCGGTCCGGCCACCCAGCACGAGGAGTTTCAAAGGTTTTTCAAATTCACTGTGCACCTGGCTCCTGTAGCTCTTGTATCCCCCCTCCAGAAGATAACAGGTAATTCCCATGGTTTCGAAAAGCCAAACCATGCTTTTGCTTCGCATACCGCCCCTCCAGCAATGTACCAGCAGGGTTTTTCCTTTCCCGGCCTTTCTTTCGCCTTCCTTGGCCAGCTGCACCAGCTTTTTGCCTGCAAAATCAAGACCAAGGTACATGGCCGCTTCTTTGTTGACTTGTTTGTATGTTGTCCCCACCTCCGCTCTTTCCTGGTCATCAAAAAGAGCAATGTTCAACGCTCCGGGAATATGTCCCTGGGCAAACTCAGAAGGGGAGCGCACATCAATGACAGGGTAGGAGGCTGAAAGGGTAAGAAAATGCTCTATTTGAATGGAGTCAGCCATACCCAATGGTCCGGTGAATCACCTTTCAAGGAAATTGCCAAGAATCGAACTACCCTCTTTGCGAATGTTCTTTCCGTATGGGGAGATGGCCTGGATCAGTTTCCGGATAGGCATGGACTGAAGCCAAATCGTCCCTGTTCCCCGAAGGGTTGCCAGAAATATACCCTCCCCGCCGAAAACCATAGACCGCAGGCTTCCAGATGTTTCAATATTAAAATCAATGCCGGGGGTATAGCCCACTATGCAACCGGTATCGATCTTCAGTGTCTCGTTATTCAATCTGCGTTCAATAACGGTTCCCCCCGCATGCATGAAGGCTTTTCCGCTACCTTCAAGCTTCTGCAGGATGAACCCTTCACCTCCCACAAGTCCGGCCCCTATTCTCCTGTTCAGGGTAATGCTGATGCGGGTACCCTTGGCAGCACAGAGGAATCCGTCTTTCTGTACAATGATGGACCCTCCCAGGTGGTCCAGCTCCAAAGGAACGATTTTGCCTGGATAAGGAGCGGCAAAAGCCACCCGCTGTTTCCCTCCCTCCATATTGGTAAAGTGGGTCACGAACAGGGATTCTCCGGTCAGTAACCTGCTGCCTGCCGACAACAGTTTGCTCATCATCCCCTGGTTGGGGTCCGACCCATCTCCCATTTTTGTTTCAAATCGGATCCCACTGTCCATATACATCATGGTCCCCGCCTCAGCGATAACCGTTTCCATAGGATCGAGCTCTATCTCTACCAGTTGGATATCATCCCCGATAATCCTGTAATCCAAATCGTGCGTATGCATGGTGCTAAATGGTGGTTGAAAATAATTTGATTAGTAGTTGCTTAATATTCTCTACCCGGGCAGGTTTCATTACATATTCATTCATGCCTGCATCAAAGGCAGCCTTTCTGGTGATATCATCCTCATCGGCCGACATGGCTATGACGGGCAGGGTATAACCCTTCTGGCGGATCTGCTGTGTAGCCTGGTAACCATCCAACTCGGGCATCAGGATATCCATAAAAACCACATCGTACTTTCCTTCATCAATTATTTTCACTGCTTCACTGCCGTTCTTGGCTATATCAATCTCGTATCCGATGTTTTTAAAGATGGATTGGGCTACTTTTTGATTGATCAGGTTATCCTCCGCCAGGAGAATAGACAGCTGCTCCGGCAGTGCATTGAGCATGGGCTCAAGACTTTTCCGGTCTTCAATACCCGGGAAGTGGTCTGACAGAATATCGAACACCTCCTTGGTCTCAAAGGGCTCGATCAAATAGTTGTCAATACCCAGTTTGCGACAGGTTTTGTAATTTCCTGATTTATCATTGGAGCTGACCAGCACTATGGGATATTGGTCTGTAAGTGCCTTGTTCTGCATCTCCTGTGCCAGTGCAAATCCATCCAGCTGATTCTTGTCCATCAGCACCACCAGCTTATAATTGTCCTTTTTGACCTGGATGTGATGAATGACACTGTCCAAAGAGCTGTCCTGGTAAATCTTGGTAACCACATTCAGCCCGAATTTCTCCAGCATCCTGGCCATGGTATTTTTGGATGGATCTGATTCCTTTGTAAGGATAAGGGCGCTGATATCACTTAACCTTGTAATCTGCCCGTAATTAAATCTCTTTGATATTTTTTCGTTGGAATAAGCCTCAATGGTAAAACTGAATTTTGAACCAGGGAATTCCTCGTCCGAATGGATTGAGGAAGGACTTTCAACCCATATCTCTCCATGCATCAGTTCAACCAGCTGCTTGGCAATGGCGGTTCCCAATCCTGTCCCCCCAAATTTTCGGGTAACTGACCCTCTGGCCTGGGTGTAACTTCCAAAGATCTCCTTGAGCCGGTCCTCAGGAATCCCAATGCCTGTATCTTCTACGGTAAACAAAATATTCACCTGGCTTCTGAAGGACTCCATCAGGGTCGCTCCAATAACGATCTTGCCCTTTTCGGTAAATTTCACAGCGTTGCTAACCAGGTTTGAAATGACCTGTCGCAGGCGGAAAGGGTCTCCGATCAGCTTATTGGGGACATCCGGTTTCAGGTCGATCTCAATCTGAAGGCCCTTTTCCTCAGCCAGGGAGCGGAATAGTTCACCAACCAGGTCCAGTTCATCTGAGAGAATAAACGGTATTTCTTCAAGCATCATCCGCCCTGCTTCAATTTTTGAGAAATCAAGGATATCATTGATGATATTCATCAGAAGATCAGATGACCGTTTGATAATTAGGATCTTCTCCTTCAGATCGCCGTTTGTTTTCTGCTCAAGAAGGTTGTTGACCATTCCAAGAATTCCGTTCATGGGTGTACGGATTTCGTGGCTCATGGCTGCAAGAAAATCCGATTTTGCTTTGTTGGCAGCCACCTCTCCTTTTCTTGACTTTTCCAATGGCGATACATCGATAAGTGCGATAAGCCTAAGCTCTTCTCCTCCGATATTTGTCACCTTTTCGGTCCGGAATATGACTGTCTCTATTCCGTCTTTTTCATAGTACAGGTAGTGTGAATCATCAAGGAACGGACTTGGGCTATCGCTCAGCAGGTATTTGTTGGAGATCAGGAACTGCTTGCTAAAATCTTTCCCCACAAGGTTATCCGATTTTCCCAGAAAGAGCATTTTTTGCGCGGCACTATTGATGTTGCGGATGATATTCATCTCGTCGATGATCATGATCCCCACAGGATAGTGCTCGATGATCTGTCTGAATACAATTTCAGAGAGCTTCAATCGCTTTTCCCTCTTTCTCGCCCTGCCCATTCCTATGAGCAGGTAAACCACCAGCGCCGTTGCAAGAATCTGTGACAAGATGGCCACCAGTATGTTCCTGTTTAGAAAGAATCCGAAAAAAATCTGCTTGCTGGCAGAAAACATGATCCCCATCTTTTTGGAATAAATACTAAGGGGATAGTAGGCTGTATAAATTTTTTCATTCGACCTTGCTTCACTGCTGAATTCATGTTCCAGTATTCCCGCCGCTTCAGCAGCCACACTGTCTACCAGCTCATTTAATGATCCGATACGAACGGAATCAAACTCGAAGTTATCCAGTATAATATTACCTTCCGCATCAAGCATCCATTGCCAATTCACTGTATTCCCAACCGGATAAAGATTGAATATTTCCTTGGCAAACCTTTCTATATCCACCTCCACCATCACGTTCCCGTTGACCACATCCTGTCCGAAATAGGGATAATAGTACTTCAGCACGCTGCCCTCCTGCTCTACCCTGTCACGCGAAAAGAGCCTCGGCTGGGCCTTCCTGGGAAAGCTGTCGACCACGAACCTGTCAGTCTTCCCGAATTTATCTTCGGTATCAAGATAGAGTGCATAGAAATTCTTCTTGTTGTCATAAACCGAAATGTTGGTGATCAGTCCCCTGTACTTGGTATAGAACAACCTGAGGCTCTGTGTTGCTTCCCTGAATTTTACGGGGTCACCAAAAATTTCAGAGTATTTGTACATGTTCAGCTCATGGTTGATGTCACTTGAGAACTGGAGGAGGGTGGTTTCCATGTACTCTCCGCAGAGTTGGGATTGTTTGAGCAGCGTACTGTTCAGGAAATCCACATACCTGTTGTTGAGGCTGAAAATGGTAATTCCATTCAACGCAAAAATAATGAAAAGGATAAATCCCGATATAATATTGCTTCTGATCATCAGCAGCCTGTGAGTAAGTCTATAAACTTAAAAACTATTTTCCACTTGACTGAATAAAGTTATCGATATTTTCCATTGTCCTCCTCCATCATCATCAGGTAGTTTAAATATCTGAATTCGCTGATGTTCCCCTCCTCAACCTCCTTTTTTACGCTGCACCCTGGTTCGTTGAAATGCATGCAGTTATGGTACTTGCAATTCTTGCTGGCTTTAAATATCTCCGGGAAAAAATGAAATAATTCGGATTTATCAATATCTACGGTCCCAAATCCCCTGAGCCCGGGCGTATCAATGATCCTGATCCCACATTCCAGATCAAACATTTCTGCGAATGTGGTGGTATGGATTCCCGTCTGATGAGATTCAGAGACCCCTCCGACCTTCAGCCTGAATCCGGGGTCCAGTACGTTGATCAATGTGGATTTTCCAACACCCGAATTGCCTGAGATCACATTGAGCTTACCTGTCATCTCTTCCCGCACCTCTTCCAATCCCGCCCTGGTCTGCAGTGACAGCTCCATGCACCGGTAACCCACTGCCGAATAGACCTCCCAAAGCTCTTTCATCTCAGCTTTTTCCGCTTCACCATACAGGTCGGTTTTGTTGAAAAGGACAATCACTGGTATCCTGTAGGCCTCAGCCGAAACCAGAAAACGATCTATAAATGCAGTAAATGTGCGGGGCAGCACCATGCTGATCATCAGCCATGCCAGGTCCACATTGGATGCCAGAAGCTGATATTCCCTGGAAAGATTCGAGGACCTGCGAATGATATAATTGGTACGTTCTTCAATGAAAGTGATGATTCCCTTGGTCCTGTCCCCATCATATTCAAACCTGACCCGGTCTCCTACTGCAACAGGATTGGTAGCCCGGATCCCCTTGATTCTGAATTTCCCCCTGATCCCACAGTTGATGATCTCTCCTTCAGCGTTTTTCACGGTAAACCAGCGGCCGGTGGATTTTATAACGGTTCCTTCTCCCAAAGCGAATGTTTATAACTCAAAAGTAAGTAAAAAGCCTACAAATACGGGTTCTTACCCTCTTCGCTGCATCCAATGCTTCGCATTGCCTAACACATCCTCGGCTAATAACCCTTCGTATAAAAGAAAAACCGCCCCCCGGGGGAGGCGGTACCCTAAAACTAAATCCTGCGTGCAGGAGGAGATATAAAAACCTGTTAAAACCAGCCGAATTTAAAGGCAAGGAAGCCACCCGGGGCGGAGAAGTCCGAAGAAGAATAACCTGGAAGGTCTACAAAGGTGAAAAGGTTGTACGAAGCGCCGGCCCCCAGCCTGAAGAAACGGGTCAGGTTCAGTTCTACCTCAAGGGTAGGAGAAAGAGCGAATATATTGTCGGGCCATATGTTTTCCGAGTAATAATCACCTTTAATTCCAAGTTCTCCCCAACCTATAAGCGTGGAGATCGTTATGTGGATCGGGCGTTCCCCGAACAGGGAATAACCCAGCCAGAAACCTCCGTGGCTGACACTTAAATAATCACCAACCCGGTAATTTTGATCTTTTCGAAGATCAACCTGAATCTGGTTGGTGAGTCCAACTCCGTAACCACCGAAAAAGAAATCTCCCACAAGAATGGCACCACCTCCACCCAACATGTGGGCAAACTCCCCGTCAACTGCAGTAAACTGCATGAACAGACCACCCATTCCAGAGATCCTTACATTATCGAAATCAACCAGGGTTTGGTACTCCCTGTCCTGAGAATTTGCTGTAATGGCAACAGCCAGAATGATTCCTAACAGTGTAGCTTTTTTCATGATGTTCAAATTACAATTTAATGTAAAGACAACACCGGAAAAAAGAAGTTGCATCAAATGTGCATTATTCTGTTCTGTTCACAGGGGAATCTACCGATAACAGGTTTGATTTAAACCGAAATCCTGAAATTTCTCCGTCTTCATTCCTGGAAAGATCCAATGATAATTCCGATCTGGTCAGGCGGTTAATTCCATGGACTCCAGCACTGGCAACGGTCAGAAGAGAAAGATCCTTCTCTTTTATAAAGTCCCTGTAAGTTTGCCTCAGACCCTTTTCAGAAAGCTGGGCCCAGGTCAAACTGCCGGACTGGTTAGAAAAAGGTGGCAGATCAAGTGAAACAATCCGGTCATACTGCCCTGCTTCTATAGCTTTCGGGTAAGATTGCATCATACCAAACTTCAAAGGCCTGGTCTGTATCTTTTCTTCATCAATGATCCGGGAGGCAGAGTCTGATTTTAAACCTGTTTGAACCGGATCTTGATTTTCTCCTGTCAACTCAGGAGGGTCCTGGTGTTTCTTAATGGAAAACGTTACCGGTTCACTGGCAAGGATTACCGGATCCACAGAAGGTTCCTGCTGTTTCGTCTTTCCTTTGTCTTCAAAGGCTGTGGGGTCATCCACAGCGTCAACAATAATCTCGCGGCTGGTCCCTGCCGGATCTGTCAGGACAGGGTTGATCCTGAACAGGGTAATAATCATGGCCAGAGCCGCCGCTGTTGAGATTACACTGATCCAGATCATCCTGCTCCTGCGTACCGGTGTTTTGATCAATTGGTGTTTTCTGCCGTAAAGGATTACTTCACCGGTAAGCCGGGTTTTTTGCCAGGCCTCCCATTCTTTTTTCCTGGCCCCATCCGCAGCCACCAGACGATCATGATCCGCCTCCTGGGCCGGAGTAAGATCTCCTTCAAGCCTGGCGATTGAAAACAGGTCAAAATTGGATGGGGTTAAAGGGGTCGAAGAATCCGGAAGCTCTTTCTTCAGCCCTGCTTTTCCCTTAAAAACGATTGTGCCTGATGCAAGATTCCAGGTCTGTTCCCCGATGAATCCTTCATCACAATCGGGATGCAACAGCAAAAAATCACGAACCTGCTGCGACTCTTCCGCAGTCAGCCTGCCTTCCATCAGGTCGAGGAGGTACTCTTCGTAATTATTTCTGTTGATATCCATTGTTATTTAAATGACCTGTTCAATGCTGCCGATATAGTTCTTCAGGTAGACCCTGGCTCTGTATATGTAAACCTTTACCTGTGATTCTGACAGACCTGTTATATCTGCAATCTCCCTGTATGCGTATCCTTCATAATCCCTAAGCATCACCACTGCCTTCTGATCTTCCGGCAAATTTCCCACTGCGATCTCAAGCAATTCAGTCAGGTCCGAATAGTGGGAAGAATGGGAAGGTTCTATCCCTTCTCCCGGATCAAACCCGACGTATCTCTTCTCTTTCCTGATGTAGTCTATCATGGTGTGATAAGCGCTTGTAAAGAGATAGGTTTTCACCTTCAGTACAGAAACAGCTTCCAGCTTCACCCACAGTTTCTCAAATGTCTCCTGAACAATATCTTCAGACAAATGCACATCTTTCAGGTTCTTCAGAACAAACCTGTACAGATTATCGGCATATGATTCCACTGCCTTGTTGTAATCCTCTACCGTCATGAATACCCTTTACTTGGCGTGAATAAGACGAACCAGTAGCGTGAAAGTTACAGGGAAAAATCAAAAAAAATCAAAAAAAGCTTGACTTTCGGGTTTAAAAATACTTATTTTTGACTAAACGTTCAGTCATAAACACAATGTCACCACGAACGGAGGAACAATTCGAAGAGATACGTGAAGCACGCCGTCTTCAGATCATGGAAACGGCACTGAAACTGTTTGCCCTGGAGGGATACGGACATTGTTCTATCTCCATGTTGTCGAAGGAAGCAGGCATATCCAAGGGGTTGATGTACAACTACTTTGAAAGCAAAGCAGCTCTTCTGGCAGCCATCGTTGAACATGGAATGAATGAAATTACAGAGCTCTTTGATCCTGATCATGACGGTGTTCTTACCACTGAAGAGTTTTCAGCCTTCATCCACAAAATCTTCACGACCATTCGCGGTCATCAGGAATATTGGATCCTGTTTTACAGTGTTATTATACAGCCCCGGGTCAAAGAGCATTTGAAAAATGAAACCTTTGCCCTTTATATGGATACATTCTTTACCATGATGGTCAACTATTTTGAGAGGCGGAATTTCGAAAATCCACTCCTGGAGGTGTTCACTTTTTCTGCCCTCATTGAAGGATTTGGGGCTTTGCTTATCTATGCCTACGAGGCGTTCGAAATTCCTGATGAGTTAATCGTTCAATTTGAAAACCGCATCATTGAGATGTATACATAATATAAACACTGAATCCATGAAAACGAAAATCGCAATCATCCTTTTCCTGCATATTTCAGGCATCATCATCCCGGCCCTGGGTCAGGAACTTTCACCAAAGGAGATCATTAGAAAGGCTAATGAAAGGTTTAATGGTGAAAAGACCAGCATCAGCCTGATGGCCATGACCATCGTCAGGCCTACCTGGGAAAGAACCCTGGAATTTAAAAACTGGAACAGCGGCAGTGATCTGGCCCTTACCCTGATCACCGCCCCGGCCAGGGATAATGGCCAGACATTTCTGAAAAGGGAAAATGAGATGTGGAACTGGAATCCCACCATCAGCAGGCTGATCAAGCTGCCCCCTTCCATGATGTCCCAGGGCTGGATGGGATCAGATTATACCAACGATGATATTTTGAAGGAATCCTCTGTGGTCAATGATTATACACATGAGATGATGGGTGAAGAGGAATTTGGGGGGCGATTGTGCTACAAGATAAAAATGGTCGCTAAAGAGGATGCGGCTGTGATCTGGGGCCACCAGGTGCGCTGGATCGATAAAAAGGATTTCATTTTTATGAAATCTGAACTCTATGATGAAGATGGTTACCTGGTCCGCACCGAAATCGGGAAGGAGATTAAAATGATGGACGGACGCTTGATCCCTACAATATTAGAACTGATCCCTGCCGAAGAAGAAAACCAAAAAACTATTATTGAGATCAGGGAGATTCAATTCAATGTGCCCATCCAGGAGAACTTTTTTTCCCAGCAGAACATGAAACGGATCCGTTAATTCATCCCTTACAAATAAACTGTTATGAACAACATTATACTTGCCTGGCGAAACCTCTGGAGGAACAGACGCAGAACGCTGATCACCTCAGCCTCGGTATTCTTTGCTGTTTTATTTGCACTGTTCATGAGATCGTTACAGCTTGGTTCATACGATCATATGTACAAAAATGTAATTGAATCCTATACAGGATACATCCAGGTTCAACAAAAAGATTTCTGGGAGGACAAGATCGTGGACAATAGCTTTCCATATGATCTGCAGCTGGATCAGAAAATCCTCGAAGACGAAAATGTAGTGGCCACCATTCCCCGCTTTGAATCTTTCGCCCTGGCCTCCAATGGGCCCCAGACCAAAGGTGTGCTGGTGATGGGGGTGGATCCTGAAAAAGAGAAAAACCTGTCGAAAGTAAGAGATCGAATGGTAAAATACCGGCTTACTCCCGAAGCCATTGACCGGATCAAACAGGATCCCGGTATTCCCGCAAAAGTGAAGGAATTGACAGAATTATTCGAAAACTCTGCCTACACCAATGCATCCAGGTTGCAGCTCGACCTGGGAATTACAGACAAGGATGCCCCGGACATCATGCCTGCCGTTGAAAGACATTCTCATTTTGAAAATGGTGCCATTCAGCTTGGTGAACCAGGCGTATGGGTGGGAGATAAATTGTCAGAGTACCTGCAACTGGGGATCGGGGATACCATTGTCCTGATCAGCCAGGGATATCACGCATCCACTGCTGCCGGAAAATATGAAATCAAGGGAATTGTAAAGCTTCCCCTTCCCGATATTGACAACAAAATTGTCTACCTGCCCCTTGATATCTGCCAGGGACTTTTCAATGCAGAGAACAACCTGACATCCCTCGCGCTGGCGGTGAATGATAACGAGGATAAAGCAATCCTTGAAACCATGAACCGGATCAAATCCTTGCTATCCCCAGAGTTACGGCTCATGGAATGGCGGGAGATGAATGAAGTGATGGTTTCCCAGATGGATGCAGATAACAAAAGCGGGATGATCATGATCGGGATTCTTTACCTGGTGATTGCTTTTGGTGTCTTTGGAACGGTGCTGATGCTAACAGCAGAGCGAAAAAGGGAGTTCGGCGTTCTGGTGGCCATCGGTATGCAAAAAAAGAAACTGGCATCCATCATGACCATTGAAATGCTGCTCATCGGATTCCTTGGCATTATTTCAGGTTCCCTAATCGCTTCTGCCATTATCCTTTATGGAGTGGACCACCCCCTGGTTTTCAAAGGCGAATTTGCCAAAATGTTCGAGGAGTATGGAATGGAACCCATGATGGCCTTTACAGGGATCGATACCTATTTTATCTGGCAGGTGGTTATCGTGGCAATGATGGTTTTCCTCGCCATCGGATATCCGGTGAGAAAGATTTTCGGAATGAAAGTAGTAAACGCTTTAAAAGCATAAATAACAGCATCATGATCTGGAAAACAGCATGGAAAAATGTTTGGCGGAATAAAGTCCGCAGCCTGGTGGTGATCATCTCGGTGACCATCGGCATATTCGGCGGCGTTTTTGCAGTGGCTATCATGAACGGGGCTATTGCACAGCGTGTTGATGCAGCCCTGAACCAGGAAATCTCGCATATACACATCAACGACAAAGCATTCCGCGATAATTACGATATACAGCTTACCATACCTGACGGTGAGCAAATCCTCAAAGAGATTGAAGAAATGCCCGGAGTATCAGCAGTAGCTCCCAGAATACAGATAACCGGTATGGCCAGTACAGCCACTAAAAGTGCCGGTGTTGAAATCATCGGCATCGATCCTGAGCGGGAAAAGAAAGTGTTGAATTTATATGATACCACCATACCCGGAACAGGAGATTTTTTCGAATCTGAAAGCAGCAGCTTAACCGCATACATCGGTCAGGAACTTGCCAAGGAGTTGAATATTATCCGATACATAGTGGATGAGGATGTCCTGGCTGCTTTGACTGGAAAGGAGGTCCCCGGAGAAGTACTGAATAAGCTGACTCCTTTTGTGGGTATACGTTTCAAAAACGAAAAGGCATTCAAAAAAGCGCTGAAGGGATCGCTTACCCTGAAGGAGCAGCGCAATTTTGGAAAATCAATCAGGGATGCTGCCTGGTCGTTTCGCAGCCGGTCCAAAATGACACTTACCTTCCTGGACAAAACCCAGATGCAAACCGGGGCTGTGTTCCGGATCGCCGGTATTTATGATGTTAGGAACAGTATGTTTGAAATGAGCCAGGTGTTTGTTAAAAATGAAGACCTGATCCCACTCACCGGCATGGCCCCCGGAGAATTTCACCAGCTCGTGGTCAGAATTGATGACCTGGAAGCCACCGAAGAAATCACCGCTGCCCTGAAAGACAAACTCCCGGACCTTGAAGTAATGGACTGGAAGGAGATCCAACCCGACCTGGCCATGATGACCGATATGGTTCAGCGGTTCTATGCTTTTTTCATGGTCATTATCCTGGCAGCCCTTGCTTTTGGCATCGTAAACACCATGCTGATGGTGGTGCTCGAGCGAACCAAGGAGCTGGGAATGCTCACCGCCATCGGGATGAACAAAAAACGGGTATTCAGCATGATCATGCTTGAATCTGTTTTCCTCTCCCTTGTGGGAGGTGTATTGGGAATGATCATCAGTCAGGTTCTGATTGGGATAACCGCGAGAAACGGGATCAACTTCTCCAATTACCAGGAGGGCCTTGAAGCATTGGGTTATACTTCTCACATTTACCCGGCTATTTCCATGCCTTTTTTCATTACTGTCACCGTGTTGATCATCCTTACCGGAATCCTCTCGTCCATTTACCCTGCTTTGAAAGCCCTGAAGCTGGATCCGGCAGAGGCCCTGAGAACAGATTAATTTATTAAACCAATAATAGATATAACAGCTATGAAAGTATTAGAAATTAAGAACGTACACAAAATATACAACAGTTCTGAAGTCAAGGTACACGCAGTCAACGGAGTCAATCTTGAGTTCGAAAAAGGTGAATTTGCTGCCATCGTGGGGCCTTCCGGATCGGGCAAAACCACCCTGTTGAATATGATCGGCGGACTGGACACTCCCACCCAGGGAGAAATTTTGGTGGACAATACAAACCTGGCAGGCCTGAAGTCCTCAAGGCTCATCGATTTCCGCATGCGCAACATCGGATTTGTATTCCAGTCCTACAACCTGATCCCGGTGCTCACTGCCAAAGAGAATGTTGAATTCATCATGAACCTCCAGAAATGGGACAAAAAGGAGCGGGATGAACGTACCTTTGAACTTCTGAAAGCAGTTGGCCTCGAAGACAGGGTGAACAGCAGGCCCTCCAAACTCTCGGGAGGGCAGCAACAAAGGGTGGCCGTAGCCAGGGCCCTTGCTTCCAAACCCAAATTTGTGCTGGCAGATGAACCCACGGCCAACCTGGATTCAAAATCCACGGAGACCCTGCTGGACATCATGGAGCATCTCAACAAGGAGGAGGGGATCACCTTTATTTTTTCCACCCATGATGCACGGGTAATGAAAAAAGCCAGGCGGGTGATCACAATTGAAGACGGGAGGGTCATCTCTGACGAGCGTAAGAATTAATCCATGCACCCCCGTTTTTCCCCCATACTGATCCTCTCCATGGTCCTGTTTTCAGGATTAAAAGCCCAGGAAAGGGTCTCCCTTACCGGGTACTTTTCAGATATGCAAACTTTGTATCACCTACCGGATCAGTGGCTCTGGGAAAACAGCCTTCACAACAGGCTTAATCTCCAGTTTTATCCTACCGGCTGGTTATCAGGTACAATCCAGGTAAGAAACCGTTTTATTACAGGTAACACCATTTCTAAAATACCCGGCTATGCGGATGGTGCAGGAGGTGACCTGGGGTGGGTTGACATGACCTGGGCCGCAGACGGAAACATGGGAGACAGTGCCGGCTATTTGGTCACTTCGGCCATTGACCGCCTGTGGCTCCAGTTTACCTTCGGGAACCTGGAGATCAAAGCGGGACGTCAGCGTATAAACTGGGGGCAGACCTTTGTATGGAATCCCAACGATATCTTCAATTCCTACTCCTATTTTGAGGTTGATTACCCTGAAAGGCCCGGGAGCGATGCCATCAGACTCCAGTACTATACAGGCAATGCTTCAACTGTTGAACTGGCTGCCAAACTGGACAGCGCCAACCGGATCACTGCAGCTGGATATTTCCGGTTCAATACGTTCGGTTTTGATGTACAACTTCTGGGAGGCATCTACCAGGAAGAGGACCTCATTCTGGGTGCCGGATGGAGTGGAAACCTGGGCCCAACGGCATTCCGGGGCGAACTGAGCTGGTTCAGGGACCTGGATCATTTCAGTGATACCACAGGCTATTTCATGGCATCAACCGGTTTTGACTATACTTTTTCCAACTCCCTGATAATCCAGGTGGAGGGGCTCTATTCTGCATTTGCCCGTGAATTGGATATACAAAGTTTCCTTCAATTCTATGCAGGCGACATGGATGTAAAAAGCCTTGGATTTACAGAATGGTCCTTTTTCGCCAGCCTTTCCTATCCGTTCACACCGCTTTTCAACGGAAGTTTTGCTGCCATTTACTTTCCCGAGTGGCAAGGATTTTACCTGGGACCCTCCTTTGACCTCTCATTGAACAACAACCTTAGCCTCTCATTGATCCTTCAGCACTTCTCTGCCAGGTTTGACAACCCCCTTTCGGACCCTTCCAGGCAAAACAATACCTTTGGTTTTCTTCGTTTGAAGTGGAATTTTTAAAGCTTCACATCACTTTTCTGCATTTTTACCAAATTGTTAAAAACTCATCTGCACCCCCATTACATTTTGCTATTAATTAGTAATTATCAACCAGTTAGCAAAAGGCATCCATGGAAAACAGCGATTCGAAGGAGTTTGTGGCCAATTTGGATCACAATCAGTATCATTGGGACAACAAGGTTGTTCTGATTACAGAAGATGAGGAGGTCAATTTTTTCTATCTGAAGACCATTTTTAAAAAGACAGAGGCGCGAATCCTCCGTGCAAAAAACGGAAAAGAGGCCGTGGAAATCATTGAACAACACAAGGGAGATATTGATCTGATCCTGATGGATCTGAACATGCCGGTGATGGATGGATACGAAGCGATGCGGATCATCAAATCCAAACATCCGAAAATTCCAATCATTGCCCAGACAGCTTATACCTTAACTGAAGACCGTCTCAAATGCATGCGGGCGGGGTTCAACGATTATATTGCAAAGCCCATCAACCGTGTCGCTCTTTTCAGGCTGGTTAACGATAACCTGTCATGAAAGCGGTAATACAGCGAGTCACTGATGCACACCTGATCATCAACCATAAAAAAGAGTACACCATAGGCATGGGGCTGGTGGTCCTGCTTGGCATTGAAACGGCGGACGAAGCTTCGGACATAGTCTGGCTGAGCGGCAAAATCAGCAGGTTACGGATCTTCAATGATGAAAAGGGTGTGATGAACCTGTCAGTCACAGACCTGAAAGGTGAGGTAATGATCATCAGTCAGTTTACCCTCCACGCAAGCACCCGTAAGGGCAACCGGCCGTCTTATATTAAAGCGGCTTCCCCTGAAGTAGCGGTCCCACTGTATAAACAGTTTATAGGCCAGATGGAAATTGACCTTGGGAAAAAGGTTGTAACTGGCGAATTCGGGGCAAACATGCAGATCAATCTCACAAACGACGGCCCGGTCACCATCCTGATTGACACAAAAAACAAGGAATAATGACCCTACAGGAAGCGCAGCTAAAGGTCGATACCTGGATCCGCCAATATGGAGTCAGGTATTTCAACGAACTGACCAACATGGCCATCCTTACCGAAGAGGTAGGAGAAGTGGCCCGCATTATCGCCCGCACCTACGGTGAACAATCAGCCGGAAAGAATAAGCCGGGGAAAGGTGATCTGGCCGATGAACTGGCTGATGTATTGTTCGTGATCATTTGTCTTGCAAACCAGACAGGGACAGACCTGGAAGAAGCCTTTCGGAAGAATCTGCAGAAAAAAACTTCCCGGGATTTTGACCGTCATCAACAAAATGATAAATTAAGGGGTTCAACCTGACAATTATGAAAATCCTTTCCGATTTCAACATGACCGTCGATGCAGACGAAGTTTCACAGGTGCTGGATCGGGTAAAGGAACAGATTCCATCCGGTGACGACAAGGATTTGTTAAAGAAGATCTTCAGCCTGATCGATCTCACCACCCTTAGCGAAAGGGACAATATTAAAAATGTCGCTGCCATGTGCGAAAAGGTGAATTTGCTTTCCGAGGCCTATCCATCCATGCCGGCTGTAGCAGCGGTATGTGTTTTCCCTGAATTGATCTCTGTGGTCAAAGAAACACTGGTAAATCCCCTTGTGAGTATCGCTTCGGTAGGTGGAGGTTTCCCTGCATCACAAACCTTTACCAACATCAAAGTGATGGAAATTGAGCAGGCCATTGGAATGGGGGCTGAAGAAATTGATATGGTTCTCCCTGTGGGTAAATTCCTGATGGAGGAGTATGAATATGCAGAGTATGAGATTCAGGTGGTCAAGGAAAGAATCGGACCGGTTCACCTCAAGGTGATCCTTGAAACCGGTAGTCTGCAGGATTTTTCGCTGATCCGCAAGGCATCCTTTCTGGCCAT
>Ga0315535_1000232_pt1 | contig 38612 bp, 32 predicted proteins | sample SalMarSW160220MG_2_FD_203092 | JGI IMG/M metagenome (GOLD analysis project Ga0315535, IMG submission 203092) | Salt marsh sediment microbial communities from the Plum Island Ecosystem LTER, Massachusetts, United States - Salt Marsh Sediment SW1602-20 ... | reverse complement strand
AGGCTCTATGGTGCCGTCGCTCAACTCATTCCGGAATATCTTCACGTTTTCGGGCTTGCGGTCGTATTCAGGATAAGCTAAACGGTCCACGAGAAGCACGTTGCTACGCAGCAGCGGGTCTGACCGTGCTTGGCTCAGCTGCACATAGGTCTTCACAAACGCTTTTTCAAGGCTGATTTTGTTTCTGATGGCGCCTGAAACGTAGCCGCCTCGGCTTTGCCGGTCAGGCAGAATGGTTCTGAACGCTGAATCATACTCGATTAGGCTCCAAGGCGGAGCTATCTTGTCCACATTGAATACGCTTGCGGACTGGAGAATCATACGGTCGGTGTTCGGAAGAGCTTGCAACGCTCGGAGGTTCACGGCTGTTTTGAGTAAGCCTTCCCCCGCCATTATGGGAACGAGTTGCCGTTTGAAGTCACGCGCCGCCGTGTCCTTCGTAACACCGATGAGCAAGAGACGCTTTTTCCAGCACTCCTCCATAAGCATCTGCAACGTGAACAGCGTAAGAAAGGCAATGTCAACCGTAGTCAACCAATGCGCTTTGCCGTCTTTCAGGATTTTCATGGAACTCGCCGTTTCAGCGCCGAGAGTTTTGGCGAAAAAAAGGCTGTTGCCTACTTCTATGGTGACTTTTTTTATTCGTTCCCAGCTCGTCACGTACTTCGGGTCAAGCGCGTAAGCCCCGTTTTCCACAGTAAGAATTTGCCGTTCACTCAAGCTCTTTAGGGCGCGTTCTATTCTCCGTTTTCTTTTTTCATCTGTGGCACCGAACGCCGTTGCAACTTGACTTGTCGTTAACGCTTTACTCCGCTCTAACAGGCAGATTATTGCGGTTCGCAGGTAATCCGACCTTGGCGGCGGCAACCCCAGCGCCGTGTTTGACACGTGCTGCCGGGCGATTATGAGGTCGTTCTTGTCGATGGGAATGTCGCCGCTGGCTTCGTAGCCGACGAGCGCGGTTTTTGCTTTCCAGAAACCTGTTTTTCGGGTTTCGTAGAGGAGGATTGCGCGTTCTGTGGATAAGCTTCGGTCCATGAGGATTACATGTGTTTTTTGGTTTGGGTCAGCGGCGATTTTGTACGCGAGGTAGTACTCGCTGAATGTCATGATGGCGTTGGCTATGAGGCTGTTGTTTGCTATTTCCTCGTCTGTCATGGGCTTGGCGGGATTGACTTCGTCTGGTTGTTCTTGCGCCGCGTACGAGGTGTCCACATCGGGGATTTCGTTGATGTAGATGGGGACTACGCTGCTTATGCCCATGCTGCGCTGTAGTGTCCTTTCATCATACGTGACTTCAGGTTCTATAGTCTCGGAAAACCGTATGCTGCCGGTTGCCGCATAAGCGCCGCCGAAAAAGATAACCATGTCGAACAGCGGCTTTGAGTACAGGGTGCCGTCTACGCCTGCGAAGCGCACAGTTGAGACGCCGAAGAATTCCCGTGCGGTTTCGTACGCTTGTTTCGGGTCGAAACCTTCTCGTATGAGGTTTGAGAGCAGGTCTTCGTAAATGTTTTTGATGCTGGAAAAACGCTGCTCGTAATCCGTGACTTGCTTGGTTGCGCCCTGCTTGAGAGTGTCACATGTGTGTTTAATTGCGTTGCTAAGCGAAGGCGCAGTCACCTATTTGTCACCTGTCGTTTGAATGTTCAGATTTGAGGTAAAAAAGGATTGTTGACATGTAAACGCTTAAAGTCCGTTTCTCGCTCCTGCTGTGGAACTGCACTTTTGGAGGATTGGCTTGCGTTGATTTCAACTCTTGAAGCTGGATGCGTAACGCTTATATGTCGCTTACGATGTCTTTAGCGATATCGCTGGTGACATTATGGTTGAAAGATGGGCAAAACGGGCGGGCGGCGTCCCAAGAGGACTCCTACGTTTCCTAGTCCTGAATATGCTATCTAAGAAGCCCATGTCCGGCGTAGAAATCGTCGAAGTAATCGAGAAAGAAACGGGCGGACGGTGGATACCCAGCTCAGGCTCAGTCTACCCGCTTTTGGCTTCGCTGCATGAAAAAGGCTTCACCAACGAGATGCCCAGCGAAGAACCAGGAATCAAACGCTACTCGCTTACAGCAAAAGGAAAAGCGTTATTTGAAAAACAGATAACGTTCGGACAAAAAATGCTGAGCAAACTGGAGTTTCTTGTGCCCCTGCTTATAGGAAGGTTTCAGTTTGATCCTAACGATGAAAAAATTCTTGCACGAACAAGAGAACCTGCACAAAGAGTTGTCAAGACTCTTCTAGATCTCCGTGCAGAAAAAGATTATCAGATAACCGAGCAGGTTGCAAAGGAAATCGAGAGAATTCTGAACAAATGTGCCGATGAACTTGAAGCGATAGTGCAAAAAGTTCGTGAAAAAAATAAGCCGCAACTAGTCAGCGCTGGCAACGAATCGTAAGGATGTTTATGCTATGGGTCTGAAATCGAGTTTCATGATAGCAGCAAGGTCTTTGCTGAGAAGGAAAACGAAGAATCTCAGCGCCATTCTAGCCGTAACCCTCGGCGTCACATTGCTTGTCGGGATTCAAATTACGACGGACACGCTGGAAAACGCGTTTCTCACCAGCCTGCTTCAGCGTCAAGGCGAAGTTGACTTCAGCTTAACGAACTCTACAGGCGGCTACCTGACCTCGGCTGACGCAGAAACAGTGGCTTCTTTAGTTCCAGACGCAGCGGGAATTATGCCTGAGCTGTCGATGCAGGTGCCTGTGATGTTGGGTTCCCAGTTTGACGACTCAGTTGAGCTAGCTGGAATTTCCCCAGATTACTCAGCGGCGTTCGGTTCGTTTTATGACTGGAAGACTGGCGATAAACTTGACTTTAATTCCCTTTTAGTGAGCAACACCAGCATTCTTCTGTCAAGCAGCCAAGCTGAAAAACTAGGGCTAACTGAAGACGCATCTTTGCCTGTGTCTTTAACCACCGAGTTCACTAACGTCACAGCAACAGTGGTGGAGCCGCCAGCGCTTTCGTTATCTGATTGGATGGTGGAGCCGAATTACACCACCGTTGAGTACGTCCTAAACAGTTCTTCATCTAACATGTCTCTTGAACTCGCGCAGAGTCCTGCTCCTGGCTTCATACCCAGCGTCGTTGCCCTTTACACCATGAACCTTTCTAGCCTGAGCTTGTCGGATTTTGATTACATCAACGTGACGGCGACGGGCACCAGCAACATCCACGTTTTGCTGCAGTTCTCACTGGATGATGGAAGCAATTTCAACGTGACGAGTTCGGAAGACACTTCTTTGCCAATAGATTTAGACACGCTGAATTCTATTTCGTTTGATTTGGCGCCGTATGCTGGAAGAACACTGAGAGGAGACGCGTTTCTCGTAGTCATGAGCGCTGACGGGATGCCAGCAAGCATCGAGATATCGGAAATCGCTTTTGAAACCTCAAGACCCGTCATCTCCTACACGTCCGAAACAGAAAGAACGGAACTGCAAGTGGTTGGAATCTATGATTCTAAACGCCCCGGGATAGGTTCGCAGTATCGGGGCGCCGTACTCAGGCTGGAGGACCTTCAACAGTGGATGAGCCTGCAAGACCGCCAAAAAGAAACAGACCGCGTTAAAGCTTATCTGGTCGCCCTCAAAACAGACCATTTCGCCTCAGAAATAAACGAAGATTACCTCCAAGAACAAGTAGATATAGTAGAAGCTGCCATACCCGAAAACGTAGACCCCGTTTCGGGCAACACACAGAAAATATACAGCGTCGACTCTGCACGGTTGACGTTTTTCAGCATCGCAGAAATAATCATGACGCTGCTGTCCACCATGCTAACCGCCTTAGGGCTTCTAATCATGATAACGGGCGTCTTGCTCATAACGAACGTTCAGCTTATGAACGTGGAAGACCGCGAGTTCCAAACAGGTGTCCTGAGGGCTGTTGGCGAGAACCGCCGAGGAATAACCCTGTCCCTGCTCATAGAAAACGTGTTCCAAGGAATACTGGGCGGCATCTTCGGCTTAGTCGGAGGCTTAGCGTTTGGCCAAGCAGTTGCGGTTTACCTTGTGGGCTTGTTTGGCACAGGAGAATTCAGTGTCCAGCCAATTGTTTCGCAGCAAGTCGTGGTCTTGTCAGTCCTAATCGGCGTAGCGCTCGGCATCATAACAGGCATATTGCCCGCGTTGAGAGCGTCCAGAGTAAACATCGTAGAAGCGCTGAGAGGAATCAAAGTTTCATTTGAAGAAAAATCTGGACGCAACTTGGCGCTTCTGGGTATCGTGGCCATCGCAGGAGGCATTTTTGTCCTCTTGATTAACGGCGTCATTGACAAAAGCTACGATGCCATCTGGCTTACCCAAGGATGGAATACGCTGGAAGAATGGCGAAACATTTTGATCGGAGCAGGCTTGCTGTTCTCCGGCTCAGGCTTGGTGCTTTCACGGTTCGTCAGCCGCGTGAAGGCGTTAAACTTCACAGCGATTGCCCTCTGGGCTGCACCCGCTTTCCTGTTCGTCGTAGCCATGGGTGAATGGATACCCGACGTTTCTGGTTTAGCACCTGACATTTTGATAATTGGTGTGATGGAGATTGTGGTCGGTTCCGTTCTGTTCGTGTCAGTGAATCTGCCCCCACTAATGAAGGCGTTACGGAACTTTCTTGTCAAAATCAGGGGAGTAAAAGGCGTGGGGCAGATAGCTCCAGCGCTGATTTCATCCCATAAAACACGTTCCACGCTGACTTTCGCCATCTTCGCTGTGATATTGACGTTGAACGTGACGGTTGCTACGCTGGTGCCCACGAACTTAAGCTCTGTGATCGAAACGGAGCAAGACTCCAGAGGAGTAGACCTCATCGTATCCCTGAACAGGCCAGAAGCAAACATCGCTAACATTTCATACGTGCAAGAGCTGTACAAACTTGACAGTCACATAACCGACGTAATCGGCTTCAAAACATACCGTTCAGCTACAGATTACATGCGGTATGTAGCCTTAGCCAACCCGTATTCGTCAGCCTTCAACGCGCAAACGGACATGTTGCCGCTAGGGTACGGCGAACTTACAAGTGAACAAATCCGCGGAAACGCAACCGACGCATCTGACTCAAATTGGCGCTACGACTTCTACTTAAGCAGCTTCCCAGACGGTGTAACACAGCCACCCGCCGCTGACGTAACAGAAGAGCAACTAAACCAGATGAGCAAACAAACGTGGGACATGTTCTTTGACCCCTCATACAAGATGGCAGCATACAACGTTTCAATGGCGGACCTCATGTCGAATGACCGCGACCTAAGCGACGTCGATTTCAGCTCTTTCAGCGGATACGACGGCCACGAGTTACAAGGAATCAATGTCCTACGAGACGAAAACGGTAGCGTCATCGAAAACCCCGTCGTGTTTACCGACTCATTCATTCTGCCCTTAGGCTTGCAAGTTTGGATACCCATGAACACTTCCGAGTATGGCTTGCCGGTGTATCAAGCATTCACGGTCGCTGGGCGATTAGACTCTCAGAGAGCAGGAGGCTTTCCACTATCGCCATTCAACCTCCTTGATGGTGGAGACTTCAACTTCATGGATGCCTTAGGGAAGCTTTACCTTACGGAATATTGGGCGAACCAAACAGGCTTCTTGGCAGAGGCAGACGGCGTAACCTCCACCTCGAAAGCACCAAATCAATTCAACCAGTTCCTCATCAAGACCACCTATGGCATGGATGCCCCTCAGATTCAAACAATCGCGCAAGCCATCGAGGATTTCACAAACACAAACAATGAAGGCTACCGAAGCCTAGCCGGAGACGACTTCTACGTAGCAAGCGCCACAGTGCTCTACTCAAAAATCGAACAGTCACTGGAGATGATTCAGCGCGTGGTCTCATTCCTGCAGATATACGTTACATTCGGGCTCGTCATAGGCGCAGTAGGCATGACAGTAATCTCCGTCCGCAACGTCTCAGAACGGAAACGGGAAATCGGCATGATGCGAGCCATCGGCTTCCCAAGAAGCCAAGTCATGCTGTCAGTGCTGCTGGAACTGGTGGTGCTAGGCATAATCGGCTTAGCCATCGGAGTCGCCAACGGCGTGCTAATCAGCGTTGGCTTCGCAAACATGCAAGGCTCTACCCTAGTCATTCCATGGAGTGACCTCGGCGTGTACTTGGGCTTCATCACTTTGATTGCCCTAGCCGCAGGCGCCATTCCAGGCTGGTTCGCGTCAAGAATTCCGCCTGCAGAAGCTTTGAGGTATGTGGGATAAAAAATGGAAGAAATGACGGTGATAACAAACATGGAAAAGGAGAAAGAATACGTATTAATTGAGGAAAGAGAGCCAATTCTGGTCATCTCAGGATTACACAAACGCTACAATGAAGGAAAATCAAACGAGGTTCACGCCATCCAAGGCTTAGACCTCACCGTCAACAAAGGCGACATGATGGCGATTATGGGACCGTCAGGCTGCGGAAAAACAACTCTCCTGAACATGATAGGGCACTTGGACCGCCACTCGGAAGGAAAAATCGTAATCGGCAGCATAGACACCGCCACGCTTTCAGACGGGCAAATGACCGCCTTCCGCAGAGACAAAATCGGCTTCATATTCCAACTGTTCAATCTCTTCTCCTTCCTGTCAGCGGTGGAAAACGTGGAAACGCCGTTGCTGCTGAAAGGCATGAAGGCAGGAGTAGCCCGCGAACAAGCCAAAATGATTCTAAGAGAATTAGGCATGGGCGACAGGCTGTATCACCTGCCCTCTGAACTGTCAGGAGGTCAACAGCAAAGAGTAGCGGTGGCTCGCGCCCTCATCACAGAGCCCGCAATCATCCTAGGCGATGAACCCACAGGCGACTTGGACTCCACAACCAGCGCTGACGTCATGAACTTGTTCCGCCGCATCAACAAAATCAACCAGCAAACCCTCGTGCTGGTCACTCACAACCGCTGGATTGCCGAGCAATGTGACTACATCGTCCACATGACAGATGGGAAAATTTCCAGAGTTGAACAGGGACCCTTTACAAAAGAGGAGGAAACCGAATGAAAGTTTACGCCGCTGGCTTAATAGACAAGTCCCTCAGGGCGATTAACGCGAAGCTGCAAAAAAAGCTGGTTTCTGACTGCCGAAAGACTTTGCACGTGTCTAGGAGAGCCATGTCCAGTCAAGAACTAAATTCGTTCATAGTTCTTTCTGGAGAAAAAAAAGGCGTACCTGACCAGAAGATCATTGAAGAAGTCGAAACAAGGCGGCTTTACAGCCGTTTTAGCAAATATTACACAGACAGCGAATCTCGGTTGCATCAACAGCTTAAAAGCGACCAGGAGCTGCGGGAAACCTCAAAAATCGTTAAAGACTTCATAAAAGAGGTCGACCCGAACCTCGTGAAACATTTTGACTCGCAACTAAAGAAGATAATCAAAGAGTTGCCCGCCAGCTACCGCAAAATCCAGCTGAAAAGCTACGTGGCGCTATGGGACTTTGCCGAAACGCAACAATACCGCTTTTATCTTTCAGGATTGGACTCATCAGTTTTCACGGGAACATCCGCCAAAGTGAACTTGGGCGAACTGGTTGACAAGCTGCTTATCGCAAACTTTTTTGCTATCTTTCTGAAGCCAACAATCGCGCGGCTGAAAGAGCTGGACGAGGTACTTGAAAGGCTGAAGCTGGGCGTTGAAGGAACACACTATAAAACAACTGATGCGAAGCTGCAGAAGAAGCTGGAACTGTTTTTCAGGATTTTAGCCGCAAAACTCAGCGCTTTACAGGACATAGATAATTTAATCTCAAGGATTTTCAAGTTGTTCCAAGTTCCACGCAACGCGCTCACGCCGCACAACTTCAAGAACGGCTCCGTAGAGTTAAACAAAGCGCTCGCAGATATGGCGTCGGAAATTGCGTACGGAGAAACGTTGCTTCTTGAAGTCCATAGCAAACTGCAGGAGTGCCAAATTCACCTGCGGGATTACTTGGATGCGCACAAAAACGGAATCAAAACCATAGAGTCGATTGAAACCTTCAAAAACGCGCTGTTACCCATGGCGGAGCTGAGCACGGACCTGTTTGTTGAAGCTGAACTGCTGAAGATGTGGTCAGACTTTTTCGGCGCGGACATTCCTTACTTCGGGTTTAACAAGCAGCTCTTTAACACGCAAAACGTTGAGGTAACTGACGTAGCAGACGACAGCATCATCGCGGTGCGGGGGTTATCCAAAAACTACAATCTTGGGCGAACAACGGTCTATGCGCTCCGCGGCGTAAACCTCGACGTAAAAGAAGGCGAGTTCGTGGCGATCGTAGGCAACTCTGGCGCGGGAAAAACAACGCTGCTGAACTGCATGGCGGGTCTTGACAGCCCAGACTACGGCGCAGTGTTGTTCCGCGGAGAAAACCTCCATGAAATGGATGACTCGGCAAAATCGAAAGCCCGCCTGCACGAGATGGGGTTCATATTCCAAAGTTACGCGTTGCTGCCTCACTTCAACACCCGCGAAAACATAGCTTTGCCCGCAGATTTGGCAGGATTAAGCAAAGAACTCAAAGACCGCATAGAAAACCTTCTCTCAAGCGTTGGACTCAGCAATCAGGCTAAACAGTATCCTGCCACGTTAAGCGGCGGACAGATGCAGCGTGTAGCCATTGCCCGCGCGTTAACCAACCGCCCTGCGGTGATATTCGCTGATGAGCCCACGGGCGACCTGGATTCTGGGACAGGCAAGCAGGTTATGGATTTGCTCAAGAAATTTCATGAAGAAACAAAAACTACGATCATAGTCATCACCCACGAGCGGGACGTCGCTGATTACGCGGAAAGGCAGATTGTGATAGAGGACGGCGTAATCGCCTAGACCCAGATGACTGAGTGAAAAAGATAAAAATAGAAGCCGCGTTAGCATATAATATGCCTCGTGGTTCACGATGAAAACGAACCAAGAGTTTACGGAAGGAAACTAAATGTTTGCAGGTCATCGCAGACTTCGTTTCTTCGCACTGCTTTTGTTAGCCTGTCTGCTTCTAGTGCCTGCGGTGCTTGTGGCGGCAGCTTCCGTAGATGACCCTTTGGCTCCTGACCAGTGGGGTTGGTCCAGAATCAAAGCTGACGAGGCATATGATACAGGATATCACGGTGAAGGCGTGGTTGTCGCGCTGCTTGATACCGGCGTGGAGGCAGAGCACCCGGATTTGGCGGCAAACATCATTGGCGGATGGAATTTCGTGGATGGCAACGACAACGTTACGGATGTTGACGGGCATGGCACAATGGTTTGCGGAGTCATCGCAGCCGTGGCTAACAACGGCTTGGGTATCGCAGGCGTTGCGTCCAATGTGAGCATCATGCCATTGAAGGTGCTATCCGAGACCGGTGGAAACATGTTCGACATTGATTTGGCAATCAGGTATGCCGCTGACCAAGGAGCCCAGGTGATTGGGATGAGTCTCGGAGGAAACTTCTCGAGGTTTCCATTGCTGATGCAAGATGCGGTGGAGTATGCGTACCAGAAAGGGTGCATCTTGGTGGCTGCCGCGGGTAACGACGGCAGCAACGAACCGTTTTACCCTGCGGCTTTTGATCAGGTCATAGCTGTTTCAGCCATTAACGAAGTGGACCAAAAAGCGTCTTTCAGCAATTATGGTGACTACATAGATTTTTGTGCTCCTGGAGTTCATGTTCTCACAACATGGAAGAATGGAACTTACGCTTATGGGGACGGCACTTCGTTTGCTGCCCCTTTCGTCACCGGCGTTGTTGCGCTCATGTTATCTAAAGAGCCGTCTTTAGACCCTGAAAACGTTACTGCCACGCTTCGTGCGGAAGCCGAGGACCTTGGCGCAGAGGGGTGGGACCAGTTTTATGGATGGGGATTAGTAGATGCTTACGCTGCTGTTTCGCTAACGCCGATACCCGAATTCTCAAGCGTTGTTTTCTTTACCTTATTTGCATCAGCAACCCTGCTGATTGTGGTCTTTAAGAAAAAGCGTGACCCACGTAAAGCTGAAGAAGCACATGAAAACAGTTTTCTGCACAGTTAGACCAGGGGAAGCGCCCCGATGCGACACTGAACATCGTCGCCTTTAGAAAACGCAAATAAACAAGACCGTACACACACTATACGCTATAGCTGGTAGGCAGCAAACACCTCAACACCCGCAAACGTGCGAGGTTGAGCGAAATCGGCGGGGTTCCCCAAGCCTGGTATGGGGCAGGCCTGCTAAGTCTGTGGTCGAAAGGCCGCGTGGGTTCGAATCCCACACCCCGCGCTTAGCTTCTTTTACCAAAAAAACCTATTATAGCGGTTATTTTTGACTTTCGCTCCGATTTCTGCTCAAAAATTTTGCTGTACCCCCTACGAGATCACATTTAAATTAGACGCGGTACACTGACCCAAACACATATTATGACAGAAAGACCCAGAAACCTTCCAGAAAAGATACAATTATTATTTTGTGGTATGAAGAAAAAGAAGCGGTGAACGCGTATCCGTTTAGGAGGAAGTTCTGCTCGGCCCACATAGAGCCTCATTTTAGATTGGTGCGAAGTTGTTTTTGTAAAAACGTCAAAAATTGAGTTTTTTAATAGGTTCTATCTTTGTTCTTTCTGCAATAACAATCTCTTCGAAATTTCCTTAGAAATCTTCTCAAGCCCCTCAGCTAACTCCAGACGACTGACTTCATCTAATGGATACCATTTTCCATCCTTATCGACGAATACAAGCTCCAACTTCCTATCGCCCATACTTTCCACCTCCTTCTATAACGGTTATTATTTTGTTATTCTTTAATTTCTTGCATAAGCTACTTTTGCTTGCCTACCATAAGTTCAGGAAAAATGCGATTCGAGTTTAGCGCGCTCTCTTTATATTGTGCAAAGACCCTTTGACTATGTTGAGGGAGTAAATGAGCAAAACAAGAAGAAAGAAGAGTCACACACGCACGGGCGAGAAAGAGACAGCAACCGAAGACATCTATGACGAAAAACAGAGAGAAAAAATGTTGGATGAGGATGAAATCACTGCTGCCGAAAACGCGTTCATGCAAGGGAGAGAGATGCAGCCAGATAAGAAAAAACGCCCCACACATAAAGACACCGTGTCTGTTGAACTCGCTGAGGAAGAATACGAAGAAGACTAAACTCTTACAAAGCGAAAAGGCAGCAGGGGCTATATCATTTAAAAAAATGCGGAAAGACTAACTTGCGCTGCACAATTTCACTTGATAGTTACTTGCAAGATTATACCCCGAACTTCATGAGAAGGATTTTGCTAATGAGCTAAGCAAGCTTTAGCTGAAGCGCACACATTGGTTTATTAGTGTCGGGTTAATGTCTATTGGAGCTTGCAAGAAGTGTTTTTTGCAAAGTCAATTTAAGGAGTTGAGATACTGAATGTTCAAGTACAAAGAAAAATACAAAGTAGCATGTTCTGAATGCGGTCAAGAATGGCAAATTTCAGCCAAACACGATGCAAGCAAACCAATATACTGCCAAGAATGTTACTGGAAAAGAAGACAACTAGGAGAATTCTAAGCTAATACATGTAGCATAAGTTCAGGACTAAAGTTCCGCTCTTTTTTAAAGCTTTTATGAGTTATTTTGGTCAGAGTCAGAAATTGCATTAAGAAACAGGCTATTATGTGTGCCTCTTGGTTCTTACCCTATAATGACGCCCATGTGTATTTTTGTAGAGTTTTTTTATGTTTAAGTGTCATGTTCTTTCTGTGCGACATATCTTCCGTTCACCATTAATTGCTTGTACATTTTTTTCTTGCGCTAACTAACAGACAGCAGTATAAGTGAGACCCGCATTATATGTAGACGTTAGCGGCGAAAGTTATGATTTTAAAATGTGTAAATTGCGGAAACACATTTAAACTTGAAACTGTTAACGATGTCGAGCTAGTTACTTGTCCTATATGTGAAGCAGATATAAGGTAGTCGTAAAAGATGGAAAAGTCCAATTGGAAAAATTCGTCTATGAAGGCGAAGACTTCGGAGAACTGCTATAATAGAAGAAGCGCAAAAGGTGGTTGTTGAAATGGTGGAATGGGAATACACGGTTATCCCAGTAAAGACGCGGATTCATTCAAACCACTTTGAAGGAAGCAGCAAGCCTGTAATGGAAGACGTTCAAAACGACCTAAACAGCTTGGGCAAGAAAGGGTGGGAACTTGTCAGCGTCCAAGATGTCAGTCTCCCAGATGGTCGAAGGTTCACGGTTGCCTATCTTAAAAGACCAAAAGGAAACGCGTGAAAGGCACGTGCAGTTTACCTCAGCACTTGCTTTTCGCGTGAAATTTGAACGTAGGTGTAAACCTAACACCACGCGCTTAACTCCTTTTTACAATTAAGCCTTTTTATTTAGGTCATTTTGGCTTTAGCTCCAGAATCCCGGCTCAATTGGTTTGCCCTTTTTCCCGCTTTAGCTGCGTCTTACTCGCCCAACTTGGCTTGCGTTTCCAATATATTAACTGTGGGACTAAAACAACGCCTATAGTTCCAACAATCATTAATGCTTCAAACGCTACCAAACTGATTGTCTCCACATTTGCCTGAGTAGGGGGAAACAAAGCCAAAACAAAAATGATAAGCATAGAAACTATTCCCCATCCACTGATAGCCCACACGCCCACCTTTCCACCTATGATTTTGAACGCTCTTTTTACATTTGGCTGAGAATACCGCAGTTTTATGGCGGCTAAATACATGAGTATATACATAACTATGTAAACGGTTGTGGTTAAAGCCAGCAGCATCCAGAAGGCGCTGTTTACTCCTCCGGGCAACAACACAAAAATCACGCCCCATATCGAGACAAAAACTGCTTGAAGAATTAACATGCTTACGGGTACACCAGCTTTGTTGTGCTTCTGCAAAATAGGTGGGAGCAATCCTTCGCGAGCAGCTCTGCCGAGACCTCGCACAGGACCAAGCACCCATGTTGTTATCTTTCCAATAGAGCCTATTGCAATTAGAACAGCAATTACAGGCACCATCCAACCAAGTCCGAACCAGCTAAACATGGTTTCATACGTCTGCATCAAACCAGCTGTGAGAACCAGGTTTTGCACGGGAAGAATCATCCCCACAATGAGCGAGCCGATTATGGAACTTACAGCTGCTATTATACCAATTACGAATATACCTAACGGATAGTCCCGATGCACATTCTTCATGTCCTCAGCGTGAGCTGAAGTTATTTCTATCCCAGTGTAAGTGAATGTAAAAGTTACCAGCAAAACTAGATTTCTTAAATCTGTCAGATTTGGAATGAGGTCGTTCCATGTCGGATACACCGTTAAGCTTATTGGCGCGCCACTTGCGATGTACGTTGCTCCTCCGACTATCAGTATTGTAATGGGTAGAAAAACGCCGAATATAAGAAATATTGAACTGATAAAACTGGATGTCTTTAGTCCACGGAAGTCTACAAAAGTTACGCTCCACCAAACGACTATGATTATTAAGAAAATGAAGAGTTTGTTATCCGCTAAGGTTGGATTAAATATGTACGCTAATACGCCTGCAATGAATGCCAGTATTGTGACAAAGGCAATGGTCATCTGAAACCACTGCAACCAGCTAGCAGTAAAGCCCCAATGTTCTCCGAAGGCTTCCTTAACCCACCTGTAAACTCCGCCTTCGCCCGGCCATCCTGTAGCGAGTTCAGCCGCCACAAGCGCACATGGAATTAGAAACATGATGACCGCCAAAAAGTTAAAAACTACTGTATTCCAACCTGTCACCGCCATAGTCGGATAATCTCTTGTTTGCAAAAGAGCTGCCCCAGTGATTAACGTGAAAGTGAGAAGGCTTAACTTGTAGCGATTTTGCGACTTTAGACCCTTAACCTCCATTTTACAGTTTCTCCTATCTGCTCAATTTGCCTATACATGGTCAATGGATAGTTTTTGTTTCATTAATATTTGTGTTTATTTTATGTGCTGTGAATAGCAAAACGCTTCTTAATATAACCTAAACTGCTTAGTAATTATAAAAGTGGGTAGATTGTAGAATCACCAAAATTCAATGGCAACGCAAAAGATGAAATCACTGCTGCTGAAAACGCGTTCATGAAAGGAAGAGAGATTAAGCTGGAAAAGAGAAAAGGCAAGAAACCTTCCCATACCGACACAGTATCTGTTGAACTTGCAGAAGACTAATACACAGAAGACTAACGGCGAAGAATTAGTTTCGTGTGAAAATTGAACGTGAATGTGAAGCTAACACTCAGCGCTTCCCAGACATCTATCGCATCTACGAATTTCTGTTGCAAAATGTCAAAGAATGCACCGCTAAGATTAGATTATTAAAAATATCAATGCCTTTGGGATGGTTTGATAGAAGAACCTATGGCAAAAACGGCAAGCCAATTATGACCAAAGCGATACCCAATGCATAATCGTATTGAGCAAAATAGGATACCACTATGATGAATACTCCAAGAACTGCAAGAATAAATCCTATGCGCGTTACTACGAGTAGTTTTAATCCCATTTTTTCTCTATGTCACTATTCTCTGATAAGAAAATTAAGATTTGCGAATGACTCAAATTCAATCTAAACTAGTTTTCAGTTTTAGCTTTTCTAAGATGTCAGCAAAGCACGTTTCTTGTAAAGGTTTCTTCACAAAAATCTTTTTAGCTGCCACATTTCCCTTAACCACATGGGATTCCAGTGGGCGAAGACAAAATCGAAGAAGAACCCTATTCGCTGATCTTCAAAACCCTAAAACACCCTCTACGGCGAAAAATCCTCAGAATGCTCGCCGAAAAGCCACGCAGCTACTCGGAGATACTGGAAGCGCTCGCTATAGACAGCGGGCACCTCAGCTACCACATCGAAAACCTAGGCGACATAATAGCGCGCACTAAAGACGAAAAATACGCGCTGTCAACCATAGGACAAGCCGCCGTCAAACTGATAAGAACAGCACTCATCAGCCAAAACAGTAAAGCACGCCCGAAGAATAAGCAAGACCGCCCTCATCTTCTCAACCATATTCGCAGTCGCCCTTCTAACATGGACCGCCTACGCCTTAACACTCACATCCCAGCAACAGACAATGCTCTTCGCAACAAACCAGGAATCCGAGAAAATTCCCGTAATCCTCCAGCCAAATCAAAAACAAAACTACACCATAAGCCTCAAACAATCCGATTTAGGCAGCACAGGCTACTCAATAGGTACAGACACCGCGTCAATCTTCATTTCACCGTCAACTGACACTGCCACCGATTGGACTAGACGTTTTTCGGACACAAAGTTTCAACTCAGCGGCACATTGGACATTACCCTAACCATCTACGGCTGCGACGGCCAAATCCTGGATCAGCGTCGAGAAAGCGGAAACATCTCAAGCCCCGTAGACTTGACTTTGAACTCACTGAACTCGGCGACTACACATTGCAATTCGAGAATTTAGGAGGAGAACTGAAGGGAACCCTTATTCCTCAGGGAAATCAAGTCACCTATCGCAGGCCACTCTTCAACTATGGCATCGTGGGGACAATAGTACTGGTGCTCTATCCTATCCTGCTCTTCTTAAGTCGAAAACTGAAAAACTAAAATCAAAGTGACAGATTTTTCTTCCAATAGACGGATTTGAAGGACGAAAAACTTGAAGCTAAGCCTGTCCAACGGAATATTTTCGAAATACCCCTTAGACGAAAACATATTCGCCGTTAGAAAGCTGGGGTTTGAGAATTTAGAGTTTAACATGAAGTGCGTTGAGGAAGAAGACGAAGAAGCCGTGTACCCTGCGAAAAAGCTCATCGACACACATGGGCTTAACTGCCTAACTCTCCACTCCGCCACTTTGCCGGTAAAAGACGAAGACAAAATAGCTAAAGCCGTCTACTATGGGCAAGTCTCAGCGGATTTTGCACACAAGCTTTCAGCTCCAGTTATGGTTGTTCATTCCAATGTTTCAAGGAAGTTGCCAGAAAAACTGCGCAGAAAATTCCTGATGCGGATTTTCGAGGCACTGAATCCTTACGCTAAGCGCTTAGGGCTTAGATTGGCGTTAGAGAACCTGTCCTACGCGTCAAAGAGTTTCGGCAAAAACGTGGCTGAAATAGACGAATTACTGAGCATAGTGGATGACGGAGGCATGGGCGTAACCTTGGATTTTTGCCACGCCGAGACCACCGGGCAAACTCTGAGCCTTCTTGAAAAATACAAAAACAAACTTTGCCACGTTCACGTAAGCAACCGCGCTCACAGACCGTTCAAAGTTGAAACGCCAATGCTCAGACTTTTCTAACAAAACTTCAGGAATACGGGTACAGTAGACCTTTAACTATAGAACTAAACTCAAAATGCACGACCAAACAGATTCTTGAAACAAAGACGATCCTCGAAAAGTTCCTTTAGTAGAAGCGTTGCCGCGCGTGAACCTTGAAATCGTTTAACGTGAGACTGCGCTTGAGGTCGTTAAAAATTAAAAAGAAAGAAGGTGGCTAGCTGGCTTTGGAATAAACTTTGCCGACCAGATAGCTAGGCTTTTACAAATTTTATCCAAGCGTCGATTTCTTCGATTGACGGCTTGTCCAATTCTGAGAGCTTTCCCTCTTCAACGCAAGCCTTGAAGATCTCGCTTATTTTCTTGCCGAGGTCAATTGGGTCTTGAGTAGCTAGGTCTTTTCTGCTCATGATGTCAGCGTCTTCCAATAAGATTAAGTCTTTTTCAGTTATGCCAGGAACCATGGCGAGTTGGGCTCTTCCTTGCAGCTTCTCAACCGTCTTTTCGGACATGTCAATTTTCTCCGCGATCACCGCAGGGTCTGTCAAAACTAGTTCGCCCACGTTCGTTATTCCCATTTCTCTCAGTTCATTTCCCGTAGTTTCCCCGATTCCCCTGACATCTTCTACGTTGCTCTGGCTTGTTAGTTGGGGTTTCGGCTTGACAAACTCATCCTCTAGCCTTACGAGTTTTGACTTGATGTCTTCTATTTCGCCCTCTTGCCTCATAATGGTTGTTGTGCTTTTATTGATTCTTTGTGCATATTTCTGCGTGTTGTCTTCAATTTTTGCAAGCCGCTTCGTCACTCCGTCATCGACCTCAGCTAGTTTAGTGTTGAACCTGTTGACTAAACTTGTGTGGAACTGTTTAAGCATCTCTGCCTGATCAGTAAATCCTTCTCCAACTTGCTTCGTCACATCAGCTAATTTGCTGTCAAACCTATTAGCCAAGCTGGCGTGAACCTGCTTTATCTCCTTGTCTTGCTCACCAAACCTTTTTGCAATGTCCTTCTTAGCCGCGTCCAAGCTCTCATCAACCAAAAATACTCTCGCCTTTAGACTCTCTAGAACTGACTGCTGGAACTTTTGGCCATTCTCCAAATTGGTTGCTTTTTCAGCAATCTGCATAAGCAAGTCTTTGTTTGATAATTCACTTACTACTCTGGCGGCGGTTCCCCCAAGGAAAATCAACGTTGCAGCGATAGAGGCTATGAGATAGACATATACTGGAATTCCCCCAGTAAGGCTGTCAATCAAGTAAGGCTGAAAATTGTTCTCTATTCCCAAATTTATGGCCAGAAATATCGCGGTTACTGCGTTTAGTCCTGACAGAATAGTAAAGAAGCCTAACGCCCAAATAGCCTTTCCTCTCAATCTTTCACATCCTCAACGGTAATCTAATTAAGTATCTATTTAAATTGCCAATCGCTTTTAAGTTTTTGGAAGCGACTATCCGAATTCAAAATCTCTGCGCATTTTAATTACGATTCAAACCAACAATAACATGGATTCTTGTCTTGAAAAAGCAAAAATGGGAAAAAGCACAGGGTCAGCTTCACATAATAGGAGTTATAGTTAATTTGAAGAGACACGAACACTAAGCAGGTAATGTTGGTTACTTTTCGCTTTTTCATAACTTTCTGATGCCGAGCGTTCAAAAACGGTCTACGCTAAAATGCTACATATATATGGATTTAAGCGGTGAGGGAACTGTTAGCTGCTTTTCTCCTATTTCAGCAGCCTCAAAATGCTCTGGATTGTGGTGGGCCGGACCGGATTCGAACCGGTGACCTTCTGCACGTCAAGCAGATGTCCTAACCGAGCTAGACTACCGGCCCTCGCGTTATCCTATACTTCCTCTTCTTGTATATAGCCACTTCGTCTTTCTCGCTAAGGAGGGACATAGTGAAATTCTGCTTCTATTAATTTATTTTCCTTTTTCAGGTTCTTGACGGTTTTATCATTCCATTAGGGGCATATTGACTTTTTTTCGGTTTTTTGGAGGTTCAGTTTCTATTGCGGTAAGCCACAATACATCAAAATAATCGGTCACAATAGAAACTATGCTTTGATTGTTTGACCACAAGGCAGGTGATCCATCGATGTTTTCTGTTGGGGTCTCGAAGACGAAGATTTCTTTTCGGTCGTATATGCCTAAGATTGTTTGAGGAGAAGTAGTTAAAAACCTGACCTGGCAAGATGGTTTCGCCTTCAGGTGAGCTATTTGATCCCAAAAAGGTCTTCCTCCATCTGGCTTCTCTATGATAAACCGCCATTTTACTTCCCGAGTATATGACGCTTCCATCTTATCGAAAAAAAGAACGAAACTTTTTGAGAATTGTAGCTGCGAAAGGATTAAGTCGACGCTTTTTTGCGTTTTCTCAAGAGTGTCCTCTATGCTATTGATTATTCTGCTTCTTGGCACAATTATGAACCTTGATTCACTCTTTATTGTGGAACGCTGTTTCGGCAGTTTTCCCAGAGTGTGTCTCAAATCTGCTACTTTTTTTTGCAGGTCAACGTGGCTCTCGGCTTTCTTTTTGAGTAAAAGATCTAAACCTTGTTGAAATGGGATTGCGTTATACCTAATCGGATGGGCTATTTCTCGTTCCACTAACCCTTTTTCTTCAAGGTCTTTAAGCACGCTGTAGAGGTCTGTTCGTTGTATTTTGGAGAGGTTTGAAATTTCCGCTACGGTTAAAAAGTGAGATTTGGCAAGCGCCATATAGGCTTTGGCCTGCATGATTGTCAACCCTAAATCGTTTAGAATTGTAACAGCCTCTTCCAAGAACGGAGACCTCCCACTATCTAATTAAGCGGTCTTACCGCTTAAATTTTGCGGAATTGTACGTAGAAGGGCTACATAATAGCTGTTAAAAACTAAACAAAACATAAGGGGGCACTGTATGATTGAAATAATATTAGGTTTCAATCGTGCATAAAAACCCATTAATGGGTGAAAAGAAATGGATAAAACAAGAAAAAACATAAAGATTGCAGTTACGATTTTGGCTTTGCTTTTGATCTCTTCGGCTTTAGTGTTGATCGGAAAATCTATGATTATTGACTCTTCTATTCAGGCTACGCCGCTTTCAACCGCAAAAGATTACGGTGATTTGCTGCAGTACGAATGGACAACTGGTGGCGCCAACGAGAACCAGTCAGATTTCTCTGCTGGACCAGGACCTGAAAAGCCCGACATACTATGGAAAACAGCAACAAGCGGTGGTGGCACCGTTTGTGTTTTCGAGGGAAAAGCCTTCACGGTTTCGGGGGGCGGATTCACTGGTGGGGGTAGCACTCTATATGCATTTGATGCCTTCACTGGTGAGCTTGAATGGAGCGCAGCTTGCGAACGTAGCGCAGCTTCTTCGGGTGGTATAACTAAGATCGATGAGGACTATCTTTTCGTTGACTGCAACGGTCCAGAAGTCCACAGGATCAGGGACGGCGCGTTTGTAGCGAGCTATGTTGTGCCCGATTATATGGGTCATCCCGGAAGTGCCCAATATTTCCCTGGTTCATATTCTAGTACGCTGAGACTGAAATTTGTGCTGTCCTTTGACATGGCTGAAAAAATAGGTTTGGTTAATGCTATAAGCTTAGCTGATCCGACGAATCCAGAGTTAGCATGGACATATACCGTCTCGGACGTCTCAGAAATCCAAGGATACGGCAATGGAAGACTCTATATTGGAACCACAGCAGGCTACATATATACATTGAATGCTACAACTGGGGAGTTTCTGTGGAAGGCACCTAAGAGTGGAGTGGTACAGCAGCATGGCTTGTATTACGATGGCAACTTCTATCAGGCTGCCGCATCTCAGTGCGTGACCTGCTGGGATGAAGAGACAGGTGCAGTGCAATGGGAATACGACGCAAGCCAACTTGGCGAAAGAGCATACTTCGCCTATAGGGGCGCGGCTGGCTACGGAAGATACTATGATTGCGCGATACCTAATGATCCTCACGGTTGGGTTGCCTGCTGGGATGCTAAAACAGGCGAATTGCTGTGGAAGCAGCCTGCATACTACAACATTGCGTACAATATTGTGGCGTTAGGCGGTGGCAAAGTTTACGCTAGCAAATGTGACCAGAGCGCTGGTTCAGCTACGGCTGGACTGGTGATGCCTGGGTACTCATTTTCATGTTTCGACGCATACACTGGCACAGAACTATGGACTCTTGACGGCTTTAACGTTGCACAGCCTTCCGTTGCCTACGGAAATGTCTACTTCTACAGGAGTGGGTACTTGTATTGCATTGGTTCAGATGCCGCGAAGGATTGGCCTTTCGGCTTTGTCGGCAACAACGAGCAACCCCGAGTAGCTATAGGTCAATCTGGTCCCTCAGATCTTTCGTCTCCGAAGTGGGTGTTCCAAACAGGCGCTAAAATTAGCAGTTCAGCAGCAGTTGTAGACGGCAAAGTATACATCGGCTCCGAAGACTATAACTGGTACTGTCTTGATGCTTATACTGGCGAGATGATATGGAACTTCACGACTGGATACAAAGTCAGGGCTTCTGCTGCCGTGGTTGACGGAAAGGTCTTTACGGGTGCTGACGACGGCACCTTCTATTGCTTAGACGCAGAAACTGGAGAAAAACTATGGGAGGCAAATGGTGGCGGTCTCTTCGATGAAATACTGATGCCACAGGAACTTCAGTCGCGTTCTTCACCGATAGTTGTTGGCAACAAGGTTTATGCAGGTGCTTTAGACGGCAACGTGTACTGTCTTCGCACGTCTGATGGGCACCAGGAGTGGAAACAAGCTACTGGAGGTCCAATCGGCGGCTCACCAGTTTATTATGACGGCGTAATCTACATCGCATCTACAGACACATACCTTTACGCTCTAGACGCAGACACAGGAAACGAAATCTGGCACACAATAGGACTCAACTTAGGCATAGGATACGGAACATCATGGCCTACTCAATACTTCTGCACTGGCACCCCAGTTGCAGCTGGTGACGTAGTCTACGTTCCAGGCGGCGTAACTTACGGAGTTACAGATGTGCCACCATTTTACGGTGGCGCGTTTGGCGGTGGCTTGAAACTGGCAGCCTTTAATAGGACGACAGGCGAACTCATTTATAACCAGGATATTACAGGAAACTCTGGAGGCGTATGGGTACCAACATACTTTGAAGGCAATCTCTACTTCCCCGAGAACATGCGAGTATCTTGTATGGACGCTGAGAATCCAGGTACGGGAGACGCACAACCAGTTGGATTCTTTAATCAGCTGGCTGGAAATCGTACATGGACATCGTGGATTGGCTATCAAGTCCTCTCTTCAGCTGCCTACGCAGACGACATAAGCGGTGCAAAAGTTTACATTGGTAGCGACGTCGGCAGCATCTCCTGCTTCGACGCCGAAGATGGATCGGCGGTATCCGCGTACCAGACGGGTGCCAACGTTGAGGCTTCTCCAACCATTTGGGAAGGAAAACTCTACATCGGCGGAATGGATAGGAACATCTACTGCTTTGACGATTCTCCAGTGGTGAGCATGAGCATCAGCGCAGCGGCTGGCAAAGGCGCTTCAATGTGGAACAATGAAACCATAACTATCGCGGGACAGTTGAATAGTAATCCAAACCAAATGCTTTACCAGTGGAATATCAATGAGAACGGCGCATACATTGGCGGCTCGTACGTACCTGTTGAAAGTGACATGCATCCAGGCATTCCGAACGCGGAGATAAAGCTGTCTTTAACCACACCCAGTGGCGAAGACGTGGCTTTGACGGCGACGACTGACAACAGCGGCAAATTCAGCTTCTCATACGACCCAACCGAGGTTGGCGACTGGGGCTGGGTAGTCTACTATGATGGCCAACGAAGCAAGGGTCTTCAGTACGACACGGCCTATGGTGAGTGGAACGCTTTCACGGTGGCTTCGCCGACTGCTGGCGGTCAAACTGAGCCTGAGCCCGAACCAAACGCATTGCCAATGGAAGCAATATACGCGGCGATCGCGGTCATTGTAATCGTCGTGGTCGCTCTCGGCGCATACATCTTCCTTAGAGGCAAGAAGTAAAAAAAAAGCCAAAATACACCAATCTCTTCCCCTTTTTTCGTGTTTCAAGGAATTAAAGCACAGAGAATTCGTGTAGAAACAAAACGTCGACTTTCGTTTTGCACATCGGCACGTGGCAGACCAGAGTTGCTGTCTTGTTTAGTTCGATTTGAGAATATATCGTTACTCGCAGTTCAATACTTAAACAAGCTCAGCATAATACAAAAAGTAACAGGGAGAAAGGAGAAGGCTAACATGCTCAGAGTCCGAGCAGTCCCGAGCCTATCGCTCATTCTGATGGGCTCCATGGATTGGCTAACAACAATAATCGGAATAGCTTACTTCGGAGCAGTTGAAGGCAACCCATTCCTAGCGGACATAACCCGAACGAACTTACTGGCTTTTACGGCCATAAAACTCTCCACAACCGTAATCATCGGCTTACTTTTCTACAAAGCAGAAAAAGCGTTGATGCGAACACCAGACAAAAGCACCCGTTCATTCCGATGCTCACGTCTCATCCTCAGAGGCGCCTACATCGCAGCAACAGCGTTTCTTCTAATTGCAGTCGTGAACAACCTCACAGTCGTGGTCCAAGCTCTATAACGTGGAAAAGTCCAAACACTTTAAATTTTTAACAGTGCATTTTTGCTTCACATAAACCAACAACTGTGACGCCTATTGCAAGCCAACTTTAAACCCTTGATCGTCTGGCTCATTCTCAACGGTCAAGCGGAAAAAGCTCTGGACCTCCTCGCAAAAAACTACAAGACAAGCACGCCTAAACTGAAAGTAGGCTTGCCTAAAGGCCGCAAAGCAACGGCTTTCGGCGTCTACACATCCAAGAACGAGACAATCTCAGTGCTCAACAGCGACGTGATTCAAAACCCCTTCGTTATTCTGCACGAGTTCTACCATCACCTCCGCAGCAGAGCCGTGGACAAGCAGCACAGGGGCACAGAAAAAAACGCTGACAGATTCGCCATGGAATTCATCAAAGCATACAGGACAGCGGGCGCTCCAGAAAAATAGCGTGCACGCCTGTTATTCTTTTGTTACCTGAAAAGGCAGTCGTTCCCCTTTTGAGTCGTAAACCGCAACGTTCTGTGCACTGGCGAAGGGGAAGCCCACTATCATGAGTACGCGCCCGAAAAAGTGGTTGAGGTCTACTCTGGAAGGTTTTATGTTTCCTGACGGGTGAGAATGCACCGTGCCGACCACGGAAAAGTCCATGGGCAACATGTGAAACGGAAGATTGGCAAACCCGTAGCCGTAAACCGCTAAGGGAGGAACAACAAGGTCGGTGACGCGGATTTCGCTTTTGCTTTTTTTGCCGTGGAGAAGCAGAAAAGTTTCCTTCGGGTAAAGCCGCTTCGCTCCTTCAAAAATCGAGTCCAGCAACTCTGCAGTCATCAAAACCGTCACGCTGTTTCCCATATGAACGTCCAATGGCTTGGCGGTTAATTACCTTTACTGAGCCGTGGCGCTTCGGGAACGGAAAACAGAAATAAACAGGAAGCGCAATATGAACAGAAGGAGCCGGGATGGCAGAGTGGATAACGCGCGGGCCTTGAGAGCCCGTGGATCTTACGGTCCGCATGGGTTCGAATCCCATTCCCGGCGCCATACTGTTTTTTTGTTTAGTTGTAGTTGTGAGGTGTTGCTTAGCACTACTTCTTCTTGTGCGTTGAGGGGGGGTGTGTATTGGAATATAAACCGCGGCAAAAACGCTTTATGCATGTATCTTCCTATAGATAGGCAGGGTTGTTCTTGGCTAAAGTTTTGCTAAAAGATTTAACGAAGCGCTTCGGCACAGTCGTGGCTGCGGACAAAGTCAACTTGGAAGTGCCAGATAAAAAGTTCGTTGTTCTCCTGGGGCCTTCGGGCTGCGGGAAAACCACGATTCTCAGGTGCATTGCAGGACTTGAAACGCCTGAAGAGGGAGAGATATACATTGGAGACCGCCTTGTCAACGATTTGGAGCCCAAAGAACGGGACATAGCCATGGTTTTCCAGACTTACGCGCTTTACCCGCACATGACTGTGTTCCAAAACCTCGCTTTCCCCTTGGAGAACGCCAACGTTCCAAAAGCGCAGATAAAAGAAAAAGTTGAAGCCACCGCAAAACTGCTGCAAATAGGAAACCTTTTGGGCAGGAAGCCTAAGCAGCTAAGCGGAGGCCAACGGCAAAGGGTGGCGTTGGGCAGAGCGATGGTGAGGGAGCCTAAAGTGTTCCTGATGGATGAGCCGCTGAGCAACTTGGACGCGAAATTGCGCGTGTACATGAGGGCTGAACTCAAGAAACTGCAAAAAGAGCTTGGAGTAACTACAGTATACGTCACTCACGACCAGGTTGAAGCCATGACCATGGGCGACAGCGTCGCCATAATAAACCATGGCGCCCTTCAACAGTTCGGAAAGGCAGCTGACATCTATTTTCACCCCGTAAACGTTTTCGTAGCAGGCTTCATAGGCACACCGCCCACAAACTTCTTCGATTGCAACCTTGCAAAAGAGAAAACTTGGTTTTTCGACGCTGGCCCCTTCAAGTACCCAGTTCCTCAACGGCTGCTTGAAAAAGCCAAGGACTGGCCTTCGTCTCTGGTTCTAGGCGTCAGACCTCAGGATATAATAGTACACGACAAATCACAGGACGCCGCAGACATAAAGAAAGAGGCAGCTGAAGCAGCAAAAGAAGGCGTAGCGCTGCCTGACGAGAAACAGGACAAGCGCTTAAAACATGTCTTAATCAAAGCTATCTTGGAGATAGATGAGCCGTTAGGGGATCGCCAAGTGCTGGATTTGAAGGTTGGGGAGTACTTGGTGAAGGCGCTGGTGCTGCCGGATTTCAAGGCTGAGCTGGGCGATGAGCTAGAGTTCGAGTTTTTGGAAGACAAGATTTACGTGTTTGACAAGAAAACTGGGCTGGCGCTGCTTTAAGCGGAATTTAGCCTTTGACTGCTCCAGCGGTTAAGCCTCGTACGTAGTATCTCTGTAGCGCCACGTAAATGGCGACTGGTATTATCATAACTAGGATGGAGCCTGCAGCTAAAAGACTATAGTTCAAGTTCAATCTGCCGATTAGGAGAGGTATAATTTGGGGTGCTAGCTTGGCGGTTGGATTTAGAATGGTTACCAAGGCAAAGAAGAAGTCATTCCAAACGAACACGAACTGCAGTGAGATCAGGGAAGCCAACGCGGGCAGCGTTAACGGGAGAACCACGCGCCAGAAGATTTTGAAGTGGGAGGCGCCATCGACAAGGGCGGCTTCTTCGATTTCTATCGGGAGAGCGGAGAAGAAATTTCTTAGGAAAAGAATCTGCCACGGCAATGCAAAAGCGGAGTGAAGCAGAATAAGCCCAATGTAATTGTTTAAGAGATTCAGATTTCTGAAAAGAACGAAGATAGGCACAATCACCATCTGTTGCGGAATGGTCTGCAAAAGAACCAAGAAAAGAAACAATGTGTCTTTAGTGCGGGACCTAAACCGTGCAAATGAGTACGCCGCCAACGCTGAGATCGAAATCGGTATAAACGTTGCAGGAATCGTCACTATCAAGGAATTGAGCATTGCGCGGCTCAGCGGAAGTGTTGTTGCACCTGTCCATGTGTCAACGAAATTCTTGAAAGTTAGAGTGAACGGGTGAATATTCCACCAGCCAAACTGCACTTCGCTGAACGGACGTACGGATGCGATTGCCACGCCGAGAAACGGTATTAACCAGATGAGTGCTATGAGCCAAGCCACTAAGTGCACAATTACGGTGGAAAGTTTGGGTTTTTTCGAGGGCAACTTAATCCTGAATGACTTAATTTTGTTAAAGAAGTCGAAAACACGTTTTTTCGCTTGTTCAAGAAGAGAAGATATGGCTGCCTTCAAGTTCTCGACATCCTGCTAACTAGATAAGCGGCAACTCCGAAAGTCATCAAAGTCAGTATCACCGCTATAGCTGATCCAGCACCGTAATCATTAGCATAAAATGCCTGATTATACATTTCAAAAGCCAAGACGCTGCTTGCACCGCCAGGTCCTCCTTGAGTCACGACATACACAATGTCAAAAATCTTCAACTCCCACAGAAGCGTCAATGTAATCACAACAAGTGTTGTAGCTCGTAGCATGGGAACGGTTATTCGCCAAAAGGTTTTCCACCTTGACGTGCCGTCAATCTCGGCAGCTTCATACATTTCTTTGGGTATCCCTTCTAAACCAGCAGAATAAACAATCATGGCGAACCCTGTCCATATCCAGATTGACCCAAGTATTACACTAAATAATGCGGTTTCCCGAAACTGTGTAAAATCCCTTGCGTAGGCTCCTAAACCTACAATGCGAAGAGCAGCATTCACAACTCCAGCATCGCTGTCGTATACATAACGGAAAAGAACACCGCCCACCACCAAGGGAACGACGATGCCCAAAAACACGATGGCTTTCACTATTGTGCCACCCTTCACGTCTCTGAGCAAAACCGCGAAAGCAAGACCGAGCATAACTGTCAGAGGAAGATGTATCAATATCCAGATGAGGTTATGGATTAACGCGCCCATAGGAAAAAGACCTTGAAGTATGTTAGGAATGTTTATGAGAGGGTTAACTTTCTCGAAAAGAACGTAATTGTAATTGGCAAGACCAACAAAATTCCCTGTCCCCTTAGAGAGAAAACTCACGTAAACGGTATCAACAATTGGGTAGAAAACAAAAATTATCAACAAAAGGAAGGCAGGAATCAAAAAGAGACGAGAAACCGTGAAAAAACGTCGTAAAAGAAAAAAGAAGGGAGGTTTTTTTCGGGTTTTCCTCTTCACGCACTGACACCCATCACATGTGCGTTTTTCTATGTGCCTTGTTGCGTTATCGCAGCCTGTTGTAGATTGTTTAACACCGTGTTCATCGTTGAAGTGCTTGGGTCGGTCCAAAGAAGTTTCAGCTGATCCCAGAAAGTCTGTTGCCAATCGCCCCCTATCGTGTCGTCAAGGTCTGGAACAATGGTTATGCCTGCTTGACCCATGAAGTCTACAACTTCTTTGTCAGTCACCGAGTAAGCAGAAGCTGGAACACCAGTGTTTGTTGCTAGAGCTCCGCCCTGCTTGACCAAGATTTCCTGTGCGTCAGCACTTGCCAAGTACTGGATTAACTGTTTCGCCTGATCCATATGTGGCGCATCTTTTGTGAGGACCGCGTAGTCAACGGACCCGGAGACTCCATCAGTTTCTGGGAATGGGAAGAAATCAATGTCACTCTTGTTTTCCACCTGAGATTGCGCTGTAACGAAGTTGCCTTCAAAGAACAGCCCATACTTTCCTTCCCAGAGCTTCGCAATCTGACCTGTCCATTCTGCGGGTGCGCTGAAATAGCCTGCTTCAAGTAACCCTGTCAACTCGTCGAAAACTGAAGTCACCTGTGAATCTGTCCAGTTTCTCACACTTGGACCCGTTTCTAAGTCCAGCTGAAGTTGATATCCGCCGCGACCTATTATCCATGCTTCCGTGACATCAGACAGCGGCCAGCCTAGCCCATTGGCGTCTACGCCGCTTGCTATTGCTGCTTCAACGCCTGATATTCCTGTAATGGCTGGGAGGAGAGTGTTCTTGAACTCATCGTAGGTGGTAGGCACGGTCAAACCGTTAGCTTCGAAAAAGCTCGGTCGATACCAGAAGCCTGGTTTGCCTGATAGCTTGAAAGGAGCAGCCCATATTGTAGCAGGTGTGGAAACGGCGGTTATGATGTTGGTAGGAAACTGCGAGGCGGTGACCAGATCGGTAACGGGTGTCAAGTATGCTGAGTTGTCTTGAATCCAGTTGGGCCAAGGAACAATTAAAACATCCACGTCATAGGGCGGTGCAGTTATTTGTTGTGCTACAGTAATCAGCATGTCGGATGTTGTTTGGCTGACGTACGTGACATCTATGCCTGTGTTCGCCGTGAAGTTGCTTAGCACTTGTTCAAAATTGTATTGTTCGGTTCCAGTCCACAGTGCATAAACAGTGAGTTTGGAAGCGGATGTTGTTGAGGAGTAGTAGAAGTAAACGAGGACGCCTGCAACTATGATTATTATGACTAGCACTATAGCAGCGATTGTTTTAGAAATTCCAGAAAGTCTATTAGACATTTTCTTTAGCCTCGTTACTTTTTATATGCGAAGTCCTTTTAAATTTATGTGTCTGCTTGAACACAGCAACAACATGTTCTGAAAAAACCATTTTCAGCCTATTTTTCTGAAAACTGCATTAATTCACCAAGTAAAAAATCAAGAATTTTCACTTAAACCCAAAGTGGAGTATGCTATGGAATGACCTGAATGAACTGGAGTTGGTTTAGCACGGGCTTGATTAGGTTGAATACAATCTGTGGATACAAGCCTAAAACGATTACTGCAGCTACAAGGATGAAGATGGGAATAAGCAGTCTTTTCGGTTCTTTTATTACGCTTTCGTCTTTGGGCTTTTTCGCGTACATGTAATTCACCAGCCTAAACAAGTATGCGGCTTGGAGAACGCTGGTCAGGACGCCTATGACTGCTAGCCAGGTCAAGTTGGCCTGTATGGCTGCGGTGAAAACCAGGTATTTTGCCATGAAGCCGCCGAAAGGCGGAACTCCCGCGAAAGAAAGTCCCGCTATCACCAAAGCCAAGCTCGCGAACGGCATCTTCCTGCCTAAGCCAGCGAAGTCATCAAATGTTCTGAAGCCGTGGCGGCTGATGAGACCGACTGCCATGAAGGAAAGCGCCGTGGTGATGCCGCCCATCAGGAAGAAGTAGAGGTTGCCCGTTAGCCCCAGCGCCGTTACGCTGGTTATCCCCACCAAGTTGTATCCGACGTCCGCCACGCAAATGTTCGCTATCAAACGCTTCACGTTGTCCTGAATCAACGCGAACAGGTTGCCCACAATCATGGTTAACGCCGCCATAACCGCCAGCATAAACGTCCAGTTCAGCACGGCGGGAGGCGTGAGAATGAACACGAGAACGCGTATCAGAACGTAGTAGCTTCCCTGATCTATCAGAGCGGAAAGAAATGCCGCTGAAGAAGACGGAGCCGCAGTGTAAGCATCGGGTAGCCAGAAGTGGAAGGGCACAATTGCCGCCTCAATGGCGTAGCCCGTGGCAATTAAAATAAACGCGATCAACAAAAGATCCTTATTCGCTAAAACCATCAACGCTTCGCGTACAGCCCAGAAATTCAAGCTGCCCGTTAAACCGTAAACTATGGAGAGCCCAAAGACGATGAAGGCTGACGCTATTATTATCATAACCAGATACTTCAGCGTGGAATTCAAAGACACTGGATCCTTCTTGTAGATCATCAGGAAACTGGAGCCTGCGGCTGCCGCTTCCCAAAAGATGAAGAGCGTTAGAAGGTCTCCGGAAAACACGGCACCCATTAAGGCTGCGGTTAGAATCAACATGATTGCGAAGTATCTTTCTGAGGGTCTTTTGCTTGAGTCCATGTAGAAAATGCTGTAAATCAGGACAACCGCGCTGACAGCGACGACCATTATCGCCATGTAGATTGAAATCCCGTCTATCATGAAAGCGCTGGAAAAATCGGCTGATGACGGACCTGTTAGAGTAATGTTGAGAAACGGCAGCGGTGACGGCGACGGTGCCAGAGCGTAATATTGTAATGCTAAGTTAGCCACGGCGGCACCTGAGACCAGAAAAGCTACTGAAAACCAGATCAGAGTTAGGCCGGTTTTGCGCTGGGTTTTGCGGATGACTTTGAAGACGGGAAGAGTCAAAAGTGCAAAAACAACCAAACTGACTATAGGTAAAACAACGTCAACTAGCCCAACCATAAGCATGTCACGCCTCAAATAAACAGTACTGTCTGAATCAAGTCTATAAAGAACCTAGGATAAATACCGAGAACAATCACTAGAACCACCAAGATAGCCATCGCCGCTTTCATGTAATTGGGAACATCCACAATCTTCTTTTCACTTTCACCTTTTGAGTGTCCCAGAAAAACATGAGACAGATACCTCAGTGAATAAGCAAGCGAGAGAACCGTGGCTATGAGCATGAGCGCGGTTGGCAGCAGGAAGAAGCCGTCATTTTGTATCACTTCAAACGCACCCACGAATATCAAAAACTCGCTGATGAAGCATGCGAACGGTGGCGTTCCGGCTATGCTCAACGCTGCAGTAGTTGAGGCAACAGCTGTGAACGGCATTTTTCCGGCGAGTCCGCCCATGTCGCGGATGTCTCTGATTTCAGTTTGATGCATGATGGCTCCTGCGGAAAGGAAGAAAAGCCCTTTGCTTACCGCGTGGCTCAGAAGGTGAAGCACTGTCCCTGTTATAGCCGCTGTGATGGCCACTGTGCCAACTATAGCTGAGGATGGAAAGAGCGACAGCCCGAACATAACGTAGCCCATGTGGGCAATGCTGGAGTAAGCGATTATTCGTTTTATGTCGGTTTCCACCAGCGCGATAAGTGAACCGAAGAACGCTGAAATCACGCCGAAAATGGTCAAGCCATGCAGGAAATCGATGCCGAAAGTGGTTCCGGCAACCGCTGGAAAAACTGTTCCCAAAGACAAACGCAGGATAGCGTAAGCGCCGGCGCTGATTATGACCCCGCTTAGAAGTGCCGACATGGGTGATGGGGCTTCGGAGTGAGCGTCAGGTAGCCACATGTGAACTGGAACCACAGCCATTTTGACGGCGAAGCCCGCGGTGAGGGCGAGCAATATCCACCTTACGATGTCGGGGCTAACGCTCATTAACGCGGCTTGCGCATTGAACATGTCTGTGGTGCCTGTGACCATGTAAATGGCGCCGATTCCTAAGAGTACGAAAACTGCTCCTGCATGGGTGAATATGAAGAATTTGAACGCTGCGCGGTAGGGTTCTCTGTAGCCCCATCCGCCGATGATGAAGTATGCTGGGACAAGCATCAGTTCCCAACAGAAGTAGAATAGCAGAAGGTTAGACGTTATGAAGACGCCTACAAGACCTATGGAAAGCAGCGTTAAAAGAGAGTAGTAAACCGCCAAGTTCTTCTTTTCTTTCATGTAATTAATTGAGAACAGCGAGGCTACGATTATGAGCACCGAGGTAATTATTGCCAGCGATACGCTGATGCCGTCTGCAAAGAGCGTAAACTTGGACTCCAAAATTGGAATCCACTCGTAGGATTCTATGTACTCATGGCCTGAACTGTTGAGTATTGTTGGGACAGTGGTGAAAAGCAGCGCCATGTTAACGAGCGCGATTAAAGCGACGAGAACCGCTGCTGCCTTTGGAGATTTTTTTCCAGCCATGTAAACGAACGGAACGCCCAAGGCGGGCAAAGCAAAGACTAACAAGAGAGCGTACGCCATTTTACAACCCCACCGTGAGTATTATCAGTATCAGAATCAATATGAATCCGAGTAAAGCTGCCGCTATGTAATGCTGCAGAGATGAGGAAGGCACTTTCTTCATGTGTGATGCTCCGCGCATTGTTCGATGCGCTATCACACTTAGCAAATCATCGGCTAAAACGTCAAGATACTTCTGAACGCTGTGCGCCAGTTTGACCATGGAGCTGGCTATAGCCTGAGGCACACGCCCAGAGAAAAACCCTTCAAAGACGCGAAGGTGGTCTGCAAAGCTCACTATCCCTTGGGCAGGTTTTCCTACGCTGCCCATCACAGTTTCGTTGGCGCGTCGGACTCCGTCCGAGATGGTCATTATTCCCCTGCCTGTGATCCTCTCGTAAAAGTCATCAAAGAAGTAACCGTGCTTCAAGATGGTCTTTAAAGGATTTGGGCTGTTTCTGATTCTCATCATGACTTCAGATTGTTTGTAGTAAGTTAGATATATAATTAAGCCAGCGGGAACCAGAATGGCGAAGAAAATCGGCGTTTCCAAGCTGAAAAACGCGCCCAGCAAGCTCACTTCACCTTCAACCTGCATGAAGCCGCCCAGCCAAGGTCCAATAAAGCCCCATGCAACGCAAAGGACAGCAAGTACGGCGGCAGGGTACAGCATTATTTTTGGTGCTTCGTGCGGGTGAAGTTTCTCTATGTGTTCGGACTCCTTGCCCATGAACGTTAACGTCAGGAATCGGATGCTGTAAGCGAATGTGAGAGCTGTGGTGACGTAAATCAAAATCACCTGCCAGAGGTTTCCAGTTTCCGTTAGGCTTGTGATTACGAGACCTTTGCTGAAGAAGGCTGCGAAAGGCGGCAACCCACTGGTGGTTAAAATCATTATTATGCTTAATGCAAAAGTGATTGGCATGGCTTTCTTCAAGCCTCCCATCAACCTCATGTCACGGGTTCCAAGCGCGTGGATAATGCCGCCTGCCAAGAGGAAGCCCAATCCTTCGAAGAAGGCGTGGCTCATCATGTGGAACAAGCTGGCGAACCAGCCTAAGGAGGCTGCAGCCGCTACGGTGACGCTGCCCAGCGCAGCCATCATAAAGCCTAATTGGCTGATTGTCGAGTACGCAAGGACCCCTTTGATGTCAGGAGTGTAAAACGCCATGGTCGCGCCTACAAACGCAGTCAACACGCCAATCCAAGCTACGGCGGGCAGCCAATAAGGAAGTAAAACCACAAGCGGACCCAGAATGAGGATGAGTCTTGCGATGAGGTAAACACCTGCCTTAACCATTGTCGCGGCGTGCAAGAGCGCGCTGACGGAGGTTGGTGCTTCCATGGCGCTGTACAGCCACGTGTGCAGGGGAAGCTGAGCGGACTTGGCGATGGCACCGCCCAACGCGAGAAAAGCTATTGCGGTTAAGGTGGGTGTGGGTATGTTTCCGATGTTAGCGATTGTTTCGGTGAAAGAGAACGTGCCCAATTGCGAGTATAGAAGCCCAATGGCAGCTAGCAGGCTTACGTCTCCTATGCGCGTCATCAGAAAAACTTTAGCTCCTGCGCGGACGGATTCGGGGCGTTTGTACCAGAAGGAGATTAGCGCGTAAGAGCAGAGACCCACCATCTCCCAGAAGATGAACATTTGAAGGAAGTTATCCGCGATGACAAGCCCTATCATTGAGCCTATGAAGAGCAGCAGGAAAAAGTAGTAACGCGTTAACCCTTCTTCGCCCTTCATGTAGCCCAGAGAGTAAATTGCTATTATCAAACCGAAGAAGGCAACTAAAACCGTGAACAGGACACTGAGCCCGTCAATGAAGACGCCCGCGGTTATGGAAGAAGAAATCCAAGCGACAGGTGACCCGAGAGGTACGGAAGATCCGAGTACGTCAGGCACAAGGGAAAACGCCAATATGGCCGTAACCAAATTCACTAGGACAACAAAATAGTTGCGTGCTTTAGCGCTGAGACGCGCGATTGGCAGAACGAATATGCTGGAAACTAAAGGAAGTATCCAAACTAGCCATGATGAAATATCAGATAACACTAATGTTCAACCTCACTTTCTCTAACAATTTCTTCAACAACTTCTTCTTTTTCCTGTTCCATTTTCACTAAATCGCCGATGTCGCTTGTTCCATATCTCTTGTGGACAATCACCAACAACGCCAAGATTACGCCGCTCACGCAGGTGTCCGTGGAGAAAGCCAACACCAGAAAAGCTTCTCCTAAACCCTTGCCTAGAGACGGTACAAGCATCACAAAATTCAGCGTGGCAGCCGTTGCAATCAACTCAACCGACACAAACACTTTCAACAGGTCACGTTTAGTTAACAAGCCGTAAATGCCAATCGCCAGCAAAATCAAGGATAAGATGACGAAGTCCATCACTTTTCACCTTTCCTCTTCTCATGTAAAACTATGACCACCCCTAAAGCCACAGTCATTATAACGAAGCCTTGCAGAACAACGTCCACAGCCCTCATATCCCACAGTGCTTCTCCAAAAGAGATTCCAGAAAGAGCAACGGGCATCTCAGAAATTGAGAGGAATATTGCGGGCAACGATAATATTATTCCTGCCACGGTGATTAAGAGAAGGTTTCTCTGTGAGGTTTTGGCTGGTTTTTGACTCAGCATTTCTCCAGACAAGAACAGAATCGCCAGTGTTCCCGCGCCTACTGCAAACTGAAAGACAGCAACGAAAATAGCGTCACTGAACGCGTACAGCAGTGAGGTTGAGAAGAACATGCCTGCTAGGGCGGCAACGGAGTAAACTGCTTCGTCAAGAAAAATCGCTAAACAAGCCGATATTATTAGTCCTGCAGACAGAATTTCCAAGATCATTGTTGCTCACCATTTCCTTTTTGAACTTTTTCTTCGGGTTTCACCACCAAAGACGATTTATCGGTGGTAGCTAACTCAAAAAACTTTGAACTCATTATGGCGTTCCTCGGGCAGCTCTCAGCGCACTGGTAACAGAAGATGCATTGGTCCAGATGGAATAATGGCCGCCGTTTCCCGTCAACCTCAATCATTTCAATGGCTTTCGCGGGGCAGTCTCTGGAGCACAAGCCGCAGCTGATGCACAAGTCAATATTGTACACTTGTCTGCCTCGGAAGCCTTCGGGAACTTCAGCTTTTACAAAAGGGTACTGGCAGGTGGCTGGTTTCTTGAAGAGGTTAGATAGCAGTGCTCTAACCATAGGCCTTACAGATGATTTGCTTTTCTTTCCGTTTTTCTTTGCCATTGTTTACGTCACCATAGGATAGATCCAAGTAGCAACTGCAATTGTCAGCGTAAGTGATAGCACGGAAAGAGGCAGCAACACTTTCCAGTTTGTCGTTAACACTTGATCAATGCGTAGCCTCGCGAACAGGCATGTTACGTACTCGGTTATTACTACGACAGCTAACAGTTTAAGCACGAACCATAAGAAGTACCAAGGTGCGGCTGGACCGAAAAACACTGGGCCGTACGGTCCTCCCAGAAACAGTTCAACAACAAGGGCGGCTCCAAAAACGATTTGTGTATCTCGGGTGAGGCGCAGAAAAGCCAGTTTGCCGCCGCAAAACTCGGTTTCTAACCCGCCGACCACTTCGCTTTCTGCGTGCGGAATGTCAAACGGGTCTTTCTCCAACTCCGCTTGAAGCGTTATTATGAACAGCACGAAGGCCCAAGGCGCTAAAAGGATGAAGGGAAGATACTGGTTCGCGGCTATGGCTGAAATAGTCAAGCTTCCAGCTAAAAACGCGGGCGCCAACGCCAGAAGGAATAAGGGAATATCGTAGCCGAGAAACTGTGTTAAAACTCTTGCAGCTCCTATGTCGCCGTAAGGATTCGCAGAGGCCCAGCCTGAAAGAAACAGGAAAAAGTTAGCTAAAGTAATTAACGCCATAATAAAAATCAAATCTCCAGAAAAGCTTGAGTTAGGTATTACAGCTGCGCCGTCAATGGGTAAAAAGGACAAAGCAAAAATTATAATTGAGAACGAAAGGATGGGCGCAAGCCTAAAAACGGTTTTTTTTGCTCCACGCGGAACAATGTCCTCTTTTGTGAGCAGCTTCACGACGTCAGCGAAAGGCTGAAGAATGCCTGCTGGACCCGTAAATGTGGGACCCATGCGGTTCTGCATTCGGGCTTCGATCTTTCTCTCTATCCAATCGCAGAACATGGTGAAGAAAAACAAGAACGTGAACCCTGGAAAGACAAGCACACGGAAAACAAACATCACGTCCAAAACCATTTCTTCGTCCTACCTGTCAGTGCATGAGAAGCAAGGGTCTAAACTCACAAAATTCGGGGGTACATCCGCGATGTTGCTTCCGATAGCAGTTGCTAGAAAGGCTGGAATGTTGGCGAATGTCGGTGTACGTACCTTAACACGTTCAGGATATGCTGTTCCGTTGCTTTTGAGGTAGTAGAAGAGTTCGCCTCGCGGGGCTTCCACGCGGTTTACGGCTTCTCCAGCTGGCACAACCCTTGGAACTCTGACCCTAAAAGGACCAGTGGGTAGATTATCTAAAGCGTACTCGATTATGTTGATTGATTCTTCAACTTCATCCATGCGAACATTCATCCGAGCCCATGTATCACCCTCATTGTAGGTTATCATTTTGAAAGGAATTTCCCCGTAGGCTTCGTAGGGCTCATCCTTTCGAACGTCAATATCTACGCCAGAGCCTCTTGCGGTTGGTCCGACAATGCATAATTTCAGAGCGTCTTCTCTCTTTAGCGTGCCCACATCCTTCATGCGCATCCTTATCGACGGTTCGTCCTCGTAAACTTTTTTGTAGAAGGGCAGTGTCTTTCTCAAGGTGGTTAACATGCCTTTAATTTTGGGGATGTCCGCCTCGTTAATGTCGCGCCTCACGCCGCCCACTGTCATGCCTGACGAGATAACTCGATTACCAGATATGATTTCAGTTATGTCCATTATGGGCTCGCGGTCACGCCAGAAATACTGGAACAGAGTCTCAAAACCAATTTCGAGCCCCGCATGTCCTAACGTAAGGAAGTGACTGTGCAACCTGTTAAGCTCTAAAAGTACTGTTCTTATGTACTTGGCTCTCAGCGGCACCTCGGTTTCCAAAATTTTCTCAACCGCTTCAACGAAGCACGTAGCGTGGCACGCGTTACATATTCCGCAGATGCGCTCAACTAGGTAAACGTCCTGCAGGTAAGTTCGTGATTCAGCTGCTTTTTCTACGCCTCTATGCACGTAGCCAATACGTGGCTGAACGTCCTTCACGATTTCGCCTTCCACTTTGAGCGCGAATTTTTCAGGCTCCAGCAGTGCGGGATGCTGAGGACCGACGATTATCTTCACAATATTTTCGTTACCTGCGGGTTCAGTTTCGTTCGGAGGCGTCTGTTTATATTGGAGGTTGTCAAGTTTCGCGTCTTTTCTCAGCGGAAAAACATCGTCGGGCCAGTTGTCAGGTAAAACCAATCTGCCAGGACTCGGATGGCCCTCAAAAACCACGCCCACTAGGTCTGTGACTTCCATCTCGTCAAAAGCCGTTCCTGGCATCAAGTCGCTTATTGTTTTGATTTGAGGTTTTTCTTTTGGAACTTCCACTTTTATGGTGATTATTCCGGCTTTGGAGGTTCGGATGTGGTAGAAGACGCCTAGGGTTGCGCCGAGGTCAATTCCAGTTATGGCGATTACAGCGGTTTTTTCGTCCGCTTCCAGCATCGCTTTGAGAACGTCTCGGTTCGTCGAAGCGTCAGCTATAATTGCTGCCTTTCCAAGCTGCTCAGGCTGCACTTGGACTGATGTACCTTTAAATTTTGCCTGTAAGATACTTAACATATCGATTTTTTTTGGGCTCATTTTTTCTTCTCTTCTTTTGATGGTTTTTCTGGTTTCAATGAGTTAAGGAGCTTCACAACGCCATCGATTATTGCTTCTGGCTTAGGTGGGCACCCAGGAATGTAAGCGTTAACGGGGATTACTTTGTCCACGCCGCCGAGCACATCATAGTTTCCTCTGAATATTCCGCCTGAACATGCACAGGCGCCAATAGCCACTACGAATTTTGGTTCGGGCATTTGGTCATAGATGCGTTTCAATCGTTCGGCACATTGTTGTGTGACAGATCCCGTCACTAGCAAGACGTCGGCGTGTCTGGGTGAGGGTTCAAGTTTTATGCCGAAGCGTTCAACATCGTACTTCGGCGTTAGAAGGGCGACGAGTTCGATGTCGCAGCCATTGCAGGCGCCAGAGTTAAAGTGGAGAACCCAAGGAGACTTAAGCCGTGCCCATGTGGCTAGTTTACTCATTTGGTTTGCCTCCTTCAATAAGAATCAGACTCGACGCCAGCATTACGAAAAGGTAAAGTATAAGCAATACCACGTTGACTCCTTCTGCAGGAAGCGCGGCAAAAGCTAGCAGCAAAACTGAGGAGTCAAAAATCGCGAAGTATATGAGATACTTGTACAGTGACACGTTGATTTTCAGCCTTTGAATGGGCGCTTTTTCTCCGCAAGCGTATTCTGACAGCTCGGCGTCACTTTGCGCATGCTTAGGTGCGGCACGTCGACCAAGCACATAGATGAATAAGGCACTGGCAAAGATTAACAGGAAGGCGATTAGAGTCTCAACAACCAAACAATTTGCCTCCCTGAACGATTTCGTTATTAACCATCAATTCTGCCTCAAGAGCTTTTTTACACGGGGCACGTTTAATGCCTGTGCCTTTTTCACATATGTTATAACAACGTGATTTTTCATGAACATATTTAAGGATATCGCCATGTCTGCTAGGCACGTGTTCACTGTTCTTTAAAACTAAGATAAACCCATCTAAAAGAAGGTCCCACTCGCCGTCGGAAATAGTAGTATGTCTATGTGATGAATTTTTTGCCGTAACCATTGAACTCCGAGCTAGTCTTTATGAAAGACGCAACATAGATTTAAATCTTAACCAACGAAACCAAAATGATTGATGGTTTAATGCCAAAGAGGTTAATTTATGTCGGAACTTGCTCCAAGATACAAGTTTATTCCGTTTCCGTCCCGCCGTGCCATCTTCTTTCCAAGTACAGGATTAAGCTGAAGAGACCTCTGCTGAG
>Ga0315535_1000231_pt1 | contig 38713 bp, 37 predicted proteins | sample SalMarSW160220MG_2_FD_203092 | JGI IMG/M metagenome (GOLD analysis project Ga0315535, IMG submission 203092) | Salt marsh sediment microbial communities from the Plum Island Ecosystem LTER, Massachusetts, United States - Salt Marsh Sediment SW1602-20 ... | reverse complement strand
GCTCAGATCTGATATTTGGCCAGCGGAGGTCGAAATTGGCCTGGACCAGTTTTGTATACAACTACGCAGTAGGAGGGCTGATCTTCGTTGTCGGCATGATCTACGCCTGGCGTCAGGGAGAAGTGGGCCTGGCTACCCGGCACATGCGCCGTAACACTTTTACAATGGTCGGCGGTCTTTTGCTGGTTTTTGGACTGCATCTTTCTTTTATGCTTCTGGGTTCGTCTTTTTGATCAAACGTCATGAATGACTCCATCGTAGGAACCCCGCTGGATTACGGCCTGATCATCGGCTATTTCGTAGTCGTGCTCGGCTTTGGAGCCTTGTTTGCGCGCTTTACCAAGTCGACCAAGGATTTCTTCTTCGGCGGCCAGCGCTTCTCATGGTGGTTAATTGCATTTTCCTGCGTGGCGACCACGGTCGGCTCCTACAGTTTCTACAAGTACAGCTCCAAGGCTTTCTCGTACGGATTGTCGAGCAGCATGACCTACCTGAACGACTGGTTCTGGATGCCGCTTTGGGCATTCGGCTGGCTGCCGATTATCTATTTCATGCGCATCACCTCCATCCCCGAGTACTTCGAGAAACGTTTCGACCGCCCCTCGCGCACTATGGCAACCGTAATCTTGTTGATCTACATGGTCGGCTACATCGGCATCAACCTGCTGACTTTGGGCAAGTGCCTGAACGTATTGCTTGGCTGGCCGGTCTTTGGTGCGGCAGCGCTGGTCGCGGCCGTGACGGGCGTCTACGTCATGGCCGGCGGCCAGACCTCGGTGATCATGACCGACCTGCTTCAGGGCATGCTGCTGCTGGTGGCCGGCTTCGTTCTGCTGTTTCTGGGCTTTTCGGCGTTGGGGGACGGGAAGGGACTTTTGGCCGGGGCATCGAATTTCTGGCACTTGTTGCCGCCCGGGCACAGGTTGCCCTTTGCCGGCTTCAACCGTCCCGCCGATTTCAACTCGGTGGGCATCTTCTGGCAAGACGCTTTCGGCAACGGGGTCGCCTTCTACTTTCTCAACCAGGGTCTGATCATGCGTTTTCTCTCGGCGCGCTCGGTGCGCGAGGGGCGCAAGGCAATGTTCTTCATACTGCTTGTGCTAATGCCGCTGGCGGCCGTGGCCGTCTCCAACGCCGGTTGGATAGGCAAGGCGCTGGCCGTAACCGGCCTGATCCACACTCCCGCCGACCTGGATGACGTCTTCGTGGTCGTTGCCGATGCTCTCTGCCGACCCGGTGTCTTCGGTTTGGTGCTGGCCGCCCTGACCGCGGCTTTGATGTCGACCGCCGACACGCTGATCAACGCGGTTAGCGCCGTTGCCGTCAACGACATCTATCGTCCCTATATTAAACCCGGCCGTTCAGACAAGCACTACCTGTCGGTTTCACGCTGGGTTTCAATCGGCACGGCCGCTTTGGGTCTGTCGCTGGTTCCGGTTTTCGGCCAGTTCGGATCGATCTACGTGGCCCACGGAACTTTCACGGCGGCCGTCACTCCGCCGATGGCAATTGCTTTATTGTTCGGCGTTTTCTGGAACCGTTTCACACCCAGGGCCGCCCTGTGGACAATGCTCGGCGGTTCGCTGGCGGTAGGCCTGAGCTTCATCTGGCCCCAGCTGATAACTCCCTTCGCTCACGGCACTCCGATGTTCGCCCATGGTGACTTTTCTCAGCCCAGCTACAAGGCTTACACTTACATCCGGGCCCTGTACGCCCTGGTTGTTTCCGCGGCCATCGGCATCGTCGTAACTTTTTTCACCCGGCCCAAAGAACGCGACGAAATCAAGGGGCTTACCTGGAATACCGTCAAGGACGCCATGCGAATTTTCAAAGGCTCCGAGCCCAACCTGGACGAGGGCCGCGAAGTGAGAGCCCGACCGGTCTTCTTCGAGCAAACCGAGCCCGGCCAGGCCGACCTGGTTCAGGTCGATCCGATTGCGATGAAGAGTATGAGCGCAAGAAGCGGCGACCTGGTTCACGTCAGGGACTCTCGACGCTGGCTGGGGGGACTGAGGTCGGTCCACGCCCGTCTGGGTGAACCCGCGGCAGAACCGGGCACCTGTCGCATCCCGCTTGAACTTGCCGTTTCTGGTTCATTGCAGAAAAGCAGGCGCCTGCTGATCGAAAAGATGATCTGATCTGACTTTTCAGGAAAGTTACGGCTACTTCAACTGCCAGGTCGAATCCTTGGGGAATTCAAACTGCACGTACCAGTTCTGAGGCGAAAAATACTCTTCTAAAGCGGTGCTATTTGTGCCGTCTTTCGTTCGAGTGTGCACCAGGTGGAAGGCCTCATAAGTTCCGGCCGGTACATCAATCGACTGCTTGCCGCTGTTGTCGAAACGATGCAGTTCGCTGCCGCCTTCCTCCACGTCGGTCTGGGTCGACCAACTCTGCACCGGAAAGCCCTGTTCGTTTTCAAGCGGGTAAGGCAAGAGCTTAACAGGAGTCAAATAGTGGCGCAGCACGTGAGAGGCGCCTTCGTTTACGTCTTCTCCCAGCAGAAACAGGCCGGATGAAGTCACCTGATACCAGCGGGTGGCTATCAAGTTGCCGTTCTGACGCATCTCGACCTTGTAGCTTTTTTCACCGTTGGCATACTCCAGGTCGATGCCGACAACCTTGACTTCGCCCGCCTGGGGCAAGGTCAAGCCGACATCGATGTCGTAGTTGAAGATCTTGCCCTCGGCGATGCCTAGGTAGGCTAAAGCATCTGTGTTGTCACTTCCCCCGCCCCCGCCGCAGGCGGAGCAGCTGATTAGAACCAGAAACACAAGAGTAGCGGACAGTCTATTCATGACGGCCTCCATTCCTACATCGATGCGCTCAGTTCGGCCAAGCGCCGGCTCGACTTATCGAGGATCTCCGCGTGCAGGCTCTTGCCATGGGAATCCATGGTGACCACCGCCGGAAAATTCTCTACCTCGATTACCCACATGGCCTCGGGCACTCCGAACTCCTCGAGTTTATGCACATCAACCACTCGGCGCACGGACTTGGCCAGAATCACCGCCAGCCCACCTATGGCGTGCAGGTAAACCGCGCCGTGCTTGCCGCAGGCCTCAAGCGTCTTTTCGCCCATACCGCCCTTACCGATAATCGCTCTGACTCCGTAACGCTCGATGATCCCGGCTTCGTAGGGTTCTTCGCGCTTGGATGTCGTCGGGCCGGCGGCCACGAAACGCCACTGATCACCATCTCGGGCCACGATCGGGCCGCAGTGATAGATCATGCCGTTCTTGATGATCTCGCGGACCTCGAGCGCATCCTGTTCGGTCATGTACTTGTGGGCTGCGTCGCGGGCAGTGATCATCACTCCGCTGATACCCACTTCGTCGCCCACCCGAAGATCGCGGATGACTTCCTCGGATGAAGGCAGCTGTATTTTTTTCATCTTTTCTCTCCCGTGGCGCATCAAGCGTAGACGACTTCGTCGCCCTTGATTGTCATCGAGCGGCGCCGATATGCCCAGCACATGTAGCTGATGGTCACGAAGTAACAAGCCGGCAGCCTGTGTCGCAAGCCAATCTTTACACCCAGCACGGTCGTCTTTCCGCCGAAACCCATAGGCCCAATACCGAGACTGTTGATCTTCTCAGTCAACTCCCGTTCCAAGGCATCCAGCTCTTTGTCGGGATTCGGTTCGCCCTGACTGCGGAACAGCTGCTCCTTCGACTCGATGTACGAACTCCCTCGGTCTCCGCCGACTCCCACGCCCAACGTACCGGGAGCACAGCCAAACCCTTGCGCCCTGAATGCAGAGTCCAGGATGCAGCGCTTGACTCCCTGCAGATCCCGCCCGGCATGCAGACTGCCGTCGGGCAGCGAATACTGAATGCCGCAGTTTTCGCTGCCGCCGCCCTTGAGCATTAGCCTGACCCTCAGCTGTTCATGGCCCACTGTCTGGTTGAAATGAAAATATGGACTGCCGCGTCCAATGTTGTCGCCGGAGTTCTTTCCGCTGATTGGATCGACGGCATTGGGCCGAAGGTATGACCGCCGGGTGGCCTCGGCCACTGCCTCGCATGCCGCCCTCTCGATCTCCGCAGTCAAAATGTCCGGGCTGTGATCGACGTAGAAAATCAACGTGCCCGTGTCCTGGCAAATAGGCAGAGAGTTGTGCCCGCCCTCGGCGGCGTTCTTCAGCATCCAGTCGAGTGTCGAGCGTGCCCGGCCCTCTTCTGCATCACGCGCGGCAGCAAGGGCGTGCTCGACGTCCGGGGCCAGCTCGCAGGCCGCAAGCCGAACGAGTTCTAAAAACCTCTGGTTCAGTTTTTCATCCAATTCGACACCTCCACTCGAATAATTTGCTACGGCCACATTCGCTGCATTTGATCACTTTGCCAGAACGATGCCCGACGGGGAACAAAAAAAAACGAGGCCGCTCGTGGCGGCCTCGTTCATTCAACAACAATTAAAAATACTACAGGACCTTCTTGAACTGCGGAGCGGGCTTGAAGGTCACCGTCTTGCTGGCGGAGATCTTAATCTGCTCGCCCGTCTGGGGATTGCGCCCCATGCGTGCCTTGCGCTTACGGACCGAGAAGGTGCCGAAGCCCGGGTACACAAAGCGATGCTCCTTCTTGATCGCTTTTGAGAGCACCGAGAATACGGCATCGACTACCTCGCCAGTGGCCTTTTTCGACATCTCGGGGATGCCCTTGGTCTTCAGAACTTCGTTGATCAACTCTGCCTTTGTCATTTCTCCTCCCGTAGCTGGATTACCTGCAAACTTGCCCTCCAAAGGAAAGCAACAAAAGAACCAACTCACCTTCGAGTAGCCCGGAGTGTACTCATGCCATTTATACCTGTCAAGGCCAAAATGCCCCTGACCCGCAAAAAATAAGGGCGCGCGGGCATGGGTACCTTTATCAACCTTAGTACTCCAACGCCTTGTTAACTTCTTCGAGAGAGGGTATTCCGGCCCTGCCGCCCAACGAACGACATTTCAGAGCGGCCGCGGCAGAGGCAAAACGCATCCTTTCGCGCAAGCCGAAGCCGTTCAAAAATCCGAAAATATAGGCGCCATGGTAGACATCACCGGCACCGGTAGTATCGATCGCTTTGACCTCCAGCGGCGGTACGATGTAGGTCTCATCATGTTCCATGCCAACCGATCCGTCTTCACCGATAGTGATCACTACCGTCTCCGGACCCATGGCACTGAGTCTCTTGAGACTTTCAGCCAAGGCTCCCGAGCCCATCTCGGCCGCAAAACGTTCTGATGCAATCAAGGTGTCGGTAACCGCCATCAGGTCGTTCATCCTCTCCCGTGGCGAACCTGCATCGTAGACGACATGCACGCCCTTTTGCCTTGCGTATTGCGCCGCGGCTATCTGGGCCTCCATTTGAATGCCGTCCACGTGCAGAACCTTGGCGCCATCAATGAGTGAATAATCGATCTCATCGGCAGCAAGCTCGGGTACGTTTCCGCGCGTCCAGAAGACTGTTCGTTTGGCGGTTGCGCGCTCGACGGCAATGAAGCTGATCGGCGAGACCAGGTCAGGCTCAATGACAAGCGAGCCCGTATCGACTCCGGCCTCGCGCAGACCATGACGTATGAACATTCCGAAATCGTCATTGGAGATCTTGCCGATGAAAGAAACGTCCGATCCCAGGGTTGCCAGCGTCACCATGGCGGTGGCCACCGGTCCTCCTCCTTGCATGGAGAACTCTGAAAGTTCGACTTTGGAATCCATGTCCGGATAGCGCTCGACGATTCCCAAGTAATCAACCGCACAGTGTCCTATCCCGACCACGTCGAACGGCATCGGCCAACTCCTTCTGAAAACCGCAGGCAACCAGCCTAATCGTATTTTACCAGCGCCTGTCAGTCAAGCGGCATCACCAACAGCCGAGGTCTTGTCACGAGCACTCCCGCTCAACAACGTCACCAGCACGGCCGAGCCAATCGAGACGAAGAATGTTACGGCCCTGGCGGTCACGCTTTCTTCCAAATTCACCGCCCAATCCCCTAAACCGATCGCCCCTGCCAGGTGCGGCCAGGCTATCCAGGTTACCGTTGTGACTATTCCGGCCACCAAGGCCGTCACCACTCCAGTTGACGAAAAGCGTTTCCAGTAGAATGAAAGAAGCACGGCCGGTGCGAACGAACAGCCGATACCCGCCCAGGCATACGAGACGACGGTGTAGATCAGGTCGGAGGTCGAGAGGGCCAGACCGAGTCCCAGAGCTCCTACCGCAAGCGTGCTCACGCGCGAAACTACCAGCAAGGTGCTATCTTTTGCCCGTCCCCTCTTCAATATTCCGTTGTAAATGTCCTGGCTGATTGACGATGCCGCTACCAGCAGCATGCTTTGGGCGGTCGAGATCATCGCTGCCACCGCCCCGGCCAGCAGGATTGCCGCCAGCCACCAGGGAAACAACTTGTTGAGGATGTGCGGCAGGATCATCTCCTTGTCGGAGACCGCCCCGGGGCCGAACAGCGCCAACGCGCTCAATCCGATCAGAACCACGCCGGCGTAGGCCAGAAAAGTCCAGACCACGGCAATGTTACGCCCGATACGCACATTGCGTTCGTCGCGCATGCCCATGAAGCGCGCGTTGAGCTGAGGCTGTCCACCCAGGTAGCCGAAGAACCAGGCCAGGTTGTTGAATATCAGCAGGCCGGCGGCAAAGCCGCTCATACCTCCGGTCAGCGAGTTCATTCCCGGGCCCGCTGAAGCCAGCGCCTGAGCGATGCCAACCTCACCTTGGGCAACCATGACCAACATGATGATCGGTGTCACCACCAGAGTTGTGATCATCAGCAAAGACTGTAAAACGTCTACGGCCACCACGCTGACGAAGCCGCCCAAAGTTGCATACACCAGGATTACCGCGGCTGAGACGAGTTGGCCCCAAAGAGGATCCAACCCGAAAGTCTGGAAGATGGTCTTGCCGGCCCCGGCGAACTGGGCGCTGACGTAGAAGACAAAGAAGAATACGATGATCAGGGTCGACAGCACGCGAATCGTAGCCGCCCGGCGTGGAAACTTGGCCGAAAAGTACTCCGGCATGGTCAAACTGGCGTATTTTTCGGCCTCGGAACGAAAGCGCCGTGCCAGCACAATCCAGGCCGTGCAGATTCCCAGCAGGCAGCCGACTCCAATCCATACGGCACTCAGCCCGTTGGCGTAGACAAAGCCTGTAAAACCCAAGAGCAGCCAGGCAGACTCACCTGTCGCGCGCTCGCTCAACGCCAACATCCAGCCCGGCAGCTTCGATCCGCCCAGCACGAAATCGTTCTGTGACTTGGTCTTGCGAGCCTGCCAGACACCCAGGCCCAGCGTCAATACGAGGTAACCTGTGAATATGGCAATCATCCTTCCTCCACTTCTATCTATGTTCGATAATATAGTCCACGTTGTTTTTTTATCCCATTACTGCTATGCAACCTGAACCCGTGGATCAAAAGGCCGGCATAGATTTTTTCTCATTGCTTCCAAGCCAGTTGGCAGAACGAATCGGCGGATCAGGCCGTGCAAAAGAGGTATGGGCCCTGCTTCGCCAAAACAAAAATCCTCAAACCAGCGAATGCCTCTCCGTTCGGCTGAGAAACCTGCTGGCCGATCGCTTTCAGCTGGCGCCCGCTACCCTGGACGCCAAACAGACCGCCTCCGACGGCACCCGAAAACTACGAGTCAAACTTGCGGACGGCAGCCTAATTGAAACCGTCGTCATCCCCGGCCAAAGGCGAAACACGGTCTGCATCTCCACCCAGGTGGGCTGCGCGCGGGCTTGCCGCTTTTGTGCCACCGGTCAAATGGGTTTGACCCGCCATCTGAGCGCCGGAGAAATCGTCTACCAGATCAACCTGGCCCAGCAAGAACTAAAAACCGAATCACTGGCCCCGGTCGACAACGTTGTGCTTATGGGAATGGGCGAACCCTTGGACAACTTCGAGGCCGTGCAACAGGCTCTAGCCGTTATTTGCCATCCTCACGGCTGGCGCCTGCCACCGAGACGCATCACCCTGTCTACCATCGGACCCTCTCCCGAGACCATCGAACGCCTGAACGACCTGAACTGCAACCTGGCATGGTCGCTGCACTCAGCAGACGATCAAGTCAGGCGACAACTGATTCCTGCTACCCGACATCACAATGTCGATTTGCGAAATGCCTTCGTCAAGGTGCTGCAAAACCGACGCGCGTTGCTTTTTGTCGAGATGATCATGTTCAATAAGATCAACGACAGGCCGTCCGACATTGATCTGTTGATGGAATTTTGGGCCGCCTGTAAAGAACGGGTCCGGGTCAACATCTTGCCGTTCAATCAAGTCCTCAAGCCGACTGCGACGAATCTGGCCCCCAGCCCACCGCAGCGCCTGGCTGCCATTCGCAAACAACTTCAGAACGCAGGCTTTTTTTGCGAAATCCGGCGTCCCCGGGGCTTGGACATCCAGGCCGCCTGCGGACAACTTGCGAGTACTTCTCGGAATCTTGACGAAGCCTGAAAACTAAAAAACGGTTGCGCGGACCGATGCTCTCGTGGATAATCCCCGGGCCTCGAACCTGGAAGGTGGTGTGATTCATGGGAAAGAAGAAAAAGAAGGCCGTCAAGTCCTTCGTTGAACAGCTTGCCGCAGGACTCCTCATACCGGACGGCGCAGACTTGGCATCCCTGGCTACAATGTCGGAGCTTTCCGATGAAGATTTCCGGCGCAACTTCGAGAGCGCCAAGAAATTGGTAGAGGGCCCCGACCCGCGTCAGATCGTCAAGCTGCCGGCTTCTTTTCAGGTGGCCTTTTTGCTGGTGGCGGAAAAAGAGCAAGACGACGACCTGCTCGGTGACCTGCTCAACCTGACCACGGACAAACTGGTCAAGAAGGAAGCCAAGCGCATCATCCACAGGATGCGCAGCAGCGGCCTCGATGTTTCGGCCGGCGAGGAGGGTGGCTCGTCGATTCTGGATCGGCGTGTATCCACCGAGGAGCCTGAACTAGCATGTTACATCTCCCCGGTCACCGGCCAGGGCAGCCGCATGATCTGGCTGGCCCGCTACACACACGGCGGTGTTTCGGTCTATCAGTCTGAGATTAACGACACTGACGGTCTTATCGAGTTTTCAGGTGGGGTAATCGGCAGAAATCGCTACCGGCACCTGCTGAAAGAGATCCTCAACTCCGATGAGGTCTCGATGGTCGAGATCTCCTATGCCGAGGCCAGACAGCGAGTGGCCAAGGCCGTGACCTTGAGCCGCGAGACGTCGCATCCTCTGCCGGAAGGCTATCTCGAGGCCTCCGGCGAATTACCCGAGCTGGATGCCGTGCCCCTCCCCGAAGCAAGTGAGGCTTTTTCGGCCGAAGAAATTGAGCAGGCCGCCGGACTTTACAAGGATGGCGCTCAACTGCACGAGTTACCCGAGTTCGCCGACTGGCTTCCGGCAGAGGAGATACTCGAGAAGATACAAGCCAAGTTCAAGGAGATCGAATCCAGTCAGGTTTCGATCAACAACGCCCAGAGAGTCGACCAGGTCAAGAAGTCTCTTGACGATGCTGTGGTCGGCTTGATCGGCGACGAGCAAGATCGCGCGCGTTACAGGATCAGGCTTTTCGAAATGGCAGCCCATTTGAAGCAGTGCGCCAAGGAAGAGGCCGCCCTGCAGACAGTGGCAGCGGCCCTTCAACTCGACCAGGAAGGATTTGCCCCGCTCGACAGCCCGTTCTTCGTGAGAATGATCGAAAAGCTATTCAGAAGCCCTGAGGAAATAGTAGACCAAATGAGCCCTCCTGAGAGTAAGCCCAGCAAGAGCGAGAAGAAAGACCCCGGTAAACTTATCGTCACTCCCTGAATTGGAGCGGGATTACTCTTTGGTCCAGAAATCTTCGATTGCGCCGACTTTGATGCTTGTTGCCAGGCCCAGGGCCTGTTTGTCCTCGGCTCGCAAGCCCACGGCCTGCAAGGGCCCCTGAGTCTTTCCGCGCACGTCAATGGTTACAATCAGTGCATAGCAACTCTTGGCCACAAGACCGCCGCCGAGCGTGTACTCGACCACGTTCGGGTCGTCTACCGACACTTGCGCCGTCCCGTCCGTCACCTTCTGCCACGTGTCCGGACAAACGCAGACTTCTTTGTCGTCTTGCTGGCTACAACTCCATGGAGAAGCAGACTGCAAAAACACCGAATCGGCGGTAACCGACGACGGCTCAACTTCTGCCGAGAAGTAAACGGCAGGGGTAACACTGGTATCAACGTTGCGCGCGCCGTCCAACGGAACGAACTTCACCGCTAGCGCGTCCGGGTTGGAGACTGCAGGTTCACCGCAGGCCGCCGCCAGAGTCGCAACCGCGAGTGCAAACAAAATACAGGTACGCGTCTTCATGGGCTCTCCCCTGGCAGTCAGTGATCGGCGGTCGTGAAACTCGACTCGACAGTAACTCCAAGCTGGTCCGTATCTTGGCCTTTGATTGAGGCATCGATATAGATGCAATACCTGGCACTCGTATCTAACGGGGCATCGGGTTGCAGCAAGGCAGTCGTCATCTCTTCCCGCTTCACCGTTACGCCGTCATTTTCATAAAGCCTGGAACACGCTACCGAGGCAGTCACCTGCGTTTCTTGTCCACCCTGCGGACAGGCGCGCAAGTAGAAGGTTGCGCTGTTGACGTTGCTGCTCGATTCGCATTCGCCGGCGGCGAATACCTGATCATCGAATGCCGCGATGACAACGGCATCGAGCGGAACATCCGTCTCGCCCTGCTGAGGATAGATATCCAGCAGCATCAGCGACTGGACATCATCTCCAGTGGATCCCACTCCCCCGCAACCTGCCAGCACCGAGGTGAAGAATAGACCCAGGCCGAAAACAAGCCCCTTGTTTCTGAAACGCATTCTCATCGCTATCCCTCACAACATCATTGATAGTACTAAGTTATCGCCCGGACAGGGATTTCGTCAAGTCTAAATCAGTGCCGCCTTACGCTTTTTGCGAAGCAGCAGGTTGAGATTGTTGTCTTGCCATTTCTCCGCTTTTAGAAAATGAACGTAGCCTCGCTCTCGCTCTTTGAATTCGCGGGTATGCACGATCCGGCGCGTGCCTTTCATGGTCTCACCAAGTGCATGATGCAACATCTCGTGATAGACAACAGCCACAACGACGTGCGCCGGCACGCGCTCGTCGTCAAGAGCCGGATGGATGCGAATCATTTTGTCTTCGAAAGAATATGAGCCGAGCCGAATGCTTCGCCGACGTCCCTTTTCGAAGGCTCTCCCCCAGACGATCGGCACCTCAACGCCTGTCGAAAAATATGCACGGTTGAGTGCATCGCGGATGGCATCTAGATCATAGCGCTTGCCCTTCGAGCTCAACCTGGCGGCACCTCGACGCCGCCCGACCTTGTCGGCATTGAGCTTGATGTATCTGTCGAGACACTGGTTGCCGCGCGCAGAACCGCTTATGTATTCGGCCAACGCCCGAAGCACTTTGTCGTTTGCCTCGATAAACATGTTATGCAATCGCAGCTCGAACTTTCCTGCTTTTTTCTTGAATGAGATCATGGTTGAGGTGTTGTCGGTGAAGCGCACGGCGACAGGACGCCCAAAGTGGGCCATGAAACGCCTGCTCCAAATCCTGCGGATCGCATCCAGGCCCTTGAGCGGTATCAAACGCCTGCGAACCGCAGGAGGGGTCGAGTAGTTGAAGGCCAACTGGTTCACGTCCATCGCTCTCCGGACCAAATACTAGCGCGGCCCACCCGAAGAGGCAACCGGTTGATTTTCTGATTGGGGGTGTGAGATCCTGTCACCGTGTACAACCCTGAACTCGGGAGGTCGGCCATGAATTCCTGGGCACACTCATCGCTGGTCGCCATACTGGTCATGACGTTTCCAGCCCTGGCTGCAGCCGGCGGCGATTTCAAACTGGAGTCTGTGGCCTTTGACGACAACAAGCAGATCCCTGTCCTTTACACCTGCGAGGGCAAGAAAATCTCGCCGCCTTTGAGTTTTTCTGACCCGCCCAAGGGCACAAAGAGCCTGGTGTTGATTATTAGCGATCCCGACGCGCCCGATCCCAAGAAACCCAAGCTGACCTGGGTGCACTGGGTGCTTTACAACATTCCGCCGACGGCCAAGGGGCTGGCCCAGAACATCAAAACAGCCGACCTGCCGGCTGGAACGTTGCAAGGCAAGAACAGCTGGAAGAAAACCGGTTACGGAGGGCCTTGCCCGCCAATCGGAAGGCACCGCTACTTTCACAGGTTGTTCGCGCTCGACAGGCTGCTACCCGATCTGCATACTCCCACACGCGCCGTGCTGCTCAAGGCCATCGAGGGGCACTTGTTGGGTAAGGCTGAACTGGTCGGAACATATCAAAAGAAGAAAAAGAAAAAATAGGCCGTCACGCCGTCATTCGGGCTTTCCAAGCCCGGCCAAGAAGCCTCCGAAAGCAAATGCCGGCACCGCGACCGCGGGGTTGCACATGAAAGATCAGGTGCTGCCGGCGGCTGATACGCCCAGGCTCAGAAGCGCTCCAATGCCTCCAAAGACCGCGGCCGTCAGCAGCGGTCTGGAAAATCGCTTAACCCACTTTGGCATTCTCGTCTTCCTTTTCCTCACATGATTCCGGACTGTTTCTCTGTTCTTCATCCGATCCGCCGGATCGGCAGGAGGGGGACATTCAGGTAGACACCCCGAGGCGCGGCAGGATTACAGTCTGCAACAGGATCCAGACACCGAAAAAAACCAATAACCAGACAATATCCATTTTTGCACCTCGCCACCCCTGTGTGACATTCTAAGCACTGATTAACAGCCTGTCCATCACAATGAGTCGAAAAAGTGATATAATCCCCGGCAACTTGAAATTTCCCGCTGTTGTCGTGGGTTTTAAATCGAGGTGCACGCAATTACGATGCTCGACAAGCGAAAAACTCAGGCACTCGTATGCTTACTTTCGCTTTTCTTGCTGGGCGAGGACGTGGAACGCCGGCCGGTGATAATAAAACCGCCGCCTGCCAGAAAGACCCGCCCCAAGCCCGATTTGCATAAACCTCAAGCTGAACAAGAAAAACAGGCGCCCGCCGAGCACCCGCGCACGTCTTTCGGCCCTCGAAAGCTGGTGCTCGACCCGCAACTCTTGACTCAACCTCCGGCCTGGGCTCAGCGGGAATTGACCGAGCGCGAACTGGTTACAAGCCGCATCGAAGGCTATTTCACGGACATTGCAGCCCGCAACCGGGCCGCACGCGGCAACGTCGATCCCGGCTGGCACTACCTTTCGGGACGCATGCAGCACTATTTCAAACCCGACTTTTCCCAGGTGCCCGATCCGCGCATCACCGAGGTCTCCGGCTCATGGCTTTCAAAAACAGTCTGGGACTGGCTCGGCGGATGGTATCACAATGCCTCACGAACCGCTTCCGACGGCTACACTCCGCTGGGAGACGACCCCTACTTACGAGCGGACACAACCATGCTGGACATACAGCAGGCGGCATACTTCGACGACGGTTATGGAGCGACGGTCACCGCCGTAATCGAGATCAATGTCGGCGCGAAAGGCGAGCTCGAAGCCAGACTTTTCGAGTCGTCCGGCTATTCACGCTTCGACGCGGCCGCCATGGAAGGTGTCGAGCGCGCCATTGCCAACCCCAATCAAGACGATCTTCCTCCCGGCCCGGCTCGTTCTCTTTACGCCCTTTCCGCCCGCTACGTAATTCTCCCTCCGCTTCCCGTGGTGGGCTTTGCATTCGATCTTTCGCTTGGCTACTTCGACCTGGTCTACCCGTTCAAGAAGATGGTTCATGGACAGGCCCGCCTGCTGGCGGTCTACCGCGATCGTCGAACAATTAAGAAGTCGGAAGACCACTGAGTTCGTCTGATAGTGTGGAAAACAAAGCACGCCTGCGTGTCAATCTTGTGACATACACAGCCCGCCGCAATCTGTAAGTTGTCGTAAATACACCTGCACACTCGTGGCACGCATAATGCATTCTTGTCTTTACGCCAGGAGGTTATGAAGTGCCGGAGACTTTCAGAAATGAAAAAGAGTACCATAAAGGCAATCCTGCTCGCTGTCTCAGCCAACCTGGCGCTATGGACCTTTCTGATCTTGATATCCGAGGCCGGGTCGGTGTCGGTTGCCCATACGCGGACTGCAAAAACCCCCGCCCCACTACCGCCCCTTGAATTTCCCCCGGTTGATCCCGACGACCCGTTCACCCGTTACCTGAGCACCGACATCCCCCCGGCCAACGGCTTCGACTTTCCGGTGGGCAACGCCGATGGGGACGGTGCCTACACCGACAAGCAAACCGGCAAGATCCACCACGGCTGGCACGTCTCGACTCATTTCTGCGAGTGGTACAAATACGGAATTCACCCGGCTGAAGACTGGAACGGAGACGGTGGGGCCAACAGCGATCTCGGTCAGCCGGTACGCTCGATCGCCGCCGGCAAGGTGGTATTTGCAAAAAACTGCGGCCAGCCTTCCGGCGGCGTGGTCATGATCCAGCACAACTACTACGAGAACCACCTCAAACGGCGTATCCGCTCCGTTTATGTTCATATGTCAAACATTAGTGTCTCAGAAGGTCAGCTCGTATCCCGGCGACAGCAAATCGGCGAGATCGGCAAGGATCCGCTCAAGCGCTTTTTCGCCCACCTGCACTTGGAACTGCGCCGGAACGAAAATCTCAAGGCTACTTATTGGCCTTCGGCGGCTGGAAAGTCACGCGATTGGATCCGCGAAAACTACGCCGCTCCCTCCCCTTTCATCCGCTCGCACCGCGAGCTGTTTGTTCCGCCTCGAGAGAAGCGCCTGGCGCTGGTCGACTCGCGCTCGGGACGCATGCGCCTATACGACCAGGGTCGCCCGTTGCTTCAGTTCCCGGTTGGACTGGGAAGAGGAGCAAACACTGGAGGCAGCGTTGCCGAACACGAGCTGCCGCTTGGCATGTACTTCGTTGTCGCCAAGCACTCCATGGTGTTTGGCAACCATCTGGTGAGTTTCAGCGGTGGCTTCCGGCTGGCGCTCAACTATCCCAACCGTTTTGACGTCGCCAGGAATCAAGATCTTGGACACCTCCCGGACAGCACTGCGGCAGAAATTTGCTGGGCCTGGAAACAACGCAAGCCAACCGCCCATATCTTGCCCGTAAATACCCCTGTCCCCGAAGTCGAGATCGAAGAATGGAACAACCGGGCTGAGGGCCTCTTTCCCAGCCAGTTTCCGGCGGGCAAAATACTGTTGCAGCGCTCCGCCGTTCAGAGCCTGTTCGACAAACTGCCGGTCGGTTCAATGGTCGTAATCTTCTGATTGAAAAGCCGGGGCCGTTCAACTATTCTCTGGCTGCACTTTGGCCCGAGGTAACTATGACCTGGCTCAAGATAAAAGATGCATATAGCGCCCCGGTTGGCACCAGGCTGACAGTCAAGGGCTGGGTTAGAACCCGGCGCGGCTCCAAGGCCGAGGGCGGTTTGTCTTTCATCACCGTCTCGGACGGCACCTGCTTCGATGCCATCCAGGTGGTGGCGCGGGCCGGACTCGCCAACTACGCAAGCGAGATCGAAAAGATCACAACCGGTTGCTCCGTCGAAGTGGACGGCGTACTGGTCGAATCGCAAGGCAAGGGGCAACGAATCGAGATCAGCGCCGATGCAGTCAGGATCGTCGGCTGGGTCGAGAATCCCGACAGCTACCCGGTCAGCGCCAAGCGACACTCTTTCGAATACCTGCGCGAGGTCGCCCACCTGCGCTCACGCACCAATACCTTCGGCGCGGTCGCCCGCGTGCGCCATTGCCTGGCTCAGGCCATACACCGCTTTTTCGATGAACGCGATTACTACTATATCCATACGCCGATCATCACCGCCAACGACTGCGAGGGAGCGGGCGAAATGTTCCGCGTCTCAACCCTCGATCTCCTGAACCTGCCCTTGGGGACAGACGGAGGAGTGGATTTCGACAAGGACTTTTTCGGGCGCGAGGCGCGCCTGACCGTATCCGGCCAGCTCAGCGTCGAGACATACTGCTGTGCATTGTCCCGGGTCTACACCTTCGGCCCGACCTTCAGGGCCGAAAACAGCAATACCAGCAGGCACCTGTCGGAATTCTGGATGGTCGAGCCCGAGTTGGCCTTCGCAAACCTCGATGACGATGCCGGCCTGGCCGAGGAATTTCTGAAATACCTTTTCGACGACTTGCTCACCCGGCGCGCGGACGACCTGGGCTTCTTCGACCTGCGCATCGACAAGGGTCTGATAGCCAGACTGAAGAACATCGTCGAGCAGCCTTTTCTGCGCATAAGCTACGACGAGGCCATTGACGTGCTGACCAAGGCCAAGCGGAAATTCGAGTTCCCGGTCGAGTGGGGCGCCGATTTGCAAAGCGAACACGAGCGTTTCCTGACAGAGGAACATTTCTCACAGCCGCTGATCGTCGTCAACTATCCAAAAGGCATCAAGGCCTTCTATATGCGTCAGAACGACGACGGCAAGACCGTTGCGGCCATGGACGTGCTGGTTCCGAAGATCGGCGAGATTATCGGAGGCTCGCAGCGCGAGGAAAGGCTCGAGATGCTCGACAAGCGCATCACCGAGATGGGCCTCGATCTTTCTGACTACTGGTGGTACCGGGACCTGAGACGCTACGGCACGGTGCCGCATGCCGGCTTCGGCCTGGGCTTCGAACGCCTTATTCAGTTCTGTACCGGGATGGCCAACATTCGTGACGTGATTCCCTTCCCCAGGGCGCCGCGCCAAGCCGACTTCTAAAAAAAGAGCCGGGCCATACGGCCCGGCTCCTTGTCTCCTAAGAGAACTACAATTGCTCAGACGATCATTACGTCCTTTGCCTGCAGACCCTTCGGGCCCTCGGTCACGTCGAATTCAACGGCGTCACCTTCGTTAAGAGTCTTGTACCCCTCCGTGCGAATCGCCGAGAAATGGACGAAGACGTCGTCGCCATCCTCTTGCTCGATGAATCCGTAACCCTTGGAGTTGTTGAACCACTTCACTTTACCCGTCTTCATACTTCTACTCCTCTTTCTTTACCCAGCCCCCGCCCCACGGCTCATCCGTGAACGGCGGGTCACCGGGTCTGTAACGCGCCGATTACGTTCGACGCTCACGTTGGTTTTCAAACACCCCTCGAATTTCTATCCTTTTTGAGAATCAGAACCGATGAGGCAGACTGCAATTACGGCTCGCAGATTGGCACGCTACGACCCTAATGTCAAGAGAAACATCGACAAGCGAGCGATCACGGCCCGAGAGCCTGCCCGACGTCCAGGCGCAGGTTTTCCGGGGCGTTCGGCCAAATGACGGCTTTGAGCTGTAACAACCATCCCGGAAGAACCTGACTGAAACGATGTAATTCCAAGCCATTAGGGTACCGGAAGGCATCTTCGACCGTCTTCCGGCCGCCAATTTTCAGTACCCGCACCTGTTCCGTTCGGCTGGCACCCTCCGGAACGTGGCTGTTTCTCAAGTTCACAAGCTGCTCTATCGTATTTTCCGGGTCATTCGAATCCAGTCCCGCAATCTTGTCCGGTACGACCAAAAAGTCCAGCAGCAGTGGATCCGTCTCGAGCGAGCCTGCCACGAACTCGAATATACCGTCATCTCTCGCAACGGCCCGGGGTTTGCCAAGCAGGCAGGACGGAATCTTTGCGGAAAGGCCGGTATCTCCCAGGCGATAATCGTTCCAGGTCACTTTCTCAGCCAGCTGCCAGGGCGAACCCGCCCAGAGGGCCATGAGCGGACCTGAAAGCAAAACCAGGGCCGACAGCAACCAGGCAGGCGTAAGCCAGCCGACGCCGGACAAGGCCGCCTGCCGGGGTTGCTTTTCGTCATCACCCAAACCTTGTGTCAGCAACCCGGAGCCTATCAGCAATGCGCCCGCCAGACCGCCGCCGAAGTGGGCGAACATGTCGACCCTGGGCAGGAACGAAACAGGAACGTTGATTGCCAGGTTAATGAGCGCCGCGCGCTTCAGTCGCGGCAGGAAAGCAGAAGGCACCAAGCCGCCCGGGCGAAATGCCAAGGCCGCCAAGCCGCCCAGCATTCCCCACAAGGCGCCCGATGCGCCCAGGCTGAGGTGATCGCCTGAAATAAAGGCGGAGGCCATCGAGCCGCAAATCCCCGAAACCGCATAGAGCACCAGAAAACGGCGCGTCCCCAGCAAACGCTCGCTGAATCCGCCCAGGTAGTAGAGCACGAACATGTTCATCAACAGGTGCTCGACTCCCCCGTGCAGGAACATGCAGCTGATCAGCCGATACCACTGCCCGCCCTTGACCAGTTGCGGCACGTTTGCGCCAATGCGCACAACTCCGGGAGTGTAGTCGACTCCCGACCAGGCCAGTTGCAAGACAAACATGATTCCACAGGCCGCAACCAGGCAGATTGTCGCGATTGGTTTGGTCTTCTTGATTCGTTCGGCAAAGATCAGCAGCCGCGCGCGTTCAGCGTCCGGCGGTTCATTCACCCTTGCTTCAATTCGCTCTAGCATTGCGCTCTCTTTGCCTTGCCTCTCACATTGGTACGGTCGCTGTCAAACACGAATGACACAAAGTGTCATTAGTGTTGATAAGTCGGTCCCGGTTGTTGTAGAAGTAAATAAACGCAGGCCAAGAAGGAGACGACAGATGGACGACATGCGAGGAAAAAGGGTGCTGGTCACGGGTGCCGCCAAGGGCATCGGGCTGTGTATCGCGAAGGAGTTCGCAAAGGCCGGTAGTGAGCTGATCTTGACCGATGTCGATGCAGAGACGCTTGCCGGTGTGGCCCGGGAGATCGGCGAGACGACGAAGGTCCACTCGCGGGTGGTCGACGTTTCCGATCGCAAGGCCGTCTTCGATCTGGCCGCCTGGGTGGCTTCCGATGTTGGAGCGCTGGACATCCTGATAAACAACGCCGGCATCGGCTATCACGGCGAGTTGGCCGAAACGTCTCTCGAGACATGGCGCCGGTTGATAGACATCAACCTCATGGGTCCGCTGCATCATATCTACGCTTTCCTGCCTTCGATGGTCGAGCGTCGCAGCGGCCAAATCGTGAACGTGTCTTCCGGCCAGGCCTTCTTTCGCTTGCCGACCTGGGGAGCCTATGCGGCGATAAAGGCCGCGCTGGGAGCAATGTCCGAGATTTTGCACTTCGAGTTGCGCAAGCACCATATTCATGTGACTACGGTCTATCCTTTCATGGTCAATACGGGCTTTTACGACTCCGTCGAGGCCAAGACCTTCGGCGCACGGATGTCGATGAAATTGCTGCCCTACTATTCGTCGACCCCCGAGAAGGTCGGGCACATCATCTTCGAAGCCGCCCGGCGTAAACGCAAGGTCGAAAAGGTAAGTATTATTAATGACATTGGCTACTACGCCAGCGTGATCCCCTTCGCCAGCAGCATAATCGCACGTACAAGCAACTTCTTTTTAGCCAGCCACGGCTAATTAGCCTGGAACATGCGCCTCGCAAGAAACATCCTGCTTACCCTGGCGTTCTTCGCCCCGGCGGCGGTCGCCTGCGGATCCAGCGCTGGAGGCAACGATGGTGGCTTGGACGGTGACGGCGGCCAGCAGCAAAGACTGAGCGCCTACGAGTGCCTTGTCACTCCCGACTGTCCCCGCCTGATGGTAGCCGCCCACCGCGGATGTCATCTCGAACACCCCGAGAATTCACTTGCGGCCATTCGAGCCGCGGCCGAGGTAGGAGCCGACTTCTCGGAACTCGACGTCCGTCATACCGCAGACGATGTCCTGGTACTTATGCACGACTCTGACGTCGACCGGACAACAGACGGAAGCGGCCAGGTCGACTCGCTGACATGGGCCCAGATCCAGACGCTGCGACTGGACGGAGGCGACTTAGGCGACCCCGAGGACTCGCGGGTGCCCCTCTTTTCAGACGCGCTGGCGCTGGCAAAATCGTTGGGCATCATGCTCTATGTCGACCAGAAGACAGGTCGCACCGATCTTGTTTTGGCGGCCATCCAGGACGGTTCGTATCAGCAGGTAGCCCTGGTGCGCGACGACCTGGGCAAGATCGCGCCCATGTTCGCCGCGGACGACAGCCTGCTGGTCATGCCTCCGATCGGATCGCAAGACGAGTTGCAGGCAGTGCTGGCTGAGCTGCCCACTCTGAAGATAGTGGAGATCGGCATTGCGGCCCCCGTGCCCGACCTGACGGCGGCAGTACACACGGCCGGGCTAAAGGTCCAGCAGGACGTGATGGCTCTGGGGGACATCCTGTCTTTGGTGGGCGACTACAGCGAATGGGGAAATTTCGTCTCAGCAGGCGTGGATCTCTTGCAAACCGACTATCCCAACCTGCTGATCCCGGCTATTTTGGAGTACGAGGAAACGGGTACCTTTCCGGACAAGGGCCCCCAGCCCTGACAGGCCAGTTCCAAACGCCGTTATCGAATGCAGATTTGATTTTGCACACTCCCGGTTGTATTGTCGACTGTAATTGAAAGTATTTTTTCGGCGCGGAGGATTTCCATGTTGAAGGTTTCTTCTGCTTTCGTATTGATTGCCGCAATAGCCGGCCTGCCGCAGCAACTAAAAGCCGAATCAGCCGCGGCCGGCGTCAAGATCAAGGCGGCTACCAGCGCCTATGCCGACCTAGATTTTGAAAAGGCGCTCGGATTGATGCAACAGGCGGAGCGCGAAGAAGGCAATTCACGCGATCAGCTCATTAGTATCTATCAGATCGAGGGATTGTGCCTCGGCGCTTTAGGCCGCTACGATCAGGCTCACTCAGCCTTTTTCAAATTGCTCGCTTTGGAACCCGCCTTTCGCCTGGGAGCGGACGTCTCGCCGCGTGTCAGAAAGCCTTTCGATGAATTGCAGAAGCTGAACCCGCGCCGACTGGAGGTGCAATCAATTCCGCCCGCCGGTGCCTTCAAGGGTGAGTCTGTAGGACTGACTTTCGAGGTCGTCGCCGACCCGGCCAAGATGCTGCGTTCTGTAAAAATCTGGTACAAGAGCGGCGGGCAAAAGGAGTACAAGTCGGTCAGGGCTCCCATCCGGGGCAAGGGCCGCCACATGATCAACCTGCCCGCGCCGGCGTTCACGGGCGCCAAGGGCAAGCTGAGCTGGTATGCACTGGCCGAGGGAGAGCATTTTTCAAAGCTGCGGCAGTTCGGCGACTCCCGGCATCCGGCCAATATTGAAATCGTCGAACGGGCTGAACGACAGGTCGCCGGATCGATGCCCTGGTATAAGCAATGGTGGGTCTGGACGATAATCGGCGGCATTGCCGTAGCCGGTGCTACCACGGCCGCGGTTCTAACCACCAGAACGGTCAACGGCGGGCCTTTCGATTTCGCCGTCGACTTTTCGACCACCCCATAAAACCGCGGGCGCATGGCGGACGACACCAGCAGGCAGTTTGGAAAATACCACCTGATCGCTCACCTGGCCACCGGGGGGATGGCCGACATCTATCTGGCGTCGCACAAGAGCATCGGGGGCTTCGAGAAACTGCTGGTCATCAAGCGAATACTCCCCAACCTGGCCAATGACGGGCGTTTCGTAAAAATGTTTCTCGATGAGGCCCGCATCGCCGCGCAGCTAAACCATCCCAACGTGATTCAGATTTTCGATCTGGGGCAGATTCAGGGACGTTTCTTCATCGCCATGGAGTACCTCTCGGGAGAAAGCCTCTCGATGATCATCAAGAGCTGTCGAAGACATAAGCAGCCTTTTCCGAGCCGGCTGGCCGCCGGCATGGTCATGCAAGCGGCCGAGGGACTGCACCACGCTCACATCATGACATCCGCCGACGGCAAGCCGCTGGGTATCGTGCACCGCGATATCAGCCCGCAGAACATTTTCGTCCAGTACGACGGTGGAGTGAAAGTCGTCGACTTCGGCATCGCCAAGGCGATCGACCGCAGCACGCGCACACGCACCGGAACGTTGAAGGGCAAGTACGCCTACATGTCTCCGGAACAGGTCGAGGGAAAGGATTTAGACGCACGCTCCGACGTGTTCGCGCTGGGCATCGTGCTCTGGGAGTGCCTGGCGAGTCGCAAGCTGTACAAGCAAGAGAACGACCTGGAGTTGCTCAAGGCGGTCGTCGACAAGGATGCTCCCTCGCCGCAACTTGTCAACCCAAGTGTGCCGGAGCCTCTTGCGAATATTGCGCTAAAAGCTCTCGCCAGGAAAGTGGAGGATCGCTACCAGTCGGCTGTTGAACTGCGCAATGCACTGGCCACCTATCTCAAGACCGTAAAAGAAGACGCCGACACCATGGCTATCGGGCGCTTCATGCAGGATCTTTTCAGCGAGAGGATTGCAAAGAAGAAAACAATAATCGAGGGCGCCCGTGCTCTCGAGCGTGATCTTGGAGATACAATTTTCGGCGATCTCGAAAGCTACGTCTCCGACACCGACGTGTCGGTCCCGCGCTCGGACAACATCTCCAAGGCGTCCGTTGCCGCGCCAAACCGCAAGAGTTGGATGATCCGGGCGGTAATTCTTGCGTTGCTGTTCGTCACCGGCGGATTGTCCGGCCTGTACTTGTTATCCGGCGATAGCCCGCAAACTCACATACCAGATGCACGAGTTTCCGCCGTTGTTGCAACGGATGCAGGCGCCGCCTCAGGGAAGGATGCGCGGTCGGATCCTGCAACCTCCGACGCGGGAGTTGCCAAGACCGACGACGATCGAGCTAAGATCGTGAGAGCCGATGCCGGACAGTCGCTGGCCACAAACAGAACCGTCAAGCGTCACAGACCACGCAAGAGAAGGAAGACCAGAAGAGTGACAGGGGCGAAGCCCGCCATCCACAAACCGGCGAATCACGACAAGCCGGTCGCGAATGCCGGTCCCCCGGGCAAGCTGCGTTTGGTAACCACACCCTGGTCGAACGTTTTCTACAACGGCAAGAAGCTCGGCCAGACACCCTTGATCGATGTCGAACTTCCATCCGGGCCGGTCAAGCTGCGAGTTGTCAACAAAGAAGCCGGAATCGACCGGGTCATCGTGGTAAACATCAAGCCTGCCGAGAGAACTACCTATCGGCGAAGTCTGTACTGAGCGGCTGTCTTTTCAAGGCCGGAACGGCTCGGCGCCCATTTCAAGATCCAACTCGCCGCCTTCGACCAACTGCTGGTGGGTCAGCCTGGTGTCTTCGAGCGGCTGTCCGTTCAGCTTAGCCGACTGTATATACTTGTTGAAATCGCTGCTGGAGGCTGCGCGGATGACGAATTCCCGGCCGGAATAGACGGCCGGGTCGAGTTTCAGGGAGATCTTAGAAAACCAGGGGCTCGAGATCTGGTAGGCGCCGTCGCCCGGGGCCAGCGGATACAACCCCATGGCCGCGAAAACCAGCCAGGCACTGGTAGCGCCCGAGTCGTCGTTGCCCGGCAGGCCTCCGGGTTCGTCCGAGAACTCGTCGGCCAGGATCTGGCGCACCAGTTCCTGGGTACGCCAGGGCTGACCGGCAAGATTGTAAAGATACGGCACGTGAAAGCTGGGCTCGTTCGAAGGATCGAACTGGCCGTTTGTGAAAAACTCGTCGAGCCTGGCTATGCAGTTCGACTTGCCTCCCAGAAGCTCTATCAGCCCGGGAACATCCTGGGGCACGAACCAGGTGTATATCCAACTGGTCGCTTCGCAGAAGTCGTTGGCGTCTGCGTCGTCCGTGGGATCGAACGGCGTAACCCAGCTTCCGTCCCGGTGGCGGCCCTGCATGAAGGCCGTCTGCTGGTTCCACTGATTTTTGTAGTTTCGAGATCTCTGCAGAAAAACGTCCCGTTCGTCGCTCTTGCCCATTTTCCCGGCGAATTGCGCGATGCACCAATCGTCGTAGGCGTATTCGAGCGTCATCGATGCCGACTGGTGTGCATCACACTCGTGCGAGAAGTAACCGTTTTCCAGATACTCGGGTGGTGTACCCAGGTTGACGTATCCGCACAATCCGTCCACCAGTCGATCCGGATCTTCCATGGTGGCGCTCTTTTCCATTGCAGCCCAGGCCAGATCCAGATCGTAGTCGCCAAGACCCTTGGTGTAAGCGTCCGCGATAATCGACACGGCATGATTGCCGATCATCACGCTCGAGTACCCGGTTGCCTGCCAACTACATTTGGGCAGCCAGCCGCCCTGCTGATAAAGATGCAGGTATGAGGCAACCACATCACTGACAGTCTCGGGCTCGACCAGTGTCGCCAGCGGGCGCGAGGTGCGAAAGGTATCCCAGGCGCACCAGTCGTCGGTGTAGAAATGGTGATCTTCCCAGTTGAACACCTCCCCTTGCCCGTCGGCGCCCGAGAAGAAATACCCTCCGGCTTCCGTATAGTCGGCAGGTGCTATGAGTGTGTGATACAGCGCGGTATAGAAAATACGCCGCTGCTCTGCAGTGCCTCCCTCGACCTGAACACGGTTCAGGCGGCAATTCCAGGCATCACGGGCCGCTCTTCTGACTTCGTCGAAGGTGTCTGAGCCTATCTCTTCTTCCAGGTTGCGCCGGGCCTGCTCAACGCTTACGAGCGAGATGCCCGTGCGCACCTCGATCGTTTCTCCTTGCTCCGTCACGAAACCAGCGAAGGCGCCGATCCACGGCCCGGATTCGCTGTCGGCACCCTGGCTAACGACGGTCTCGCCCGGCTTGCCGTGCCAGGTGCCGTGTGAATCGAATGCCTTGCTGAAAACGGCGTGGAAGTAGATCGTGCTCTGGCCGACCGTCTTGTCGTCGCGGCTGAGCAGAAGATCCAGCAGCGGGTGGACGTTGTATACTCCGTAACCTTCAAAGGTGTGCTCGTCGATCATCTCGATCTTCCCACCCCGCGAGTCCCCGCGTGAGTGGCCGACGTCAATCAGTACATGCGCGGAATCCGAGCGCGGAAAAGTATAGCGCTGAATGCCGGCGTGCCCGGTCGCGCTCAATTCCACCCGCACACCGTAGTCATCCAGCCTAACGGCATAGTAACCCGGCCAGGCCTGTTCATTATCGTGCGAAAAAGTCGAGGCATATTCTGCGCTGTCCGTCTTGAGCGGGCCGCTGGCCGGCATGAACAGGATCTGACTGTAGCCGTTTGCGCCTCCGCCGGGACCCTGCAGATGAGTGTGACTGAAGCCCTCGATCTTGTCGCTGCCGTACTCGTAAGCGTCCACCGAGCCCGGCTCGACGACCGAGTCCGGGCTGAGCTTGACCATACCGTGCGGCACCAGCGCGCCTGGAACCACGTTTCCGGATCCCTGTGTGCCGATCATCGGATCAACTTCCGCCGCCAGATCCTGGCCGGCGGGGCAAAACGACTTGTCGGCAGTAGAGGTCTTGTTTTGGCAGGCTCCCGCGCTGGCCGCCAAGGCCGCACACGCAGCAACTGAGACAAGAGCACGAAGCATGCATTTCCTCCAGCTAGTAGAACCAGCATATACGAAAACCACCCGGCTGAAAAAATTTTTTATAGGAAGGCTAACTGCAATAACGGGTGATTATGGTCTTGACACCACGTGTCAGTTGTGTTTTGTCTTCGAAACTGTCAAATTCGACCCGCGTGGAGACGGCATGGCTTTCAATTTGGCGACTATATTGGGTTTTCTCGCTGTCTCCGGCCTTGCCCTGTTTGTCTTTCTGCTGGTTGGCAAGCTCGTGCGCCCATCAAAGCCCCAGGCGATCAAGGCAACTACCTACGAATGCGGAGAAAAACCCTTCGGGCCGGCCTGGTTCAACTTCAACAATAGATTCTACGTGATCGCCCTGGTTTTCGTGATTTTCGACGTCGAGGTGGTGTTGATCGTGCCGGCGGTCGTAGTTTTTCGCAAACTGGTCGACCAGGGTCTCGGGATTCTGGCTTTTATCGAAATTTTCCTGTTCATCGCCATCCTAATGGTGGCTTTGATCTACGTCTGGGCGCGCGGCGACTTGAATTGGGACAGGATCATCAAGCAATTTTCCGGAAAGCAACATACGGGCGAACCGCGGGAAGGCGCAAAGTGACTCCAATTATAGAAAAAAGCCCCGATGGTGGTATTGCGCTCGGCAGCGTAGACAGACTGCTGAACCTGGCCCGCAAGCACAGCCTGTGGTACCTGCTGTTCGGTACCGCATGCTGCGCCATCGAACTGATGCAAACCGGCGGTCCGCGCACCGATGCCGACCGTTTCGGCATGATGTTCCGCTCGACGCCACGCCAGGCCGACGTGCTGTTGCTGGCAGGCACTATCACCTACAAGATGGCCAGCCGTATCCGCCTGCTATACGACCAGATGTCCGAGCCCAAGTACGTAATCGCAATGGGCTCGTGCGCCAGCACGGGCGGGTTGTTCCAGAAGAGTTACAGCGTCGTCAAGGGCGGCGATCTGTTTCTGCCGGTGGACGTCTATATTCCTGGCTGTCCCCCGCGGCCCGAATCGCTTGTTGAGGGCCTGATGCTGATTCAGCACAAGATCGAGAAGGAGCCATGGCTGAAAAAGGCCTGGGGCAAACTTCCCGAAAAGAGCGATCCCCGGCTACCCAGGGAATGCTGACCATGAAGCCAGTGGAAATACACGCCTACTTGCAGCAAAAGCTCGATAAACAAATCGAGTGGAACGAAGGAGAAAAGAGCACGGGGGATCCCTGGGCGGTCATCGAAGCAGACGGATGGGTCGACGCCTGCTTAGTTACGCGCGATGACGACCAACTAGCTTTCGACTTCCTGCGTAGTCTGACGGGCACAGACCGCCCAGATGACGGCAAGATCGAAGTGGTGGCCCACCTGTGGAGTTACTCCAGGCGACATGCCTTCGTGCTCAAGACGACAGTCGACAGGGATGCGCCTGTGCTTGCCAGCCTGACCTCGATCTGGCCCGCCGCCGTCTGGTACGAGCGCGAAATCTACGACCTTCTGGGAATCGATTTCAGCGGTCATCCGGATCTGCGCCGGATCATGATGCCCAACGACTGGGTGGGCCACCCGCTGCGCAAGGACTATACCGAACAGGCCGACTACCGTGGTATTCCCACCAGCCGTCCGGGTTACGCAACGGCAGTGCCGGAGAAGGTCGATGAGTGAGCCGACACAAGCCGGCGCGCAGCGTGAAGAAATTGTCCTGAACATGGGACCACATCATCCGTCCACCCACGGAGTGCTGCGCTTCGTAGTGCATACCGACGGCGAGATCATGCGCAAGGCCGTGCCTGAAGTCGGTTACCTGCACCGCGGGCTGGAGAAGTTGGCCGAGACGCAAACTTATGCCGGATACATGCCTTTTACCGATCGCGTAAACTACCTGGAGGCAATGTTCGCCGAGCAGGCTTACGCCATGGCTGTCGAGGCGTTGTTGGCAACGGAGGTTCCTCCGCGGGCCGAGTTTTTACGAACCATCGCCTGCGAGTTGAATCGCATAGCCAACCACCATGTCACCCTGGGTTGCATCACCATGGACCTCGGGGCCTATACCCCATTCGTCTACCTGTTGCGCGAGCGGGAAGGCATCAACGACTTGATCGAAGCATTGTGCGGCAACCGTATCACGCACAACTATTTGCGCATCGGGGGCGTGTCCTACGATGTCGACGATAAATGGCTTGGGCAACTTGAATCCTACCTGAATCACTTCGAGCCGATCATCGATGAGCTCGTTGCACTGATCGTCGGCAACGAGATCCTCATAAAGCGCATGGAAGATGTTGCGGTAATCAGCCGGGAAGACGCCGTTGCCTGGGGCCTGACGGGTCCCAACCTGCGGGCCAGCGGACAAGATTGGGATGTGCGTCGTGACATTCCCTACGGTGCCTACCCGCAGTTCGAGTTCGACGTTCCGGTAGGACCGCTCGGCCGGGGCCAGGCCGGTGACTGTAACCAGCGCTTTCTAGTGCGTGTGGAAGAGATGCGTCAGAGTTGCCGCATCCTGCGCCAGTGCCTGGCAAAACTCCCGGAAGGTGACATCAAGGCCAAGGTTCCCAAAATGATCAAGGCGCCCAAGGGTGAAAGCTACGCCTCCGTCGAGGGGGCCCGCGGCGAAATGGGCTGTTACCTGGTTTCGGACGGCGGCAAGAACCCCTACCGGCTAAAGTGGCGCACCGGATCTTTCTCGGCCATGAGCATCATAGAGCATACGAGTCCCGGATTGATGATTGCAGATCTGGTTGCATTAGTGGCCACCCTGGACGTGATCGCACCCGAATGTGACAGGTAGATAAATGGAATTCATCTACAACTACCTATCGTCATTAGAACTAGGCCCATGGGCGACCAATATCCTTTTCGTCATTGCGCTGCTGGTCGTCTCGGCAGCTGTCTTCTTGGTGGCGCTCACCATCGCCGGATTCCTGGTAGTGGTCGAGCGTCGCGTGGCGGGCCGGGTGCAGAGCCGCATCGGACCCAACCGCGTCGGACCTTTCGGCGTGCTGCAGTGGCTGGCCGACGGGATCAAGTTGTTCATGAAAGAAGATCTCGTCCCGGCTCAGGCCGATGGACCTCTGTTTCGGCTTGCGCCCTATCTGGTGATGGTCGGAGTCTTCGCGGCTTTCGCCTCGGTTCCATTCGGGATGCTCTTGATCGCTTCCGATCTCAACGTGGGCATTCTGTACATCTTGGCGATCACCTCGGTGGCCACCGTGGGTATCCTGATGTCCGGCTGGGCTTCGAACAACAAGTGGAGCCTGCTGGGCGGAATCCGCTCGACCGCACAGATTGTCTCTTACGAGGTACCGGCAGCCTTGAGCGTGCTATCGGTTGTATTGATCGCAGGCACGCTGCAGATGAGCGGCACGGCTTCCTCGCCGGGGATCATCAGCTTGCAGGGCGGCTGGCCCTGGGACTGGTACGCCTTTTATAATCCCTTCAGCTTGACGGCTTTCGCGATTTACTTTACCTCCGCCGTGGCCGAGGGCAACCGCACCCCCTTCGACCTGCCGGAGGCCGAGAGCGAATTGGTTGCCGGTTTCAATACCGAGTACAGCGGCATGCGCTTCGCGGGGTTCTTCCTGGCCGAGTTTGCAAACGTCTATTTGATGAGCGCCATCGCCACGACCCTGTTCTTCGGCGGCTGGCAGATTCCCGGTGTTTCTTTGGCGGCCCAGGCGGCATCCTTCTGGCTGAGGCTTGTGGGCCTCGGGATATTCGTGGGCAAGGCCGCCGTGTTGTGCTTCGTGGTTGTCTGGTTCAGGTGGACATTCCCCAGGCTGCGGGTGGATCAGTTGATGAGCCTTTGTTATCGCTACCTGGTTCCGATCGCTTTCGTCTGTCTGGCCGGAAACGCCGTCTACCTGCTGGTCATTCCCGCAGGTTCTGAACTAGACAACCTGATTCACTGGGTAACAGCCGGCGCGGGCGGCCTGCTGGTGCTGGTGTTGCTGTGGCGGGTACGCTTCCATATCAAGCGTTCAGGCGATCGGATCAATCTCGATCTTCTGGCCAGAGGCGAGAAGGGAAGCTTCGACCCGACGGTCCAGGCCCGCCCGTACGGAAAGTTCCGCAGGCAACACAATAAGGAGAGCGCCTGATGGGAACTTTCACAAACTACTTCGCCGCGATCGGCCGCTCCTTCGTCACACTGGGTGATGGCCTTGCCGTTACATTGTCTTACATGTTTCGAAAGCCGATCACCATCCAGTACCCGGATCGCACCAAGCTTCCAGTGGTCTCCATGCTTCCGGGCCGAAGCCGCGGCATCCTGGAAATGGAAGCCAGCCTGTGCACCGGCTGCACCATGTGCGCCAAACAGTGTCCCATAGATTGCATCCACGTCGAGGTCGAGAAGGACGAGGAAACCAAGCAGCGCATGCTTACCAGGTTCGATATCGACGCTGCCAAGTGCATGTTTTGCGGACTTTGCGTCGATGCCTGCCCTTCAGGGGCGCTGCGCCACTCGCACGAGTTCGAGGGAGCCATGTACGACGTCGGGCGACTCTGGCTGCGTTTCATCGACAAACCCCAAGCGGTTGCCAAACCGCCCAAGAAAGGTGCGCAGATCATTACAGTTCCGCTCGGATCGATCGTCAGGAAAATGCTGTACCCGGCCGACAGGCAGGCTTCCTCTCGATCGGGGGGAGGATCTCAGTGAACTTGTCTGTGCCGGATCTTGTTTTCTACGGCGTGGCCTTGATCACGCTAGTTTCTGCCGTCTATGCGGTGTTCAGCCGTAATATCATAAGAGCGGTGTTTGCCTTGTTGGGCACCTTTTTCGGTATGGCCGTTCTGTATGGCTTGCTGGCGGCCGACTTTGTGGCTGTCATTCAGGTACTAATCTACGTCGGCGGCATTCTGGTTTTGCTGCTGTTTGCCGTCATGTTGACCGGAAACATCGAGACTGCCCAGAGCAGCAACCGCTCGTCCGGCCTGTGGCTGGGAGCCGTGGCGGGGATGGTCCTGCTTGCTTTGCTTTTGCCCCTGGCGCTCAAGACCCCCTGGCAGCAATCCGGGGCAGGTGAATACACGCAGACCACGGCTTCGATCGGCACGGCCCTTCTTTCGAGCGCCTTGCTGCCCTTCGAGGTAATCAGCATCGTCCTGCTCGGTGTAATCATTGGTGCCGTGGTCATCGCGCGACACCGGCGAGCCGCTGACATGGAGGCCGGAAAATGATTCAGGTAGGCCTCGGACATTTCCTGGTGGTCGGCACGCTGCTTTTTACGCTGGGTGTCGTTTGCGTCATTACTCGCAGGAACGCGGTGGCGATTCTGATCGGCATCGAATTAATGTTGAATGCCTCGGGCTTGAACCTGATCGCCTTCTCGCATTACAACAACAAGGCTGTCGAAGGTTCCGTCTTCGTCCTTTTCGTAATCGTTCTGGCAGCGGCCGAGGCCGCCGTGGCAATGGCCTTGATTCTCGCCATCAAACGCAGGCTGAGAACGATCGATGTCGATCAGACCAGTTCGTTGAGGGGATAGTCGTATGCAACAGTTCAACATTCTGTGGCTGATCCCTTTCTTCCCGTTAATGGGAGCCTTCGTAAACGGAGCCTTCGGCAAGAAATTACAGCGACGCTTCGGCGAAAAAATCATTAACGTCATCGGAGTGACTTTACCGTGGCTTTCCTTCGTCATCGCCGTTTTTGCATTCATAAAACTCCGTGGTCTTTCCGAGGGTGAGTTTCTCTCAGACCATCTTTGGACCTGGGTAGCCGTAGGCCAGTTCCACGTCGACCTGGCGTTTTCCATGGACTCGCTCTCGGCCATGATGGCCTTGATTGTCACCTTTGTCGGCAGCCTGATCCACGTCTACAGCATCGGCTACATGCACGACGACGAAAGCTACTGGCGCTTTTTCAGCTACCTCAACCTGTTCATGTTTTCCATGCTGACTTTGATTCTGGCCGACAATCTGCTGTTGATGTTCGTTGGTTGGGAAGGCGTGGGATTGTGCTCTTACCTGCTGATCGGCTTCTGGTACAAGGATCTGAACAATGCCAAGGCGGGTATGAAGGCCTTCGTAGTAAACCGCATCGGTGATTTCGGCTTTCTGATTGGCTTTTTCATTCTGTTCTGGGGCCTGGGTGGAAGCTGGACTGCAAACGGATACCATGTCGCTGGAACATTTTCGCTGAACTTTCACGAGTTGCCCGAATTGGTGGCCGGTATCGGCGACAAGCTCCTCTGGGGAGTGCCGATTGCGACTTTGGTTGCGCTTTTCTTCTTTGTGGGCGCCACCGGCAAATCGGCCCAGATACCGCTTTACATCTGGTTGCCGGACGCCATGGCCGGCCCTACGCCCGTGAGCGCCTTGATTCACGCGGCCACCATGGTGACGGCCGGCGTCTATATGATCGCCCGGATGAATTTCCTGTATATCCTGAGTCCTGCGGCCATGACCGTAGTGGCCATGGTGGGTGCGGCCACCGCCTTGTTCGCCGCTACCATCGGCTGCTTTCAAAATGACATCAAGAAGGTGCTGGCCTATTCGACGGTCAGCCAACTCGGCTACATGTTCATCGGGGTGGGTGTCGGGGCCTTCTGGGCCGGTTCTTACCACCTGCTGACCCATGCCTTCTTCAAGGCCTGCCTGTTTCTGGGCGCCGGCAGCGTCATCATGGCCATGCACCACGAGCAGGACATGCGCAAGATGGGCGGTTTGGGAAAAGTGATGCCCATAACCCGCTGGACATACTGGGTCGCTTGCGTGGCCATTTCCGGGTTTCCGATTGCCGCCGGATTTTTTTCCAAAGACGAGATTCTCTGGAAAGCCTTCGACAGCGGCGTTTTGCTGGTGCCCGGCTGGCTGCCGTGGCTTCTGGGATTCGTGGCGGCCGGACTGACGTCTTTCTACATGTTCCGCTCGTATTTCTTGACGTTTACTGGTGACTTGCCCGAAGCCCACGGCCACGAACCCGAGGAGCAGCGACCGGTCGTCACCGGCGTCCTGGTGATGCTGGCCGCGGGTGCGGTTATTTTGTCCTTTGTCGGATTGCCGAAGCTATGGATGGGCGCCGAACCTGCGCTCGAGCAATTCCTGGCACCCGTGTTCGAGGCCGCCGAGCACCTTCCTTCCGCTGGGCATGGTCACGGCACGGAGTGGATCATGATGCTTCTGTCGGTGGGCATAGCTTTTGTGGGCATGGGCAGCGCCTGGTGGTTGTACCGCGGCAGGAGCAATCCCCTGCCGGAACGTCTCAAGCAGCGCTTCGCCGGTATTCACCGTGTTGTGTACAACAAGTACTACGTAGACGAGGCCTATCATGCAACCGCCGTGCGCGGTTTCATGGGCACCAGCCGGCTATGCTCCTGGTTCGATGTAAAGGTGATTGACGGTCTGGTGAACGGGGCCGGCACCTTCACCCGGGCCTTCGCCTGGATCGACGGTGCCATTGACAAGTACCTGGTGGACGGCCTGGTCAACCTGATCGCCAGAATGGTCCGTTTCTGCGGCGCCCGTGTGCGCCGCATACAAACCGGGCGCCTGCCTGCATACCTTGCGGGATTGGTAACGGGCGCCGTCGTCCTGGTAGTGCTAACCCGGTTCCTGATGGACTTGTACAGCTGAGGAGTAGTCGATGCCTGAATCCACACTGCTTTCCTGGATAACCTTCGTCCCGTCGATCGGCATGGGGATCATCGGACTGTTTCTGATTCTCAATCCCCTGCTGAAGATCGGCAAGAACGCCATGGACCAGCTTTCGCGGGTCATTGCCGTTTCTTGCTCCGCCGTCTCGCTCGTCCTGGTTGTGTTTCTATGGCTGAACTTCGACCAGGACAACACCGGCATACAGTTCGTGCACCACCTGGTATGGATCCGGGCTTTCAATATCGAATACTTCATGGGCATAGATGGACTGTCCATTATCCTGGTCATGCTGACCGGCCTGGTTTCTTTTATCGCGATAATTGCATCCCTGCCTTGGGGAATTTCAAAAGACGATACACACCATTTCTCGCGCAAGTCGGTTCCCGGCTACATGGCTTTGATCTTGTTGCTCGAAAGCAGCATGTTCGGTGTCTTTTGCTCGCTGGACTTCTTCCTGTTCTACGTCTTCTGGGAGTTGATGCTGCTGCCGATGTACTTCTTGATCGGCATCTGGGGAGGGCCAAGACGCGAGTATGCCGCCATCAAGTTCTTCCTTTATACACTGGCCGGATCGGTTCTGATGCTGCTGGGCATGATCGCCTTGTATTTCGCCTCCAATCCGACCACACTGGTGGACGGCACGCCCTGTTCGCACACCTTCAACCTGATCAAACTGGCGACCGAGAACGACTTCTCGACTGCCGGAACGCTTCTGGGAATTGCTTTCCCCAGAATTGTTTTCGTCGGCCTGTTCATCGGTTTCGCCGTCAAGATACCGATGTTCCCGTTGCACACCTGGCTTCCGGATGCGCACGTAGAGGCGCCTACGCCGGTTTCGGTCATACTGGCAGGCATCCTTCTGAAGATGGGCATTTACGGCATCCTGAGGATCAACTTCGGCATCCTGCCGGGAGCGACCGTCTGGGCCAGTTCAACAATGGCCATGTTCGGCATGATAAACATCGTCTACGCCGCTTTCGTCTGTATGGCCCAGAAGGATCTCAAGAAGCTGATCGCTTACTCGAGCATCAGCCACATGGGCTTCTGCCTGTTGGCCATGTCGTCCTTCACTACCCAGGGAATTACGGGCGCGGTTTACCAGATGTGGACCCATGGCATCATCAGCCCGGCGCTTTTCTTGATAGCCGGCGTGATATACGACAGGGCCCACCACCGCGAGATCGAGGGTTTCGGCGGACTGGCCAAGCAGATGCCGGAGTACTCGGCCATGGTCGGATTGGCCTTCATGGCCAGCCTGGGTCTTCCCGGCCTGTGCGGTTTTATCTCCGAAGCGCTGTGCTTCGTAGGTGCATTCCCGATCTTCACCGCCTTGACCGTCATCTCGGCCTTCGGCGTGATTATTACAGCGGCGTACTACCTGTGGACGATCCAGCGCATGTTCTTCGGCCCGCTCAACGAGAAGTACAAGAACTTGTTGGACATGAACTGGCGCGAGCGCCTGTGCCTTTATCCGCTGGCCGCTTTGATCGTTTTTCTGGGATTCTATCCCATGCCGATTCTAGACCTGATCAACAAGACCTTGCACCAGATGATCCAGCCGCTGGCGAGAGCCGCGGGCCTGTAGACGCGTGGAGGACCAGGTGTCGAACCTCAGCAGCCTAGGCTTTATCGTTCCCGAACTTGTTCTCGGGGGTACGGCTGTTCTTCTGTTCTTGCTGTCTGCAGCGGCCGGGCGCAGGGCAAGCTGGCAGAAGCTGGTTTTCCCTGCGCTGGCGCTTTCTGGTCTTGTCGTGGCGCTCGTCATACTGCTGCTCTTTCCGGAATCCGGCGTCTCGGGCGCCGAGTGTTCCCCGGGTGGATGCAGGCTGTTCTTCGGTTTGCTTGCCAGCGACCCGCTTTCGGTTTTTTTCCGTCTACTTTGCATCGCGGCAACCATCGTGTGTGTGTTCATGTCGCTTGGCAGCCCCTCGCTTCCGGCGGAGAACCGCGGTGAGTATCACGGCCTGCTGCTGGTCTTGGCAATGGGCATGTGTCTGCTGGCGGCATCGAATCACTTGCTGATGATCTACGTCGGTCTGGAGACTGTCAGCCTGTGTTCTTATTTACTGACCGGCTGGGACCAACGCAAGGCCCGCTCATATGAGGCGGGTCTCAAATACGTGCTCTTCGGCGGAGTCGCCTCCGGAGTCATGCTCTTCGGTATGAGCATGCTGTATGGCCTCTTCGGCGATCTTTCGCTGCAGGGGTTGCAGCAGGCGCTTTCTTCGACGGTAGTGTTGGAAAATCCCGCAGGTCAATGGGCCGCGCTCGTCGCAGTAGTTTTCGTGCTCGCGGGGCTGGGGTACAAGGTGGCGGCGGTTCCGTTTCATATGTGGTGCCCCGACGTCTACGAGGGCGCCCCCACTCCTTTCACCGCCTTGCTCTCGGTGGGGCCCAAGGCCGCCGGCTTTGCCTTGATGCTGCGTTTTTTCTACGGAATCTTTCTGGCGCCGGGTGACAGTGGCAATTTCATTGCTGCCGCGAGCGTGATCCCCTGGGTGATGATTATCGGGATAATCTCAGCGATCACTATGACCATCGGCAACTTCGCGGCAATCGTGCAGAACAATCTCAAGCGCCTGCTGGCCTACTCGAGCATTGCCCACGCAGGTTACGTGCTGATGGGTGTCACCGCCGGCGGCCAGGACGGTTTCGAGGCAGTTTCGATCTATATGACCGTTTATTTGCTGATGAACATGGGCGCCTTCGCTGTGGTATCTGCAATCGACCGTTCGGCCAACTCTGAAGAGATTCGGGTTTACCGGGGATTGGGACGCCGCGCCCCACTGCTGGGCATAGTATTGGGCCTTTTCCTGCTTTCCTTGGCCGGTCTTCCGCCTACAGCCGGTTTTGTCGGAAAGCTCTATCTGTTCTCGGCTTTGATCCACCGCGGAGGATACTGGTTCGACGCGCTGGCCGTCGTCGGAATTATCAACTCGGTCATTTCTCTTTACTACTACGCCCGCGTTCTCAAGGCCATGTACTTCGAACGCGATCCCGGTGACTTGCCTGCGGTCAATCAGAAGAGCAGTGCCGCAGCCGTCGCCACCGTGCTGGCCGTGCCCACGCTGGCCCTGGGCGTTTTCTGGCAGCCGTTGGCTCTCATGGCCCGCTGGTCAGCCAGCCTTTTCCACTGAGGCCGGCTAACTTGTATTTACAGATATCCTGGCTGCTTTTTTTCGCCATCGTAGTTGCCCCGCCCGGTCAACCGTATCGCCAAAACACTACAATCGGGCCGACTATCATCCTGGAACCCGGCCGGGTGGTAATCGCACAGGAATCGTTCAAGTACGACGATCCGTCTTTGCCGGAACTTATTACCAGGCTCGAGAAGAACTCGGAAAAGAGCGCCGGAGGTTTACGGGTATCCCGTGATCTCGCCCTGCAGGTCGAGGCTGACGGTCAGGTCTTGTGGAGCAAGCTTGTTGAAGTGGTCGAGCTGGCCCGCAAGGCAAAATTCAAGCGTTTGGCATTTCCATATCTGATTTCTTCAAGATCGTCACTCTTGGGGCAAATCATGTCGCGCATCTTTCCACAACGGCCGCCTGCTCTGATAGTGATTCTGGCGGACAGCGATGATATGAGCGTAGAGAGCGTCAAGCTGCCCGAGATACTCCCCTTCCGAGCCGCCTTCAGAAAACTGCAGCGTGCCGCCGATCGCGGCAAGCCAATTCGGCTGGAAGTGCTCAAGGCCGCGCAGAAAGTAATCGTCAGGCAGGCTCCCAGCTCTCGCTGAATAAAAGCGGCAATTCGGCTGCGCATACCGGTCCGACCTTCACCGGCCATCCGCATACTGATTCGATCCGGCCCGAAATCTTCGATGCCAGACCCGGAAGAATCAGAGAACTGCCGCTCGCTTTTTCTTCCAGGCGCTGTTTCTCTATCGAAAGCCGCACTCTTTCAGCTGTGAAGCTTTCGAGTATCATCGCCATGTCCAGGGTGTCGCCGCGCGTGTCCGTAAACAAAACAAAGAAAGGACTGATCGTTGTCGCCAGCACGGCCAGCAATACCTGCTGGGTAAGTTCGCTGTTACCGGTCACCAAAACCGGGTCGCCGGGTGCGGGATCGTTGAGCTCGAGCAGCTCCGCAGCTACAGGACGAGGAACCTGGAGTTGGGGCACGGAGGGAAGGAAGCCGCCGGCCTTCATTTTTTCAACAAGATCCAGACACGACTGTGGACCGCATTTTTTACATTCGACCCCGGACGAGTAGCGCTCCAAGTCAATTCGATCGATGTAGAGATCCGCATCAGCCATGTCGTTCGTCATGTTACGCAAGGGCACGACCGCAGGCAAGCCATTATCTTCCTTCCTTCTGCTGGGAGGTGGCGGCAAGGCTTAACCTTTGAGATATTTGTGCTATCATGGTTGCAGATGAACAATAGAGATCATCTTCGAGTTTGTCTGCTGCTGCTGGTTGGAGTTCTCATTTCGCTTAGCGCTCAAGCGGCAGACCATCAATCGATAGTTACAAATCGCAAGCTGGAGGTGATCAAGCCCGGGAAAGGCTCTTTGGGGCTTCGCCGACAAATCGAACAGGCCGGCAAATTGCTCGGCGACTGGACCATTGTCATAGCAGGCGTCGAAATCGACGGTCCGCGTCTTATTGATATCGCCGGGCACAATCCGAAAGAGCCGTTTGTGCGTCTTGTCCGCGAAGAGCTACGCATCCCGTTGGACGTGGCCGACTTTGTATACTTTTTAGACGATCTCCTTGTAGCCGGCAGGCGCGGCCTGCGCGGCAAGCTTGTTTGGGTGTTGCCCGGCCGGGCACGCTCGGCGGGCGTGCTAATTCACCCCGACGATGTCTTCCGCCGCAAGCGACCGCGCCAATATGGAAAGAAACACAAACGTATATCGATCGACAAACCACTGCCACAGCACGAAATTACAGCGGCAGCGGACGGGGATTTACTCGGTCCCGGCTGGGTCACCCGATATTTGAACCCCGTGGGTGACAAGGCCAAGCTGGCGGCACTTCGCAAGGTAAACGGCGACTTCGCCGAACGTATCGCCTCGCTTCTCGATCAGCTTCGTAACCAGGGTTGCGAAGTGGGTCTCTACACGACTGTCAGGAACCGTCCGCGCGGCTATCTGATGTATGGTGCCTATCTATTGAGTAAGCAGAGCACTTCCCGCCGGGTAATAAAAGCCGTGCGCCGCCTCGATCGACTCAACAAGAAATGGGGTCTTGGAGTTCCCATACGCTGGATGCATCCCGACGGATGGAAGGCTACGCGTGAGGCTGCCCGCCTGATGGCCGAGGCTTATCCCGTAACCTATGCCACGGCTTACGGAGCTCACAAGTCGAGGCACTACGACGGCGAGGCGGTCGACTTTTCGGCAGTCGGTCTTCCGCGCAGCCTGAAAATCGAGGCCCCTGACGGCGCAATCCGGACGTTTGATCTTTCAGCGCCTGAACAGTCCCGTGACATCAACTTGACGCCGGAGCTGATCTCCTGGATCGAGCGCCACTTCAAGATGGAGAAGCTCAAGTTCGACTATCCACACTGGAATGATGAGGCTCGCCCCCAGACCGAGAAATAGTCAGCTTCTTTTCTTGGCCCGGCCGTTGATTTTCCTTGAAAACAATTCTCGTCTGAGTTGAATAGTAGCAATAACCCAACCGATTGGGGAGGTTGACAAAATGGTAGCCAGAAAGAAAACCGGCAAGAGGAAAACAGTCAAAAAGACGCCTAAGAAGAAGCCTGCCAAGAAGAAGATTGCCAAGAAGAAGCCTGCCAAGAAGAAGATTGCCAAGAAGAAGCCTGCCAAGAAGAAGCCTGCCAAGAAGAAGCCTGCCAAGAAGAAGATTGCAAAGA
>Ga0315535_1000230_pt1 | contig 38875 bp, 35 predicted proteins | sample SalMarSW160220MG_2_FD_203092 | JGI IMG/M metagenome (GOLD analysis project Ga0315535, IMG submission 203092) | Salt marsh sediment microbial communities from the Plum Island Ecosystem LTER, Massachusetts, United States - Salt Marsh Sediment SW1602-20 ... | reverse complement strand
TTTCCCCGGTAGCCGCGCGTGGTGGACGGTTCAGACCTGCCACCGGCCGGTCGGGCGTGGCCACGACGAACGGCGGTTCCGCCGTCCCAGACGCGCTTCTATGCTCCGCGCCTAGCGCCCTGCCCGCACCGCCGGCCCCGCGCAGCTGAGCGTCGTCGCGGGCTCCCCTCGACGGCGCGTCGGCGCCTCAGGGGGCATCGGTCGGGCATTCACATCTGCGCTTCCGGGCGCGCCCGGATTCGGGATGGGGAGCGCCATAACATGACAGTCTCCTAAGTTGAGCCTGAGAAACCCTCATCTCTAGATTAAGACCGCGGCAATTGCGCTCACGGGCGGCCCCGGTTGTATCCGTCAGGAACGCCCTCCCTGGGCCTGGTTTGACGAACCGGGACAAATGTCCTAGTGTTAGAAAGCTGAAGCCGAGTAAGCGACGCGCGCTTACCCGACTTTCCCTGGCCAGGGGGCCGAATTCGAAGGGAGAGTGGGACGGATGGATAGTGCAAGCACGCAACGTGTCGGCAAGCCGAGCAGCGGTTTCGTCGTGGGGATCGCTGCACTCTTCTTGTTCGTGGTCGTTGGGTCCGCGGCGTTCGCTGCCAATGAGACCTTCAACATCACGATGCAGGACTACAGCTACACGCCGAACCACATGACGTGGCACGTCGGGGACACGGTCACGATCACGCTGACCAACAAGTCCACCGACAAGGAGCACGAGCTGTTGTTCGGCAAGGACGTCAATTACAGCACCGACAGCTTCGGCAAGAAGTTCCCCGACGGCTGGAAGACGCCGCTCTTCGATAGCGTCGACCAGGTCACCTTCGTCAAGGGCGACGGCATCGCCGAGTTGAGGGCGGACGGCCCCGGAACGGTGGCGCTGGTGGAGAAGGGTGGTCACGTCACCTACACCTTCAAGGTGCCGGACAAGCCCGGCAAGTGGGAGTTCGGCTGCTTCGAGGAGGACGGCTCACACTTCGGCGACCACAACATGAAGGGTACGGTCGACATCGTCAAGTAAGGACGCCACACAGCAGTTGGCGCACGCGGCCGCGTGCGCCAACTGTGCTGCTTCCTTGGGAGGGAGTGTTGACCGTTGCGGGATCTACCGATTCTGGCAGTCTTGTGGGTCGTCCTGAGCGCCATTGGCGAGTGGGTCATCCAGATCCTGGTCAACCACTGGCCGTTGATCGCCTCGGCGCAGGGCGAGGAGACGAAGTACGCCTTCATCTTCCTGTTCCGGGTGGGGGCCGTCGTCTTCATCGGGGTCGTGCTCGCCATCGTGTATTCGATGATCCGCTGGCGGGTGCGCGAGGACGACACCCTGGACAGCGCCCATCAGTATCGGTCCAGTTGGAGGTTCGTCGTCCCCTGGATCGTGGTCTCTGCTCTGCTCAACGGCTTCTTCATCATCCATCCCGGGATCACGGGGCTCGCGAAGATCTGGGGAATGGCGGTTGCGGCCGCCAGGAACCCGAACACCATCGAGGTCGATGTCAACTGCAAGCAGTGGAGTTGGAGCTTCGACTACCCCAAACAGGGCATCTTCAATCAGACCACCCTGGTGCTCCCCGTCAACACCCCTATCAAGTTCGTGCTCCACTCTCAGGACGTCATCCACTCGTTCTGGGTGCCCTCCTTCGGCATCAAGAAGGACATCATTCCGGGTGAGACACGCGTGCTCTACGTGACTCCCAACAAGATCACCTCGACCAAGGACAACCTCCTCACGCGCGTGCAATGTGCCGAGCTGTGCGGCTCGGGTCACTCGACCATGAGAGCCGTGGTGCAGGTCGAGTCCAAGAACGACTTCGAGAGCTGGGCACAGCAGAACGGCTCAAGCTCGATGGCGGCCGGTGGCGTCGCCGGCGGGGCGAGCTGATGCGCCTCCTGGCTTGCTGCGCGAGCGTGCGGCCCGCCGGAGCGAGAGGAGGCGCAGCCCATGAGCGCCCATAGTCCCTCCAGGCGGGCGAGCTTCGTCGAGATCGTCTGGCCCATCGCCCGCGCGACGCTCTTCGCCGGCATCGGCTACGCCATCGGGGCGTTCGGTGTGGCCGTACTCCGCGGCGGCAGCTGGATGGACCAGCCGAGCATCGTCTTCGGCTTCGTCATCGGGCTGGTGGGCTGGCTGCTCGGCGGCGGTGCCTTCGAGGCGTGGGTGCGTCCCTGGTTCGGCTTCGAGAACACCTGGAACGAAGGCCATGGCATCACCCGCTTCTTCCGCTACAACACCGACCACAAGGTCATCGGGATCCAATACATGTGGGCGGCGGGGTTCGCCTTCCTGGCGGCCGGCCTCGTGGCGATGGGCATTCGAGCGGAGCTCCTCACGCCGCAGCTCGACTTCTTCACCAACCGCACCTGGTACAACACGGCGGTCAGTATCCACGGCTCACTGATGCTCTTCAGCGTGTCGGTGGTCGCCATCGTCGGCGGGTTCGGCAATTACTTCGTGCCGCTGATGGTCGGCGCCGACGACATGGTCTTCCCTCAGGTCAACGGCATCAGCTGGTGGTTCGTCCTCCCAGGCATCGCGGCGCTCCTTCTCAGCCCGCTTCTCGGCGGCTTCGAGACGGGCTGGACAGGCTATGCGCCACTGGCGACCACCGACGAGGCGGGACAGCTGTTCTACTACTTCGGCGTGTTCTCGCTGGGCGTCTCATCGATGTTGACGGGTGTCAACGTCATCGGCACGGCTATCTACATGCGGGCGCCCGGCCTCACGTGGAACCGGCTGCCGATGTTCGTGTGGGCGATGATGGTCACCTCTGTCCTCAACGTCATGTGGGTCCCCGTGGTCGGCGTCGACATGATGATGGGCGTCATGGACCGCGTGGTCCCGACGGCGTTCTTCGGAGCGAAGGGGTTCCCGCTGCTGTGGCAGGACCTGTTCTGGTTGTTCGGTCACCCTGAGGTCTACATCATCATGCTGACCGCGTGGGGCCTATGGCTGGAGATCATCCCCGTCTTCAGCCGCAAGACGCTGTTCGCCTATCGCTGGGCGGTCATCGGCTTCATCGTGATTGCGCTGCTCTCCGGCACAGTGTGGGTCCACCACATGTTCACTGCCGTGTCGGAAGCACGACTGATCCCGTTCATGACGAACACGGAGGTCATCTCGATCCCGACTGGGTTCATCTACCTGTCGGTCATCGGGACGCTCTTCCAAGGCAGGATACGGCTGACGACGCCGATGCTCTTCGCGCTCTTCAGCGCCCTGAACTTCCTGATCGGCGGGGGCACCGGGATCTTCCTGGCGGACGTGCCATCCGACTTCCAGCTTCAGGACACGTTCTTCGTGGTGGCGCACTTCCACTACACCATCCTGGGCGGCATGATCTTCGCCTGGCTCGCCGGCCTCTACTACTGGTTCCCGAAGTTCTCCGGGCGGATGTACAACGAGTTCTGGGGCAAGGTCAACGCCTGGTGGATGCTCGTCTTCTTCAACTTGACGTTCTTCACCATGTTCATCTCGGGGCTGGAGGGGATGAACCGGCGCATCGCCACCTACCTGCCCGACCTCACGCACCTGAATCAGTTCACGTCGATCAACGGCTTCCTCTTCGGAATCGGGTTCTTCGTCCCGCTCGTCAACTTCCTGGTATCCGCCTACGTCGGCAAGCGCGCCCCAGCCAACCCGTGGGGCGCCAAGACGCTCGAGTGGGCCACCTCCTCACCGCCGCCGCACGGGAACTTCGAGGAGATCCCGGTGGTGCGAGAGGACTTCTACCGCTACGGCGACGTCGAGGAGCCCGAGTTGGGCCTCTTCCCTAATCCGATCGTCCGCTCGCAACAAACGACGGGAGATGATTGAGCGTGTCGGCACCGGTCACCTACGAGAAGCTCACCGCTCGCCAGATCCGCATGTACTGGGGAAGCTTCTGGCTGATCATCCTGAGCGAGAGCATGATCTTCGTGACGGTCTTCGCCGTTCGCTTCCTGATGGCGTTCGGCAACGTCTCGCCCGACGCCAATCGGCTCGTCGGCGGCCTCATCACCCTGGTCTTCGTGGCGAGCGTGGTGCCGGCGAGGAGTGCCGTGCGCGCGATCCGCTCGGGACACAACGACACCGCTGCAAGGTCGCTCCTTACCACCGCGTTCATGGGCTTGCTGGCGTTCGCTGGCGTCATTGCCGACCTGGTCACGGTCCATCTCGACCCCAGTTCCCGCTACGGCGAGTCCTACTTCCTGGCAACCGGCTACCACGCCCTCCACATCTTTATCGGGCTGCTCGTGCTCTTCGCCCTGGCATCCTCGGCCCGGCGAGCCCGCTTCAACGTGAACAATTACTGGAGCGTGGAGGCCGGCGCCGTGTTCTGGTACTTCGTCGTCATCCTCTACATCGTTCTCTACGGCATCTTGTTCTGGGCGTGAGGGAGCGGTCGGCATGGTTCCATACGTAGACTTCCAGTTCGTGCTTCCCAAGACCGCCGGGCTGGCGCTGTGGTGGTGGTTCGGGTGGCTCTTGGTGGGATCGGTCAGCATCTACCTGCTGTTCACCTGGTGGTACGCACGGCAGGCCGTCCGTGAGGATGAGCTCGCGGCCATCGAGGAGGCCGAGAAGGCGAAGGGCGGCGGTCCATCCTCGGCAGCCGGCGCTCAAGGCCACGCGGACCAAGGGCCGAGCGGGACGGTCTGAGCCAGCGAGGCCGCCCAGAAGCTCGCACAGGCGCGGCCGCCGGCATGGAGAAGAGCAGCGCCTGCTCCTGGCGCCACGCGGAGCGGGCGGTGATGGTGTGGTCTCAGGCTCGTATGCGGGGCGGCCGCAGCCTTCGTTTGGGGTGCCGTCAGCCGCCGCCGGAGGCATGGCAAGTCGTTTGATAAGACCACTTATCAAACGTCCAAGCCCACAACCACCTCCAACCCACCATCCACCTAAGCTCTCGCCATCCCCTGGCCGCCGGCTGAAACACCGTGGATCCAAGTCGATTTGATAACTCTCGCCGTCAGGCAGGACGGCTCCCACGCACCGGTGGTCCACGCATCCCGCGGCTCACGCCACGCCGTAGCCGCCCACAGGACCGAAGAACACGACCCACGCGACGAAGTCGTCGGCCGAGGGTTCGAAGCGGTGCGCCATGCCGGCAGGCACGAACAGCAGATCTCCGGGAGAGAAGCTCACCAGCGCGCCCGCGCACTGGAAGCGGCCGCGTCCGCTGACCACGATGTAGAGCTCGTCACGGTCCCGCAGCATCTGCTCGTCGCGCCCACGCGGGGCGAACAGCTCGACGCGCACGTCGCCACGATCGAAGACGCCTGCCGAGCGCGCCCCCTCCGTCGCCGGCAACGCCGCCAGGATCTCCGCCGGCGGGACGTGCCAGCGCGCACGCCTCACGGTGGCCCCTCAACCACGGCCTCGGCCTCCATCTCGACCAGCCAGGCGTCGTCCAGCAACCCAGAAACCACGACAACCGTGCTGGCCGGCCGCACGCCCTCGAACGCATCGGCATGTGCGCGGGCAACGGCCTCCCAGACACGGCGGTCGGTCAGATAGATCCGGGTGCGCACGACGTCGCTCAAGGATCCACCACCGTCACGTAGCGCACCTTCGATGATGGCAACGCAGCGCAGCGCTTGCGCGTAGGGGTCGCCCGGGGCAGCCACGCCGCCGCCTTCGGCGATGGGCGCCGTTCCCGAGACGAGGATCCGGTTGCCTATCCGCACGGCCCGAGAGAACCCGATCCTGGCCTCAAAGGGCGACCCAGACGAAATGTTGGCACGCTCCATGAACGGTGCTCCTCTCGCTGCGCTCAACACTATGCCCGGTTGTCCCTATGCTAGCGCGCGGGGGGCAGCGCACGCCGTCCATGAGGGGGACCGTCTGCGTACCGCAACCCCTCGGCTCATCCGCCCATCCCGGTCCAGGCCAGCTTGCCGTCCACCCCCTCGCCGCACATCGGGTACGCTTTGTTGCGTTTCGCGACCCGTATCCTGTCGGCTGCAACCGTGAGTCCTCTCTGGCTCGGCACCCGACCCTCCCGCCCGGATTGGGGTGTGATGATCGAAGATGATCGATGGAGCCCGCCGCTACCTCGGCATCGCACCGCGTGTGCCCATTGAGCCCGCCGCCATGACGCTCTTCAGAGGGCTGAGACTCAACCACCTCGGGGGCATCCTGCCCGGCGGACTCGATCCCCGCAGCCGCTAGAAAGCGAGACACCATGGAGCCACTCTTCGATCCTCGCCTCCCCTACCCGTCCCTCAGGCAGCCCGTCCTGGCCGATACCGTGGTCGCGACGTCTCAGCCCCTAGCCGCCCAGGCCGGGCTGAAGATGCTGCAACTCGGTGGCAACGCCGTCGACGCGGCCATCGCCACCGCCATGACGCTCACCGTCGTCGAGCCGACCTCCAACGGCCTCGGATCCGACGCCTTCGCGCTGGTGTGGGACGGTTCGGCGCTGCAGGGGCTCAACGCCTCCGGCCGCTCCCCCGCGGCCCTGACCGCCGAGCGCTTCGAGGGGGCCAAGCGAATGCCGGAACGGGGCTGGGACGCCGTAACGGTGCCGGGCGCGGTGTCGGCCTGGATCGCGCTGTGGCGTCGGTACGGAACGCTGCCTCTTGGGACCCTGGCGGAGCCGGGCATCCGCTATGCCGAGGAAGGCTACCGGGTGGGCCCCATGACGGCGCGCGGCTGGGCCCGGGCAGCGGACCTTCTCGGCGATCAGCCGGGCTTCGCCGAGGCCTTCCTTCCGTCGGGACGGGCTCCCCTGGCGGGCGAGCGCTTCCGCCTCGCGGCCGCCGGGGCCAGCCTTCGCCTCATCGCCGAGACCGAGGGTGAGGCCTTCTACCGCGGCGAGCTGGCAGAGCGCATGGCCGCATTCGCTCGGGAGACGGGTGGACTGCTGACGGAGGCCGACCTCGCCAACCATGAGCCGCTCTGGGTTGACGCCATCTCGCGGCGCTTCGCCGGCTCGGAGGTGCACGAGATCCCTCCGAACGGTCAGGGCATCGCGGCATTGATGGCGCTCGGTCTCGTCGAGCACACCGGGCTCGCCGACCTCGATCCGGACTCCGCCGACGCCCTGCATCTCGAGATCGAGGCCATGAAGCTGGCGTTCGCCGACCTCTACGGCCACGTCGCGGACCCCGACAGCATGCGGGTGAGCGCGGCCGATCTTCTCGCCGACGGTTATCTCGCCGAACGGGCCGAACTCATCGACCCCACCGCTGCCTCGCGACCCTCGCCCGGCGTGCCCGAACGCGGCGGCACCGTCTACCTCTGCACTGCGGATGCCGACGGGCGCATGGTGTCGTTCATCCAGTCCAACTTCATGGGCTTCGGCTCCGGCGTCGTGGTTCCCGGAACCGGCATCAGCCTACAGAACCGGGGTGCCGGCTTCGTGCTTCGCGACGGCCATCCAAATCGCGTGGCGGGAGGCAAGCGACCATTCCACACCATCATCCCCGGCTTCGTGACGCGCCAGGGCGAAGCGCTCGCGGCATTCGGCGTGATGGGCGGCGCGATGCAGGCCCAGGGGCACCTCCAGGTGATGCTCAGGACGCTGCTGTACGGACAGAACCCGCAAGCAGCGATCGACGCGCCGCGGTGGCAAGTGTTGCCGGACGGCGCCACGGTGGCGATTGAACGCGGCTACGATGCCGCCGTCTATCAGGAGTTGGAAGAGCGTGGCCACGTCGTTCTGCGTGACCCACGACTGGCTACGGGCGACCGTTTCTTCGGCGGCGCCCAGCTCGCCTGGCGACTTGCCGGCGGCGGCTACCTCGGCGCCAGCGATCCGCGTCGGGAGGGTCAAGCGGTCGGACGTTGAGACCCGCCTGCAAGGCTGGGGCTCCCGCACTCCTCCGCTCCGCCGCGGCAGAGCCGCACCAACGAGGGAGGCGACATGGCCATCGTCGAGGTACCCGACATCCCGCTCTCCGACGCGATCGCGCTCCCCGCAGGCACCAGCGCGGTGATCGTGGTCGACATGCAGAACGACTTCGCTCACCCCGACGGAGCGCTGTTCGCGAACGACGCGCGCGCCGCCATCCCGGTGATCGCCGACTTGCTCGAGCGCGCGCGCAGCGCGGGGGTCACCGTCGTCTACACGCAGGACTGGCATGAGCCGGACGACCCGGAGTTCGACATCTGGGGCGAACACGCCCGCGCCGACACCTGGGGCGCCCGCATCGTCGAGGAGCTCACGCCCACGGCCACCGATGCCACCGTGCGCAAGCTCCGCTATGACGCCTTCTACGGCACGCCACTCGACCACATGCTTCGGCTTCGGGGTGTGGAGCACGTCGTCATCGTCGGGACGGTTGCCAACATCTGCGTGCTCCATACGGCCGGCTCCGCCGCCCTGCGCTTCTACGACGTGGTCGTGGCCGAGGACGGGGTGGCGGCGCTCACCGCCTTCGACAAGGCGTCGGCGCTGAGGCAGGTGACCTTCCTCTACCGGGGACGGATCACGCGCGGAGCGAACCTGCGCTTCGCCTGACGGCGTGGACGAGGGTCAGATGCTGATCCCTCCGCGCGGACGGAAGAACAGCGCCGGGTCGTGGTATCCGGGCTGGACCGCGGGCACCAGACTGCCGAGCCGCTTGCGGTGGCTGGCGCGCACCAGATCGCGCACGGCGTCGAGCTGTTGCTGCGACACGCCCAGGGCCACGATGGCGTCGTCCGAGAAGCCGGCCTCGAGGTGGGACAGCACCAGGTCGGCGGTGGCGTAGCTGAAGGCGAAGTCCCCCTCGTCCGTCTGGCCGGGCTCCAAGCCGGCACTCGGCGACTTCTCGATGATCTCGGTCGGGACGCCCAGGTGCTCTGCGAGCTGCCACACTTGAGTCTTGTAGAGGTCAAGCAGCGGCTGGATCTGCGCCGCATCGTCGCCGTGCTCGGTGAAGTAGCCGAACAGCAGCTCGGTCCGATTGCCGGTCCCCAGCGGGAGGGCGTCGTACGCCTTCATCTTGTCGAACAGGACCATCATCCGGGCGCGCGCTTGCACGTTCCCACGGCGCCGCCAATCCATGTTCGCCTGCGCGTCGGCGTAGCCGTCAACGAGGCCGCTGATGTCGATGGTCTCACTGCGGATCCCGAGCGCCTCGATCACGAGCTGCCCGTGCTCCAAGGAGGCGATCCCGAGGTCTCGGTACGGCAGCCGCAGCGCCACGACCCGCTCGCGACCCAACGCGCGCGTCGCCAGGTGGGCCACCGTGGCGCTGTCCACGCCGCCGGAGACGGGCAGGATGAAGGCCTCCGACCCCAGCTGCCGGGCGGTGTTGGCGAGGAACGTCACCAGCGCCCGAGCCAGGGGCTCGGGATCGATCCTCAGGCGATCGTGGGGAACGGGTCGGATGCTCATGGGTGCCTCCTGCCGGCACCTGCCGCCGGTGCCGTTGCGTCTCGCGCGGGACCCACTCTACCGTCTGGCACGGTCTCCCCCGGTATCATCGTGGCGGCTGGAGCTCCGGCGCCCGGCCCCGGCTCGACCCTGGAAGGAAGTACGGTCATGTCCCAGCAACAGCCGCCCGTGAACGAGGGCATCCTGTTCGCCGACCTCTACGAGTTGACGATGGCACAGCTCTACCTCCGCACTGGAATGCACGACCGGCACGCACAATTCAGCGCCTTCTACCGGCACAACCCCGATTTCGGGGGCCATCAGGCGGGGTACTGCGTCACGGCAGGGCTGGACGACCTTCTCGCCTGGATGGCCCGGGCAATGCCCGCTCAGGCCGACCTGGACGCTCTGGGCTCGCTTGCCAATGCCACCGGTGGGCGCCTCTTCGACGACGCCTTCTTGGATTGGCTGGGCGACCAGGGTGGCTTCCCGGGCGTGCGCATCCTGACGCCGGCCGAAGGTCGGGTGATACACCCCAACGCCCCCTTCGCCATCGTCGATGGGCCGCTGGCATCCGCCCAGCTGCTCGAGACCGCCCTCCTCAACCACCTCAACTACCCCACGCTCATCGCCACCCGCGCAACGCGCATCAAGCAGGCGGCGCGCGGCGGCTCCGTCGTCGACTTCGGCATGCGCCGGGGCCACGCCCGGGGCGTGAACGCGGGCTCCCGCGCCGCCCTGATCGGAGGCCTCGATGGCACGTCCAACACCGGCGAGGCGCTGGTGCTCGGTGCCGAGCCGAAGGGCACCCACGCCCATAGCCTGGTACAGGCCTTCATGGCAGCAGGCATGGACGAACTCGACGCCTTCCGGGCGTACGCCGACACCTACCCCGACGACTGCCTCCTGCTACTCGACACCGTCGACACGCTCCACAGCGGCCTGCCCAACGCCATCACCGTGTTCGAGGAGCTCCGCAGGGCCGGGCACAGGCCGCGCGGCGTGCGCCTGGACTCGGGGGACCTGGCTTACCTGGCCATCCAGGTCGCCAAGGAGCTCGACCGCGCCGGCTTCGAGGACGTCCCCATCACACTCTCGAACCAGCTCGACGAGCTCACCATCTGGCAGATCCTCGAGCAGATCGAGGACGAAGCGCCGCGTTACGATGTGGCCCCCCAGCCGCTCATCGCTCGGCTCGGCTATGGCGTCGGAACCCGGCTGCTGACGAGCCATGGCGCACCTGCCTTGGATGGGGTCTACAAGCTCGTCGCGCTCGAGCGCGACGACGGCTGGGCCGCGGCGATCAAGCGCTCCGATACCGTGGGCAAGGCCACCACCCCAGGACCCAACCGGGTCTATCGCGTCTACGACGCGCGGGGCATGGCAACGGCCGACCTCATCACGTTGGCCGATGAGGAGCCTGCTCGCGAAGCACCGCTGCGTCTCCGCCATCCGGTCGAACGCACCAGCAGGACCCTCGAGCCGTCGGATGTCGGTGGCATCGAGCCGTTGATGGAGGTGGCCTGGGAAGACGGTCATCGCACCGGCGAGCCGCCGGACCTGGCCACCCTGCGCGAACGCCGGCATCGTGACGAGGAGCGCCTCGATCCCGGCGTCCGCCGCCTCATCAATCCGCACATCTACCACGTCTCGTTGAGCAGTGCACTTTGGAGCCTCAAGCAGGGCCTGCTGACAGGCTCCACCGGCGGCGACGATTCGGTCAACGTGTGAGCCTAGACCGACAGGGCGCAACCCCCTCGGTCCTGGCACAATGGCGCGACCGCCTGCCGCCGGCCGGAGGCCGCGGATTCCTGGCTCAGTCGGGGCCGCGGCGCCTCAGCATGTAGGCGCCCGGGCGGATACGGCTCAGCTGTTCCGACTCCTCGGAGACACGGTCCAGCGCCTGCTCGGCGCGCGGCACACTGATGGCCAACGCTTCTGCGACCCGTTCGGTACGGACGATCGCCGGCACCTCGGGGTCGCTCAGGTAGCTGCGAACGGCGGCCATGTCTTGGCTCGCCGTCTCAGCCTCCCTGCTCGGCTCCTCCACCGCGATTGCACGCTCGCTAGGGGCTGCCGGCCGCGCCTCAGGGTCGGTCGCTGAATCCGGCTCGCGCGCGCCTGCAGGGCGCGCCATGTCAGGGGCGGCGGTCCGCACCGGCCGCTCGCTATCGTTGTGCCTCTCAGCGCCGCCGTCGAGGGGCACGCCCCAGAGACCGGAAGCCGCCGCCGGTGCCTGGCCCTCGGTCGCGGGTGGCCGGGCCGCTGCGCCCCTACCGCCGCGACGTGCGCCGCGGCCCGCCCCGCGATCGCCCGAACGGCCGAGACCGAGCCTGCGTCCGAGCCCGAACAGCCCGGATCCAACGTCGTCCTCCTCGACATCTCCGCCGGCGGAGCGCCGGTCACGCCACAGTGACGGCTGCCGCTCCGCAGCGGGCGGCGCCGGTGGGGGCGCGGCTGACGGTGCCGCGGTCGCTCCGTCGTCCGGCGGCCACTGGCTCCCCCGACGCACCTCGCGGACCATCGCAGCGCCCGTGGTCCGCTCCGGCTGGCCGGGCGCGCTCGCGTCGGTGCCGAGCTCGGCGTCGTCGCCCCCCGTCATCATCACGTCCAGCGGCTCCCACTGCGGCGTCCTGGGACTGCGCTGTGGTGTGGTGGTCGACCCTTCGCTCGCTGGAACCGAGGCCGTGGGAACCTCCATACGCAGACTCGGCGGCGTCTGAGACGCCGCCGAGTGAGGCATCGGGTCGTCGCCTTCGGTGGACGACGACGCCGGACGGGATGCCCCGGGTGCCCCCCCGGGTGATCCCTTGCCAGGCGGCGCCGATCTGTCCCGGCCAGCGGATGGCGGAGGACCGCTGGCCCCGCGCCCGCCGCTCGCGGGGGCGCTGGTGCGCTCCCGCCGCATGGCGTGGACCCGCAGTCCTTCCGATTCAAACACCAATGCAATCCGGTCGTTGGCTCGCAGTGCGTGCGCCTCGAAGAACGGGCGCAAGCCGATCAGCTCGCGTGGTGGACGGAACGCCAACTCGAGAGCGCCGTGACCGTCGGCATCCACCGCGGCCACCGGCCCTTCGGAGAAGGCATCCTTGAGGCGGTACGGCAGCTGCAGAGCGCCGCGACGGATGCACACGCTCGTCAGGTCGACCTCAAACCGATTCTGTGCCGTAGCGTTCCCTCGACGATCCACTCGCCGCTCGCGACCCATGCTCTACTCTGTCACGTTTCGCCCCAGGGGGTGGCCACATCGGTCGAGCCAGGCGGTCCTTCTCGACCGCATGTCACGCACCCCCGTGTCATCCGAGCGCTTGACGCTACCCCGTCGGGCGTCGAACAATGGCGCCCAGTGACCGACCGGTCGGTCGGTGCCAAGTGTCGGTGGGCGCCTGCTTTCGGGCGCCCCGAGGTGGTGACGACGTTGGACCAGAAGGCTCGCAACCGCGTCTTGGCGGTGCTGTTCGTGGGCGTGCTGATGGGCGCGCTCGACATCGCGATCGTGGGTCCGGCGCTACCGGCCATCCAGGCCGGCCTGGGCGTGGGAAGCCGCGCTGTCGCCTGGATCTTCAACGTCTACGTGCTGTTCAATCTGATCGGCACGCCACTGATGGCCAAGCTCTCGGATCGCTTCGGGCGCCGGAGCATCTACCTGCTCGACGTGGCGCTGTTCGGGCTGGGATCGCTGATCGTGGCGGCATCGCCGAGCTTCACCGTGCTGCTCGTGGGGCGAGCGGTTCAGGCCGTGGGCTCGGGCGGGATCTTCCCCGTTGCATCCGCCGTCATTGGCGACACCTTCCCGGCCGAGCGCCGCGGGCGCGCCCTGGGCCTGATCGGTGCGGTGTTCGGTGTCGCCTTCCTCTTGGGCCCACTGCTGGGCGGGCTGCTGCTCCAGCTGAGCTGGCATTGGCTCTTCCTCATCAACCTGCCGGTGGCGGCGTGGCTGATCGTGGCCGCGTCCCGACTCCTGCCGGCCAAGCGTCCGGCACCGAGCTCACCTTTCGACTGGCGTGGCACGGCCGCCCTCTCGGCCCTGCTCGCAGCACTCGCCCTCGGGGTCAACCACCTCGACAGCGCTCACCTCGGGCAGAGTGTGCTAAGCCCCGGCGTCCTCCCCTACCTGCTGGCTGCGGCGGCGCTGGTGCCGCTCTTCTGGACGCTGGAGCGGCGCGCCGATGACCCCCTGGTCCGCCCCGGCTTGCTGCGCCGTCGGCAGGTAGCGTTGGTCAGCGTCTTCGCCCTCGGAACGGGTCTTGCCGAGACCTCGCTGGTGTTCCTGCCCTCCCTGGCGGTGTCGGCCCTGCACGTCGCCGCAGCGACGGCAAGCTTCCTGCTGCTGCCCGTGGTGGTCCTTTCAGGCGTCGGGGCACCCATCGCAGGACGCATGCTCGACGCGCTAGGCGCGAAACCCGTCATCCAGTCCGGGCTCGCCCTCACCGCCCTCGGGCTGGTGCTCTTCGACGTGACCGGATCCAGCGTGCTGTTCTTTATCCTGGCCGGCGCATTGGTCGGCCTCGGCCTCTCCTCGTTGCTGGGGGCGCCCCTGCGTTACGTGATGCTTGACGAGGCTGGCGCGTCCGAGCGAGGTGCGGCCCAGGGCGTCCTGAAGGTCTTCAGCGGCAGCGGCCAGCTGCTCGGCGGTGCCCTCGTGGGCGCGGTGGCGGCGTCCCAGGGCGGCGGCGCCCCGGGCTACCGCACTGCGCTCCTGGCCATCGGATTGGCGACCGCGGTCCTGGCCGTTCTCTCCTTCGGCATGCGCGGTCGCCGCAAGGAAGCGACCGCAGACACGCGCTCGGCATCCGCCCCGAGCGGGGCGAGCGACTGAAGCGTGGCAGCTCGCTGGCGCATACTTCTCAACAGCGGACCCCAGACGCACGATAGGCTGGTCCGTCATGCCCCGAAGCGGATTCCACGTCGTCCTCGCCCTCCTTGCTCTGGGCAGCTTCGGCAGGGCGGCGTCCCCCATCGCCTACGCTAGCCCGCACGGGGTAATGGTGGTGCAGGCGCTGCACACCCTCGGAGCGTGGGTAGTCCCGTGCTCGAGGTTGCCAGGCGACCTCGGCACGGGTCCCGGCGAGGTGCTGTGTGCCCAGGTGCCCGGTCCGATGTACGGCTTCTTCCGAGAGGCTGTCCACGGCCGGCTCTACGAGTACCTCGACCGCAAGACGCTGACGGTGGTGCACGACTGGTCGGCGGAGGCGGGCACCCTCCGGGTGGCGTACGCCGTCGACGGCGGCACGCTGACGGTTCGACGCGAGCGCGCCAATGACGCGATCTACGCGGTCTTCCAGTTCCTGCCTGGGGCCAGGACCAGCGCACGAGCCGGAGCGGGCGCGGGCGCCGCGTCCTCCGGCGGCGCCCCCAGATCGGCCGCGAGCGGCACGTCGCCCGCCACATCCACGAACCACGGCCCGTAGCTGCGGCCAGAGCCTCCTCAAAGGGCTTCGCGCCATGCAACCGCGATGAAACCTCCTTGCCCCTAGGGTAATGATGAGGCGTGAGTGAGCGGTCCGCCGGGCCCACCCCCGCTTCACGGGGTTCCGGCCGGACGCGCAGTCGCTTCCGGCGGTCATCGAGAGGGGACCATCCAAGCCCGGCGTCGGATGATGCAAGGGCCCTCGTGACGAGCCCGGGGGCCGTTCGTCACAGCCCGGCGCGGGGCTCGCGCGGACCGCGCGACGGGCGCATGCGATGATGTCGGCATGGACCTCGGCTCGGCGGGCGCGCTCGCGCTTGTCTCCGACATCCACGGTAACCTCGTCGCTTTGGACGCGGTCCTCGCCGACATGGCGTCGCTGCGACCCAGTGCGGTGGTGTGCCTGGGCGATGTGGCCGCGACAGGCCCGCGGCCACACGAGGTCCTGTCGCGTGTGCGCGACCTGAACTGGCCGGTCGTGCTCGGCAACGCCGACGCCTGGCTGCTCGACCCTCGCGAGCCGGGGCCTGACGAGAAGGATGACCCGTTCCTGCAGCAGGTGCGTGAGCTCGACCTCTGGTGCGCAGGCCTGCTTGACAAGGCCGACCGCGCCTACATCAGAAGCCTCCCGAGGACCATCGAGGTTGCCCTGGGGGAGGTTGGACCGCTGCTCTGCTTCCACGGATCGCCGCGCTCCTTCAACGAGCTGCTGGTCGCGTCCACCCCCTCCGAGGAGCTGGACGTCGCCTTCCACGGCACCACGGCGCCGCTGTTGGCGGGCGGCCACTCGCACCAGCCGCTTCTGAGGCGCCACCGCGACCGGCTGCTGCTCAATCCAGGCAGCGTGGGGATCCCCTACCAGCGCATCGAAGGCGGCCGCATCACCCGCACGCCACCATGGGCCGAGTACGTCGTGGTGCGGTGGGACGGGCCGCGGCTGGAGCTCGCGTGGCGACAAGTACCGGTCGACAACGGGCGGGTCATCGCCGACTACGTCCGGTCGGGGATGCCCCACGTAGACACCTTCACCGAGGGCCGGCGCCGTTGAGGTGGCTCGCGGCGCTCTAGCCAGCCACCACTCCGGCTTGCCGGCGGCAGCACCTGCGGCGCCCGCTTGCACCTGCGGCGCACCGGCGGCCGATGGCTCCCGTTGACACGCCCGCCGCCCGTCGTACAATGCGCTTGCTCCGCCGATTGGACCTCTTGGATGGACGATTCGGACGAGACGCAGTGGCCATTCTCCCGCCTTCGCAGGCGGCGCTCGACCCCCGCACAGCTGATCGCCCTGTCGTTCGCCGCCACGATCGCCCTGGGCACGGCGCTGCTCGCTCTGCCGGCCGCGCACGCCGCGGGGCATCAGATAAACGTGCTGGACGCGCTCTTCACAGCCACCAGCGCGGTGTGCGTCACGGGCCTGGTGGTGGTCGGCACCGGCACCGCCTTCAGCCTCTTCGGCAAGCTCGTGATCATGGTGCTCATCCAGGCCGGCGGCCTCGGCATCCTCACGCTCGGCACGCTAGTGGCGCTCGCCAGTGGCAGGCGCATCGGCTTCCGCGAGCGCCTGGGGCTCCAGGCGCAGGTGAACATCGGCCAGGTCGGTGGCATCGTCAAGGTGGTGCGCCGCATCTTCATGGTGGTGTTCGGCGTCGAGCTGGCCGGGGCGCTGGTGCTCTACCTGCCGTTCGCGCGTCGCGAAGGGCTCGGCCGCGGCGCCTTCTACGCCGCGTTCCACAGCATCAGCGCCTTCAACAACGCGGGGTTCGGCTTCTACCGTGACAGCCTTTCGCGTTTCGTGCGAGACCCGCTCGTCAACGTCACGGTGATGCTGCTGATCATCCTCGGGGGGCTGGGGTTCATGGTCATCATGAACGTCGCTGCCCACTTCAGGGAGGGCCGCCGGGTGCCGCTGACGCTTCACAGCAAGGTGGTCCTCACCGGGACCGGGCTCCTCATCGCACTGGGTACCGTGGTCGTGCTGGCCTTCGAGTGGAGCAACCCCGGAACCCTCGGCCACCTCGCCTTCCCCGACAAGCTGCTGGCGTCACTCTTCCAATCGGTGACGCCCCGGACTGCCGGCTTCAACACCCTGGATACCAGCCAGCTCCGGCCGGCCACGCTGCTGTTCACCATGTTGCTGATGTTCGTGGGCGGCAACCCGGGCTCGACCGCGGGCGGCATCAAGACGGTTACTTTCCTGGTGCTGGTGGGGAGCGCCTGGAGTGTGTCACGCGGGCATGGAGAGCTGACCTTGTTCGGGCGGCGTATCGCTTCGGGCACGGCGGTGAAGGCCAGCGCGATCGCACTGCTCGGGATGCTGCTGGTCGGCGCGGCCGTCACCGGGCTCACGCTCACGGACCCCGACAAGAACCTGCTCCAGCTTGGCTTCGAGAGCATCTCTGCCTTCGGTACGGTGGGCCTGTCCACGGGGATCACCTCCAGCCTGAGCGTGGGGGGCAGGCTCATCATCGTGGCGCTCATGTACCTCGGGCGGTTGGGTCCGCTGACCCTCGCCCTTGCCCTGATGGAGCGGCAGCCGGAACGCCGCATCAAGTACCCTGAGGACGATGTCGTCATCGGCTGAGAACGGCATGCCGCACGAGGAGCTTCCATGAAGGAACGCCAGTTCATGGTGATCGGCGCGGGCCGCTTCGGCTCGGCGCTGGCGACGACCCTGTACCAGTTAGGCCACGAGGTGGTGGTCATCGACAAGAACGAAGCCGCCGTCGAGGCGATCATGAACCAGGTGACGCACACGGCTATCGTGGACGGCACCGACGAGGAAACGCTGCGAAAGCTGGGGTGCAGCAACTTCGATGCGGTGATCGTGGCGATCGGCGACAACCTCGAAGCGAACATCCTGGCTACCGTCGCCGCCAAGAGTGCTGGCGCCACCCGCGTGATCAGCAAGGGCGTGAGTCAACTGGCGGCCCGCGTTCTCGACCGCGTGGGCGCCGACGAGGTCGTCCGCCCGGAGCACGACATGGGCGTCCGGCTGGCGCGCCAGCTCGCCACGCCCAGCATCGTCGACGCCTTCAAGCTGGGGGAGAACCATGGCGTGGTGGAGATCGAAGCGGAGTCTGCACTCTGCGGTCGGCTGTCGGAGTTGCGCTTGCCCAATCGCTTCGGGGTCCAGGTCATCGCCGTCAACCGCGGCGGCAATCTGGAGATAAGCCCCCGTGCCGACTACGAGATCCAGCGCGGCGACCGCATCGTGATGATCGGTAGCAACGATGCCATCACGCGGCTCCGCGAGTATCTCAGCAAGTAGACTTCCAGGCGCGCGTCACCTGCGCGGCCCTCGGGCGACCCTGGAATCGAAACCCCGAAGGAGCTATGCTGATCTCGAGGTCCGGGCCCCCGGGCACCGTGACCATCGTCCGTGATTCCCCACAGTTGCGCGTCCTCGCTCGCGCTGGCTCGCCCGTCGGACCGGGAGGTGAGCTGGATGTACGCCACGGAAGCGATCATCGTGCGCGGCGCCGGGCGCGGCCGCATGCAGGCGCTCATGACCAGCCTTCGTGACTACGGCTGCGTGGCACGCGTGGAGTGGGAGCGACGCGCCATCGTGCTGGAGGTTCCGGACGATGACGTCGCCTGGATCCTCACCGGTGGCCTGGCCGAGTTGCTGGGGGCGTACGCCGATTGCGTGCACTGGCGCCCCATCTTCCGCGAACGCAGCGCGCGGCGCGCCAGCCTGCCAAAGCCTGGGGACGCCGCAGCGGGCCTCAGCCCAGCGAGGTGAGCAGGTAGACGTTCAGCACGATGATGAGGCAGGCGACCCCCCAGCTCGCCAGCCGCGTGAGCTTGCCGTTGACGAACTCGCCGACGACCGCCCGGTTCTGCAGGAACAGCAGCAGCGGCACCAGCGCCAGCGCGATGCCGAAGCTAAGCACGACCTGACTCAGCACGAGGATGCTGGTGGCGTCGAGCCCAAGCAGCACCACCGCGAAGGACGGTAGGAGCGTGACCACCCGCCTGAGCCATACGGGGATGGTGAAGCCCACGAAGCCCTGCATCACGGTCTGACCCGCCATGGTGCCCACCACCGAGGAAGACACCCCACTCGCCAGCAGTGACACTGCAAAGACGGTGCTGGCGGCGGCCCCAAGCAACGGGGTGAGCGTACGGTAGGCGGTGGAGATGTCGGCGACCGCCTGGTTGCCGGTGAAGTGGAACGTGGCAGCCGACATCGCCAGCATCGCCATGTTCACGAAGCCAGCGATGCTCATGGCGATGACCACGTCCACCTTGGTGAACCGATAGATCCGTTTCGCCTGCGCCACCGATTTCGGCGCGATGCGACGCTGGGTCAGCGCGGAGTGCAGGTAGATGACGTGGGGCATGACGGTGGCACCGAGGATGCCGGTGGCAAGGTACACGCTCTCGTTGCCATGGAAGGTCGGAAGCAGCATGCCGCTTAACACCGGCCCCACAGCGGGCCTGCTGAAGATGATCTCCAGCACGTACGCCGCGGCGATGACCGCGACGAGCACAGCGATCACGGCCTCGATCGGCCGAAAGCCGCGGCTCTCGACGGTGAGGATGGCGAAGGTAGTGATGGCCGCGAGCACGGCACCCCACAGCAGAGGTACGCCCAGGAGCAGCTGGAAGCCGAGGGCCGCGCCCAGGAACTCCGCGAGGTCCGTGGCCATCGCCACCAACTCCGCCTGCACCCAGTAGAACCACACCAGCGGCTGCGGGTAGCGCTCTCGGATCAGCTCCGGCAGGTTCTTGCCGGTGGCGATGCCCACCTTGGCGGACAGCGTCTGCACCAGCATGGCCATGAGGTTCGCCCCCAACACCACCCACAGCAAGCTGTACCCGAACTTGGCGCCGCCCTGGATGTTGGTGGCGTAGTTGCCTGGATCGACGTACGCGACCGCTGCGATGAAGGCCGGACCCAGGAACGGAAGCAGCCGCGTCGGCCGGGTCCAGCGGCCACGCGATTCCAGCACGTGCTGCGCTTGCACATTGACGCGCCGGTCCAGACCGCCTGCGCTGTCCCCTACCTCGTCCTGCCGCAACGAATCCGCTTCCAACGGCCCGTCCTGCCTCTCCAGCACCCATCTCGGCTAAGCGAATAGCAGAGTTAGGCTAGCCGAAAACAGGATACTACCGACCCTGCCCGCTGTCAAAGGGCGGCGACGTCGCGACTCGCCGCCTGCCTGGTGGGCGCTGAAGGCGCGCCGCGCGGTCTGGAAGCGCGGTGCCCAGGCGGCCCCGTGGTAGCCTCGAGGCACGCCGAGGCGGCCATGGACGACGACCCGCACGAGCTGGAACGCATGCGCGAAGCACTGGAGGCCAGCGGGCGATACCGGGTGCTGGAGCGATATCGCCGCCCCGAACGCTACCTCGCGGCGCCAGGCTCGGACGTCGAGGTCCTCACCGGTCTCTATGTCGACGTCGAGACCACGGGCCTCTCTTCCGACACCGACCGCATCATCGAACTGGGCCTGGTGGCGTTCGAGTTCGACCGGGAAGGGCACATCTACGCCATCCTGGACGAACTCTCAGCGTTCGAGGACCCTGGCGCGCCTGTGCCCGAGGAGATCACGCGCATCACCGGCATCACGGACGCCATGGTGGAGGGCAACCACCTTCCAGAGGCCGCCATCGAGGCGCTCGTCGAGCGTGCACAGGTGATCATCGCTCACAACGCCGCCTTCGACCGACCATTCCTCGAACGCCGGCTGCCCGCCTTCGCAGAGCACGCCTGGGCCTGCTCCGCGCACGACGTCCCGTGGTACGCAGAAGGCTTCGAGGGACGCAAGCTCGAGTACCTCGCAATGAAGCAGGGCTTCGTCTACGACGGTCACCGGGCCACCAGCGACTGCCTTGCGGGCATCCACCTGTTGAGCCTGCCACTGCCGCGGAGCGGCCGCCGCGCTCTGGACAGCTTGCTCGAGCGAGCGCGCCGCATGGGCGGCCGACTCTACGCCGTCGACAGCCCCTTCGAGGCCAAGGATCGCCTGAAGGCGCGCGGCTACCGCTGGAGTGGCCGCGTCTGGTACAAGGACCTCCCCGAGGAGCAGCTAGCGTCGGAGGCAGACTGGCTGAGGCACGCGGTCTACGGTGGCCCGCAGCGCCTGCCGGTGTTCCCTCTCAACGCCTTCGTACGCTACTCCAAGCGCATCCCGGACACGCCGCCGGCCAACGCGCCCCGGGTTTGAGCCGCCCGAAGCGACACGCCAGCGAGCGCATATGCTTGAGGCGTGAGCGCTGCGGAACGAGCGACTCTCTCCGGCTGCGCTTTCTGCGCCATCGCTGCCGGCCACGCGACCGCGCGTATTGTTGTCGACGACGGCAACACCGTGGCGTTTCTGGACCGCCGGCCGCTGTTCCCCGGCCACGTGCTGCTCGTCCCGACGCGGCACGTGGCGACGCTGGGCGACCTTCCGGACGCGCTGGTGCAACCTCTCTTCACCCAGGCCAAGCGCTTGGCAAGGGCGGTCCAGCGTGGGCTCGAGGCCGACGGTAGCTTCGTCGCAATCAACAACCGTGTCAGCCAGAGCGTCCTCCACCTCCACGTGCACATCGTCCCCCGCCGCCGCGGCGATGGGCTGAGAGGCTTCTTCTGGCCGCGCCACGGCTACCGTGATGACGCTCACGCCGACGCGGTGCTGCAGGCTATCCAGCGAGCACTCGACGAGGACGAGCCCTGAGCCAAGGCGCTCGCGGGCCGCTGGCGGGCGCAACGCCGGCGGCGCCCGCGCACCACCGCCTGGCACTTTCGCGCTGGGGTCGGCACACTGGCCCGGGACCTCGCGCGACGCAAGGCGTTAACGACGCTCTAACGCGGGTCGGACATCCTTCGAGCGGAGGTCGCACGAAGCATGAACCTACGCCGCGTCTTGATCCTGAGCATCACCCTGCTGGCCGCCGCCGGTGCAGGCTACGGCCTGCTCGGCATGAAGGCGCCGCGGCAGGCCCCGGTGGCGCAGACCAGCGGCGCCAGCCCCCAAACCATCATCGCCATCGGCCCTGACGGAAGACTGTACGCCATCCAGGCTCCGCAGAGCGGGTATGGCATCCGTGGAGGCAGCAGCTCTGGCCGCCGCGACCGCGAGGAAGGTGGACGATTCGTCAATGGCTACGAACAGGAATGATCCGGGCGGTGCCCCCGGCCAGGGGCGCCGACCACCGGCGGGTCGACGCCCGGCACGCAAGTCGTTCGAGAAGGACCACGCCACCTTGTGGCTGCTGACGGTGACCTTGGGTCTGGGGCTCGGTACTGCCGCGCGCTTCGTCCAGCGCGGCGATGCCGCGGCGGCCGCAAACGCTGTTGCCGCCGCCAACGCCACGACGGCGAGCGTGCAGACGGTGCAGGCCACCTCGAACCTCCCGTACCAGCCACAGCGCGTGATGGTGCTGCCGCAGCCGAGCTACCGCGCCCGCGCCACGACCCGGATGAGCTGACCATGCATGCTGCCGATCGACTCCAAGCTCGCTGGGGCGCTTCGCCGCCAGCCTGGCTCGAGCGCGTGCCCGCGGGCGACGCCCGTCGGTTCCATGCGCTCGGCACCGATATCGTCGTCGACGGCCCGGGCGCAGACGACGCGGCCGCCGAGTTGCTCCGCCTGGAGGCCATCTTGACGCGCTTCCGCCCTTCGCCGCTCACTGCCCTCAACGACCATGGTGAGCTCTCTCCCGCCCCGCCTGAGCTCATCGCCGCCCTGACGTACGCCCTCTCGGTCGCCGAGCAGACGGACGGCCTGGTGACACCGATGGTGCTTCCGGCCCTTCGTTGGGCCGGCTACCACCGGTCGTGGCCGGCAGCGCCCGAACCGCGAAGCGGAGAGCCTCCGGCCGTGGCCGACTGGCGCGGCGTACGCATCGTCGGCCACGGCATCCGCTTGCCCGCAGGCGCCGAGATCGACCTCGGCGGCACCGGCAAGAGCTGGATCGCCGAGCGCTGCTTCGAGCGACTGGCGGGCCCCGAGGCGCACATCGACGCTGGCGGTGATGTGGTGTCGCGCTCCGCCGAGCCGGTCGCCATCGACATCGCCCACCCGGTCGGCGAGGCGCCGCTGCAACTCGTGCTCCCCGCCGGGCGTTGGGGGATCGCAACGTCCGGCGTGACGGGCCGGGCATGGCCGGGTGGCCACCACCTCATCGACCCGCGCACCCGCCGCCCCGCCGATACCCGGTTCGTGCAGGTGACGGCAGTGCACCCGGACCTTCGCCAGGCGGAGGTCTTGGCGAAGCTCGCGCTGCTGAGGCCGGCCGCGAGCGACGCGTTTGGCAACGCCAGCATGGTGGTGGCCTTCGAGGCAGACGGCGGGCGCTGGCGTCGCGGGACCGACGGACGTTGGGTGCGGGCATGACGGACCGCCGTGTGACCTCGGCCAGCGAGCTCCTCACGGCGGTGATGCTCACGGCCGTGGCGCTGACGTGGGTGCTAGCAGCTCGGAGCCTCACCCCGGAGGGGCTGGCCTGGACCCTGAACCGCGTCTCTGGGGTGGCTGCCTATGCCTTGCTGGCACTCTCCCTCGCGTTCGGAGCGCTGCTCAACAGCCGCTTCATGCCGCAGTGGCTGGCCCGTCCCCTGCAGTATGGCTGGCACGGGCTGCTGAGCGGCTTCGCCCTCGCGCTCACCGCGGTGCACGTTGCCTTCGTCCTCGTCGATACCCAGAAGCCACAGTCGCTCGCCGCGGTGCTGGTGCCGGGAATGGCAACCTTCGCGCCGCTCGCGCTTGCTTTCGGCACCCTGGCGCTGTATGGCATCGCAGCCGTCTACCTGTCCTTCGCCAACCGGACCCGCCTCCCCAAGAGGACCTGGATCGGCCTGCACCTGCTGGCCTACCCGGCCTTCGCCATGGCCACGATCCACGGCTGGCTGGCTGGGACCGACCATCTCACCGCCCTCTATTCCGCCGGCACTGCGCTCGCCCTCGCGACCGCCGGCCTGCGGCTGCTGGGTCGCCGCGCCTCTCGTCGTGCCGCACACGCCTGAACCCAGGGAGACGTAGGCTGGAGCCATGCGTCTGCTCTTCGTCGAGGACGACGAACGCATCGGGGAGCCGACCGCGGCAGCCCTCGGCGAGGCGGGCCATCAGGTCGCCTGGGTCACCGACGGCGAGGAGGGGCTGGCGGAGGCGCGCTCCGGGGCCTATGGCGCCATCCTCCTCGACGTCATGCTGCCGCAGCTCGACGGGTTCGACCTGGCTTCGCAGCTTCGGCGCGAGGGCGTGAACACGCCAATCGTCTACCTCACGGCACGCGGAGACCTCGACGATCGCGTCAAGGGCCTCGACATCGGTGGCGACGCCTACCTCGTGAAGCCCTTCGAGCTGCCCGAGCTGCTCGCCACCTTGCGGGCGGTCGCTCGGCGCGCCGAGTCGGCTGGAAGCAGCAGGCTGGTGTTCGGCGACGACCGCGGCCAGCTCGACACCCGAACTCGCCAGGCGTGGTGGGACGGCGCGGAGGTCGGTCTCACCGGCCGGGAATACGAGCTGCTGGAGACGCTCGCGCTGACGCCCGGTCGCTGGTTCACCCGTGACGAGCTGCTCGATCGTGTGTGGGGCCCGGACTTCATGGGAGAACCGCGGATCGTGGACGTCTACGTGAGCTACCTGCGCAGGAAGCTGGCCGACGACGCCATCCACAGTGTCCGCGGCCGCGGGTACCGCGTGCCATGACCATCCGCTGGCGTATGGCGCTCGCGGTCGCGCTGCAAACGGCGCTCCTGCTGGTGATCGTGGCCGCGGTCCTCTACCTCGCCTTGCAGCGCTTCCTGGTTGCGGGCGAGGAGCACCGGCTCGACAACGCGGTCGGCCTGCTCGATGCGCGTCATGATCTCGAGAGCGGGGCGCAGGACAGCCGCGAGCTCACCCTCAGCAGCGAGTTCCCAGCAGGCGTGCAGGTGAGGGTCGTGAACGGCAATCAGGTCGTTCGCGCCACCGCCAACTTCCCAGATGTGCCTACCGACCTGCCGCTCGGCTACACACGGATCGACGGTCACCGCGTACTCACGCGCGAGGTGATCTCGGGCAACCGCCTCGTCACGCTGCAGCTGACCTCCAACCTGGGAAGCATCGACCAGCCGCTGCGGGCGTACCTGCGCGCGCTCCTGGTGACGCTGCCGGTGATGATGTTGTTCGCGGCCGCGGCCGCGGCGATCACCGCCGGTCGTCTCCTCAAGCCCATCAAGAGCCTCGAGCGGGCCGCCAGCTCCATCGGCGACAGCGGCGACCTGCTGCAGCCGGTGCCGGGAGCAAGCGGCCGCGACGAGCTGAGCCGTCTGGCGTCCACCCTCCAGGAAGCGTTCCGCCGCTTGAACGCCACCATGCAACGCGAGAGCGAGTTCACGCGCGCTGCCGCGCACGACCTCAGGACGCCGCTGACGGCATTGCAGGCGCGGATCCAAGGGGCCCTGGCACGTCCTCGAAGCGATCTGCAGTACCGCGACACCTTGACGGAGCTCGGCCGGGACGTCGGTCGCCTGTCGCGCCTGACAGAGCACCTCCTGCTCCTCGCCCGTGACGAGAGCGCTTTCCACCCCAGCGCGACCGACCTGAGACAGGTCGCGGGCGAGGCCGTCGACCGCGCCCGCGCCCGCGACACGGGAAGCTCGATCGACTTCCAGGCCGCACCAGTTCCACCCGTTCGGGGGGACGTCCTGCTCCTCTCCCATGTGGTCGAGAACCTCCTGGAGAACGCCCTCAAGCACGGCCGCGGCGCTCCGGTCACCGTGAGCGTCGAGTCTCAGGGCGACAACGTCGTGCTCGACGTGGCCGACGAGGGGCCGGGCGTCACGGAGGCCACGCGCGCTCGCCTGGGTGAGAGCTTCTTCCGAGGTGACACCGCCCGTACCGGCGAGGGCAGCGGGTTGGGGCTGGCTATCGTGGCCCATGTGGTTGCCCTCCATGGCGGCACCTGGCACGTCGATAGTGCGCCTGGCGAGGGCTTCCTAGTGCGGGTGCGCCTGCCCGCATTGCCGGCCGACTGACCCGCTTCCAGCCGTCGCGCCTTCGTCACCCTCGCTTCGTCAAGAACCGCCGCACGTCCTCCAGAGGCCAGGTGTTGAGCACCACGTCGGACGTCGCCCATGCCCGGCGTGCCTGCTCCACGCCGAAGTGCATGAGGTCGAGGTTCCGCACGCTGTGAGCGTCGGTGTCGATGACCAGCGTGAGGCCCTTGCGCCGCGCCGCCAACGCGTTCACGTCGTTGAGATCCAGCCGTTCGGGCGACGCGTTGATCTCGACCGCCACACCGTTGGCCGCGCATGCGTCGAACACGGCGTCCAGATCGAGCTCGATGGGGTCACGGCTGCCGAGCAGGCGGCCGGTGGGGTGGCCGAGGACGTTCACCTGCGGATGGCGAATCGCCCTGACCACGCGCTCGGTCTGCTCGGCCCGCGGGAGGTCGAAGTGGGAGTGGACGGAAACGATGACGATGTCCAGCCGCTCCAACCAGGCCTCGTCCAGGTCGAGGCTGCCATCGCGCAAGATGTCTACCTCCATGCCTCGCAGCAGCGTGATGCCACCATGCTGGCGTGTCAGGTCGTCGAGCTCGGCCCACTGCCGCTCGAGCTTCTCGGCGTCGAGACCGCCCGTCATGGGAAGCGCCTTGCTGTGGTCGGTGATGGCCAGGTAGCGATAGCCGCGCGCCTCGCAGGCCCGCATCATCTCCGCTACGCCGCACTTCCCGTCGCTCCAGGTGGAGTGCATGTGCAGGTCACCACGGATGTCGTTCGTCGTGACCAGGACTGGTAGACGGTGCTCCCCTGCGGCCTCGATCTCACCGCGATGCTCACGTAGCTCGGGCGGAATCCAGTCGAGGCCGAAGGCCCGATAGACATCGTCCTCGCTAGCTCCGGCGAGCCGCTTGCCCCCACGCCGCTCGCCACCAGGCTCGCCGCCATCGAACAGACCGTACTCGTTGAGGTGCCAGCCCCGTTCCAGTGCCAGCTGCCGTAGCTCGACGTCGTGCTCCTTCGAGCCGGTGAAGTACAGCCAGGCCGCCCCGAAACTCGCCCCGGACACCACCCGCAGGTCGATCTGCAGCCCATTCTGCAGGCGCACGCTGGTGCGGGTCTCACCGCTGACCAGGATCTCGGCCGCGCCGGTCATGCCGGCTAGCGCCGCACCGACGGCCGCACCGTCGTCGGCCACCACCAGAAGGTCGACATCTCCGATGGTCTCGCGCCGGCGGCGGTAGCTCCCGGCCACCTCCGCACGTTGCACGCCGTCGAGCTCGCGCAAGCGCTGCAGCAGTGGCTGCACCAGCGCATCTGCCTCGCCGAGCCGCGTGCGGCCGCTCCGCCGCCGGAAGGACTGGATGCCGTCGAGGATCTTCTGCTGGCTCTTCTCACCGAAGCCCTCCAGCTCGGCCACCTTGCCTGCTCTCGCCACCCGCTCCAGGTCGTCGATGCCAGTCACGTTGAGCTCGTGCCACAGGGCGCGCGCACGCTTCGGGCCGACGCCCCGCACCTCCGTCACCGCGATCAGCCCTACAGGCACCGCTGCCTTCAGCTCATCGAGCTGCGGCAGGCCGCCGGTCGCGACGATGGTCTGCAGCTTCTCCGAAAGCTCCTTCCCAACGCCTTTGATCTCGGTCAGATCGTCCCCGCGCTGCACCATGTCGAGGATCTGGTCATCGAGGTCGAGGATGGTCTGTGCAGCGGCGCGGTAGGCGCGCACCCGGAACGGGTTGTCGTCATTGAGTTCCGAGAGGGCCGCGAGCTGGCCGAGGATGCGTGCGATGTCGCCATTGGTCATGCGCCCTCGCCTTCCGCCGCGACGCCGTGATCGGCCAGCAGCGCCAAGAACGCCTGCTCGTCCAGCACCTCGACGCCCTGCTGGCGTGCCCGCGCCAGCTTCGAGCCGCCCCCCTCCCCTGCCACCAGGTAGTCGGTCTGGGAGCTGACCGACCCAGCGGAGCGAGCACCGTGCTGCTCCACCAGAGCCTGCGCCTCACCACGCGTGAACCCTTCCAGGCTGCCCGTGAAGACGAACGTCAGCCCCGCGAGCGCCCCAGCGTGTGGCGCCGCCTCGACATGCCTCGGCCTGACGCGGCCGTCGAGCAACGCATCGATCACCTCGGCATTGCGCGGCTCGTTGAAGAAGCCATGGATCTCGGTCGCCATCACCTCGCCGATGCCTTGCACCGCAGCGAGTTCGTCCGGGTCGGCATTGCGAAGCCGCTCGATGCTGAGGAAGTGGCGCGCCAGGTCGCGTGCCACCGCGCTTCCGACCTCGGGGATGCCCAGCGCGTAGAGGAAGCGGGCCAGCTCCGGCTCACGCGCATCCTGGACCGCCTGTGCCAGGTTCCGCGCTGACAGCTCGGCGAAGCCGTCGAGCTTCTCGAAGTCCTGCGCCCCGAGGTCGAAGAGCTCTGGCAGGTGAGCGACCAGTCCACGTTCGACGAGCTGGCGCGCGGTCCGCTCACCCAAGCCCTCGATGTCCAGCCCTCCGCGGCTACCGAAGTGCGTGAGGCGCCCGACGCGCTGCGCCGGGCAATCGAAGCTGTTGGGGCAGGTCGTGTAGGGGCCGCTGCGGCGCAGCTCGGTACCGCAGCTCGGGCACCTGTCGGGCATCTCGAAGGGTGCTCCGCGCTCGCCACCGCCCGCGACCCTCTCGACCACCTGCGGGATCACGTCCCCGGCACGTTCAACGCGTACGGTGTCGCCCTCGCGAATGTCCTTTCGCCGGAGGTCGTCGATGTTGTGGAGGTTGGCGCGGCTGACGGTGACGCCCCCGATGGAAACCGGGCGCAGCATGGCGATCGGCGTGACTACGCCCGTGCGGCCGACGCTAGGAACGATCCGCAACACCTGGCTGGTCTCCGTCCGGGGTGCGAACTTCACCGCGAAGGCCCACCGCGGGTGATGGCTGGTGGCCCCCAGCCGGCGTCGCACGGCCATCGACTGCAGCTTCACCACCACCCCGTCGATCTCGTAGGAGAGGCTATCGCGCCGGTCCGTGACCTCCTCGAAGTAGGCCAAGACCTGCTCCGCATCCGCCGCCTCGGCGTTGAGCGGATTGACGGGGAGACCCCAGCCGGCAAGCGCGATCAGCAACTCCGTCTGCGTACCGATGGCATCGAGGTCTTGCAGGATGTCGTAGCAGTAGATGCGTAGGGGTCGGCCGGCACTCAGCTTGGGGTCGAGCTGTCGCACCGTGCCGGCCGCTGCGTTCCGGGGGTTGGCGAACGGGCTCTTGCCCGCGTTGATGAGCGCCTCGTTGACGTCGTCGAACGCATCGAGCGGCATGAAGATCTCGCCGCGGACCGACAGGCGCTCAGGCACGGGTCGCTCCTCGGAGCGCAAGCGTAGCGGCACCGGAGCGATGGTCTTGACGTTGGGAGTGATGACCTCCCCGGCCGTCCCGTCGCCCCGGGTGACCGCTCGCTCGAGCACGCCGCCCTCATACACAAGCTCGACGCTCAACCCGTCGATCTTGGGCTCCAGCGAGTAGCGCACGCGTTCGTCGCCGACCGCGCGGCGGAGCCGCTGGTCGAAGGCTCGAAGGTCTTCGGGCTTCGGGCTGGAATCGAGGCTGAGCATCGGCTGGGTGTGGGTGGCCGTCGCCAGGCCCTGGACGGGTCCGCCACCCACGCGTTGGGTGGGCGAGTCGGGCGTGACGAGCTCCGGATGCGCCTCCTCGAGCGCCTTCAGCTCGTGCAAGAGCGCATCGTAGGCCTCGTCGCTGATCTCCGGGGCCGCCTTGACGTAGTAGAGATAGTCGTGGTGCTGAAGCTCCCGGCGCAGTCCTGCCGCGCGTTCCGACGCGTCCATCGCTCGAGCCATGCGTTCATCATACGGACGGCCCCGCCGTTGCCTCGTGCCGGCCTTGCCCGGAAGACAGCCGCGTCTTGCCGCTCAGCCTTGGGTGCCCGGGCGCCGCCCGCCGCTGCCGCGGCGCTGGCGGGTCGGCAGCCGACCTCCCGCACGCGCACTGCCACCCTCGAGCCCTTGGGGGCGAACCGCCACCACGGACCGCGAGGCACGCGCCGCAGGCGGCAAGGCCCATGTCCGCGGGGCCACAGCCCGCCCGCCCCCGCCGCTACCCGGACGCGTCTCCCGGGCGGCCAGCCAATGCTCGACAGCATCGTTCACGGCCACGGCCACCCCTCCGACGGCGATCACCACGCCGAATGCGGCGCCGAGAAGCCACATCGCAGTCACGTGCGGCCCCGACGCGGGGTGGTGGGCGTACCGGGCGATGGCGTCGCTTCCATGGCTGCTACGCTACCTTAATTAGTAAGGTAGAGCTGTGGGCAAGCCCACATTCGGCGGCGGCCACAAGGACGGAAGGGGCGAGCGAGCACGCCGGTGCCGGAGCGGCCGGCATCGCGCAGCGCGCGGTGGCTTCATCCCTCCCGGACGATGAGCTCGGGGCCCTCGATGTGCGGGTTGCCGACCGCGCGGGTCACCGGATAGGCCTGCAAGGCGGTGTCATCGTAGGGCTCGCACAGCTCGAGAGCGGCGGCGGCATCCTGAAGCGTCGGGTCGAGCCAGCGACCGAACTCGTCGGGGTCGAGGATGACCGGCATGCGGTCGTGCAGCGGCTGCACCACGGCGTTCGGCCTGGTGGTGAGGATCGTGCAGGTCAGGAGCGACCTCTCCCCTTTCCTCCACACCGACCACAGGCCCGCTAAGCTCAGCGGACGACCGTCGCGCCGGCTCAGGTAGTGCGGCTGCTTGACGCCGCCCACACTCGCCCACTCATAGAAGCCGCTGGCAGGGACCAGGCAGCGCGACCGCCGCACCGAGTCGCGGAACGACGGCTTGTCCGCCGCGCCCTCCGCGCGAGCGTTGAAGAGGTTGGCCTTGAAGCTCTCGAGGTCCTTGACCCAGTGCGGGACGAGACCCCAGCGCGCGGTGAGCACCTCGCGCACGCCGCCTTCGCGCTCCACGACGATAGGAACCTCCTGCGTGGGCGCGATGTTGAAGCGCTCCTCGGGCGCCAGACCCACCACACCGAAGAGCGCATCGAGGTCCTCCTCGTGGTGGTAGAGGGTGTATCGCCCACACATACGGCGATTATAGGTCCCCGTTCGGACGGGCCTGACGCCCGGCCTCGTCCGTGATCAGGTCGATTCGCGCAGCTCGGCGAGGATCGCCTTGCGGTCCTCGTCGGCGTATTCCGCCACCAGGTCGAGCGTACGCACGAAGACGGTGACGTCCTGCAAATGGGCGGGAAAGGTTACGAAGTTGTGGCTGGCCATGACCTCCATGCGGCTGCTCTCATAGAGGCCCCCACGCCAGCCATCGGCCTCGACCCGCTCCAGCGTGAAGCGGTGCAGCGTCGCCTGCATCAGCGTGTGGATGAGCTCACGCTGCTCGTCGGTGAGCGCGTCCCAGCTCTCCTCCGCTCGCTGTCGCCGGTGCTGATGGAAGCTGTCGGCGATAGACGTGGCGACGCTGCGTGTCTCCTCCCGTGACAGCCGCTGGGCATCCTCTTCGGGGGGAGCCTTGGGGGGCTCGACACCCTGTTGCAGAAGATTGTTGACGAACCCCGCGAGGTTGAAGATGGGTCGACCCGCCGCCTCGGCCTTGCCGGCCAGCTTGCGAGCGTAACCCACGATGTCGACCACGCGCTGGGCTCCGTAGCGCTGGATCGTCCTATCGGCGTCTTGTGCCCAACCGATCTCCTGCAGGACATCGCGCGCCTGCAGCTCACGGATGAGCTGCTCGGTGTCGGTCTCGCGCTTCACGCGCTTCGCCAGGCTCGCCGGCAGCCGCACCCGCGGCTTGAACACCTCGTTCTTCACGATGCCGAAGTGGACGCGCCGGTACTTGCGTCCTACCTTCTCCGCCCGGTAGCTGAACAGTAAGCAGGTGTAGAGCTTGAACTCCGCCTGAGCCTTGTCCAGCACGTACCTGAAGTCCTTGAAGCGCTCGTACTTGCCGTCCAGGCCCAGCCGCAACTTGAGGTCCTCGACGTCGAACACCAGCTCGCTCCGCTCGCCGGCGTAGCTGGCCGTGTACAGGACCTCGAACAGGCGCATGCTGTTGAAGCTCTGGAAGCTGAGCAGCTGTTCGGTGGGGATGATACTGAAGTCCCGTCGAAGCTGAAGCAGGTAGGGCTTCAGCTTCTCGTGCACCTTCAGCTCGATGCACGCCATCTGCTCCTTGCTGTCGCGACCGTTCTCGTAGCGCGCTTCCGAGACCCACTGGAACATGACCCAATCCCCGTTGGGCTCCTTGATCTGCACAGTCTGCTCGAGGAGCTCGCGCGCCGACTGCTCGATGCGCGAGTAGATCGACTTGCCCTTGATGTTGAACAGCTGAGCGTACTCCCACGCGGTGATGCGGATCGGCTCTAACTCGCTGTCGTCCCGTGCGATGTCCGACAGCGCCAGCACCAGCAACCGCTTCGTCAGGATCCCCATCTCCTGGCGGCTCAGCGCCAGCGGGTTCGCCTGTGTGATCGACAGGTTGCTGCTCCGGCGGTCGCCCGCACTCCTCCGCGGCCCGCTCTTGCCGCGAGCACTGGGTCTAGCCTGCTCGCCCCTCTCCCCCGTCGTGCCACCGGCCCGTTCCCTCTGGGCCATGCTCCCCCCCGCTCCATCATCCGATACGATTGTCCCGCGGCTCGTCACACGCCGGCCTCCACTTCGATTGCCGCATCATACGGACCTGGGGAATGCATGTCAACGCTTCCCCAGGCGCGCGCAGACACCACGGAGTGCAGTACCATTCCTTTCCCACTCCAGTCCCATTCGCTTCCCGCTAGGTCCCTCGGCTTTCCCCATGGAGTCCCATTCGTCTCCCCCGTCGGTTCCGTCCGTGTCCCGCCTCCGTCCCCCGGGCTTCCCGCTCACCGCTTGCAATCGCCGTCCACCGCGCACCTGACCGCTTCCCATTAATGGAATTCAATGAGCTCTGAACAACACCAGCAATCCAACCATGGTGCTGGGCTCACCGCCTACCCCACGCGGACGCTAGCAGACGGGTGATCGGGCGGCCAGCCCATCTGGCGTTCGGGTACCACCCCTTTCCCACGCGTCGCGGGCAGTGGTTCCGCAGATTTCCCGGAGTTACCTGGGCGAGGGACCACGCGAGCTTGAGTTGCGGGTGCCGCGAGCACGCTGCAAAGGGTGCCGTCAGGCCGCTGCGACCGGGGTTGCGGGACCTGCGCGCCGCCGTGCTTACGTGGGATTCTCGGATTCCGCCGGGCCTGGCAAGCTTGCGCTCGCTCGGGATGCGTGCGGCACTTATGGCGAGGCGCTGCCGCCGGGGCCGCACGCTGGAGAGCTCCTGCGCACCCGCAGGTCAGGGCGGGTGCGCCCCGGGGCTGCACCGCACGCGCAGGTGCGGGGAACTTCGGGTACGGGATGGGGAAGGGCCGTCAACCCGCGGCGAAGGGGGAATGCGCGGGTACTGCCATAACGTTATGGCGCGCCCCGCGGGTGTCGTCGCCGCGCGCCTGGGCGCGGCTTGCGGCCGGGTGGCCCAAGCCGCGGGGTGGTGGTCGGTGCCCTTGCGCGGGCGGCGTCGACGGGGTACCGATCGTCGATCGGCGCGCAGGCGTGTGCATGATTGGGGGAGCGGAGCGGGACTCGGTCTGGCCCTGGGGACGGCACGTGTGCGTCGGCCGGGAGGGTGCCGGAAGCGGGCAGTCGCTGGCTGCGCTTGAGTGGGAGCGGTGTCGGCGTGGATCCGGCTTGGGCGCGTCGGTGGGACCAAGGAGGTCGGCCTGCGAGGGATGGCGAGCAGCGGGTCTGGTCGGACGCCGCCGGGGGCGTGGACGCTTGTGGGGGCAGGTCCGGACGATGCGGGGGCTCGGGGTCGCGCGGGCGGAAGCGTTGGCGGCGAGGAGGCGCGGCTGCGAAGGGGAGTCGCGATTGAGCGCCATAACGTTATGGCGAGGGCTTTAGTCGGGGGTGCAGTCCGCCGCAGGAGGGAACGCGGAGCGCGCAGGATGACGCGGTCGCGCGGGACGGGACGGCGAGAGGCCGGGTGCTGGAGGCGTAGGGCGATGGGGTAGAATCACGGCGGCACAGGTTGCACGGACGGCGGCGTGTGAGGTGCGGGTTGGCAGCGCCGGGGGTGCGTGGGCCGCGGGAGTCGGTGCGGTGGCAGGGCGGCACCAGAACGGCACCAGAACGGTGGCGCCGGGATGGCCTGGCAGTGGCGATGAAGGGGTTGCGGTGAAGGTACTTACGTTCTTCAACCATGCCGGGGGGGTCGCGAAGACGAGCACGGCGCGAGACATCGGCTTCGTGCTCGGTGAGCTGGGGCACCGGGTTCTGCTGATCGATGTCGACCCGCAGGCCAACCTGACGACGTGGATGGGCATCGAGGAGGACGTCGGGCTGGCACAGACGGTCTACCCGGCGGTGATCGGCGATCCGGAGCGGGGGGCCGAGGAGGAGACGGACGCGGAGCTGGACCTGCCGGCACCACTTCATGCGCATGGCGTCGACCTGATCCCGAGCCACCTCAACATCGCTATCATCGAGCGCGAGGTGTTGAGCATCTTCATGGGCGTGATGCGACTGCGCGAGGCGGTCAGGCGGTTGCGGGGGTATGACTTCGTGCTCATCGACCCGCCACCGAGCCTGGGGCAGCTTTCGGCCCTGGCGGTGGTTGCGGCGGACCACGTGGTGGTGCCGCTGCCCACGAATCGCAAGGGGCTGGACGGCATCCCCACGGTGATCAAGATGGTCCGCGAGTACCGGAAGGCGGCACGCGACCTGAGCATCGCGCTCTTCGTGCTGACGCAGCACGACCGCCGCACGCGGCACGATCGCGAGAGCCTCGAGATCATCCAGAGCCAGCTGCGGGCTTTCGCGCCGATCTCCACGCCGCTCAACAGCCGGCCGGCGTACTACTCCGATGCCCAGGTGGAAGGCCTGCCGATCCCGCTGTACGCCCCGGGAAGCGTGGCGGACGAGGAGATCCGGGTGGTGACGAGGGAGTTGCTGGAGTCCGTGGGAGGGACCGATGTCAGCTAAGAAGCGAGGGCAGGATCTCGATCGGACAGCGGTCTTCGAGGCCATCCTCGGCGATCTGGGTGAGAGTGATCGCGAGGCGGCGCTGGGCGCCGTCGCGGTAGGCGAGATTCGCTACAACCGCAAGCAGCCACGCAAGTACATCGACGAGGCGAGCCTAGCGGAGCTGACTGCCAGCGTGCGAGAGAAGGGCGTTCTGGAGCCGATCATCGTGCGCCGCGCCGCTGACGGCTACGAGTTGGTCGCGGGCGAACGCCGGACCCGTGCGGCTCAGTTGGCTGGGTTGAGCGAGATCCCGGCCATCGTGGTGGAGATCGATGACCGGGAAGCGCTGGAGGTCTCCATCATGGAGAACCTGCAGCGCGAGGACCTGAATGCGGTGGAGGAGACGGACGCGGTCCTGACGCTATTGGAGCTGAGCCTCGATCTTGCCCGTTCGCAGGTGCTCCACCTGCTGCAGGAGATGTACAACGAGGAGCGCGGGCGCTCGCCGGCGAGTGCCTTCTCCGAGCGTCAGAAGCACCTTGCCGGAGCGCTGTTCCGACGCCTCGGGCGCTTCACGCCCAGCTCCTTCGTCAGCAATCGGGTGCCCATCTTGGACTTCCCGGAGGCGTTGCTGGACGCGGTACGGCAGGGCAAGCTTGAGTTCACCAAGGCGCAAGCATTGGCGCGCGTGGAGGATGATGGCGCCCGCGATGCGATGGTTGGTGAGGCGATCGAGGGCGCGCTGTCGTTGAGTCAGATTCGCCGACGGATCACCGAGCTGCGGCAGGCGGCGCCGGGCGGCCGGCGGAGCCGCGAGGATGCCGCGATGGAGCTAGCCGCGAGCACCAAGCGCTTGCTCAGCCGCAAGCGACTCTCTCAGCTCGGATCTGCTCGTCGCGAGCGAGTGACGGCCCTGTTGCGCGAACTGACCGAGCTGCTCTCCGGCTGACGCCGGCGGCAGGCTGGTCGTAGCGCTCGTGTGTGCCAGATGCTGCGTGCGCGACGACGTTGTACCTGTGTACATGGAGATCGAGGGCGGCCCGAATGGGGTGATCCGGAGGCTGGCGCGACGGCCATCGGCTCGGGGGAGGCCGGCCTCCCCCGAGCGGGCCGTGATAGATTCGGGTCTACGTTCACGCTACCTTTACTCGGGGCCAGCGGACGGGATTCCGGGAGGGCCCCGGCAAGGTATCAGGCGCCACCAACCAGCGACATGCCGACCAGGAGGGGGTCACGCTCTCTGCCATGTCAACGCTCTGTCTCTATGTCAAACCAACGGCGAAGCAGCCTGGGACGCGACTACTGTCGGTGACGCCCCTGGGGCCGCAATGGACTGGGCGGCGTTTGCGCCTTCGGGATCCGGGGCGCATCGGACTGCACGAGGCGGACATCATCGGTTGGTCGGACTTCTACGCCGGGAGCCGCTGTGACGTGCACGTCGTGCGGGCGACGGACGGCGAACGCTCCGGTTGGCTGGTGTGGGGCGGGACGCTGGGGTTGCGTGCGGTGCCGTCGGAGCTCGATGACGGCGAGGACGTGCGCAGCGGTGACTGGGACGCACGCCCGCTCCTGTGGGTCGATGATCTCACGCAGTTTCCGGCGGACGTGCGGGCGGTGGTCAATGGTGGCGACACGCAGCAGCTGACGACGGGATTACCGGCGGCCGGACGCTAGGATGCCTTGCGGAGGTACCCCATGTTGGACGTCGGGAGCGAGGCGCCGGATTTCGAGCTGGTGGATCAGGATGGTGGGTCGCACCGTCTGTCGGCCTACCGAGGGCGGTGGGTGGTGCTGTACTTCTATCCCAAGGACGACACGCCCGGCTGTACCAAGGAGGCGTGTGGCTTCCGGGATCGACTGGCGGACCTGACCCAGCGCAACGCGGTCGTGTTGGGCCTGTCGGCCGACGACCAGGCGAGCCACGCGCGGTTCGCGAAGAAACACCAACTCACCTTCCCACTGTTGGTGGATCCAGACAAGCACGTGCTGGAGGCGTACGACGCATACGGCGAGAAGTCGATGTACGGGCGTAGCTTCATGGGGGTGAAGCGGGTCACCTACCTGATCGACCCGAGCGGGACGGTTGCCCGCGCGTGGCCCAAGGTGCAGGCTGCCGAGCATCCGGCCGAGGTGGCCGAGGCGCTGAGCGAGCTCGCTGGCTGACCGGCCGCGTCGCGGCGCCGCCTGGCCGCACCGCCAACGGGAACATGCAGGTACTGAGGCCGGGTGGATCGTCGCCACGCTTGGTGGGCTGTCGTCTGACAGGGGGAGGGCTCGGGTACTCGGATCTGCCGCCAAGTGGGGATTGTAGGGGACCGCTGCGAGACCTCTGGGAAGACCGGGGTACTGCTTGCGTGCCTGAGGGTGCACTCGGGTCCGGCGGAAGACGGCCTTACGTGTGGCCGTGGCGCCTTGCAACGGGCAGGCGGTGGTGGGCCGCCGGCGATCATGGCGGGAGATATGGGGGACTCGAGGTGCGGATGGTGGGACGAATGGGGTACTTGGGGTGGTTGGGAAGCGAAAAGGGGAAGAGCGGGGGACTGCGGCGCGGCAGGGGCAGAGGGTGCCTGCCGAATGGGTAGGGGGAAGAGCGGGGGACTCGGCACGCGTCAGCCGTAGTGGTAGCCCTCGATGTAGATGGGAGCTGGCAGGGGATACAGGACCAGCGCCTTGAGCATGAGCTGGTGCCCGGTGTCTTCCACGATGGCATCGGTGATGAGCACGGAGGCGTCGCGCAGGAGCTGGCGTTGCTCGTCCCACAGGTCCGGCGGGATGATGAGCTGCGCCCGGTCCGGCCCGTCTTCCAAGACGAAGAAGGCGAAGCCCTTGGCGGTGCCGGGACGCTGGCGCCCAACGACCAGGCCGGCGCTGCGCACGCCGGCTTTGCGGGGCAGGCGGCGCGCCCGTGCCAGCGGTACGGCCCGCAGCTCGCGCAGTTGGTCGCGGACCAGGTCCAGCGGATGCATCTCCAGGGTGCTGAAGTGTGTCGTCTGGTAGTCCCACACCATGCGCTCGGCGGTCGACAGGGAGGGAAGGTCGGGAAGCTCGGGAACGGCGGCGAACAGCGCCCGCTGCCCCGGTGCCTGAGCGTGGCTGAGCGCGCCTGCGCGATACAGCGCCTCGCGTCGGGGTTGCAAGGCGTCGAAGGCGCCGGCGCGCACCAGCGCTTCCAGCGTCTCGCGCTCCAGCGTCAGGCGCTGGAAGAGGTCGTCGAGGTTGCGAAAAGGACCGAACCGCAGGCGGCCCAGGAGGATGGCCCGGGCGGTGTCCTGGGACACCCCGGTGATGGCGCACAGCGGCGGGCGTACGGCCTTGCGGCCGTCCTCCAGACGCTCGCAGCGGTAGTGCACGCCGCCGGCGTTGATGTCGAAGGGCAGCATCGGCACCCCCCAGGCGCGCGCCTCCTGACGCTTGGTGGACGCCGACCACATGCCGGGCTCCTCGGTCATGATGGCCGCCAGGAACTCGGCGGGGTAGTAGATGCGCAGCCAGGCGCTGGCGTAGGCGTGGATGGCGAAGGCCCAGGCGTGAGACTCGGCGAAGCCGTAGCCCTGGTAGGCTTTGACCGCATCGAAGACCGCCTCTGCCTCCTCATGCGTGGCGCCGACCGTGCGCATGCCGCCCTGGACGAAGCGTTCCCGGTCGGGCTCGATGTCCTCCAGGTCGCGCCAGCCCGAGACCTTCTTGCGGAAGCGGTCGGCTTCCAGCCAGCTCATGCCGGCGAAGCGGACGGCGATGCGCAGCACGTCCTCCTGGAACAGCAGCACGCCGTAGCTCTTGACCAGGATGGGCTCGAGCGACGGGTGCCAGTAGCTCACCGGCTCGAGCCCGCGCCGTCGTCGCAGGTAGGGGTGGACGGTCCCCGACTGGATCGGCCCGGGACGGATGAGAGCAATCTGGTGCGCCAGGTCCTTGAGGCTACGGGCGCCCATGACGCGACTGGTGTGTGTCTGGCTGGGGCTCTCCACCTGGAACAGCCCCATGGTGTCGCCCTGGCAGATGAGGTCCCAAACGCGCTTGTCGTCGGGCAGGTCGGCGAGGTTGAGCCACGCGCCCTCCATGCGCAGCACCTCTTCGCGGGCACGCTCGAGGGCGGCCAGCATGCGTAGCCCTAGCAGATCGAGCTTGATCAGCCCCATCGCTTCGGCGTCGTCCTTGTCGAGCTGCAGTAGTTTGATGCCGCCTGTGGAGCGGTCGAGCGGCGAGTAGTGGGTGAGCGGTTCCCGCGCCAGCACCACGCCACCGTTGTGCGGTGCCAGGTGGCGGACGTGCTTGCGCTCCATATCGCCGAGCAGCTTCA
>Ga0315535_1000229_pt1 | contig 38876 bp, 35 predicted proteins | sample SalMarSW160220MG_2_FD_203092 | JGI IMG/M metagenome (GOLD analysis project Ga0315535, IMG submission 203092) | Salt marsh sediment microbial communities from the Plum Island Ecosystem LTER, Massachusetts, United States - Salt Marsh Sediment SW1602-20 ... | reverse complement strand
CTCAAGCGATAGGTGAGCTTGTCGCTGCCAGTATTCTGTTTTCGAAGAGAATATTACGCACAAGAAAACCTGATTTCATCGGAATGTCGACGAAAACACGCTCTGGTCCGTCGGCCCTGCAGTTGGCTGTTCTGAGCACTTCGGCCAGTGCTGTGCGGCTGCACTTAGCCACAGCTTCACAGGCGGTCCAGAGTCGGGTGGCGGGCAGCGGATCGGCGGGCCAGCTTGGAAAATAGCGTTCTATCACGCGTACGCAACGCTGGTCTACCGGCTCGATATCGACACCGACACGTTTACCACAAGCCGCCATGGCTGCTAAGACATAGTAGCTGTCATGGGCCACCGAGACCGGGACCGAACGCCCGTCTGGGAACAGGCAGCATGAGGGCGTGTCGATCATGCGACAGGTCTCGATGAAGCGAGATTCGATCTCGGGTGCCAGGCGATGGCCTAGGCGCTTGATGGCAACCCGGGAGGCGAGCCAGGAACGCCTGCGCCCTATGCCGATTCTTCCAAAGAGTTGCCGCTCGGTAGGGGTCAGCAGCGACTCGGCCTCGTGGCAAGCCTGTTCAATTGTGACGAGTTCGATATCGAGATCGTGCCACCCGGGCGCTTGTGTCAAAGGCCTTATGAAAGATCCCGTGCTCAAAGCATGCCCCCATTGATTCCGATCACCTGGCCGGTCAGGTAACTGGCCCGGTCGCTTACCAGGAAAACAGCCACCTCGGCAACTTCTTCGGGTGTTCCCAGCCGGCCCTGTGGAATGAGCTTGAGCAGTTCCTGCTGGTCGACCTTGGTCGCCCGAAACATGTCTGTATCGATGAATCCCGGCGCTAAGGAGTTCACCAGGATGCCGCGGGAGCATAACTCTGCGGACAACGAGCGGGTTGCGCCTATCAGCCCGGCCTTGGCGGCCGAGTAGTTGACCTGGCCGGGATTGGGCGCAAGCGCCGCCATGGATGAGATGTTGATGATACGGCCCCAGTTCTGCTTGAGCATGCCCAGAATGCAGGGCCTGGTAACGGCGTAGAAGCCTGTCAGAGTCGTATCGATTACCTTTCTGAAACTCTCGAACTTCATGGCTGGAAACAGCATGTCGCGGGTTACGCCGGCGTTATTGACCACGATGTCGATCGGGCCGTGATGCTTTATAAAGTCCTTGACCGTGCTTGATGCATTTTCGGCGTCCGAGACGTCGAACTTGAGAAGCTGACACTCGCCACCCTCGTCGCGGATCTCGGAAGCGACTGCCTCGGCCTGTTGATCGCGACTCAAGTAGTTGAGCACCAAGCGGTGACCGTCGCGCGCAAGGGCAAGGGCGATGGCTTTGCCAATCCCGCGGCTTGCCCCGGTTACGATGGCCTGGTGCTTCATGCATGCCTCTCAAATGGCCTGGATTAGAAAACCCATCTGGGCGTGGAGCCGATTCTCGGCCTGATCGAAGACGACCGATTGCGGGCCATCGATGACCTGATCGGTGATCTCATCCTCCCTGTGGGCCGGAAGACAGTGTAGCACAATAGCGTCTGGTTTGGCCATGGCCAGTGCCTTGGCATTCAGTTGGAAGGGGCGCATGACTTGTTCACGTTTCTTTTTCTCGCTCTCCTGGCCCATGCTGGCCCAGACGTCGGTGTAGACGGCATCGGCACTACTAAGAGCCTCGGCCAGGTCGTGGGTGACGGATAATTCCGACCCCGTGCCTGACGCGATTTTTCTGGCGTCTGCGAGAATCTCGGCATTGGGATCGTATCCTTCGGGAACCGCCAGGCTCAGGTGCATGCCGACCTTGGCGCAGCCGAAGAGCAGGCTGTGGGCGACGTTATTGCCGTCGCCCAAAAAGGCCATTTTCAGCCCGGCCATACGTCCCTTTTTCTCGCGGACCGTCTGCAGGTCTGCCAGGATCTGGCAGGGGTGCAACTTGTCGGACAGCCCGTTTATCACAGGCACACTTGCGTTTGCGGCCAACTCGACGACGTCTTTGTGATCAAACACGCGGGCCATTATCGCTTCGGCGAAACGCGACAGGTTCCTGGCGATGTCTGCTGTGGATTCGCGCTTTCCGAGCTTGATGTCCTCGGGGCCGAGGTAGATTGCGTGCCCGCCGTAACGGTGCATGCCGGACTCGAACGACATACGGGTTCTCAACGAGGGCTTCTGGAAGACCATCGCAAGAGTCTTGCCGGCAAGCGGCCTGAAATCGTCTTTCTGGTAGTGGCGCAGCTTGAGCGCGGCGGCACTATCCAATATCTGCCTGATTTCCTCCGAGGTAAAATCCGCAAGTGATACGAGGTGTCTGCCCTGCAGCGAGACCGTCATGCCTTCCTCCTCATGAGAACTTCTTCTTGATAAGCTCGGCTAATGTAGGTTCGCCATGATCCGCCAGATCGTAGTAGACCCGCATGGCCGGCTTGTCGATCTTGATTACTTTACGAAGATCAATTGGAGTGCCGATCAGCACCAGATCACAGTCAACGGCGGCAATCGTATTCTCTAGATCGCGAAGCTGCTGGTCGTGGTAACCCATGGCCGGCAGCAGCGCCCCGACGTGGGGATATTTCTCGAAGGTCGCTTGTATAGTGCCGACGGCGGCGGAGTGCGGATCGACAATCTCCGCGGCGCCGGCCTGCTTGGCCGCAAGGGTCCCCGCGCCGTAGCTCATCTCGCCGTGAGTCAGGGTCGGTCCGTCTTCGACAACCAGCACGCGCTTACCCTTCACCCTCGCCGGATCCTCGACGGTGATTGGTGAAGCACATTTTACAATGACGGCATCGGGGTTGATCGAGCGGATGTTCTTTTCGACCTCGGCCACCCACTCGGGCTTGGCCGATTCGACCTTATTGATAAGAGCGACATCGGCCATGCGCAGGTTGGTCTCGCCGGGGTAGTAACTGAGTTCGTTGCCCGCCCGGTGCGGATCTACAAGCACCACGTGCAGATCGGGCTTGTAGAATGGCAGGTCGTTGTTGCCGCCGTCCCAGACGATGACGTCGGCCTCCTGCTCGGCCTGGGCCAGGATCTTGCCGTAATCGACTCCGGCGTATACAACGGCGCCGCTCTTGATGTGCGGCTCGTATTCCTCGCGCTCCTCGATGGTGCACTCGTGGCGGTCCAGGTCTTCCATAACCGCGAAGCGCTGGCTCACCTGCTTGGCCAGGTCGCCGTAGGGCATCGGGTGTCTGATGGCGACCACCTTTTTTCCCATCTCGTGCAGGGCGGCGATGGCGTAGCGCGTGGTCTGGCTCTTGCCCACGCCGGTCCTGACGGCGCAGATGGCAAGCAGCGGTTTTTTCGACTTTATACAGGTGGCCTTGGGTCCTTGCAGGATGAAATCGGGTCCGCCTGCCAGCACCTGAGAACTCTTGTGCATGACCACCTGGTGGGGAACATCGCTGTAAGCGAAGACCACCTGGTCGATCGAGTGCTTGCGGATCAGTTCGTCGAGTTGCTCCTCGGCGTAGATCGGGATACCTTTCGGGTAGAGCTTGCCGGCCAGCACGGCCGGGTAGGTCCGGCCGCCGATCTTGGGAATCTGGGTGGCGGTGAAGGCAACCACCTCGTAACTCTCATTGTCTCGAAACACCGTGTTGAAGTTATGAAAATCACGCCCCGCCGCGCCCATGATAATGACTTTTTTCCTATCCATTTTCACAACCTCCTGTCTGTACAATATTTGTGAGTGTCGATTGAAGCTGTAGCCGATGGAGCACGTCCTGTCAAGCGGACCTTTGTTGCCGACCGACCCATTCCGTGACTACAATCGGAGCGTTCCTTGGGAACTGGCTGAGGTGTTCGTAATGACGGTTAAAGAAAAACCTGCCGGAAAACAGAGGAAGCGGCTGCTGTTTAGCGTGATACTGGTGCTGGTCGCCATCGCCGGGGGAGCAGCTGTATGGTATCTTGGGCTTTTCCGCCCGAGCGCGCTCGACGCGGAAGAGTGCCGGGTTGCCAGGCAGGCGAACAGCAAGCAGGGCTGGCAGACTTACCTGAAACAGCAGCCTGAAGGGGCTTGTAAGGAAGAGGGCTGGAAGCAGCTTGCGGCGATCGCTTCGAAAGAGCGGGAAAAGCGTGCCAGGATAGAATCCGAGAAGCGAGCCGCCGAGGAAAAGTTGCTCATCCAGGCCAGAAAAGAAGCCGAAAAACGTGCGGCCGAGGACGAGAAGTTGCCGACAGGGGAAGGGGGGGAGAAGCCGGTGCCGCAGAAGGAAAAACGGCCCGTCAGGATAGTCAAGGTCAAACAACCGGACAAGAATCTTTATTGGCTGCGTTGCCCGCTTGGGCAAACGTACAACGGTTCCACCTGCAAGGGAGAGGCCATAGTAATGTCTTGGAAAGAGGCACTCAAGGCCTGTCCCAAGGGATTCCGCCTGCCAAAAAGGAAGGAAATCGTCTCGTTGCTTGGAGGCTGCGACTCCGATGTGCATCAAAAGAAATACGGCCACTGCACTAAGTGCGAAGAGAGCAAGACTTGCTCGTCCATGTTAGGCAAGGACGGCGGTCGTTATTGGTCGTCAGACGTCTACGCCTCTTCCGAGAAGTTCGCGTGGATGGCCTTTTTCAAAAGCGGCATCGTAGTCTATGACTTCAAGAAGAATCTCAACCACGTGCGTTGTCTGCAAGCCGGTAGATAAATGACCTGGACGCCGGGGCACGGGGAGATCATTATTGACAGCCGTATCTAGACACTTGTATAGGCTAACACGTTGCATTTGGCTCAAATTAACCGAAGGCTTCAAATGACACATTTTTCGGTCTTGTGCCGTGCCTTTTACGGTGCCAATCTGGTGCATTGCTTTACTCCATGAACGAGCCCGGCACATCAACCACGCGCCCGCTTGCGCCCATTCGCGCGGGCAACCTGGTGATGCGCTTCGGCGAGCGTCCCTACATCATGGGCGTGCTCAACATCACTCCCGACTCGTTCTCGGACGGCGGGCGTTTCTTCGATCACGACAAGGCCGTCGAGCAGGCCCTAGCCATGGCCGAGCAGGGTGCCGACATCCTCGACATCGGGGGCGAGTCGACCCGCCCGGGCTCGGAGGCCGTGGCGCCCGAGCAGGAGATCGAACGCGTCTTGCCGGTGATCGAGGCCCTGGGCAAATATGTGAGCCTGCCGATCTCGATCGACACGACCAAGAGCGAAGTGGCCCGGGCAGCCATTGAAGCCGGGGCCGCCATGGTCAACGATGTTAGTGCCCTGCGATTCGATCCGGCCATGGCAGAACTGGTTGCCGCAAGCGCTGTGCCGCTGGTGGTCATGCACATGCGAGGCGTTCCAAAGACGATGCAGTCGGAACCGATAGTCTACCGCGATCTGATGGGCGAGATTCGCGCCTTTCTGGCCGAGGCCGTCGAACGTGCCCGGCGGGCCGGTATTTCCGAACAAATGTTGATAATCGATCCGGGTATTGGCTTCGGTAAGACCGCCGAGCACAACCTGATGATCCTGAAACGCCTGGGAGAACTGCGCAAGCTCCATAGACCGATTCTGGTTGGAGCCTCACGCAAAGCCTTCATCGGCAAGGTGCTCGATGTCGAGGTAGGAGGACGTCTCTTTGGCACTGCCGCGGCCGTAGCGGCGGCGGTGCTCTCAGGGGCCCAGATCCTCAGGGTGCACGACGTCGGGCCGATGCGCCAGGTGGCTGACGTTGCCGCCGCAATTTATCGCGAGAGTCTTCCTACCGGAAGAGTCTGAGGCAGACTGGGGATACAATGCGTAAACTCTTTGGAACAGACGGAATCCGCGGTGTGGCCAATGTCCACCCGATGACCTCTGAAATCGCCATGCAGCTCGGGCGTGCCGTGGCCTACATCTGCAGCAACGGAAAGCGCCGCCACCGGGTGCTGATCGGCAAGGATACACGTCTGTCAGGCTATATGCTGGAGACTGCCATGGCCTCGGGTGTGTGCTCGATGGGTGTGGATGTCTTGCTGGTGGGCCCCATGTCTACGCCGGGCATCGCCTTGCTTACCAGCACTATGCGCGCCGACGCGGGAGTGGTTATCTCGGCCTCGCATAATCCTTTTCAGGACAATGGCATCAAGATCTTCACCTCCAGCGGCTACAAGCTGCCCGATCAGGAAGAAGAACACATCGAACGGCTGATGTTCGGAGGAGACATTGACCACCTGCGCCCGACCGCCCAGTCGGTCGGCAAGGCCTTCCGCATTGACGACGCCGTCGGGCGTTACATTGTCTCGCTCAAGCACGTCTTTCCTTCCGAACTCACTCTGGCCGGCATCAAGATCGTGGTCGACTGCGCTAACGGAGCAGCATACCGCGTGGCCCCGGCCGTCTTCGAGGAACTGGGAGCCAAGGTGGTCAGCATGGGTGTCAAGCCGGACGGCCGCAACATCAACAAGCGCTGCGGCTCGCTTCACCCCGAGGGCATGTGTCAGGCGGTAAGAAAGCACAAGGCCCAACTGGGGATCGCGCTCGATGGTGACGCCGACCGGGTGGTCATCGCCGCGGAGAATGGAGAGCTTTTAGACGGCGATCACCTGTTGGCCATCTCGGCCAGGCACATGCTCTCAAAAAAGGCGCTGGCCAAGAAAACGGTAGTCGCCACGGTGATGAGCAATTTGGGACTCGAACGGGCTCTATCCGGCATGGGTATCAAGCTCGCGCGAACCCCGGTGGGTGATCGCTACGTGGTCGAGCGAATGCGCCGAGGCGGCTACAACCTGGGTGGCGAGCAGTCCGGCCATCTAATATACCTCGATCACGCTACTACCGGCGATGGAGTGGTCGCTGCTCTGATGCTGCTGGCGGTCATGCTGCGCGAGGAGCGCCCTCTTTCAGAACTGGCCCAGGTGATGCAGCCTGTGCCGCAACTGATCGTCAACCGGGTTGTGGGCGAGAAGAAGCCAATCGAGTCGTTACCAAAAGTCACCAGGGCGATTGCCAGGGTGGAACGAGTACTGGGCAAGAAAGGCCGGGTGCTTGTGCGATACTCGGGGACGGAGAAAAAAGTGAGAGTAATGATCGAGGGTCCCGAGATAAAAAAAATAGAGACCTACGCCGCAGAGATTGCCGATGCGTTCGGCGCTTAGTATGGAGGACGCTGATGAAAGAATTCACTCTTGGAATCAACGTAGATCACGTGGCTACCCTGCGCCAGGCGCGCGGGACACATTATCCAGACCCGGTGACGGCCGCTGCGATTTCCGAACTGGGCGGCGCCGACCAGATAACGATTCATCTTCGGGAAGACAGGCGCCACATCCAGGAGCGCGATCTGAGAATAATGCGAGAGACGGTTCAGACGCGTTTGAATTTGGAGATGGCCGCCACAAAGGAGATGGCCAAAGTGGCTTACGAGTTCAAGCCGGACATGGTCACCCTGGTTCCCGAAAAGCGCGAAGAGCTGACCACCGAGGGCGGACTGGACGTGGCTTTACAGCGCGAGTCGATTCGGGAGCAGGTGCGTTTTCTCAAGGATGGAGACATCAAGGTCAGCCTGTTCATCGACCCGGATATTGACCAGATCAGGGCGGCTCACAAAGTGGGAGCCGACGCCGTTGAACTGCACACCGGCGCCTACTGCGATGCGCGCAGCCTGCAGATACGAGAAAAGGAACTCGAGCGCCTCGTGGACGGGGCCAAGACCTGTGCCAAGATAGGCTTGGCAGTCTACGGCGGCCATGGCCTCAACCTGCAAAACGTGGCCGCGGTAGCCTCTATTTTGGAGATTACGGAATTCAACATCGGCCACAGCATCATTTCCCATGCCCTGTTCGTGGGCATCGAGCGTGCAGTGCGCGAGATGAAGCAGGCAATTTCCCAGGCTCGCGCATAAGGTTTGGAAAATGGCCATAGCGCTTTTCAATGCCGCCGAGATGCGTGAGCTCGATCGGATTGCGATAGAGGAAATCGGCATCCCGGGACCGGTGCTAATGGAGGTGGCCGGCCGCGGCTGCGCCGAGGCGATTGAGAATCTGCTGACCGAGGGTCGACTTGGAAAGGTTGCGGTCATATGCGGCAAGGGCAACAACGGTGGAGACGGCCTGGTAGCCGCCCGTCATTTATCGCAAGCCGGACACGAAGTAGATGTCTTCTTGCTGGCAAAACCCAAGAGCCTGACCGGGGACGCGGCTTTGAACCTGGGCATACTCGGAAGATTGGGACAGGTCGTTCGACCGGTCACCGATGCCCAGGCGTTGTCGGCTCTGCGATTTGACGAATACGATGTCATTTTAGACGCCATTCTGGGCACCGGGCTCTCCAGTGATGTGCGTGGTTTCTTTGCTCAGGTGATCGAGGCAATCAACTCCTCGGGCACTCCGGTGGTTGCGGTCGATATGCCTTCGGGTATTTCCGGTGACAGCGGCCGGGTGATGGGTACCGCCGTGCGGGCCGCGCAAACCGTCACTTTCGCCCATCCGAAGCCGGGCCAGGTTGTTTTTCCGGGCGCGAAGTTCACAGGCGATGTGAGCGTGGTTGATATCGGCATCCCGCGCGGAATCGGGCCTGCGGCCGAAGGGTCCACGACCTGGCTGCTGACGGACTCGGACATGGCCGTCCACCTGTACCGTCGCGCTGCGGATGCACACAAGGGAAGATTCGGCCACCTGGTTGTCGCCGCAGGCTCCATAGACAAACCAGGAGCGGCTGGTTTGTGTTGCAGGGCGGCAGTGCGCGCCGGGGCGGGTCTGGTGACGCTTGCGGCCAAGAGGGCCGTTCTCGAAAGAGTCGTGATGGGCGCGATAGAGTTCATGGGTGCCGGAGCATCTTCGTTTGAGGAGCTGGCCGGTCTCTGCAAGGGCAAGCAGGTGCTGGCGGTTGGTCCCGGGCTCGGTACATCAGAAGAGATGGCCGTCCTGTGTCGTAGGCTAGCCGCCGAGATCGAGTTGCCGGTTGTAATCGACGCCGACGGTTTGAACAACCTGGTCGGGCACATGAACCTGATTTCGAAATGCGATTATCCACGCATCTTGACGCCGCACCCGGGGGAAATGGCACGCCTGCTGGATACGACCACGGCCGAGGTGCAAAACGACAGACTGGCCGCCGCCAGGCGACTGGCCGGCGAGTGTGGCTGCGTGGTCGTGCTAAAGGGTGCGGGCACGATAGTCGCCGACCCCGCAGGTTTGGCCTACGTGGTTCCAACGGGCAACCCGGGCATGGCGTCCGGCGGCACCGGCGATGTGCTGACCGGGATCATTGCCTCCTTCGTTGCCCAGGGACTTTCGGCCCTTGATGCGGCCTGTCTAGGCGCCTATCTGCATGGAGGGGCGGGTGACCGGGTGGCGTTGCAGAAAGGGCAGCATGCTTTGACGGCGGGCGACATCATCGAAATGCTGGGCGAGGTAATGCTGGAATACGAATCTTTTCGGGACGGGGATGAGTCTTGAGATCTTCAGCAATTCGGCCGCGGAGACCCGCGCGCTGGGACGACGGCTGGGCGAGCTGAGTCTGCCGGGTGACTGGATCGGATTGACCGGCGAGCTGGGGGCGGGCAAGACCTGCCTGACACAGGGATTGGCGCAGGGAGCCGGGGTGGATGAACGGGTAGCTGTCACCAGTCCCACCTACGTGATTTGCCAAAGCTATCCGGGTCGCCTGCCGGTTCACCATCTGGACCTGTACCGTTTGACGAGTCCCGTCGAACTTGCCGAGATCGGCTACGATGAAATGGTCTACGGGGACGGAGTATGCGTCGTCGAGTGGTTCGAACGCATCGCGGCGGCCCGTCCGGGTTTCGGGCTGAGTCTCAGGCTCGAAATCATAGATGAATCGAAACGCCGAATATTCATCGAAGAAGAGGGTATTCGTGGCATACAGTTATCCTCTAAACTCAAACAAGTACTTTAATTATTTATTGACTAGCGACGACCGCTACCGACTGCCTGGTAGACTGTCTTGCCGCGCTTTACCACCAATTGGGTTTGTCCGACACCGAAGTGGTAGACCAGATTGCGGTAGTCTGGAGAGTCTAGCACCAAAATGTCTGCCTGCATCCCGGGCATCAGCGCGCCCAACTCATCCGAGGAGGCGATAGCCGCGGCCGCCCAACGTGTTGTGCCTAAAAGCGCCTCGCGTGGATAGAGGCCGTTTTCCAGGCAGGCCATGTTGAGCATCAGAGGCAGGTTTTCGCTCATGCACGAGCCGGGATTGAAGTCGGTAGAGACGGCTACGGAGCAACCCGCGTCGCAAAGCTTGCGTCCGGGAGCGAAGCTCTTCTTTCCAAGAAAGTAGGTTGCGCCCGGCAGCAGCACGGCGACGGTATTGCTCGCGGCCAGGATCTTGATATCTTGATCACTGAGCTGCTCGAGGTGGTCTACCGAAGATGCGCCGAGTTCCACGGCCAACTCGACAGACCCGCTGTGAGTGAGTTGCTCGGCGTGCAGCTTTGGTATGAGACCGTGCGCAATGCCCGCCTCGAGCACCTCGCGCGACTCCGACAAATCGAAGGCGCCCTGCTCGCAGAAGACATCACAGAAACGAGCCAGCCCCTGCTCGCTAACCGCGGGGATCATCTTTGAGACTACCAGGTCCAGGTACTTACGGCGCCGGGAGCGGAATTCAACTGGAAGAGTATGGGCGCCGAGAAATGTAGGCACCAGGTCAACCGGATGCCTGCGGTCCACCTCGGAGATCACCTTCAACATCTTCAGTTCGGACGGCAAATCCAGGCCGTAGCCGCTTTTTATCTCGACCGTTGTGACACCCAGCGATAAAAAGGTGTCAAGGCGGCCAAAGAGCATTGACGCCAGCGCCTCCTCGGATGCCTCGCGGGTCGCCTTTACGGTGGCATGGATACCGAAACCCTCGCTCAGGATCTCCTCGTAGCTGGCGCCCGAGATGCGGCGGGCGAACTCGTGGGCTCGCGAACCGGCAAAGACCGAGTGAGTATGACAATCGATTAACCCGGGCATGGCGGCCGAGCCCCCGGCGTCTATGATTTCGGTCTCTTCATCGACCGACACTGCGGCGGCAAGTTCTCTCTCGCGACCGGTCCACAGGATCAGCTCACCCTTTATGGCCACTGCCGCGTTTATCACCAATCCCAGTCCTGCCACCGGATCCGCGCCAGCGTCACCCCGGCCGCCGGATGCCGGATCCATGGTCAGTAGCTGGCCGATGTTCCTGATGACCAGGTCTGCGTGCTCACTCAAAACATCCTCCAAGGATAGAGGTCGATTCATATCATTTTACATTTTCCAGAAAATGTAAAACGATGTAGTCCGACATGGGAACTAGGCAAGAAGTCGGAATATTCGTGGTATTGCTCTTGCTTGCTGTGGCGGGGATCTTCGAGTCTTCGTCGGCAAGGGTCGCCGCCGAGGATTTCGGGCGGCACAAATCCCGATCGGCTAAGGAAATGAGTCAAAACTGTAAGGCCGGGCCGGGGAACATCACAGCCCGCCAGCGCCTGCTTCTTGGCCTGCGTATACCCTTGGACACGGCTTCCGAGGATGATCTGACCGCCATTCCGGGCATCGGGCCTTTTTTGGCGAATGGGATAGTGCGGGCCAGGCAGGGCAGGCCCGGCTTCCAATCGCTCGATGACCTGCTCGAGGTACGAGGCATAGGAGCCAAACGGCTGGCGATGATCCGTCCCTACCTATGCCTTGCAGACACAAGCGGGCCATGAATGCACAGGGGCTGAGCCCCTGATGCTCGACTTCTGCGCTTGACGCCTAGTGAGACGAGACCTATAATGCCTGTTGTCGGTTTAGTGCCTTCCACGAGACCCGCTCGGTCGGGATGGCCCATGACACGTCTTTCATAAGGGACGTTTTTTTGAAGCAGAGCCATAAAACAATTCTTCTCTGGATTTTGCTGATTGCCATGTTCATCAGCTTTTACCAGATCTTCTCGAGTTCTCCCCAGGAGGGCAAGGTTATATCCTTTTCCGAGTTCTGGGACGAGGTCGAGAAGGATAACGTACGCAATGTCGTGATCAAGGGCAATGAATTGTCCGGCGAGTTCGTGAAGGGTGGCGGCAAGCAGGCCTTCCAGACCCGGGCCTTGTTGACCGATGATCTCATTCGCGACATGAAGAAACACAAGGTTGTGGTCAACGTCGAGAAGGAGGAGGAGAATCCGTTCTGGCAGTCCGCGCTTCTGAGTTGGCTGCCGATGATCTTCCTGTTTGTCATCTTCATCTTCTTCATGCGGCAGCTTCAGGCGGGCGGCGGAAAGGCCATGTCCTTCGGTAAGTCCAAGGCGCGTCTGTTGAATTCTCAGACCAATAAAGTCACCTTCAAAGACGTGGCGGGAGTCGAGGAGGCCAAGGAGGAACTGCAAGAAATAATCCAGTTCCTCAAGAGTCCCAAGAAGTTTACCCGCCTGGGCGGACGCATTCCCAAGGGCGTGCTGCTCATGGGCCCTCCGGGCACGGGCAAGACACTTCTGGCCCGGGCGGTTGCTGGCGAAGCGGGCGTGCCCTTTTTCAGCATCTCGGGTTCGGATTTCGTCGAGATGTTCGTCGGCGTTGGTGCCTCGCGTGTACGCGACCTGTTCGAACAAGGCAAAAAACATGCCCCCTGCATCATCTTCGTCGATGAGCTCGACGCCGTGGGTAGGCATCGAGGAGCCGGTCTGGGCGGGGGACACGACGAACGCGAACAGACGTTGAACCAACTGCTGGTCGAGATGGACGGCTTTGAATCAAACGATGGTGTGATACTGATGGCTGCCACTAATCGGCCGGACGTCCTCGATCCGGCGCTACTTAGGCCCGGACGCTTCGATCGCCGGGTAGTAGTGCCGCTGCCCGACCTGCGCGGCCGCCTTGGTATATTGCAGGTGCACTCCAGGAAAGTTCCGCTGGCTTCCGACATGAAGCTCGAGGATATCGCCCGAGGTACCCCGGGATTTTCCGGCGCCGACCTGGAAAACCTGGTTAACGAGGCCGCCCTGCTGGCAGCCAAGACAGGCATGGACAACGTCAGGCAGGGCGAGTTCGAGATGGCCAAGGACAAGGTCTTGATGGGCACCGAGCGCAAGTCGATGATCATCAGCGAACAGGAAAAGCGCCTGACGGCCTACCACGAGGGTGGGCATGCTCTGGTGGCCAGGTTGTTGCCCGGCACCGATCCGGTGCACAAGGTAAGTATCATCCCGCGCGGCCTGGCCCTGGGTGTTACTCAGCAACTTCCATCAGAAGACCGGCACACGACCTCGAAGACCTATGCGGCCAACCGTATTCGGGTTCTGTTGGGCGGGCGGGTTGCCGAGGAACTGGTGCTCGAAGAACAGACCACCGGCGCCGGCCAGGATATAACCCAGGCCACCGATTTGGCCCGCAAGATGGTTTGCGAGTGGGGCATGAGCAAGAAGCTGGGCCCGTTGACTTTCGGCAAGAAAGAAGAACAGATATTCCTCGGGCGCGAGATTGCCCAACACCGTGATTATAGTGAGCAGACCGCAAGGGAGATCGACGGTGAGGTGCGCCAGATCGTCGAGGAAGCATACGATGATGTGCGCAAGCTGATTTCCGAGAACCTTGACATTCTGCACCGCATGGCAGAAGCGCTTTTGATCTACGAAACGCTCGAGGGTGGAGACGTCGACAAGCTAGTTCGCGGTGAATCTCTCGATCGTCCAAAGCCTTTGGAAACACGTCTGGTCAGCCCCGAAGACGTGGTCATTGGCAAAGAGCGCAATGACGACGGCAATAAGAAGGCGCCCCCTAAGCCCGAGCCCGAACCGGGCGTGGCATAGTGTCCTACGCTACATCGCAAGCTTGGTTTTTCCCGCAGCCAGAGTGTAGCTTGTGATCTTGGTGTCGAACTTGTGTCCGTCCCAGGTGATTTCGTGACGCTTGATCAAAATTGGACGCCGGGCCGGCGGGGTCATGAGGACGGCCCTTAGTTCAATCTGTTCGGGATTGCCCGACGGCAACAGTATGGCCGACAGACCTGTCTTGGCCGCATCGGTGGCTTCACCGACTGAAATCTGGCTGTTCTTTCTCAGCGCTGCCAACTGCAATTCGGCTGACAGGTCTTCCCAGGTGATGATTAACAAGCTGCCCTTGCCGCGGAACAACTGCAGTTGCTTTAGCTTGCCCTGAATACTCTTGGCAGCCACACCCTTGGGCGGGTCGGCAAGAAGCCTGGCCAGCCTGGTCGCCGACCAAAGCCGGGCCCAGCGACGAGGATCTTCCGGCCCTGGACGGCCGGGAGCGCTGGACACCTTGCGTTCAAGGCGCAGGGCCTGATCCAGGCGTCCGGCTCCGGCGGCAGCGGCCGCCAGTCTCAGCCAGTATAGTGGCTGACGGGGATCCTTGTGTGTCAATGTCTCGTACTGACTGTAGGCCGGGTCGTACCAACCATGAGCCAGGAATATGTCTCCCAACAGGCGCCTGGATAAGACACTGCCGGGGTCGAACTCGACGATCTCGGAATATGTACGAACCGCCTCGTCGATGAGTTTCTTGGAAGCCAGGACATCACCAAGTTCGCGGGCAAGATAGGGCGTGATCAGTCCCGAGTCTCTCAATCTGCGGCCCTGGATCAGGGCCTCGTCCAACTGATTGTTTTTTACGAGCAGGTGCATCAGGCGGACGATGCCGTTTGGATCATCCGGAGCGCGCGCCATGATCTGCCGCAAGCGTTCGATGCGCTTGCTGACGTCAGCAATTGCGGTCAACTCGTTGTCGACGCTGGCCCAGTTTATCTTGCCGCGGAAGAGAATATTCTCGACCACGGCGATGACTTGCTGATCAACCGCCCGACGAAGAATCAGGCGCGCCAGGTAGTGCTGAATCTCGGGCCGTTGCGAGAAGAACTCGAGAACGTACGCCGCGCTGCCCTCGTCCTTGATGAATGGTCTGAGGACACGGAAGAATGCCGCCTCGGATCGCCAATCGGAGATCTCGCAAGCCGCGCGTGCCGCCTGGTAGCGTGCCACTATTTCCTGGGGACTGCGCGCCGTACGCATTCGCTTTCGCCATAATATGACTCTTTGGTGAAGCGAGCGCCGGGAGACGTCGGAGCAAGTCTTCATCAATGAGTCCAGGTGCAGGCTGCCGGCGGAACCTCTCTTGTCGCCGTCCCTGGGTTTTCTCAACTCGCCGGCGGCCGCCTTTGCTTCCAAACCCGGCAGGCTCTTGGCTGGCACTGCCATTTCTTCTTTGGCAACACCCCGGCCGCTAAACGGTTTTGAGTTCTTATGCTGGTATTCCCTGTTGACAGCAAGGCCGGGCCTTCTGGCCACATCGTCGGTAGTGGGGGCTGGCCCAGGCGCGCTCGTGGCCGACTCCTGGGCCGCCTTCTCGCGGCTACAGCCGAAGCCGACGCTGTCTGACGCGATCTGCGCGTAGTCGACCGATTGCTCTCCTCCTCTGACCCACTCTGACAGGCGCACACCCCTGAGAAAAGAGTTGTTGCGAAAAATTCCCTGTTGCCGGAAGGCTTGTTCACTCTCGAGGGCCAGGATACTCGTAAAGGGAGTCATCAGGCCGTAGTCTATGCCCAGCTTCATGATCTTACCGCGCCGCGACTCGATATCGGTCGCGGAGCCCGTCAATCTGCGCAAGTACTCGGCAGCCCACAGGCGAGCGACAAAAGAAGCGGCGATGCTGGAGTCCGGGCTGATCATGTATTCCTTTTCGACCTTCTCTCCTGCCAGTTTGCCCTTGACTTCTATTTTCACCGGAATGGGATGGTGAGTTCTGGCAAGCACCAGGACTTGTTCGCCATACTTCACCTTGCCGTTTGCCGAGACGAAGACCTCATCTAGGCCCGCACCAAGATCCATGTCGAAATCCGTCATGGTCGGGGTCTTTAGTGCGGCAACCAACTGCAACACTTGCTGATTGATTTGTTCACTAGCGCCTACCTGGAATGCCTCGCCTCCACCGGCCCGGGCCAAAGTAGCCAACAGCGAGTAGTTTGCTCCGGGGCCGACACCCACAGTGAAAAGGCGGGCTTTCGAGCTGGATAGTTCGTGTTGCAGGCGCTCGACGAGTCGATCGGCGTTCATTTCGCCGGATGTGGCTATGCCGTCTCCGATATAGATCACGGCCGGTTGATCGCCTCCGTGAAGACGTTCAAGAGAGGACTCGAATAGAGCCGAAAGGTCGGTTGCACCGCCGGAGGCGAACTCCGAAAGTTGCTCGAGCGCCTTGCTTATTTCTGCTTCAGAGGCGGATGCCAATCCTTTTTCGGGGTACAACACCGTGGGACGAACGTCCAAGGCGATCAATGCGAAACGATCTTCATCGGACAAGGCGCGTAGAATGGCCTCGGCCGCATCAATCTTCATGGAGCGATTGGCCGCATCCGAATCGGCCGAGGTGTCCACGACCACGGCGACCTCACCCTTGAGCTTGCCTTTCCCGAGCCAATCGAAATCCGGTGTATAGCGCACCATCACATAGTCTGCAGTATCGCCCGAAGCCTTCATGGTGGCTACCCGAATGGGTTCGGGAGGCGTATTGATGTGCGCCTCCAACATGAAGTCCGCGCGCGGTACGTAACCCGATCGACGCATGCTGACAAGCTCTCCTCCAGACTCGACTCGTGCATCCGCCAAAGTGGTGATCTCCATATCCTTGCCTTCCGCTCCCAGGTCGACGTTCAACGAAAATTCACCGATCTTCACGGGTTGCCTGGACTGTAGCGGGTAGACATAGCGCATTGTTCCCCTTACGACCGGCAATAACTGTAAATAGCGTAGTACGACCCGGCGTGAGCCGGCCGCCGGAAGGGGGAAGATCCGGGCTCGGAATGTACGTCTGTCTATCCATTCAAGGAGCGCCGGCTGATGGCTGCTAGATATGGCCTGCTGGTACTGTTGGGCGGCACGTCGGCGTTCGATGAATTCTCCCTCGACCAGTACTCCGTTGGTCTCCAGGGCAAAGCCCGTTACCGAAGCTCCCTCCGGAACCGAGAACCAGTACCAACCCTCCAGCGGTCGGTCGGTAGGATTGAAAAAAGTCTGATCCACCTCTGTTTCGGCTAGGCCCGATCGGATCACTGCCCGCACCGTCTGGCGGGCGATCTCCATGGTCTTAGCAGGAGTTCCACTGGGTGCGTTCAGATCGACACCGTAGATCTGGCCCGATCCGGCCCCTGCCAGGTTGCCTTTCAATGGACGGTCGGCCATTCCACCTGTCCAGTCCTCCCAGAAGACGACCGGCTTGACCAGCGGCGATACCGATCCGCTGACGCATGCTTGCTCGCCTCCGCTCACTTCTACACGTCCACCGGGGGCGCTTACGGTGGCGTTGCCGCGAGCCACGTAGATATCCGCGCCCTGGGCGGTTTTCTTTATCGACAACCCTGCCTCAACAGCGAAAACCGTCACCTCGCCGATCTTGTGTGCCATGGCCTGGCGCTCCGTGGGTGGGGCATCCAGCCAGATTTCTCCCCCGCCAAGCTCGACGGCATCAGTGCCTAAAATGATATTGCTGGCGTCACGCATGAAAATGGAAGCGCCGTTAGACAACCGAATCAGCGCCCGGGCACCTTTACCCGTGGCTATCTTCGAGCCGGCTAGAAGTGCCGCGCCCGAAAAGGCCGGTCCGGTCGTGCCTGATTGTTCCAGCGATACGTCGCCGGCCGCCAACTCCAGCCTGGCTTGCAATGGCGAAGTTGGCTCGGGCGCAGGGCAAGCGCCGATGAAGAACGGAGGCACCCAGATAAAAAGCGCGGTCAGGATTAGAAATAGTTTGTACCACAAGCGTCCCGGGGAGCGTGGTCTTCTTTTCTTTCCGATCTTTGTCTTCATGGAAATCTCCGTTCTGCAATATTCACGGCCAATATCGACTTGATGAATAGAGACGATTCATCTAAGCACAGGTTCTTGGCTACACAATAAAAAAATCGTTTGTGGTTCAGATGCTTTGGCCTTGATCCGCGCGTGGCCCTGGGCTATTATTTTCACGGGCATCGCGGGCTGGGCGCTGCTTGCTTGTTGTTATTGAAGGGGAGAAGACGGCATGATCGAAAAAGTTCCAATGACTCCAGAGGGATACCGCAAACTACAGGCCGAGCTGAAGCGTCTCAAAGCAGAGGAGCGCCCGAAAATAATAAAGGCCATCGAAGTTGCCCTCGACCACGGAGACCTCTCGGAGAATGCCGAGTACGATGCGGCCAAGGAAAGCCAGCAGCAGTTGGATCAGCGGTTGCAGGAGATCGAGGACAAGCTGTCTCGTGCCCAGGTCATTCGGCCAGGGGATGTCAAGGGTGACCGCGTGGTCTTCGGCGCCAGGGTGCTGCTTACCGATCTGGAGAACGAGAAGCAAGTCAGTTATCAGTTGGTTGGAGAGGAAGAGGCCGATCGCACCCGCCGAAAAATATCTGTAAAGTCGCCCATGGCACGCGGAATGATAGGTAAGTCCGTCGGCGATATCTTCTATGTACAGACTCCAGCCGGCGAGCGTGAGTACGTGGTGGAAGAGATCCGTTTTGAGTAATTGGGCCGAAAGAATATACGACGTGCGTTTTGCCAGGATGATGATGGTGATCATCCTGAGCATGGTCTGGCTGAACCTGTCTCTTGTCGGCTGCTCGCCGGTGTCCGATCTTCTGCGTCGCGGGGATGCCCTGGCAGCCGATCATAAGTACCAAGAGGCACTCGCGGCATATGCCGAAGCCGATTCCCACGAAAGCGAAACAGTCGACGGACTGTGCAGGGCAGGGAACCTGCAACTCAAGCTGGGACGTCCCGACCTTGCGTTGCGTGCCTTCGAACAGGCGCTGTCAAAAGTTCACGAGTCACCGTCTGCCTACCTTGGCATGGCCAAGGCTTACCTGAAGAAAGGTGTCGAGGCCACGGCCTTACAGGCTCTGGACAGGGTTATCAAACTGGATCCTCAGAACGCCGAGCCCTGGTTCATCAAGGGCATGGTAATGAAGAAGAAAGGCGACGTGCAAAAAGCGCTGGTCATGTTTGAGAATGCGATCCGGCGTAACAATATGTACACACAGGCGCACCTCAGGCGTGCCGATATTTATTTCTCGAAAGGGGATCTCGACAAGGCCATCAAGGCTTATTCACTTGCTGTCAGGTCTGATCCCAACAACTCAGAGGCGCTGGTGCAGATCGGGCGCACGTATCTGCTGGCCAAGCAATACGGCCCGGCCCAGAAAACCCTGCAGAAGGCTGTGCTGGTCGATCGCAAGAATGCTTGGGCACATTTATACCTGGGGGAGGCGCTGATCCACAGCCGCCGTACCGAAAAGGCAATCATGGAGTTTCAGCGGGCACTGAGACTCAACCTTCATCTCGGATTGGCCTACGTCAGGCTGGGGCAGATCTACGAAGCGAACCTGATGGCCGACCGGGCTTACGATTCTTACCTGCGCGCCGTAAAGGCGGACGACCATTGTTTCGAAGGATTTCTGAATCTGGCTCGTATGCAACTCGACCGAAAGCAGAAGACAAGTGCCAGCCGCACATTGGCAAAGGCCCTCGGTGTAAATCCCGAATGCATGCCATGCCGAGTTTTACTCGGCCGTCTCAACATCGAGCGCCGACGCTATAAAAAGGCCATTGAAGTGCTCGAGAAAGTTGTCCAGGTGGACTATTCCGACAACGAGGCTCATTTCTTCCTTGGTCGGGCCTATCTGGGCGTAGGTATGATCGGCAAAGCCACGGCAGAATACAATGCTTTGGCCATGGCAAACGACGAGAAGCGTGCCAACGCTCTGCTCGAAATGATAAACAGAAAAAAACGCCGGCGCTGACATGCCCCAGCCCAGAAATTCTGGCGACGGTCTCGATACTCCGATTCAGTACATCAAGGGAGTCGGGCCGAGGCGAGCCGCCAGCCTGGCCAAACGAGGGATACAGACCGTAGCCGAAGCGCTTTTCTTACTGCCACGCAGCTACGAGGACAGACGACAAGTTCGCACCATTGATGGTTTGGTTCCCGGTGAACGGTCGACTTTCACGGCCGAGGTGGTTGACTTTGGTGTCAGGCGCATCGGTCGTGTGAAGCGCATGTTCGAGCTATTGCTTGAGGACGACACAGACCAGATCCGCTGCCGTTGGTTCCATTTCAACCCGGTTACCTTCGCCAAGAGGTTCAAGGTCGGCGAACAGGTCAGGGTTGCCGGGCGGGTCGAGATCTATCGCGGCGAGCGCGGGCTTGTACATCCCGATATCGAGAAGTTCTCGGAAGGAGTCGACCTGGCCGGAGACGATTTCGGTGCCGTGATTCCTGTTTATCCCGAGGTCGAGGGAGTGTATCCCAAGGTACTGCGGCAGGTCATGCGCCGCGTCGTCAGGCGTTACAGCGCGCAAGTTGAAGAGACCCTGCCTGCGGAAATCAGAGAGCGTTACGGGTTGCCGGGCATCGCGGCGGCGCTCGAACAGGTTCATTTTCCGACCGCGGACGCCGAGGTTGATGAACTCAATCGTTTTTCTTCTCCCGCCCACAAACGACTGGTGTTCGAGGAATTCCTCCTGCTTCAGCTCGGTCTTGTCATGAGGCGAAAGCGCTACAAGAACAGCCCGGGATTTTCGTTGGCGGCGAACTTTGACCTGGAGTCGCTTTCGCGTTTGCTGTTCGGATTCGAGTTGACCGCGGGGCAGAAACGCGTCCTTAGTGAAATCGTTACCGATATGGCTTCCGCAGAGCCGATGAACCGCCTGTTGCAAGGTGACGTCGGCTCTGGCAAGACGGCGATTGGAATCTTGGCCGCCGTCGTGGCAGCCCGTTCGGGGGCCCAGACCGCCTTTATGGCTCCCACGGAGATCCTGGCCGAGCAGCACTTCAGGCAGATAGAGCAATTGATGATCACGCGCGGCAGACGGGAAGAGTTTCTCAATGCGGTTTTTTTGTCCTCTTCAGTCAAAGGTGTGGCTCGCGATGCAGCTCTATCGAAAATTGCCTCGGGCGAGGCTCAACTGGTCGTGGGTACCCACGCCTTGATCGAGGAAGGAGTTAAGTTCAAGCGCTTAGGGTTATGCGTGATCGACGAACAGCACAGGTTCGGCGTGATGCAGCGGGCCAGCCTGAGGGACAAGGGTCATAGGCCCGATGTCCTGGTCATGACAGCCACTCCCATCCCGCGAACGCTGTCTTTGACCATCTATGGAGACCTGGACGTATCCATTCTGGACGAGTTGCCCCCTGGCAGGTCCTCCGTGAAGACGGTTGTTCTCAGGGGCACCCAGGTAAGCCAAGCCTACCGCTTCATACGCCACGAGATATCCAAGGGCGGCCAAGCATACATGGTATACCCACTAGTAGAAGAGTCCGACAAGATCGCTCTCAGGGACGCCAGTCGCATGTTCAAGAATCTGGGTGAGGGGATCTTTGCCGGTCTGAAACTCGGCTTGTTGCATGGGAGATTGGGCTCCAACGAGAAAGACGCGGTCATGTCCCGTTTCGCTAGTGGTGAGTTGCAGGTGCTGGTTTCGACCACAGTGATCGAGGTCGGAGTGGACGTGCCGGCTGCTACGGTCATGGTAGTAGAACACGCCGAGCGCTTCGGTCTCAGCCAACTGCATCAGCTTCGCGGGAGGGTGGGCAGGGGAGAGCGACCGGGAACCTGCTTTCTGGTAGCTTATAATCTGGCTTCCGAAGATGCCCGCACGCGCCTAAAAGTCATGGAACGCACCAATGACGGATTTTTGATTGCAGAACAAGACCTGGCTATCCGCGGTCCGGGCGAGTTTATCGGTACGCGTCAATCGGGGCTGCCGATTCTATTGTTTGGCGATCTGGCACGCGACGCCGATCTACTCGATCAGGCCAGGCGCGAGGCATTTGCAATCGTCGCAGAGGATCATGATCTGTCACTGGACGGACACCGTGCGCTGCGGCGAGCTTTAGACTTGCGCTGGGGCAGGCGGCTTTCTCTTTCCGAAGTTGGCTGAGAAGACAGGGAGGAATATCATGCGCTGTGAACATTGTGGAGCCGAGCAGGCCAATGGAAAATTTTGCGACAACTGTGGGCGCATGTTGACACGGGTAATTGTGGAAGAAACCGCTGAAGAAGCGGCCGCTGCAAAGATAACTGCTTCCGGCCCGTTGAAGTGCTCGCATTGCGGAACCCAGCAGTCCGGGGGACACTTTTGCGACAACTGCGGTCTGGAACTCGACATTTTCAGAGTCGAGGAAGAGCAAGCTGTTGGCGGTGGACGTTGCCATCAATGTGGACACTGGTCGAAGGTACGTTTGTGTCCCAATTGTGGCATTCCCATCCGGAACTTCGTTGGTCAGGAGGAGTAACTTGTCAACCTGCCGTATGCCCGGCCGCCTTTCCGACCGGCACGCAGTGAAAGTCAGGCTGCGCAAAGCAGCCTTGCATACGGTATGTGAAGAGGCCAGATGTCCAAACATCGCCGAGTGCTTCGGCGCCGACACTGCTACTTTCCTTGTGCTGGGTAACGTTTGCACCCGCCGCTGTCGTTTCTGCGCCATCTCGAAAAGCAGCAGGCCCGGGGAACTAGACCCTGCCGAACCTGCCCGGCTGGCCGAGACCGTGAGAGATTTGAAGTTGACCCACGCAGTAATTACATCGGTTACCCGGGATGATCTGCTCGACTGTGGCGCCGGAGTTTTTTTGGCTTGCATCGAGGAGATTCACAGACTTTGTCCGTCGACTACGATTGAGGTGCTGGTGCCGGATTTCCAAGGACGATACGAGTTGATCGACCGGATCTGTGCAGCAAACCCGGATGTTCTGAACCACAACATCGAGACGGTCGAACGCCTTTACCAACTAGTGCGTCCCGGCGCGGGATTCGCTCGCTCCTTGTCATTGCTTGCCAGAGCAGCCGCAAAATCGTCTGCGCTGGTAAAATCAGGACTGATGGTCGGCCTGGGTGAGCGTGACGACGAAGTGATCGAAACGTTGCGGGCGTTGGCTGATTCAGGTTGCCGGGTGGTTACCATAGGTCAATATCTTAGGCCCAACAATGAGTGCCTGCCCGTGGCCAGGCGTGTCAGTCGTGAGCAGTTCGCCTGTTTCGCGGAGGCGGCCGAAGCGCTCGGGATCGAGCCAGTCTGCGGGACGCTGGTACGCAGCTCCTACCATGCAAGCGAGGTTCTGGCCCATGCGCGTCGCTCGACGGCAGCCACGGACATAACGAATCTTCAGTCCGTGGACACGAAAGCAGGATAGTGCTACAATCAGTCGATGAACCTGACAGGAGGTAACTGACTAATGTCCGTGGCAACGAAATCCACCGAGGTCAATGTCGAGCCCGGGAAGATTTTCGATATAATCGCCGATTTTGAAAGTTACCCCGAGTTTCTTTCGCACTTGGGCTTGGTGGCGGTCAAAACCGAAAGCAATGCAGGCGATCGCAAGGTAGTTACCCAGTCGGTCAAGAAAATGGGCAAGGTCGTAAGCTACACACTTGACTACACTTTCGATCGTCCTCGCAAGATAAGCTGGACCTTTGTCAAGGGTCAGATGATGAAGGATAACCGCGGATCCTGGACTTTCGAAGAGCTCAAGGATGGGCTTACCAAGATCACCTACTCTGCAGAAGTGAAGTTCGGCATGTTGGTACCGGGCTCGTTGGTTAGCATGATGATCTCCAAAGAACTGCCCCAGTTGCTGGAAGCGTTTAAAAAACGAGCCGAAAGCGCGTAGAAAATACGGGGACAAATAATGGCAAATGCAGATGGCGGGCTCTTGCCCGTGGGCGAGAAAGTCAAGCGACTGCGCGAGGGAGCCGGCCTGACAATCGGCGAGTTGGCGGCTCGTGCCGGCATCTCATCCGAGGAGTTGAGCAACATCGAGCAGGATATGATTTCACCGGCGCTTGGCGTGTTGACCAAGGTTTGCGACGGACTGGGTGTGCGTCTGGGTCACTTTTTCCAGCAGGGTCCTCGCAAACTGTTTGCCCTGGTGCGTGCCTCGGACGACAAGGTGGGAACACGCTTCGCTTCCAAGAACGGGGCCGATCACGGCTACGAGTATCTCTCGCTGGGATCCGAGAAACGACAGCGGGTAATGGAGCCTTTCCTGATAACGATTACTCCACCCTCGGATTCCTCGGGTGAACCGTCCAGGGTGGAGGAAGAGCCGGGAACGCACGCTGGCGAAGAATTCATCTACGTGCTGGAAGGTGAAATATCGGTCGACCTGGACGACCAGAACTTCATTCTTGGGTCCGGAGATTCTATCTATTACGACGCTTCCATTCCTCACCGGGTGGTACACCACGGCGAAGTCGCCAGTAAAGTGCTGGCGGTAATCCACCTTCCCGAAAAGGATTGAAACACAAAGTTACGAAATTTTTTCGCCTCAGGCTGACAATTCTTGCGTTGTTTCAATGAGTACCCATCTCGTGATTTTCCGGCGGGCTGCTGCAGACTGTAAAAACCTTTTGGTTCTCGATGGTTGAAAAATTGTCAGCCCTGCAAAACTTTGGTACGTTTCTTGCGTCAAAATAGTATAGGAAAGGTAAACTTGGAGGATCTTGTGCTGGACGCGTTCATCATAGAAGAACTCAAAAGGCGAGAGCAAAAGCGGCACAGCCGTCCGCGCCCGTGTCTCGATCTTCCTGACGAACGCGATTTACCGGATTGTGATGAAGTCGATCAAAATGAAGACACCGGAGAAGGTCACAACGTAATAATCATCGACTACGAAGACTGAACTCCTATCAACTATCCTGAAGAATCGTCTTTTATTACTGTTTGACATTTTTCCCGCCCGGGGTGTACGAGTTATGCTTGTGGATTGAGCATATGCCCACTCGTCCGCTTCTGATCATGGGCTTTCCTGGAGGTGGCTAGATGACCGAGATTATTGATGTGCGCGCCAGAGAAATTCTTGATTCGCGTGGCAACCCCACCGTCGAAGTAGAAATGGGACTGGCCAGCGGTGCCGTGGGGCGTTTCGCAGTTCCCTCGGGGGCCAGCACAGGGCAGCACGAGGCCCTGGAACTGCGCGATGGAGACAAGGATCGCTTTCTGGGCAAAGGCGTTCTTAAGGCCTGTGATAACGTCAACAAGGTCATTGCGCCCGAAATATTGGGCCTCGACGCCGCAGACCAGATATCGCTCGATAATACCATGATCGAGTTGGATGGAACTCCCAATAAAGCCAAACTTGGCGCCAACGCAATCCTGGGCGTGTCACTTGCCGCCGCCCGCGCCTGCGCCATGGCCGCCGAGATGCCGTTGTACCGCTACATCGGTGGCGTGGATGCGCACATCTTGCCGGTGCCGATGATGAACATTCTCAACGGAGGGCGACACGCCACCAACAACGTCGATCTACAGGAGTTCATGGTGGTTCCACTGGGTGGAGCGACTTTCAAAGAAAGCCTGCGCTATGCCTCCGAGATTTTTCACCACCTGAAAAAGGTCTTGAGCGACGCAGGCAAGGCGGCCGGAGTGGGAGACGAGGGCGGCTTCGCACCGCAACTCGACTCCAACGAGGAAGCGCTGCAGGTAATCATGAAAGCTATCGAAGCCTCGGGGCTGAAACCTTTCGATGACGTGGCCCTGGCCCTGGACCCGGCCGCCTCCGAGTTCTATGACACAAAGCGCAAGGTTTACATGCTCAAGGGCGACGGCAAGGAACTGGATTCTGCGCAGATGGTCGACTACTACACACGCTTGGTGGACAAATATCCGATCGTCTCGATCGAGGATGGGCACGCAGAAGACGACTGGGAAGGCTTCGCCTTGATGAACGAGAAGCTGGGCGACAAGATCCAGATTATGGGCGACGATCTGTTTGTTACCAACACAGAACGACTCAGGCGTGGCATAGAGAAAAAGGCGGCTAACTCGATCCTGATCAAGGTCAACCAGATCGGAACCTTGACCGAGACCTTGGCCTGCATCCGCATGGCGCATACCCATTCGATGACTACCGTGATTTCCCACCGTTCGGGCGAGACCGAGGACACCACCATAGCCGACCTGGCCGTGGCTACCAGCGCCTGCCAAATAAAGAGCGGCTCGGCCTCGCGCTCCGAACGTGTGGCCAAGTACAACCAACTCATTCGGATCGAGGAGTGGTTGGGAGATCAGGCTGTCTACGCCGGGCGCAAGGCTTTCGCGCATCTGGATAAATAAGCTACAGCAGAGTTACACCAATAACCGCGTTGGTGACGATCCAGACCGACGGCAGGCCGATCTGGCCTATGGCGCTGCTCTCGATGCCGATCCAGATCCGGCGTCGGGGCGTGTGCCAGCTGAAACCCAAACCGCCCATCCAGGAAAGGCGCGGTTCCGAGGCGAAGTCGTCTATACGCACCAGGATGTCCGGACTGGACCAACTCCAGCCGGCGCCGCCACGCAGGAACAGATCGAAGGGCTCCAACGGCAGGGTAAGGCGGGCGCCCAGGCTTAGAGCCTGGGTGGCGAAGGTGCCGGGTGCCGGTGGAAAAGGCGCGTCGGTTTCGTGAAAACCGGCCGACCAGGTGGCCTCGACAGCCAGCCATGAGAAGAACTCGTACCCGGCTCCGAAGGAAAAGGCTACTCCAGTACGACTGTCCTCGCCGACGGTGCTGGTCCAGACCGCCGCCCCCAGGCCGGCGCGCACTGCGAGGCCACGTGGCACTGAGGGAGCCCGACCGCAGACGGGTTCAGCCGCCATGCTAACGCTCGCCGGCGTTGTCAGGATCAAGAAATATGCCATTGTCAAACGAGCCAATTTCAATGTCAGTCGTGCTCCTCGATCCGAAAAGTGAACTCCGCGCTCACTGCGGACGCCATGTCCTGATCGAATGCCAGGCCGTATAACATGGTTGCTGGAGAGGGCAGATCTCCTGGAGCCTGATCGCAAGCAGGATTCTCGGCGATGGCCTGGGCCAGGTCTAAAGCCCTCATCTCATCTTCGAGAAAACTCTCGCAGACATCAAGATCTCGTGCGACCTGATGATGATGCTCGGCAAGTACCTCAATCTGCGGCAACTCCGGAAAGAAATCAGGCGCCACCTCATTCGGCCCGACCTCGCGTCCCACCCAGACCATCACGTTGACCGGCAGGTCTAAGGACGATGTAGTAAGACGATAGTCCAGGCGCACGTCCTGTTCGGCGACAGTCAACACTGGATAGTCGCACAGGCAGGGAACTTCACGATCTGGTTCGTTCGCCAGGCAATCAATCAACTCTGATTGTTGGTCAAGATCGGCAGTGTCGAGCGGAAAACGGAAGGTGCGGGCGACGGCGTTTTCCTGCAGTTGGGTAGGTAAAGACAAGGCAAATGGGCCGAAGTATTGCTCATCGCGGCATCCGGAGGCAAAGCCCACAGAAAGAGCCAGGGCGAAGCTGAAATAAGCGCGCATCATTTCCTTCCGAATGTAAAAGGATAAATTACCCGCACCTTGCCACCGCGTGGCTTGGGAAAATGCCAGCGCTTAATGAACTTCATCAGGCAGCGGGAGACGTTGTTGCGAGCAGTTGCCTGGGAAAGCGTACTCTTCTTGACGCCGACAGATTTCACGGATCCGTCGGTGTCGATGATGAAGTCGACCGTAACTTGGCCGCGCAGGGTAGGGTAGCGCATCAACTGAGACTCGTAACAGTAGCGGATGGCTCCCTTGTTGCGGCTGACGACAGTGAAGATCTCCTTGCGGGACAATTCACCGCCGGTGACACTGGCGGCGCTGGACGGCATGGCCAGGCTTACTCGCGTCTCGTTTCGGCCGGCCAGTCGACTAGTGCGTCCCGCTCGGCGTCCGCTGCTGCCGGTATTTGGGCGGGCCTCGTCCATTCCTTCGCCCAGTGCTTCGGAGCTTCCGCGCCTGGCGACCAGGCTGGGAAGGGCAATGCCCGCGCTGCCGGTCGAGGTCAGCAGCCTGGCGCTAGCTGCGCCACGGTCGAGATTGCGCACCGCCGCGTTTAGGCTCAAGCCCAATCCGCCCTTGCCCATGACGTCATGTAGAGCGCCCTTGCGGCTGGCGATCGACAAGGCACCGACCACGCCCTTGCTGGCCACCTTCTTGCGCATCTTGATGGTTTCTCTGTCGGCCGCCGTTTCGCTCTTTGCAATCTCGCTCTTCTTGGGACGCTCGTGTTTTTCCTTGCGGGAGGCTTCCTGTTTCTGCTTCTCCTTCTTGCGTTCTTCCTGTTGGACCTTCTTGATTTCCTGCTTGAACTCTCTGACGGTCTCGGGATCGTCCACCACGAAAGAGGCCAGCCTGTCCGGGAGTTGCTCGACGGTGTATCCGGGAGTTGAGCCGGCGAAAAGACGCGACACCAGTGAGAACATCAGCGCCATGGCCAGCATGATCCCGAAGATTTTATTTGTGAAAGAATCATAGCCGACTATCTGCTGCAGGCTGGCTGGTGGAGCCTTGAGTTTCTGGACAATGGTCTCGAACTTGAGTCCGGTACGACCAAAGACCAGCACTCCACCATCGCCCTCGCCGAGGTTGAAACGCGTTCCTGCACCGTCTTGCTCGGCGAAGGACTGGTTTGTGAGCAAATCTGATACTTCGCGGGTCATCCCCGAGATCGTCACCCGCCCTCGCATACCGGGCAGCAGCCATAACACTGTACCCCGAGACGTCTGCCTGAACACCGTCAAGCGCTTGCCCGTTGACTGGCCGCGTAGCGTAAATGTGGCGGCAGGGCTCTCACCCACTGACACCTTCGAACCCGGCCCGAACAGGTGCTCCTCGAGCACGGTTCTCTCCCAAACCAGGGCACAGCGCAGGTAACAAGTGTCATTCGCCATAGACGGATTCTCCGCTACCATCGTAGACGTGTCAAGGCACGCAAATGTTCCTCGGGCTCAGGAGCCTAGTCCAGAAAATCGGCTTTGCGTGATTTGATTATCTTCTTTTCAAAATGCTGCGCGGGGAGTCTGAACGATCTGAACTTGTTTCTGATACGCTTCAGGAAATACATCAGGTGGGGCGTTTTGACGTGGCCTTCGATGTCCAGGTTGTCGAAGCGGTAGACTCTTACCGAGCCGGCTTTCTTCTTCTTGGGACCGGCCGAGACAGGGCCGCCGACAAGAAAAAGGGCTGCAAGAGCCAACGCAATTAGCCTCTTCATCTCGAATCTCCCTTACATGCGTTGGGATTAGCCAGGCGGATGTCTTCGATGAATCCCTTGGCTCGTTTTGTGTGTTCGGAATCGGTGCGGCCTGATTTCAAGTAGCGCACAAAAGCCTCGCAGGCCCAGGCGGGCTTCTTGCGGTAGGTCATGTATAGCAAACCCAGGTTGTAAAGCGTGGCCGGGTTGGTGTGATCAAGCCCGAGGATCTGCTTATAGCTCTTCTCGGCCTGGTCGAAGCGGCCAAGCCCCCTGGTCGCCACCGCGTGTCCCACCAGAGCCGGCAGGAAGCCCGGAATAGCCTGGACTATGCGCTTGTACATCGAGGCGGCCCGGGCGTAGTCGCCGCTGTCCATGTAGACCGATGCCGCGTTCAGGCCCGCCTCCGGCAGATTCTTGCCCTTCTCGAAGGCCTTGTTGAACAATTCCAGCGCTTCTTGAACCGCTTGCTCTTTCAATCTGGCCAGCCCCTTGTTGTTGAGCACGCGCGGATTGTCGCGATCCAGCGACAAAGCTCGCCGGAACAGATCCCTGGCCATCTCATGCTCTCCCTTTTCGGAGAAGATTGTGGCCATATTGTTGTAGGCCAGCACTTGCCCTGGATCGCGCTCCAGGACGTAACGCGCCTGCTGCATGGCCTTGTCGTAATCACCCTTGAGCCTCAGCAGAACCGAAAGATTGTTGCGGGCCTCGAAGTCTTTTGGATTTTCGGCCACGAACTTGTCGAGGATTTTTATGGCCTGGTCGTATTTCTTGTTCTTGCGGTAGACGTCCGCCAAGTTGAACGATGCGGCCCTGTCGCCGGGTCGCACCGTTAGAGCTGCCCGATAGGCGGCCTGTGAGCCGGCCAGGTCATTGCCGCGCGCGTACAACAATCCCAGATCGAACTGGGCCTCGTACAGTCTGGGATTCAACCGCACTGCCTCGGTCAGTTTTTCAACCGCCTTGAAGTAGTCTGCTCGTCGTCCCCGCAGCAACTCAACACCGCTGTTGAAGGCCGCGATCGCGTTGTCTTTCTGTCGCTGCAGCCTGTCCGGAACAATCTCCACTTTTGCAGGCGCGCAGGCAAATAACCCAAGCAATCCCGTCGCTGTTATCAACATCAGGCGCCGAAAACTCATGGCCTTCCCGCCTTTCCTGCCTTATGGGTCTCGATCTTCAACTTGTCTGTAATAAGCGGGAAGGTGGTGAACGAATCGGCCCAGGCCGTGCCGGGCCTGATCTCGTCTTCAGCCGGATACTGGCCGGGATCCAGTTTGCGAAGTTGCTCGAGTGTCTTCTTGCTCCATTGGCTGAAGTACGCGTGCTTCAAAGCCATTGAGTGGCTTATGTTAAAGGCGCTTTGTGCCTTGTCCTCTATGGGAAAGGCCAGCGACTGAAGCTCGTTGCGATAGACCTCCAGTTCTGCAGGCGACAGTCCCTTGGGCATCGGGGCCTTGTAGATCGCCTGGGCGAAACGCGCGTACATGTCACCAATGCGATACAGGGCGGCGGATGCCCATTCCATGTCTCCGGCGGCGACCACGCGGGTGAATAATCCTTCAGCCTTTTTCAACAGGGCCGCCTTCTTGCCAAGCAACCTGACCAGGCGTGACTTGGGCGGCTGCAACTCGATTTTCTGGTAGCTCGCAAAAACCATTTCTCCCATCAAGAACAGACATTGAGCGGCCGCCGCAAGCTCGGGGCCCTTGGGTGGGTGACGAGTCGGGAAACTTCCGCACCTGTCAAACTGTTTTCTGGCCTGCGAGCGCCTGCCCAATGCTTGAAATGCCTGGCCAAGGTGCAAGGCGACCTGGCGCACTCGCCGGTCGCGCTTGGCGTACCTGGCAGAGTATTTCGAAAAAATCCGTTCGGCGCTGGCCGGCTTGCCGGCTCGCTCAAAAGCCAGACCTGCACCGAACAGCGCCTCGGACGCCTTCTTGTGCTTCGGATAACTTTTTGTGAATTCCTGCAGGCTGGATGCTTCTTTTGAAAATTCTCGTCGAGCCCTGTGAAGCAATGCCGCTTGCAACAGAGCGTCCGGGGCCCGCTTGTCATCAGGAAACTTGGCGGCAAAGTTTTCGTAGTTTGCCGCGGCACTTTCGTAATCGTACTTGCGTTCGTAGATGCCGGCCATGACAAAGGTGGCCTCGGCTGCCCGCTTGGGGTAGAGCTTGATGATTTTTCGATAACTGTCGATCGCTCTCTTCTTCTGGCCTGCATTTTCATGGTTTACAGCCGCTAAAAAGAGCGCCTTGGGTGCCAGATCGCTCCTTGGAAACTCGCTCGCCAAGCGTTCGTATTCGACGGCGGCCTTGCCGGGCTTGCCTTTCTTGGACAGTGCGGCCCCGGACTGAAAGATTGCGGCCGCGATGAATTCTGGTAGCTTTTTATCCAACTCCTTGCCCGCGAAGGTCCCATGCCTCTTGAATCGCCGGGCCTTTTTCTCCAGCGAGGTCCAGTCTCCCAGACGTGAATAACAGTCCAGCGCCAGGTCGGCCGCTGCCGGCGCGAAGGAGTCTTTCGGATGGTTCTGCACCAGTGACAAAAAGCGTTGGGCCGCCTGTATAAAATGGGCGCGGTAGTAGCAGGTTTTTCCCTGTTCAAAACGCAGTTGCGACACTTTCTTGTCGCCGGGAGCCAACCTGGCAAACTCGTCTACGGCCCGGATGAAGCCCTGCTCTCCCTTGGTAAAATCTTGTTTGGCAGCCGGCGGCTCGTCACCGGGACGTCCGCTTGTCTTTCGCAGTGCATCAAACGATAGCACGGCGGCATAGGCCGCTTCGATGCGCAATTTTACGTCTTTCAGTTTGCCGACGGCCACAAGGTAGTTCTCGGCTGCCCTGTTGTAATTTTTGAGCTTGAAAAGCACTTCGCCCAGATAGAAATGCATCTTCGGGCTTTGCGTGCTTTTGGGAAACATTTTCAGGTACTCGTCATAGGCCGCGGCCGATATCTGGTAGGACTTGTCGTTATGCGACTTCTGAGCTTGCTTGTGTCTGTAAAGCGCAACGTAGCGCAGACTCTCCTCGCTCAGCCGGAGGGCCTTCCTTAGGGACTCTTCATCGGAGGCGTTTTTACGCGCCCAGGATGAACCCGGCCCGTAGCTTGTCGCCACTGCCCGCCTCTCGGCCAGGGCTTTCTCGATCTTTCCGGATCGTTCGTAGGCTTCGGCAATCTTGACCCTGATGGACGGGTTTTCGGATGAGAAGGGAAACTTGTCGACCAGCATGCGATAACTTTCGATTGCCTTGTCGTAGCGTGCCTGGCGAAAGAAGACCTCTCCCAGTGAAGCCAGCACGCTGATGGAGTATTTCTCACCTCCGACCTGCTTCATGAAGCGATATGCCTCAGGGGCGCCGCCGGATTCCGAGAACGTCAGCGCCAGATCTTCGAGCGCCTCCTTCTTGAGCTCAGCTGCAGAACTGTCCACGCGCCCACCGGGCTTGCGTTCCTCGTCGGCGTGATAAAGAATGCGCTTGAATCTCTTGGCGGCTTCCTTGGCGTTGCCCAGCTTGAAATAGCACCAGGCTGTCTTGTATAGAGCCAAGTCCTCTAGCGGCGTGCCCGGATGTTCGAGCACGTGCCCGTAAGAACGCAGGGCATCGTCGTAGTTGCCCTTCGAGAAAAGGTACTCGCCGATCGCCAGATGCGCATCGGCCACGAACGAACTTTTCGGGTATTTCTTTATCAAAGTGCGATAGATCGAGAGGGCGGCCTGTTCGTTGCCTTGCTCATTGAGGCCGAAACCGTACAAGTAAAGTACGATGTCCGATTTATCGAAGTCGGTGTGCTTCTCGAGGATCTGCTCATAAACGCCAATCGACTTGGCCAGGTCGATGCGCGGCTCCGGCGGGCGTTCTTTCAAAGCGCCTGTGCGGAAGGCGTCGATCTGCGCGTCGTAGGCCTGCATCTTGTGAAGAAAATCCGCCTCTGAGCTTTCCCAGTAGAGTTCGGCCAGGCGAAACAAGGCGTTGGCCCGTTCAGGGGCCCGCGGGTATTTTGCTAAAAAGCCGTTCAGCAACTCGATCGCTCGCAAGCGTTCTTTGGCCACATTTTTCTCGCGCTCCTGCATCCGATCTTCGAGCCAACCGGGCTCTCCCGGCGCCGGCGGGCATTTTTCGGCCGACACACCGGCTGAGCCTCCAGCCGTGATGGCCAACAATAGCATTATGATGCTAGCGGATCTCATCCGGCCATCCTTCTCCATCAAAGGGCCAGTACTCGTCAGCCGCATCGACATATCCTGCCTCGGATAACTCCTTGTAAACCGAGAAAGGATAACGACCCTGAGCCAGGTTCTCTACCTCTGTCTGCAGAGCTTGTTTCTTTCCTAAAGCGGTATCGATGCGACCGAGAGTAGCCAGGTGGATCCAACCCATGGCCTTTGCCTCGGCGCGCGCTCTCCAGGCCAAGAAGGCGGTATCTGCAAGCTTGCGCGCCTTCTCTCTTAGAGCGCGGGTTGCCTCGGTAAGTCGTAAGAGTTCGCCGTGCTCACCTGCAAGGTAATCCCTGGGAAGTTGCGCATCGGCCACCAGGTTCATCTTACCCAGCGGTCGTTGGCCCTGCGCACTTTGCAGATCTTCTAAAGCCGTCCGGGCACCTGCGCGCGCCGACAGAATCTGGGCCTCGAGCGTGGCCAGTGCGGCCCGCGCCGCTTGTGATCCAGGGCGCGAGCGGAGATCTGCGATTCTCGCAAACAGGCCATCGGCCTTCGATATGTCGGCCTGCAAATCGGCTGCGGTTTCTGCTCCGGGCCTGGGATATGACCTTAGTATCATGCCCGAAGCCAGCTTGAAAAGCAGGTCTTCGGCCCACAAGACACGCTTGCTAAGGTCCTCGACTCTTGCGGTTGCCGACATGGCCCTTCGTTCATCGCGTTCTGCTGGCACGGCTGCAGAGACGGCTCGGGGGATCGATGCCTTACCGCTCGAATTGACATTTCCGAGCAACTCGATCACCTGATCGAATTTCTTCTCGGCATGCGCAAAGAGGCAGTTGTCAAGCAAGGCGTATCCCGAAAGCAGGCGGGCCGCCGGCCAATCGGCCCGGTCGAGGCTCTCTTCGCCGCGATCGTCGAGAGCGCGTAAGCAGTCTTGATCGCGGCCCATGCGGAAAAGTGACCAGGCGGTTTCGTAGCGGGCCCGTGGGTATGCGCTGGAACCGGGCGAAATCATAGCGTAGCTGTCCACGGCCCGCCGGTAGTTACCCTGCTCGTGACGAATGCGCGCCAGAGCCAGCCAGGCCTGGTCGATCACCTCTAGGGTGTTCTTTGATACCAGGAAGGTGTAGCGCCCTTCGCCCGGCTGGTGAACAATGGAGCAGAAGCGCGTCGTGGCCGCATCCCGATTGCCGCGCTGTAAATCGATTGTACCCAATAGATACAGGGACGGCGCCTTGAAACGACTGTGCCGTGAGACCGACTCGAAGGCCGCCTGGGCCTGATCGTAAAAACCCAGGTTCAGAAGGGCTCTTCCCTTGAGGTAGGCAAGTTCGTCGCGTTCATCCGGTCCGGCCTCGACCGAGCCCAGGACTGTCAGACTCTGTTCGAATTGACCAGAGGCAAGCGTCAGATCGACAAGTTTACGGAAAGCCGGAGCGGAGAAGGCCGAGACCGGTTTACGCTTGATGAGAGCCACCAGGATCTCTCGTGCCCGCCCGATCGATCCCTGGCGGAAGAGCGCGGCGGCCAGGTCGTAGCGAATGTTGTCGTGCTCCTGGGTGTTGGCCAACTCCCAAAAAGACGGGTCAAGGAGAAGCGCTCCCAGCAGATTGCTTGCCGCACGCTCGGCCCCGTCCAGGTAGAGAGCCTCGCCTCGCCGGAGAAGCTCGTCGAGCCGGTCGGCGTCTACTTTTTTTGAAAGCTTGCCGGTCCTGATCATCCAGCCCAGCAGTGCGCCTCTGGGATCCTGCCCCGGCGTCGGCAGGGGAGAGATCACCTGCGTTGGAACCGGCGTCACGACCGGCGCTCCCATCGGCAGGCAAGCCAGTAAGAACGAAAATGTCAAAGTGTCTAACAGCACCATCACCTCATTTGGCTCTGGTTTCGAAGCTGGCGTCGATCTCCAGGTTCCAGCTTCCGTCCGGCTCCCGGTTCGAAAGTACTCGTGAACCAGGCGAGTCGCCATCCTGCTCCACATCGAATGATGCGGTACTGGTGGACTTTTCACGCAAGTGCACCGTCAGGCCGCTGCCCGCGAAGTAGCCCGGCAGCGATCCCGGCGGGTCATCGGGTCCGCGCGCAAAAACGCGCAGTCTGAGCACGTGCCTTCCCGGGGGCAAATAGCCGTCGAAGAGTTTGATAGCCTGGGCGGTCGGCGCCTTGTTGAAATCATTTCGATAGGCACTGGCGCCGTCGAGATCGAGTTCGATGCGCACGACGCTGAAAGGAGTGTCACACTCTCCGTGGTAACGCACCACCAGACGCGAGTCGAAGACCTTTTCAGAAAGCAGCGCCAGTCTGGCCTCGGCTGCCAATAGAGCGTCACGGGCACGGCTATGAGCCAGCGCGAACTCGGCAAGCTCCTTGGCGTCGAGGGCCTGTGCGTTGTTTTGCTCGTCCGAGGTTTTATCTTTCGGCGCGGGTTGACCGGCCGGCAGGCCAGCGGACCACAGCAGGCAGGCAATCAGCGCCACGGATGCCGGCAGCGAAACAGCGTACATGTGCTTCATCAGAATCCTCCTTCGAATGCAAACCATCCGCCGAAATTCCATCCTCCCGAAAAAACCTTTCGTTCGGACGAGGCCAGCGATTCGTAAGAGCTGAAACCGTTGGGTGAGTCGGCGCCTTCCCAGCCGTAGTCGGCGTGCAATGCCCTGATAGAGGCCGAGAGAGTAATATATTTGAACATGGCCAGCAGGCGTCCATGTCGGGGGAAAGTCATCCAGGACAAGCCAAGCCGGGTCCACCAGGCGATGTATGAGCTGAGCTCGCGATCGGCTGACCAGTAGGCTCCCAGCGGTCCGTCGGGGTAGTCGTCCCGGTAGAATATTGCCCGCGTCTGGTGGTAGGCGCCGCCTGCGGCCGACATTATCAAGCTGTCACCAATGCGTTGCAGGTAGCTGACTTCGATTGTCTGGTGCTCGACCCGCCAGCTTCCCGAGCCGTAACCGGCACCCAGTTCGATAGCCGCAGACAAGGTTTGGATCATGCGCCGCAGCCGAAACATAGCTCCAAAGCGCACCCGAGAACGCGGGTGTTTTTCGGGTTCAGTGCGCGGCACGCCCGGAGCATTCGTCTCCGGGTGTCCGGAGAAGAGCGAAACCAGCCGATAAGGACTCTGTAAAAAACCGTCCTCCAGACGTGCGGAAATATCCAGCCGCAGGTTCCAACCCGGCAGAAATCCCTGCTCGCAGGCCGCGAAGAGCTGATCGACCGTGTAATCGTCGTCCACGGCATTCCTGGCCGGCAAGTGATCGGCCGAGATCGTAACAGAGCGCATCGAGCGCCTGTAGCCCAAAAGCAGCACGGTATCGCGACCGAGCACCGTTGTGCGCGCACCGAATGACGGTTCGTGCAACCAACCGTCCCAGGCCATGCGCAGGCGGTAGCCGGCGCGCAACAAGCTCGTGCCGTCATCCAGCACCAAAGCCGCGTCGGGACCATGGCTTACGGCCTGATCATCAATAGGTCCCGTATAGCCGTCCAGTTTCTGAATGAGCTGTTTCCTGTAGGCGACGCCATAGCCGGCCTCCACACCGAAGCCGCCCGCGATCTCGGCCGAAGCACGCGTACTCGATTCGAGCCAGGTTCCATCGACCTGCTTGCCAGGGTCAGCCTCTATGCGCATTCTGGTCGTTACGGTATCGGGCGGCAAGGGATCGTCCGGCCCGGGAGCATCCATCCCCAGACCGTCAACGGGCCGGGTCGGCCCGAAGCGCATTGTCGGGTCGGACAGAACTTCGCGGGCGACGATCGGTCCGGAGGCGCAGCCGGCAAAGGCGCCCAGGAAAATCAGCCAGGCGACCGTCAGTAGCTTTCGAATGGGATCCAAAAACCGACTCCCAAAGTGACCGCCAGGTTGTTTGTCAAGGCCTCGGAGGCGAGCAACTGCTGGACATAGATGTGATCGCGGATCTCGATACGCACCGAAAACCACTCTGTCGTGAAGATCTTGATTCCCGCACCGGCGGTGTAGGTCAGTCCTTCGCTGGTATTGCTGTCGGTTATGCCGACCCCGGCCGTCAGGTAGAAATCGAAGTGCGGCACGCCGGACCTGAAAAACATGAACTTGCCGTGGAACGGGTGCCACACCAGGCTGCCCAGGTAGATGAATGCATGCTGTTTCTCAAACAGGTTGTAACCGGTGAATCGCTCGACCGGCCCGCTGAATGACGAGGACAGGTAGGCGTAGTTGAAGCCTGCCTCGAGGGCGAAGTCTTCGTTGATGTGAAAAGTGTATGAAACTCCGCCCAGGGGAGAGGCACCCATCATATCGCTCGAATAGACGCCGCCGAAGATGTTGATCTCGTGGCGCAGACTCTTTCTGAAGATTCTCTTGGCAAGGCCCCGGCGCTCACCGCCGTCACTCTCCGGAGGCTGGGGGCAGACGGCCATGGAGAGAGGGCAGTTCAGTATAAGAACCAGCGCAGCAAGCCAACCTAAAAGTTTCATTACAGGTGTTTTTTGTCCAATTTGCGCCATTAGAATGTCAACATCGCGCCGCCCATCAGGGCCAGCGCGCTCCATGTATCGTCAGCAGTGAACAGCATCAGGTGCCTGACATCGAATCTGACGGCCAGCGAGCCGCGCAGCTGGATGATCAATCCACCCCCGGCGCTGACAAGTGCCCGGGTGCCGCTCTTGAAGATTTCCACGTTGCGATGCGGCATAAAAGTGCCTCCACCGCCCCCGACCGCCGCGAACGGGACAACCGAGCGCCAGGGACCCAGGGTTACGAGCAACTCACCCCGGTAGGTGAGCACGTTTCCCAGACCGCCGGCCGACTGTCCCAGTGCGAGTTCGAGCAGATAGTGACGGCTGGGCTGGTAGGCAATTCGCAGAGCGAAGAAACCTGCGCCCGCCATGGCACCGCCTGCGATGGAAAGGCCGATATTGCCGTCTCCCAGGCGCGAGGGCCCCAGGATGTTACGGTGCATCCAATCCGAGGCTTCAGCCAGCGCACTCTCATCGACGATTTCGAAGGGCCAAACGAGTTCAGCCAGCACCCAACCCGATGTTCCTCGGGTAAGGCGTATACGGTACCAGGCACCGTCCGAGCTGCGGTCGATGGCGGTGAAGACCTGACCGGTACCGACGCGGCCCAACTCACGATATGAACCGCCCGGACCCGCGCGCACCGGAACGCTGCCGGCCATTACCTTGAGTTGAATGCGACCCTCGTCGAGCGAGTCGGCCCCGGCGCTCGCCGCCAGGCCGAAGATGGATATCGCGAAAACAGCAGCGTAAAAACGGGCCGTCGTCATCAGCTGCCCTCGAGCCATTCTATGATCTCGTCGCGCGCGTCGTTCTCGAGCGCCCGGCCGCCCGGGTGAGCTTCCTGACTTCCATCAGCCCAGATAAGCAGCGGGCTCGACAGAACAAGGTCGAGGTCACAGAAGGCCATGACCGAGAAGTAGTCATCCTTCAAGGGCTGGGGCAGCTCGTAGGGATCGCTCATGCCCGAATCGGACGGCACTGTGACTTCGGTAGGGTGCAGCCTGAGGCTTCCGGCCTGCGCGTGGCAGCCGGAAGTGGCGCAACTCGTGATTAAAGCAGGGTGGATCGTGCGCGCAAAGGTTACCGGTGATGGCACGCTCCTGAAGCGAGAGAGAGTTGTCTCGCCCGGATCGACAGAGCCGCAACCAGCCAAGAGCAACAGGCAGAATATCGGTATGCCTGCGACTTTCATGTTCATACGAGCTTGCACCGCCGAAAGAGCCTATAGATCATGACCAAGAAAATCAAGGAGGCAAAAATCCAAAGATATTTTGATCATTTCCGAATAGCCTGGCACTCCAATGTGTTGGCGTGTAGATTGTCGATCCGATACCAGTCATTGCGGGAGGTATGA
>Ga0315535_1000228_pt1 | contig 39013 bp, 33 predicted proteins | sample SalMarSW160220MG_2_FD_203092 | JGI IMG/M metagenome (GOLD analysis project Ga0315535, IMG submission 203092) | Salt marsh sediment microbial communities from the Plum Island Ecosystem LTER, Massachusetts, United States - Salt Marsh Sediment SW1602-20 ... | reverse complement strand
GCGACGCCCACGGCCAGCGCTCCGCCGGAGCCGCCCTCGCCGATGATCACGCTGACCGCCGGAACGGTCAGCCGCGACATACGCCGGATGCTCTCGGCGATGACCCACGCCTGTCCTTGCTCCTCGGCGGCAATGCCGGGGTAGGCGCCGGGCGTATCGATGAGCGTAACCACGGGCAAGCGGAACTTGTCAGCCAGATCGAACATGCGCATGGCCTTGCGGTAGCCGCTCGGGTGGGACATGCCGAAGTTGCGGTGGATGTTCTCCTTGGTGTCGCGGCCCTTCTGCTGACCGACGACCACCACGCTGCGCTCGCCCAGGCGGCCGATGCCGGCGACCACGGCCGGATCGTCGCCCAGGGTGCGGTCGCCATGGAGCTCATTGAAGCCCTCGAAGGCCCCCTGCAGGTAGTCCATGGCTGTCGGACGGCCCGCGGCCCGCGCAACCTGGACGCGTTGCCAGCGCGTGAGGTTGTCGAAGGTGTCGCGCTTCAGCCGTTCCAGGCGCTGCTCCAGCCGCCCGATCTCATCGGTGAGGTCGATGTCCTGCTCGGCGGCGTACGCGCGCATCTCCTCGATCTTGGCCTCGAGGTCGTCGATCGGCTTCTCAAAGGGCAGCGGCACGCGTCGCTTCCTTCCGCTCGTCCGGCACCGCGGCGGCCCCCGATCGCAGCAAGCCGATGATGGCGGCGACACGCTCCTTCAGCTCCTTGCGTGGCACCACGTCGTCGAGCATGCCCTTCTCGAGCAGGAACTCCGAGCGCTGGAAGCCCTCCGGCAGCTCCTGCTTGATGGTCTGCTGGATGACCCGCGGTCCGGCGAAGGAAACGAGCGCTCCCGGCTCGGCGAAGATCACGTCGCCGAGCGTCGCGAAGCTCGCGGTGACGCCACCGGTGGTGGGGTCGCTCAGGATACTCAGGTAGGGCAGCCGCGCGCGCGCCAGCGCCTCCAGCGCCACCGTCGTCTTGGCCATCTGCATCAGCGAGAGCGCGCCCTCCTGCATGCGCGCGCCCCCCGAAGCGGTGACGATTACCAGCGCACGACCCTCCTCGGCCGCCCGCTCGGCGGCGCGGGCGATCTCCTCGCCCACCACCGACCCCATGGAGCCGCCGAGGAACAGGAAGTCCATTACCACCAGCGCGACGCGCTGACCGCCCAGCAGGGCCGACCCCGACAGCACCGCGTCCGGCCTCCCATGCTTCTCTTGGTTCTTCTCCAGGCGCTCGGGATAGGCCTGGGTGTCGACGAAGCCGAGCGGGTCCTCGGCCTGGAGGCCACCGGACCACAGCTCGAAGGTACCCTCGTCCGCCAGCAGCTCGACGCGCGCCTCGACCGGCATACGGTAGTGGTGGCCGCACTCGGGACAGACGTAGGCGTTCGCCACCAGATCCTTGCGATAGATCTGCGCGTTGCACGCCTCACACTTCAGCCACAGGCCCGCTGGCGCGTTGTCGTCCTCCTTGCGCGTGGGTCGGTTCCGCCGGAACCACCTTTCAAGCGCCATGCGGCCTCCTCGTCGCCCGGGGCGGCCGGTACCGCCCAACCGCGATTCCGAGCACGTGCCATTCTAGCAGTCGCGCGCGGCCCCGCCTCAAGCCGTCCAGAACGGCGGTCGTCAGGCTCCTGCCGCCCGCTCTTCCTCGGCGGCATCCTCGACCCCGGACTCGCCGCCGTCGACCGATCCTACGGTGCCGTCCTCTCTCTCGCCCTGCCTGGCCTGGAGCGTGGCCGCGGCCTCGCGCCCGAGCGTCGCGTGATTCGCCGTGGCGGCCGTCTCCGGCAGGCGAGGCGTGCCCTTGTGCCCGATCATCTCGCTGCGGCCGGTGAAGGACGCCCCCTCCTCGATGTCGAGGGCGGTAGCGCGGACGTCGCCCTCCAGCTGGCCGTCCTTCCAGATCTCGATCTTGCCGCGGGCGTCGACGTTGGCACGGACCTTGCCGAGGATCTTGACCTCGTCCGCCTCGATGTGCTCGCCCTCGATCACGCCGGCCTCGGCAACCTCGAGCACGCCGCTGACGCGGACGTTGCCCATCACCGTACCGTGGACGCGCACCCGTCCCTGTGCCTCGAGATCGCCGATCAGCTTGGTGCCGCGGTGGATGTAGGTGAAGGGCTCGCTCGCGGCCTTCTCCTGATTCTGTTTCCTGCTGCGTCCCAGCATGCCGTCCTCTCCCTCGCCGCGCCTGGCACGCACCGCCGGCACGCGCTCCGAGCGCCCCGTGGGGCTCGTCGGCGGCGAGCGAGGCGCCCCCGCGCCGCGCCCTCGCGAGCGGCGCCGGCGGCGGCACTGCCTCGACGATGCCGTCCCGAGGGTCCGCCTCGGTTCTACCGCGGCCGCCGGCCAGCGGGTCATAAAACGCTTCACAGGCCGACGGCTGGACGTCGGCCCTGTCATGGAAGCCGCCGCCCCGGCGTCGTATCCTGGTGGCCATGGAACCAGCCCGGGTCGTCCTGGTCACGAACGTGGGCCAGGGCTTCGGTCGGGCCGTGGCGCTGGCCTACGGCCAATCCGAGTACGACGTCGTCTGCGCGGATCGCGACGTCGACCTGGCGGCCAAGACGGCTGCCGAGATCGAGGAGCTCGGTGGCCAGGCGATCCCCATCCAGGCGGACATGGCCACCCACATGGATGTGCTGGCCGCCTACCACAAGGTGTTCGAGATCTTCGGCGCTCTCGGTGGCGTGGTCCACGTCTCCAGCCAGGTGAGCCACACCCCCTTCGAGAACCTGAGCGAGGGCGAGTTCGCGGAGCTGGTTGCCGAGGACCTGCGCAGCGCCTATCTGACGTTGAAGACCGCCGCCAGGCTGCTCGGGGGCGGATGGGTGGTCATCGTGGCACCACCGCTGGGGCGCCAGCCGCAGATGGCAGCGGTCGCCGGCGCCCTCTCCAGCCTGGTGCGTAGCTTCTGCGAGCGCTACGAGGCGCCGCGCGTCAACCTGGTGGTGCCCTCGCGCGACGCCGCCGACCCACGCCACGACGCCGCACTCGTGCGCAGCGTACGGTTCCTGGGTTCCTCGTCGGCACTGGGGGTGTCGGGGCAAGAGGTGTTCGTGGAGCTGCCGCCGCCACCGCGAGTGACTGAGACGCTGCTGCCGGAGGTGCGGGCCGCGCTCGACGACCGGGTCCGTCAGGACGACCTGGAGGCCAGCCTCTACAGCGAGGCAGAGGAGCAGGACACGGCCGACGAGGACGAGGAGGTCGAGGAGCTGGTGTTGGACGAGCTCGAGCAAGAGCCGTTCGACGATATCCCCGCGCGCCCCGCCATCCGGCGTCACCTGGTCGACGAGGGCGAGTCCGAGGTCGAAGGCGACCTGGCGGACACGCCCAGGCACCGGCTACCGTGATCGCCTGCCGGTCGTGGCCGGGGCCGGCTGACGTGCCGCCATGAAGTGCCCCTACTGCTCCTCGGAGGACACCCGGGTGATCAACTCCCGGCCGTCGGACGAGGGCGCCGCCATCCGCCGACGCCGGGAGTGCGGCGTGTGCCATCGACGCTTCACGACCTACGAGCGCGCCCAGTTCGAGGCGCTGATGGTGCGCAAGCGCTCCGGTCGTCACGAGGCCTTCAACCCCGACAAGCTCCTGGAGAAGCTGCGCATCGCCTGCAACAAGCGGCCGGTGACCGAGAAGCAGCTGCGCGAGTTCGCGTACAGCTTCGAGGACGACGTACAGGCACCGGAGATCCCCTCCGAGGAGATCGGGCGGCGGACCCTCCAGTTCCTGCGCGCCCTCGACGACGTCGCGTACATCCGCTTCCTGAGCGTCTACCGCGACTTCGACTCGGTCGACCGCTTCATCGAGGAGATCCGCGAGCTCGGCGGCGGCACCTCCGCCCTCGACCCGGAGGTCGAGGCGGAGCCGACCCCGGATCTGGAGCCCTGACGAGGTGAGCGCGCGGACCTCTCGCTGACCACCAGGTGCGGCGGCGGTGCGCAGGACGGCTCCGCGGCCGGCCGTCCGGCGAGCCACGGCGCAACCACCGGCACCCCCGAAACGCTATCCTTGTGCTACCCCCCGCGCCGGCGCGACCGTTCGGCCGATGCGCGGGATGCCGCGCCTGGCTGCCTGGGCGGGCGGAGGGAGAATGTGTAGCGAACCGGGTCCGTCGGGCTTCATCACCAGCAGCCTGCCGGGGCTGGTGGGCGCCGGGCTGGCACCCACCATCGCCCGCGTCAAGGAGCGGCTGGTGGTGCAGCCGCGGCCGGACGCGCTGGGCGTCGCCACCGTCGCCTTCCTGCCTCTCATGCTGGCGTGCGGCTTCGATGTCTTCGACCTGGCCCAGCTTCGCGGCACGACCGACGGCTCGAGGATGCTGTTCCGCGTGCGCCTGGACGGAAGCACTGCCGTGGCGGAGGTGCACGCCGTGGGGACGCCGCTCTCGCGCGGCGACCGGCAGGACGACGAGGCGGACGGGGCCTTCACGCTGCGCACCAACGGCGCGGACTGGCAGCTGCTGGTCCACGGCGAAGACCCGTACCCCTTCAGCCTCTACGACGACATCTTCCCCAGCGTTCTGGCTCGCCTGTTCCAGGTCGGCGGACCCGACGCCGCGCGGCGCGTCGAGCTGGCCCGCGGTCTGCTGCAACAGGAGTGGCTCGCCGGCAAGCTCGCGCGGCTGTCCCGGGAGCTCGGGGTGGACGAGCTGCGGCGCCTTCTGGGAGGCCCCGGCCACGATCCTCAGCGGCTGCTGACGGTGATGCGTGAACGCCGCTTGCTCGGCGAGCGCCGGACGGTGGACGACCGGGCCTTGCAGCGCGCCATCGCCGTCACACTGCAAGCGACCGAGGCCGGCTCCGGGGCGCGGGTCGGCACGGAGGCACTCGCCCTCGACGACCTGCTACGCCACGCCGAGGCGGTGGCGAACCTTCGCGGCCGCCTGCGGACGCGCTTCGATGGGGTGACCTTGCCGGTCACCTCCCGCAACGGCCTCTACCTGGTGCTGGCCGCCGTGGCGATCCAGACGGGCCATCAGGACGCCGTCCCCTCCGACGATCTGATCGTGCCGCCGGCTCGAGTCCCGTCAGGCGTGCGCGCGCGCCCGCTGGGGCCATCGGGCTGGTTCCTGCTGCTCACCCGTGAGAAGCGGGCGCTGGCCGTGGCCGTGGCCACGCTCATCGAGGCGCTGGCGCTGCAGGGCCGGCTGGAGGCGTGGCAAGCCGGTCACCCCTACCCGGGGTGCGAGCTGGACGACCCCGACGGCTGACTCAGCCGGGCGGCGCCGGGGCGAGGGTCAGCGTGCCGATGCGACCGCGCTCCGCGTCGCTCCGCCGCAGGCTCATGGGGAGGTAGCGGACGTCGCGCCAGCGCCGCAGGAAGTCGCCGTAGTGGCGGGACAGCACGTTGCCGGATTGCCCGGTGGTCTGGATGAACCGCGAGGCGTCCGGGGTCGCGAGGTCGTAGACCGCGCGGTAGCCGGGGCCAACGATCTGGCGGTAGGGGTGGGCGGCATCGCTCATGTCGTAGCGGCCGACGTCCACGGTGAACGGGCCGCCCCCGTTGGCGATGCGCAGGTCGAAGATGCGCCGGAGCGGGGTGCCGGTGAACACCTGGTGTGCGCTGTACGCCGGATGGACGTCGCCCCAGCGCCACCTCGAAGGATCCTTGCCGTGCGCCTTGGCCAACTGGAGGACGGCGTCCTGCAGGGCTGCGCTGGCGTCCTGAGCGCAGCTCTCGATGCCAGGGGTGCGGATGTCGTCGCACCAGTGCCTGTCGCTCGTCAGCACCTGTCCCAGGAAGCGGGGGTGGAACCCGAAGTAGGCGTCGAAAAGGTCGCCCATCTCGTCGCCGTACACGCGCTTGGAGAAGGCGCGGTACCAGGCCGCGAAGATCAGCGGCGCGCTGCCCGAGCGCGTCATGTCGCCATCCCAGTTCACCAGCTGGGCTTGCGCCTCTCGCGCCAGCTCGCTTGCCGGCCTGGCCGCCCGAAGCGTTGGCAGGAAGGTCCGCGCGAACAGCGAGGTCTGGTCGGACTGGATGCGCTCCATGCTGGCGACGGTGGCCTCGGGCGCGCCGTCGAGCAAGGCAGCGATCCGCTCGGCGCGGTACGGCACCGTCCAGTCCCGTGTCAGGTAGTACGGATAGCCGTCCGGCACCACCTTGTTGTTGGCGGTGACGATGCGCCCGCTCGCCGGGTTGAAGGTGTGCGGTAGCGCGGCGAAGGGCACGGTGCCGACCCAGTCGTACTCCCCGCTCCAGCCCGGCACCGGGACGCTGCCGTCGCCATGCTTGCGGATCGGGATGCGGCCGGGAGCGTAGTAGCCGATATTGCCGTCGACGTCCGCGTAGACGATGTTCTGCTCGGGGGTGACGAAGTCGCGCAGCGCGGCCTTGAACTGCGTCCAGTTCTGCGCCTGGTCCATCTTCATGACGGCCTGGATGGTGGTGTCGTCGGGCTCGAGTGCCGTCCACTGCATGGCGATCACGTAGCCGTTCCCGTGTTGCCTGGCAACGGCACCGGCGTCCTTGACCACGTCCGAGATGACGGGTCCGTGCCGGGTGCTGCGCACCTTCAGGCTGACGTCGGCGGCGCCCTTCACGTGGATGACCTCGGTCCGCGTCTGGAAGGGCTCGCTGCCGGTGGGCGTGAGGTAGCGGCCGGGGTCCGCAGGGTCGACCTTCTCGATGAACAGGTCCTGGGTGTCGGGGCCGGTGTTCGTGAAGCCCCAGGCGATCCGCCGGTTGCGGCCCAGCAACACCGCCGGCGTGCCGGGAAGCGTTCCTCCGATGACGTCCAGCCCCGGCGCGGAGATCTGCGCCAGGTACCACAGCGAGGGGGCGTCCAGCGCCAGGTGGGGATCGTTGGCGAGGAGCGGCTTCCCCGATGCCGTGCCGGAGCCAGCCACGACCCAGTCGTTCGACCCCAGGCCGGGCGGTGGCGGCGCCGGCGCCGCCGCGCTGAGCGCGGCCAGCGGCAGCTTTCGGTAGAGGGCGCGGAAGTTCGGCACCACCACCGGTCCGTCCTTGGGGTAGGCCGGCCACAGCGTGGCGATGAGGGACTCGGGATCGGCGGGCCGCAGCTTGGCGATCAGCCGGGCCCGCAGAAGCTCGGTGCTCCAGTTGCCCGACAGGTCCCAGGACATCATCTTGGCCCACGCGATCACGTCGGCGGCGGTGAAGCGCTTCGGCTTCACGCCGAGGATGACGTACTCCGGAGGCCAGGCGCCGTGGTGAGCGTCGATGTAGGCGTTGATGCCGGCGACGTAGGCGTCGAGCCGGCTGCGCGTCTGGGGATCCAGATGCAGCAGCGCCTGCTGCGCGGCCCGGTAGACGCCCAGGGTGCGGAGGAACTCGTCGGTCGGCAGCGTCGCCTTACCGAGCACCTCGGATAGCGTCCCCTCACCCACGCGGCGTTGGAAGTCCATCTGCCACAGGCGGTCCTGCGCGTGAACGTACCCGAGCGCGAATAGCGCGTCGGGAACGTCCTTGGCGTAGATGTGCGGGACGTCGTTGGCATCCCGCACGATGTCGACCGGCTGCTTCAAGCCGGACAGGGTCACCGTTCCACGCGTTCTTGGCAGCGAGGTACGCAGGTAGAGCCAACCCCCCGCCGCCGCCAGCACCACCACCACGACGATCCCGCCAACGATGCGCAGCGCAAGCTTCACCACCGTCTCCTTCCGCTTTCGGCGGCCATTCTACCCTGGCGGCTTGTCCCCCGCGCCGCCGCGACACGCGCCTGGGACACACTTTGTTGCCTGTGGGACAAGCAGTCCTTGACAGCAGCGGCGCAGCGGCTTACATTTCAGAAAAGCTTTTCTCGTTTTCGGGGCTGCGCGCCAGATGGCCTGGAGGGTCCATTGGGAGCCAAGCGAACTGTACCCGTGCGTGTCGGGATCAAGGATGTCGCCCAGGCAGCGGACGTCTCTGTCGCGACGGTGTCGAGGGTGCTGAACGGTAGCGAGACCGTGCGCCCCGAGCTGCGTTCCCGGGTGCTGCGCGTCTCCCAAGAGCTCGGCTACCGCCCCAACCCGCATGCGCGCGCCCTCCACACCGGCCGCTCCCACGCGATCGGCATCGGCGTCGCCACCGCCTACATGGGAGGCTTCCTCACCGACCTGTTCGACGCGCTGGAGAACACGCTGGCAAGCGCCGGCTACCGCCTCATCGTGGCGGGGGGCAACGGCGAGCGGGCGAGCGAGAAGGCCACCCTGGTCGACCTCCTGAACCGGCACGTGGACGGGCTACTGGTCTACATGGAAGCCATCTGCGACAGCGATCTGGCCAGCATCGCGGTGGGCGGCACGCCGACCCTGGTGCTCGGCCGCACCGTTTCCGGTATCGAGGACCGCTGCCTCACCTGGGACCAGCGTGCCGGCGCCGCCCTGGCGACCGGGCACCTCCTCGCCCTGGGGCATCGCCGGATAGGCCACATCACGGGACCGCCCCGCAACCTGGACGCCCGTCTTCGCCGCGAGGGCTACCTGGAGACCATGCGTGGGGCCGGCGTCCAGGTCGACCCCGGCTGGATCGTGGAAGGGAGCTTCGAAGAGCAGGGAGGGCGCGATGCCATGCGCGCCCTGCTCGACCGGAAGGCCGTGACCGCAGCCTTCGTAGGCAACGATCGCATGGCGCTCGGCGCCCTCAACGCCCTCTGGGAGCGAGGCATGAGCTGCCCCTCCGACGTTTCCATGGTGGGCTTCGACGACGCCTATGGCGCGGCCTTCGCCACGCCTCCGCTCACCACCGTGAAGCAACCCCTCGAGGAGCTCGGCCGCCTCGCGGCCCAACGCCTCCTCGACGACATCCGCGGCGAGCAAGGAGCAGGTCGGCCCGACCTTCCGCCGCTCGCCCTCGTGGTCCGTGCCTCGGCGCAACGAAGGGAGGTGCCCTGAGGGCGAAAGCCCCGACCAACCTGCCGCCCAAGCGTACCTAGTCCAAGGAGGAGAACGCCACCATGGCGAAACACGGCCTACATATCCGGCTCGTCACCGCGGTGACGGCGCTGGCCCTGGCTGTTGCCGGCTCCGTCGCCGTCGCCCAGACGCTGCCCCGCAACCAGACGCTCTACATCGGCGGCTTCCAGTGGGGCCCGCCGACCAACTTCAATCCGCTAGCCTCCAGCCCGGCCTGGCCCACCGGCGGCGACGGCTCGATGAACCTCCAGGCCGACGGCTACCTGTACGAGACGCTGTTCATGTTCAACATCGTCGACGGCTCGTACGAACCTCTTCTCGGCAAGAGCATGAGTTGGACCACGCCGACGCAGCTCACGGTGAAGCTACAGCCGGGGTCGCAGTGGCAGGACGGCCAGCCGGTGACCGCCAGCGACGTGGTCTTCAGCTACGAGCTTGGCAAGAAGTTCTCCACCAGCTACAGCGGCATGTGGGACTACCTTGCCTCCGTTCAGGCCCCCGACCCGCAGACCGTGGTCCTCAATCTCAACCCCTCCAAGCCCAACCCCGGCCTGATCGAGCAGTACGTCTCGACCGTCTACATCCTGCCGCAACACATCTGGCAGGCAGTGGCGGACAAGGGCCAATCAGCCCTGCTGCAGTACGAGAACTTCCAGCCGGTAGGCTCCGGGACCTACAAGGTGATGAGCCACAACCCGCAGCAGGTCGTGCTACAGCGCTTCGACAACTACTGGGGCAAGGACCTGTACGGCATGCCCGCGCCCGAGTACGTGGTGCACCCGATCTTCAAGAGCAACGACGCCGGCAACCTGGCGCTCAAGCAGGGCAACCTGGACTGGTCCCAGGAATTCGTCCCCGAGGTGTGGACCATCAAGAACGCAGGCACCTGGTATAGCCAGAAGCCCTACTACGTGCCCGGGTCCATCCCGATGCTGGTCATCAACCTCCAGAAGCCCGGCCTCGACAACCCGCTGGTGCGGCGCGCGCTCGCCTACGCCATCAACTACCCGCTGATCGTCGAGACTGCGGTATCGAACTACTCCGCACCCGCCAAGTCGAGCCTCATCCTGCCGACCGGCGTCGAGTCGAAGTACTTCGACGCCCAGCAGGTCGAACAGGACGGCTGGAGCTACGATCCCGCCAAGGCCAAGGACATCCTCGAGAACCAGCTCCACGCCAAGAAGGGTTCCGACGGCGTCTACGTCCTGCCCGACGGCACCAAGCTGAGCTTCACCGTCGAGACCCCCTACGGCTGGACCGACTGGATGGCCGCGCTGCAGGTGGTGTCGCAGAGCGCCAAGGCGGTCGGCATCGACGTGACGACCAAGTTCCCGCAGGCGCCCGTGGTCACCACCGACGTGCAAACCGGCAACTTCGACATGGCCTGCTGGTACATCTCCGGCGTCGGCCCTGCGTCGCCATGGTCGCGCTTCCGTGACATGCTCGACAGCCGCAACGTCCCCCCGGTGGGCCAGAACGCCTTCTGGGACTACAACCGCTACAGCAACCCGAAGGTCGCTCCGCTGCTCGACCAGGCGGGCGCAGCCACCTCCGTCGCGGCGAAGAAGGCCGCCTACGCGCAGCTCGACAAGATCTTCATGCAGGACATCCCCGGCATCCCGCTGATGTACCGGGCGCTCCTGTTCTACGAGTTCAACACTTCCGTGTGGACCGGGTTCCCGACGGCGGCCAACCCCAACCACGCGCAACCCTTGTTCAACATAGACGTGCTTCGGTCGTTGAAGGCCAAATAAGCCTCGTTCTCGCCTGCAGGGGGGCCGCCATGCGGCTCCCCTGCAGGCACCGATCGCAGCCGAGGAGGTCCTCCAGGTGTCGGCTAGATTCCGGAGATACATCCTGACGAAGCTGGTCTGGTACCTGGTGGCACTGCTGGCGGCCGTCAGCCTCAACTTCTTCCTGCCGCGCGTGATCCCGGGCAACCCGGTGGACACGATCATGGCCCACTTCCTGCAGAGCGGCGGGCAGGGAGCAGCGGCCGGCAAGATGTACCAGGCCTTCATCGCGCAGTTCGGCCTGGAGAGACCGCTGTGGGGCCAGTTCCTCACCTATCTCGGAGACATCGCCCACGGGAGCCTCGGACAGTCCTTCTCGCTGTTTCCGGCCCATGTGACCACGCTCATCGGCCAGGCCGCACCGTGGACCATCGCCCTGCAGCTCCCCGCCATCCTGATCGGCTGGATCCTGGGCAACCTGTTGGGCGCCCTCGCGGCCTTCAAGCGCGGCGCGTTCGATCGCAACCTGTTCGTGACGGCATTGGCGTTCTCGAGCATCCCCTACTACGCCCTGGCCATCGTGCTGCTCTACGTCTTCGCGGTGGTCCTGCCCATCTTCCCGGCCTCCGGCGGGTACGCCTTCGGCACCATCCCGAATCTCTCCTGGTCATTCATCTTCGACGCCCTGAGCCACTATCTCCTGCCCTTCCTGTCGCTTGTGGTGATCGCCATCGGGGGCCAGGCGGTGGGCATGCGTTCCATGGCGATCTACGAGCTCGGCAGCGACTACGTCAACTACGCCACCTCGCTCGGAGTCAGTGACCGGCGCGTGCTCGGTTACGTGTTCCGCAACGCCATGCTCCCGCAGATCACGGGACTGGCCCTGTCTCTGGGGACTCTCGTCGGCGGCGCGCTGATCACCGAGATCGTGTTCTCCTACCCGGGGGTGGGCACGTTGCTGTTCAACGCCATCAACGCGAACGACTACCCGCTCATCCAGGGCATCACCTTGATCATCATCGTGGCCGTGCTCCTGGCCAACTTCCTCGTCGACATGGCCTACGGCTACATCGACCCGCGGATCCGCGCGGCGCGCAGCGGGGAGCGCTAGCCATGCTGGTGCGCGTACGCTTCCTGCGGACGGCCATCCACTCCGGCCGCTTCAACACCAGCCTGGTGCTGGTGGTCCTCGTCGTCCTGTTCGCCTTGCTGGGGCCCGTCATCGTCGGCCACGACCCGAACGCCGTCGTCGGCAGCATGAACGCCTCGCCAGCGAGCCATCCCCCGCTCGGAACGGACAACTTCGGGCGCGACGAGCTGACGCTCCTGATGTACGGCACGCGCACCTCGCTCGAGATCGGCGCCATCGCCGGCCTCGTGGCGGTGCTGATCGGAGTCGTCGTAGGCACGCTGGCCGGGTTCTACGGCGGCGTCGTCGAGGAGGCGCTGATGGGCGCGACCAACGTGCTCATCACCATCCCCGCGATCGTGGTGCTGATCCTGCTGTCGGTCGCTCTCGGGTCTCGCTCGGCGGTCACCATGGGGCTCATCATCGGGGTGACGTCCTGGCCCTGGACGGCGCGGGCTGTCGCTGCTCAAACGAGCAGCCTGCGGACCCGCGAGCACATCGACATCGCCAGGCTGTCGGGCGCGAGCGGCTTCGGGATCATCGTGCGGGACGTGATCCCCTACATCCTCTCGTACCTCGGCATGGCCTTCACCCTGCAGCTGGCCACGGCCGTCCTCACGGAAGCGGCGCTCAGCCTGCTTGGGCTGGGCCCCACCAACACCATCAGCCTGGGGATCCTGCTGCAGTGGTCGCTGCTGTGGGAAGCGGTGCGCCAGGGGGTGTGGTGGACCTTCATCCCGCCGACGTTCTTCCTCTCCGTCGTCTCGTTCGGGCTGCTGCTGCTGAACTCCAGCCTCGACGAGATCTACAACCCGCGGCTGCAGGGAGGGGGCGGTAGCGGTGCCTGAGCTTCTCGTTGCCAAGGACCTCCGCGCCTACTACCGCACCGGCCTCAGTGGCTGGATCCGTGCGGTGGATGGCGTGTCCCTGAGCCTGAACGAAGGCGAGATCCTGGGCGTTGCAGGGGAGTCCGGCTGCGGCAAGTCGACGCTGGCGATGGTGCTGGCGTCGGTAGCGCGCTGGCCGCTATGCGTACAGGGTGGCACCATGCACGTCGACGGCCGCTCCGTGCCGCTGAGCGGCGGCCTCAAAGGGGACGGCTCGCACCGCGGCACGGTGGTCTCGCTGATGCCACAGGGCGCCATGAACTCGCTCAACCCCACGCAGCGGGTGCGCGACTTCGTGTTCGACGTGCTCCGATCCCACGACCCGCACGTCGCTCGCGCGGAGACCCTCGATCGAGCCCGGGAGCGCCTCGAGAAGCTTCACCTGCCGGCGCGCGTGCTCGACGCCTACCCGCACCAGCTCTCAGGCGGAATGAAGCAGCGGGTGGTGGCGGTCATCTCCACGCTGCTCGACCCGCGCGTGCTGATCGCCGACGAGCCCACCTCGGCGCTCGACGTCGGCGCGCAGCGCGCGCTGCTGGCCCTGATGGTGGAGCTGCTCGAGCAACGCATCATCGGCAGCATCGTGCTGGTGACGCACGAGCTCCCCATCCTGCGCAACGTGGCGCAGCGCACCATGATCATGTACGCCGGTCAGCTCTGCGAGACGGGGCCCACCGAGGAGGTCATCTTCGCCCCCGCCCATCCCTACACCAAGGCGCTGATGCAGGCCACCCTGGTGCTCGAGTCGGCCACCAAGCGGCAGCGCATCGAGGGCCTGGAGGGCGGGCCTCCGGACCTGTCGCAGCCTCCCGGGGGCTGTCGCTTCCACCCGCGCTGCCGCTACGCCCTCGAGGCGTGCAGCCAGAGCGTGCCGCCGACGGTGGTCCCCTCGGCCGGGCACGACGCCGTTTGCTGGTGGCTGGCGCAGGCCACGCCTCCACCGACGGCGGCGGCGAGCGACGGGGCGGCGGAGCCATGAGCGCCAACGGTCAGAGCCCGCTGCTGCGCTGCGCCGCGATCACCCGCGTCTTCGGGCAGGGCGCGCGAGCCGTGCGCGCGGTGGACGACGTCAGCCTGACGATGCAGCGTGGCGAGATCGCCTCCATCGTGGGCGAGTCCGGCAGCGGCAAGTCGACGCTGGCACGGGTGGTGCTGCGCCTGCTGCAGCCGAGTGCCGGCGCCGTCTACTTCGACGGCCGCGACGTCACCCGCCTGCGCGGGTTCGCTCGCCGCCGCGAGTACTGGAGCCACGTCCAGGCGGTGTTCCAGGATCCCTTCGGCTCCTTCAACCAGTTCTACCCGGTGCGCTACGTGCTTCGCAGCGCCTTGCGCCTGGAGGACAGCGCCCTTCCCCGCCGCGAGCGCGAGGCCCGCATGGCCGTCGCGCTCGAGAACGTGGGCCTGGACCCGGCCAGCGTGCTGGACCAGCTCCCGCACGAGCTCTCCGGCGGACAGCGCCAGCGAGTGATGATCGCCCGGGCCGTCATGGTGCAGCCCGACCTGCTGATCGCCGACGAGCCCACCACCATGATCGACGCATCCTCGCGAGCGAACATCCTCAACGTCCTGCTCGACCTCAACCGCGACCGGCGGCTCACCATCCTGTTCATCACTCACGACATAAGCCTGGCCACCTACGTCAGCGACACGCTGTTCATCATGCAGCACGGCAAGCTGGTGGAGAGCGGCCCGGTCGAGCGCGTGACCCGGACGCCAGAGCACGACTACACCCGCCAGCTCTTCGCCGACACCTTCAGCCTCCACGGTGAGGCCTGGCACGCGGCCGGCGGAGGCGCGGCGTGAGCCGGTCGGCGCGCGCAGGCGGCCGGGGCTCGCCCGAGCCGGCGCCGGCTGCGGCCGCCGACCGCCCCGTGCGTGTGGGGCTGGTGGGTTGCGGCAACATCAGCGGCCAGTACCTGAAGGCCTGCAGCCGCTTTCGCACGCTGGCGGTCGAGGCGGTGGCCGACCTCGACCCGGAGCTGGCCGTGGCTCGCGCCACCGAGCACGGCGTCCCGAGAACGCTGGCACCGGACGTGCTGGTCCGTGACCCCGACATCGACCTGGTGATCAACCTGACCAACCCCAGCGCCCATGCGTCCGTGTCGTTGGCCGCCTTGAACGCCGCAAAGTCGGTGTACAGCGAGAAGCCCCTGGCGACCACGCGCGACGACGGCCGCGCCCTGCTCGCGGCCGCGGAGCGCTCGGGCGTGCGCCTGGGTTGCGCGCCCGACACCTTCCTGGGCGGGGCCCTGCAGACCGCCCGCAAGCTCCTCGACGACGGCTGGATCGGCCGCCCGCTGGCGGCCACCGCCTTCGTGGTCAACCACGGCATGGAGCACTGGCACCCCAACCCGGACGCCTTCTACCAGCCCGGCGCGGGCCCACTGTTCGACGTCGGGGTGTACTACCTCACCGCCCTGGTGAGCCTCCTGGGGCCCGTCGCGCGGGTCTCCGGCGCCGCCGGCCGCGGCTTCCGCGAGCGGGTGGTGGGGGTCGGCCCGCGGCTCGGCGATCGGGTGGAGGTGGGCACGCCCACGCACGTGAGCGCCCTGCTGGAGTTCGCGGGCGGCCAGGTGGGCACGGTCGTCGCCAGCTTCGACGTGTGGGCCTCGGAGCTCCCCAGGCTGGAGATCTACGGCAGCGAAGGCACGCTGCTGCTCCCCGACCCCAACTTCTTCGGGGGCACCGTGCGGCTCCGCCGGGCGGGCGCAGACGCCTGGAGCGAGGTGCCGCTCAGCCACGGCTACGCGGAGACGTCGCGCGGCCTGGGCGCCGCCGACCTGGCTCGAGCATTGCGCAGCGGACGCCGCCAGCGCGCCTCCGGCGAGCTGGCCTACCACGTGCTCGACATCATGCAGGCGGCCCTGGAGAGCGCGGAGCGGGGCGAGCGCGTGACGCTCGCCAGCGCCGTGGAACGGCCTGCGCCCTTGCCGCTCGGCCTCGCCGACGGCGAGCTGGACCCCTGAGACGAGGCGTCTCCGGAGCCCGCCGACGGCGGCCCGGAGTGCGGAACGGAGCCCGATGACCACATCGCACGACACCCCGGAGCGCATCCCGAACCTGGCACTGCAGCTCTACACCCTCCGGCAGCTGGGGCTGCCGTTCGAGGCGTTGGTGCGGCAGTCGGCCGACGCCGGCTACAGCGGCGTCGAGACGGTGGGCGATCAGGTGCGCGCCCCCGACGCCAGGGAGGCGCTGACGACCCACGGCATCGAGGTGTGCTCCAGCCACGTGCCGCTGGACGCCCTCGAGACGGACCTGGCAGGCGTCTGCGACGCCAACCTGGCGGTCGGCAACCGCGTCCTGGTGGTGCCGTGGCTCCCCGTCGAGCGGCGCGGTCGCGACGCGGCCAGCTGGCAGGCTCTGGGCGAGCGCCTGGGCGAGCTGGGTGCCCGTTGTCGCGAGCGCGGCCTGCAACTGCTCTACCACCACCACGACTTCGAGCTCGGCATGGTCGGCGGGCGCAGCGGCCTGGCGTGGTTGATGGAAGCGGCCGACGCGCAGGACCTCGGGCTCGAGCCCGACCTGGGCTGGGCGCAGCGCGCCGGGCTCGACCCGCGGGCGCTGCTGGCGAGCTTCGCCGGCCGCTGCCGGCGCGTCCACCTGAAGGACGTCGCCCCCGCGGGCGCTGCCTCGTCCGAGGAGGGCTGGGCGGACGTCGGCGAGGGCGTGATGCCCTGGAACGCGCTGCTGCCTGCCTGCCGCGAGGCGGGGGCCGAGTGGCTGGTCGTCGAGCACGACGCCCCCCTGGATCCGCTGGGCTCGGCGCGCCGCAGCGCCGACAACCTCAGGGCATGGCTGTGAGCCTTGTCGGCGCCGGCGTGGCCGCGCGCGACGGCGCACCGGCAGGACGGAGGGACTTCCCGTGACGGACGCAAGCGATCTTCTCGACGGCCTCAGCCTCGAACAGAAGGCCGCGCTGTGCGTGGGCGCGAGCGCCTGGACCACCGTGCCGGAGGGAGCGCGGGCGGTACGCATGTCGGACGGGCCGCACGGCGTGCGCTTCGTGGCCGACGAGCACCTCGCCGGCCGGGAGAGCGAGCCCGCCACCTGCTTCCCGACGGCCGTGGCGCTGGCGTCGACCTGGAATCCGCTGCTGGCGCGCGAGGTGGGCGCGGCGTTGGGAGCGGAGGCGGCGGCCTGCGGCGTCGACGTGCTGCTGGGCCCGGGCGTCAACATCAAGCGCACGCCCCTCGGCGGACGCAACTTCGAGTACTTCTCCGAGGACCCGTACCTCGCGGGCGAGCTGGCCGTCGCTTGGATCGAGGGGCTCCAGAGTCGCGGCGTGGGGGCCTCGCTCAAGCACTTCGCGCTGAACAACCAGGAGTTCCAGCGCCAATCCATCGACGTCGAGATCGACGAGCGGGCGCTGCGCGAGATCTACCTGCCGGCGTTCGAGGCGGCCGTCACGCGTGCCAGACCTTGGACCGTGATGTGCGCCTACAACCGGGTGGCCGGCCAGCTCTGCTCGCAGCACCCGCGCTTGCTGAGCGCCATCCTGAGGGACGAGTGGGGCTTCGACGGTGCCGTGGTGTCGGACTGGGGCGCGGTGCGCGACCGCGTTGCCGCCCTGGCCGCAGGCCTCGACCTGGAGATGCCCGGCCCCAGGCCGCGCCACGTGCAGGAGCTGGTGACCGCGGTGACCGAGGGCAACCTGCCGCTGGCTACGCTGGACGCGGCGGTCCTCCGTCTGCAGCGGCTGACGGAGCGCGCCGCCGCGCGGGGCGCGGCCGCTCCGGTCGACGCCGACGCCCACCATGCCCTGGCCCGGCGGGTCGCGGCCGAGAGCATGGTGCTGCTCAAGAACGACGGCTTGCTGCCGCTGGCGCCGGGCGCCCGCGTGGCGCTGGTCGGCCGTAGCGTGCGCGAGCCGAAGATCCAGGGCGGCGGCAGCTCGCGCGTCAATCCCACGCGCGTGGACCTCCCCTGGGACGCGCTGCTCGCCGACCTGCCGGGCGCCCAGTATGCCGAGGGCTGGGCGGCCGACCTGCGCCCGGACCCCGCGCTCATCCGCGAGGCGACCGACGCCGCGCGTGCCTCCGAGGCTGCGCTGGTGTTCCTGGCGCTGCCGGGCGAGCTGGAGTCGGAAGGCTACGACCGCACCGACCTGACCCTCCCGCCGGCTCAGGTGGAGCTGCTTCGGTCGGTCGCCGCCGTCCAGCCGCGCACCGCCGTGATCCTCAACAGCGGCGGCGCCGTGGACATGCGCGCCTGGATCGGCGAGGTGCCGGCAGTGTTGCAGGCGTGGACCATGGGCCAGGCCGGCGGCGGCGCCCTGGCGGACGTGCTGATGGGCCGCGTGAGCCCCAGCGGCAAGCTCGCCGAGACCTTCCCGCTGGCGATCGAGGACACGCCGGCCTACCTGGCCTACCCGGGTGAGAACGGCCGAGCACGCTACGACGAGGGCTGCTACGTCGGCTACCGCTACTACGAGGCGCGCCGGCGGCCGGTGCTCTTCCCCTTCGGCCACGGCCTCAGCTACACCACCTTCGTCTACGACGACCTGCGCGTGTCGGCCTCGAGCTTCGATGCCGGAGACGCGCTGAGCGTGTCGCTGAGCGTCGCCAACAGCGGCGAGGCGTTGGGCCAGGAGATCGTACAGCTCTACGTCCACGACCCGGTCTCACGGCTGCGGCGGCCGGTGAAGGAGCTCAAGGCCTTCGCCAAGGTGACCTTGCAGCCCGGCGAGGTCCGCCGCGTCACGCTGGAGCTGGGTGAGCGGGCCTTCAGCTACTACGATCCGCTGCACGCCCGCTGGGTGGCGGAGCCGGGAGACTTCGACGTGCTGGTCGGCGCGTCCGCGTCGGACATCCGGCTGCGTGCGCGAGTGACGCTGGTGCACGGCACCGAGCTGCCCTTCGCGCTGACCCGCGACTCGAGCGTCCGCGAGTGGCTGGCCGACCCCCGCGGCGAGCCGGTGCTGGCCCCCATGCTGCCGCAGATCCGCCACGGGATGGCCTCGGCGATGGGCTCCGATCAGGACCACCAGGCCATCGGCATGGACCTTGACCGCTTCCTGATGGACATGCCGCTGGTGAGCATCCTGGCCTTCGGCGAGACCTCGCCCGACGTCTCCGCCGTCGGGCTCGTCGACGAGCTCCTGGCCCGGGCTCGCGGCGACGACCGCACCGCCGAGGAGGTGACCGCGTGAGCGCCGTCCGCCCAGCCCCCGACGGTCTCGATCACGTCGCCATCACGGTGCGCGACATGGATCGCGCGCTCGCCTTCTACCAGGGGCTTCTGGGATGTGAGGTGCTCGGGGAACTGCTGCTGGACGGCGGCGCCCGCAAGCTGGTCTACCTGCGGGCCGGTGCCGCCCAGCTGGAGCTGTTCGCCGACCGGCCGCCAGCCGGCTCCTCGGAGGATGCCGGCGCGGGGGCCGGGAGCCCGCCGTCCGACCCGCCGGCGCTCGGCTTCCAGCACGTCGCCTTCCACACCGGCGACGTCGACGGCGTGGCCGCCCGCTTGCGGGGCGCCGGCGTGACCTTCCACGTCGGGCCGCTCGATGCCACGGGGAACGTGCGACTGGCCTTCGTCAGGGATCCCGACGGCAACCTGGTGGAGCTGGTGTCGCGCCTGCCCGACATGCGGCCCTACCGCTCCGGCTGGGACTGAGCGGGCGCGCGGCGCGGCGCCGGCCGATCCGCGGCGCCGCGGTGCCGGCCGCGACCGCCCCGACCAGCTGTCCTCGGCGCTGCGCGAGCGCATCCTCGCCACCGCCGAGCGCATGGGCTGCACCGGCTCCGACCCCAAAGCCCGCAGCTTGCGGCGCGGTACCCCCACCACCATCGGCCTGGTGTACCCCAGCCGGCTCTCCTACGCCTTCACCGACCCCATGGCGGCACTGTTCGTCCAGGGTGCCGCCGAGGAGGTCGAGCGCTACGGCTACGGCCTGCTGCTGGTCGGCGGGCCGGCCGACGACCTCGACCCTGCCGCTCCTCGGGGAGCGCCGGTCCAGCGGGCGCCGGTCGACGGCTTCATCCTCCAGTCCTTCGCCGACGACGACCCCCTCTTCCGCGCTGCCCTGGCGCGGCGCCTGCCCACCGTGGTGGCGGACGACCCCGCCGCCAGCGAGCTGCCGTGCGTGGCCATCGACGATGCGGGCGCGGCCCAGAACGCACTCGAGTACCTGCTGGCCCTCGGCCACCGGCACATCGGCGTGCTCTCGCTCGAGCTGACGCTGGACGCGTCGGGCGGCCTGGCCGGCCCCGAGCGACGCTCCAGGGCCCGCTACCGGGCCGCGCGCGAGCGGCTGGCAGGCTACGGCCGGGCGCTGGAGGCCGCCGGCCTGGCCTGGGACCGCGACGCGCTGGTGTTCGAGTCCTTGGACAACACGGTGGCCGAGGGCAAGCGCGGTGCGGCGCTGTTGTGGGCGCAGCGGCCGCGCCCCAGCGCGCTGCTGGCCATGAGCGACCAGCTCGCCTTCGGGGCCCTGGCCTTCGCCGCCGAGGCGGAGCTGGCGGTGCCCGGCGAGCTGTCCGTGGTCGGCTTCGACGACGTGCCCAGCGCCGCGCGCTCCGCCCCCGCGCACCAACCGACCATCCGCAAGGGACGGGAGGCGGGCCGGCTGCTGCTCGCGGCCCTGCGGGGCGAGCCGGCGCCGGGCTGCCTGTGGCTGCCGACGGAGCTCATCGTGCGCGGCTCGAGCGGTCCGGCGCCGGCGCCGTGCTAGGCCCGCCGCCGCTGCCGCCCAGCGCTTGCCGCGCCCAGGAGCGCTATGCTAAGCTCCCCTTTGGCTTCGCGCCCGGTGGCCCCGTGGCGCCCCGGCGAGCCCCCACGAAGGACGTGACGACTGTGAAGACGATCTTCCCCAAGGAGACCCGCAACGACTGGGTCGTGATCGACGCGTCAGGCCAGACGGTCGGCCGGCTCGCGACCCGGATCGCCTCGGTCCTCCGCGGCAAGCACAAGGTGGACTACACGCCGAGCCAGGCTTGCGGCGACTTCGTCATCGTCGTCAACGCCGACAAGGTGGTGTTCACGGGCCGCAAGCTCGACCAGAAGGTCTACACCCGCTACAGCGGCTATCAGGGCGGGTTGAAGAGCACCACGGCTCGGGTGATGCTCGAGCGTCACCCGGACCGCGTGATCCGCCATGCCGTCTGGGGCATGCTCCCCAAGACGCGGCTGGGCCGCAGGCTCATCCGACGTCTCAAGGTCTACGCCGGCGACGCGCACCCGCATCAGGCGCAGCAGCCGAGGCAGATGGAGGTCGCCTGATGGATCAGTACTACGGCACCGGCCGCCGCAAGTCGGCCGTGGCACGCGTCTTCCTCCGCCCGGGCCAGGGCCGCATCATGGTCAACGGTCGCGAGTTCCAGGACTACTTCCGCGGCATCCTGGTGGGCGTGCAGGCGCTCGAGCCGCTCAAGGCCACCAACACCGCCGGGCGTTACGACGCCGTCATCACGGTGGCGGGCGGCGGGCCCAGCGGCCAGGCCGACGCCATCAAGCTCGGGGTGGCGCGAGCGCTGCTCGAGGTGGACCCCAACTTCCGGACCACGCTGAAGCAGGGTGGTTACCTGTCCCGCGACGCACGCATCGTGGAGCGCAAGAAGTACGGCCTCAAGAAGGCACGGCGCGCTCCGCAGTACAGCAAGCGCTGACCCGGCGGCCGCCCCGGGAAAGGGGCGGCGGCGCTGACGGCAGCATCCTAGGCGGCGGGGCGCCCTCCTGAGGGAGGCGCCTCGCTTTCGCGTTCCGGGGCCGCAGCCCCTTCGACCAGGTCCGGCCCCGGCGCCGGCGCTCACCCAGCGGGGAGGTTCCGTCTGCCATGTCCGTGTTCCACGCCACAGTCCTGGGGATCGTCCAAGGCCTCACCGAGTTCCTGCCCGTATCGAGCTCCGGCCACCTGGTGCTGGCCAACTACTACCTGGGCTGGGGCAGCGGCCTCAAGCTGTGGGTGGACATCGCTACCAACACCGGCACCCTGCTGGCCGTGCTCATCTACCTACGGCGCGACGTGGCATCGGCGGTCTCCGGCTTCTTCACCGGCCTGGGCTCGGCCGAAGCCCGTCGCCGGCCGGGCTGGCGCATGGCACTGCTGGTCATCGTTGGGAGCATCCCGACCGCCATCATCGGCCTCGGGCTGAAGGGCGTCTTCGACAGCCTCAACACCCCACTGCCGGTGTCGATCGGGCTGATCGTCACCGGCTTCATCCTGTGGTTCGTACCGGCGTCGGGGCACAAGCACGAGACGGGCCAGGTGAGCTTCGTCGACAGCCTCATCGGCGGCGTGGCGCAAGGGCTCGCGGTGATCCCCGGCATCTCCCGCTCCGGCATCACCATCGCCACCTTCATGGGACGCCGGCTGACCGGCGAAACGGCCGCCCGCCTGTCGTTCCTGATGTACCTGGTGGTCTCGGCCGGGGTAACGGTGCTGGGCGTGCGCAACGTGGAGGCCGCCCACATCGGCCTGGGCGCGGTGCTGGCGATGTTCGTCGCCTCCTTCGTGACCGGCTACCTTGCGCTGATGGTCCTGTTCGCCGTGCTCCGCCGAGGCCGCTTCCGCGTCTTCGCGCCCTACCTGTGGGCGGTCGGGGTCATCACCATCGTCACCGTGGCCGTGCGCTGAGGGTTCTCGCGGGGGCACTCGGCGGCACGCCGGAATCGCGCCGGGGACGCGCCAAGCGCAGACATCCGGGCGCTCGGCGCTGAGCTACAATGCGCCGAAGAGGAGGCGCCGCCATGACAGTCGCAACGCGGATCGCACCGTCCCCGACCGGCGACCCCCACGTAGGGACGGCGTACATCGGCCTGTTCAACTACGCCTTCGCCAAGAGTCACGGCGGACGCTTCATCTTCCGACTCGAGGACACCGATCGGCAACGCTACGACGCCTCCGCGGAGGCCCGCATCCTCGAGATGTTCGAGTGGCTCGCCATCCGGCCCGACGAGGGCCCGACCCTTGGCGGGAAGGTGGGCCCCTATCGCCAGAGCGAGCGGGTGGACCTCTACCGTCAGCAGGCGGAGCGGCTGCTGACCGAGGGCAAGGCCTACCGGGCCTTCGAGACGCCGGCCGAGCTCGAGGCGATGCGCACCGAGCAGAAGCGGCTCGGCAAGCCGCTCGGCTACGACGGGCGCGGCCGAACCCTCGCCCGTGACGAGCAGGAACGACGGGCGGCGGCCGGCGAGGCGCACGTGGTGCGGCTCCTCACCCCGGACGACGGCAAGACCGGCTTCCACGACGTCCTGCGGGGCGATATCGCGATCGACAATCGCGAGATCCGCGACCCGGTGCTGCTCAAGAGCGACGGCTACCCCACCTACCACCTGGCCAACGTCGTGGACGACCACCTGATGGGCGTGACCCACGTGATTCGGGCCGAGGAGTGGGTGACCAGCACGCCCATCCACGTGCTGCTCTACACCGCTCTCGGCTGGGAACCGCCGACGTTCATCCACATGCCGCTGCTGCGCAACCCCGACAAGAGCAAGGTGAGCAAGCGCAAGCTCGATACCTCGGTGGCGTCCTACCGCAGCCAGGGCATCCTTCCCGAGGCCCTGCTCAACTTCCTCGCCACGATGGGCTGGAGCATGCCTGACGGGCGGGAGTTCTTCTCCGTCGACGAGATGGTGCGTGACTTCGACATCACCCGCGTATCGCTCGGCGGCCCGGTGTTCGACCTCAAGAAGCTCCGCTACGTCAACGCCAAGTACCTGCGCGATCTGCTGTCGCTCGAGGAGGTGGCGCGCCGGGTCGCCCCGCTGCTCCGCGAGCGCGGCCTCGAGTGGAACGACCACGACTACCTGCTGGACGTGGTCGACGTGCTGCGCCCCCGCGCCGAGACCCTGGTCGACCTCGCCGACGGCGCGGGCTACTTCTTCACCGAAGAGGTGCGCTACGACGCCTCCGCGCGCAAGCAGCTGGCGGCAGGCCAGAAGTACCTCGAGGACCTGGAGCGCGAGTTCTCGATCCTCGAGTTCTTCGACTACGACGGCGTCGATGACCTGCTTCACGACTACGTCCAGGCCCAGAGCGTGGGCATGGGGAAGGTGCTGCAACCCCTGCGCGCCGCACTCACCGGCACCACCAGCGCGCCTGGCGTCACCGACCTCGTCACCATCCTCGGCAAGCGCCGCGTGCTGCGGCGCATCGGCCACGCGCTCAGCGCCATCGACCAGGGCCTGCCGGACGACAACCCCCAACGCCCCGGCGAGGGCGTGGACTCCCGCAAGGGCGCGGCGGGCGGCGACGGGCAGACCCCCAGCCAGGGGCGCAAGGAGGGCGGCCAGGTCGGCCCCGCCCCGAGCAAGCGGGGTTCCGCCGGATGAGCTGGTTCGACCGTCTGCGACTCGGCCTCTCGCGCACGCGCGACGTCCTCACGGCCGAGGGGGGCGCCAGCTGGGAGATGGACTGGGACGACCTCGAGCTGGCCCTCATCGCGGCCGACGTGGGCGCCAAGCTGGCGGCCGAGGTGGTCGAGGAGACCCGCAAGGAGCGCGAGCGCGGTACGGCATTCCGCGATGCGCTCGAGAAGGCGCTCCTCGACCAGCTCGAGCCCGACCGGCTGCGCCAGAAGCTGCGCCGGGTGGGGTTCGAGCTCGACGTTCACCGCAATGTGGTGGAGCTGCGCGGCAAGGTGATCATGATGGTCGGCGTCAACGGGGTCGGCAAGACGACCACCATCGCCAAGCTGGCTCAGTACTACCGCGGCCACGGCCGCGGCGTGATGTTCGCCGCGGGTGACACCTTCCGCGCCGCGGGCAGCGCCCAGCTCGCGGTCTGGGGAGAGCGGCTCGGCGTCGCCACCGTCACCGGGGCGGACGGCTCCGACCCCGGCGCGGTCGCCTTCGACGCCGCCCGCTCGCGGGCCGCGCGCGGCCAGGACCTGCTGCTGGTGGACACGGCCGGCCGCCTGCATACCCAGCACAACCTGATGGAGGAGCTGCGCAAGGTCAAGCGCGTCATCGGCAAGGCCGATCCCGGCGAGCCCGGGGAGGTGTGGCTGGTGCTCGACGCCGTGACCGGCCAGAACGGCCTGGAGCAAGCCAGGCGCTTCCACGAGAGCGTCGGCGTCACGGGCGTGATCGTCACCAAGCTCGACGGCACCGGCAAGGGCGGCATCCTGCTGAGGATCGCGCGCGAGCTCGAGCTCCCCATCAAGTTCGTCGGCGTGGGCGAGAAGCCCGAGGACCTGCAACCCTACGACGCCGCCGCCTTCGTGCGCGCCCTCCTCGACATGCCCGCGGCCGCGGCCTGACGGCAGGCGGATCACCGGCCGTGGCGGCCTCTCCCCTGCTGCTGTTGTGCGCCACGGAGGTCGAGGCGCGGCCTACGCTCGAGGCCCTGGCAGGCGAGCCGCAGGCGTGCGCCTGGGGTCGCGCGTGGCGCGGGAGCGCCGCGGGCGGCGAGGTGGTGCTGCTGTGCGCGGGCGTGGGCAAGGCCAACACCGCTGCCGGGCTGGCGCTGGCGCTGGCGCGCTGGCAGCCGCGAGCGGTGGTGCAGTTCGGCATCGGCGGCGCGTACGTCGGGAGCTTCCTGAGCACCGGCATGACGGCGCTGGCGAGCGCCGAGGTCCACATCGATTGCGGTGCCGGCGAGGGCGACGACTGGCTCGACCTGGAGGCCCTCGGGCTGCCGCTGCTGCCGGGGCCGCCGGTGCGCTACAACGAGCTCCCCACCGATGCCGCCCTCACCCGGCGTCTGGCAGCTGTGGCGGGCGTGCCGACGCTGCGCTTCGCCACCGCCGAGCGCGTCACCGCCACCTTGCAGGAGGGCGAACGCTTGCAGCGACGCCTGGACGTGGCGATCGAATCGATGGAGGGCGCGGCCGCCGCGCAGGTGTGCCTGGGACTGGGCGTGCCGTTCGCCGAGGTGCGCGCCGTGAGCAATATCGTGGGCGAGCGCGACCGCGCCGCGTGGGACGTTCCCGGCGCGGTGCGCTCCGTGTCCGCGGCGCTGGCGGCGATGCTGCCGGCGCTCGAAGCGGCGGGCTGAGCGCGCCGCCGGCCGGGGGCCCGCCCGACGGCAGCGCCCCGCTGCCCGACGGCCGCTCGGCCCCCACGATGGGCGCGGGTGCCTGGCGAGGCCGCGATATACTCCGCGCATGCCACTGGTAAGCGCACTCGACATCCTCGGTCCCGCCCGCCAGAGCGGCTACGGGATCGGCGCCTTCAACACCAACGACATGGAGATCACCCAGGCGATCCTGGAAGCCGCCGAGGAGACCCGTAGCCCCGTCTTGGTCGCCCTCTCCGAGGGCGCCTTGCGCTACGGCGGCGACGCCCTGGTCCGCCTCGTGACCGCCATGGCAGCGGACGCCGGCGTGCCCGTCGCGGTTCACCTCGATCATGGCTCGTCCTTCGAGTCCTGCATGCGCGCCATCCGCGCCGGGTTCACCTCCGTCATGATCGACAAGTCGCACGAGGACGAGGAGGTCAATGTCCGCGAGACCCGCCGCGTGGTGGAGGCGGCGCACGCGGCCGGCGTCAGCGTCGAGGCGGAGATCGGGCGCCTCGGCGGCGTCGAGGAGCACGTGGTGGTGAGCGCCGAGGAGGCGTTCCTCACCCGCCCGGACGAGGCCGAGCGTTTCATGGCCGCCACCGGCGCGGACACGCTGGCGGTGGCCATCGGAACCTCCCACGGCGCCAACAAGGGCAAGGGGCGGCCCTACATCGACCATCAACGCATCCGGGAGATCGCGCAACGCATCGCCAGCCCGCTGGTGATGCATGGAGCAAGCGGCGTGCCGGAGCCGCTGGTGGAGCGCTTCAGGGCCACCGCCGGAGCGCTGGACAACGCCAGCGGCATCCACGTCGACGACGTCCGCCAGGCGGTCACCGAAGGCATCGCCAAGATCAACACCGACACCGATCTGCGCCTGGCCTTCACCACGCGCGTGCGCGAGGTGCTGGCGGCCTCGCCCGCGGAGTTCGACCCTCGCAAGATCCTCGGGCCGGCCCGCGACGAGATGCGCGAGCTGGTGCGGACCAGGCTAGAGCTGTTCGGCTCCGCGGGCCGCGCCTGAGCGCGCTCCGCACCTTCACGCCACCACCACGGCACGCCTCCGGGCGAGCACCGCCGACGCCAGCGCCGCCGCCGGGAGCAGACAGAGGAATGCGATCACCATCGCCGGCGTCAGCCCCAGCGCCTGCTGCAACACCCCCTCGCCGAGGTAGAGGACGCCGGCGCTGCCCCAGGTGAACCCCATCAGCATGCCGGTGGCCGCCCCCATCGAGCCCGGCGCCATGTCCTGCGCGCTCACGATGAGCAGCGGCACGGCCGCGTTGGCGCTCGCCCCGCCCACGATCACCATCAGGAAGTAGGCCAGGCCGCCCGGCGGCAGCACCAGGACCGACAGCAGGGCCGGCAGCGCCGCCAGCATGGCCCCCACGATCAGCGGGCGCCGCGGCAGCCTGGCCGACAGGGCGCCGGCGACGATGCCGCCCAGGCCCCCGGAGAGCGCGAAGGCCGCCAGGGTCCAGGAGATGACCGCGGCATCCGGGGCGAAGCCGCGGACGTGCGCCAGCCACAGCGGCATGGCGTTGTTGAAGCTCACGAACGCCAGGCTGCGCAGAATGCCGGCCAGGCTCAGCACCCCCACCGGGCTCATGACCAGTTTGGGGTCGAGGAAGCGGATCCGTCGCGCCTGCCTCGTGCCGCCGGTCCCGGGCAGGATGGCCAGCAGCGACGCGCCCAGCAGCAGGCCGGGGATCATCAGCAGCGGCGAGAACCGCAGCCCCACGGTGCGTGCGATGAGCAGGATCACCACCGGGCCGAACGCCATGCCCAGCGTGCCGCCGCTGCTGAACACCGCCACCGCCAGCTCCTTGAAGCGCTCGCCCATGACGCGCATCAGGCTGGTCCCGGCCGGGTGGAAGGCGGCCGAGCCGAGGCCGCCGAGGAGCAGCAGCAGGAAGAGCACCGCGGGGCTCGGCGCCACCGCCACCAGACTCAGCAGCACGGTGCTGGTGATGATGCCGGCGGCCGCCATGGTGCGGCGACCGACGCGGTCCGCCACGCCGCCGAAGAACGGCTGCATCACCGCCGAGCTGAACGACAGCGTGGCGACGAACAGGGCCAGCGCGGCCTCCGAGAGATCGAAGCGCGCCTGCAGCGTGGGCAGCAGGGCCGCCAGCATCGCCGAGAAGGCGTCGTTGGTGGCGTGGACGGCGATCAGCAGCAGCGGGATGCCCGCCGACGCGAGCAGCGGGCGGCGGGCGAGGCGGGCGGGCATGGCGCCAAGTCTACCCGGCACCCTGGGCCGGCGCATCGCGGCGCGCGACCCGCCGCCCGCCCCGTGCGCCTCAGCTCCGCTCCTCGCCTGTCGCGCCCGCGGCGTCGCGGGCGGGCGTCACGTAGACCGTCTTCTGATGGCTGAAGCGGACCGCTCCCGGCGGCTGGCCCTTCACCTTCCAGACGTTCTTGCGCAGGGTGTAGTCGACCGCCACGTTGTCCGAATGGCGTGCCGGTGAGAAGCCGGCGGCCAGCCTGGCAGCGAAGAGCACGGTATCGAACGGCACCTCCGCGCCACCGGCACGCACCACCACGTGCGCGCCGGTGAACCCCTGGACGTGCAACCACAGGTCCAGGCTGCGCGCCAGGGCGAACGTCACGGCATCGTTCTCGCGGGCGTTGCGGCCGACCACCACCTCGAAGCCGTGCGGGCCGGCGAAGCGGACGCCGGGTCCGGCCGGGCGCTGCCGCTTCCGGCGCGCCTCCACGAGACCGGCCGCGCGTGCGACGAGCTCCTCGTCGGAGAGGCTCGGGAGTTGCGCCAACGCCTCCTCCGCCTGCCGCAGGGCGGTCTCCGCAGCCGGCCTCTCGCGCTCGGCGCGCTCCGCGCGGCGCTCCAACCGGCGGGCGCGATCGTAGCGCTTGCGCGCGTTGCCGAAGGCGTCGAGGCGCGGGTCGAGCACGAGCTCACGCTCGACGCCATCGAACCCCGGCAGCGCCACCCGCGCGCTGCCGGCCGGAGCCTTGGCGGGGTAGGCCATGAGGAGATCCGCCTCGCCGCGAACCTCGCCCGCTCGCGAGCCTAGGTCGCGGGCGCGCTCCAGGTCTTGAAGCCGTTTGCGGGCGACCTCCAGCTCTCGCCTCCGGGCGCCCGCCAGCGTCCGCTCCGCCCGCTGCCGCCGGGCGAGCCGGCGCTGCTCCTCCAGGCCGGTGACGCGGCCCGCGCGCTCGAGCCAGGACGCGGGCGAGGCCGCCAACGCCGGCAGAGCGTCCACCACCCGCTCCAGGGCCCGGCCCTGCAGCGGTGCGCCCGGGGCGACCTCGCAACCCACCGCCAGGGCGTTGCCGAGCTCCGGGCCGATCCCGTCCAGGATGCCCCTGACGCGCGTGAGGGGCTGGTCGTGGAGGGCCGCGAGCAGGCGCTCCCGGCTCGCCGTCCGCGGATCGATCTTGTCGTAGGGCGGCGGCGGCAGGTAGCCGACGCCCGGGCGCAGCTCGCGGTAGCGGTTGCGCCCGCGGAGCACCACCCGCTCGACCCCCAGGATCGTGCGCCCCTCGTCCAGCAACACCAGGTTGGCGTTGCGCCCGGTCAGCTCCACCACCAGGGTCACGGCCGGCTGCCTCACGAAGCCCTCGCTGGCCGCGAAGTCGAGCTCGACCACGCGGTCCAGGCCCCGTTGCCGTGCCGCCGTCAGCGGCCCGGTGGCGCGCGACGCGAGCAGCTCCTGGAAGGGGCTGCCGGCGGCACCGTCGGGCGGCGCACCCGGCCGCAGGGCCAGCCACGGCGCGGGCGGGCGGCTGAGGATCCATAGGACCTGGCTGGCGCCGCCTTCACGCCTCGTCAGCGGCAATGCCGCGGTGCGGTCGTCCGGGAAGCGCCAGAGGCCGCGTGCCAGTGGCAGCCGCCCCTCGAGCGGGCGCAGGGCCTCGGCCAGCAGGAGCCCTTCCACGGTGGGTCCGGGGTCTCAGTTGAGAAGGCGGTCGTGGCCGCCCAGGATCCGCTGAGCGGCGGCAAGGTGACGGCGTAGCGGCAGGTACCACTCGCTGGAAGGCTCGGTGTGCTCCAGGGCCAGGCGCGCGTGGGTGAGGACGCGGCCGGCCATGGCATCGCCGCGCCAGGCGTAGGCATCGGCCAGCAGCTGCTGAGCGGCGACCCACACCGGGTCCCCTTGCTGGCTGGCGCTCACCGCCTGCTCGAACCAGCTGATGGCCTCGTCGAGCCGGAAGTACTCGTAGGCGATGTTCCCCAGGCACAGGCAGGCGGCAGCCGTGGCGCCCATCTCCAGCGACTGCCGGGCCAGGACCTCGGCGCCATCGAGCTCGCCGGACTTGAGGCGGGTGTCGGCAAGGTCCGCCAGCGCCTCGGCGCGGTGCGGATAGGTCGGGTCGCTCACGACCTCGGCCAACATGGTCTCGGCGGCGGCCAGCTCGTCGCTCTCGATCAGCGCGTAGGCCGCCTCGTGCTGCACGTACGGGCGGTCCTCCGCGGGGGCGAGGCGCAGGGCGTCGGCGAAGGATGCGTTCGCTTCCTGGTAGCGCCCCAGCGCGACCAGCGCCTGCGCCGTCGCCAGCGAGGTCTGGAAACCGTCGTCCGAGCCCCCTGCCTCGCCTTCGAGTGCGGCGGACTCGCGCAGCAGCGTGAGGGCCAGGTTGGGGTTGCCGCTCTCCAGGTGCGCGCGCCCTGACAGGTAGCGCAGCACCGCCCGTTCCTCGATCCGCAGGGCGTCCTCGCCGATCCGCTCGAGCTCGTTCAGCGCGGTCTGCGGCTCGCCGAGCTCGAGCAGCGCGCCGGCGAGGCTCAGCCGTTCGGGGCCGCGCTCCGCCTCGGGCGCCAGCTCCACCGCCTTGACGAAGGCCTGTGCCGCGCCGCCCCAGTCCCCCAGGGCCTCGCGGCTCTGGCCCAGCAGCGACCAGCGGCGCCACACCAGGTAGGCCGGCAGCTCGCTCGGAGGGATGAGCGTGAGGCGCTTGGCGGCGCTCTTCGGGGCACCGGCGGCGAGCAGCGCGCTGGCCGCGTGGTAGGCGGCGACGGCTTCGCTGCGCGCCGGCACCTGCCGGATGCCGCGCTTGACGTCGCCCACGGTTCCGTCGCGGTAGGCCGCGAACTCCCAGTAGAGCGCCCGGTAGAGCGGATTCTCGGCCAGGTTGGGATCGAGCCCGACGGCCTGGCGAAGGGCAGGCACGCCGTTCTCCACACCGTCCTCGGCGTAGAGGGCGTACACCGCTGCCAGGTGGAGCCAGTACTGCGCCTGCGCGCCCCTGGCGAACCCGCCGCGCGCGGCGTCCTCCAGGATGGCGAAGGCAACCTCGTACTGCCCCTGAGCCAGCGCTTGCCTCGCCGGCTCCAGGTCTACGACCCGCGACCTGCGAAACATCACGCCTCACGCTACCACGCAGGCGCGTCCTGGGCGCTGTTAAACCTCCTACAACGACGGTCGCGTCGGCCGGGCCGGCCAACCCGACCGGCGCGCGCTCACAGCCAGGGAACGGTCCGCGGTCCCTCGCCGGGCGGCACCTGAGGCCGCGCCCGGTGGAAGCTCTCGACGAACAGCCGCCGGCTGAAGCGCTGCATGAAGCCGAGCACCGACAGCGCCTGGGTGCGGTGCTGCGCCATGGCCCGCAGCTTCGCCTCCAGGTAGGGGCCCGCCTCGACCACGTGGGTGGGCGGCAGCTGGGCCGCGCGGACCTCCGCCGGGTCCAGGAAGCCTGGGCGCGGCGCGGCGCCGTAAGGCGTCGCGCTGGCGAAGTAGTAGAGCCGCTCGACGGGCGCCTCGGCCTGCTCCAGCGCACGCACCGTCAGCCGGTGCGTGGTGACGTGGTCGGGGTGGCCGTTGCTGCCGTTCGGTGGGAAGCTCAGGACGACGCTCGGAGCGGCGCGGTCGACGACCTCGACGATCCGCTGCAGCAGCTCGTCCTCCGGGACCGCCTGCAGGCCGGCATCGGGCTCCAGGCCACGGCTGTCGTCCGGCACGTAGTCGGCGTAGTCGAAGATGGTCACGTCCTCGACCCCGAGCGCGGCGAGCGACGCCCGCAGCTCCGCCTCGCGCACCTCGGGGACCTCGTCGCGCGGGCACAGGTCCAGCGAGCGACCGGCGCGGCCGCGGGTCAGGGTGAGGGTCGCGACCCGCTTGCCGTGCGCGGCCATGCGCGCGAACAGCGCGCCGCAGCCGAACACCTCGTCGTCGGGATGCGGAACGATGAGCAGCACATCGGTCATGTCCAGGATGATACCTGCCTCGAGAGGCGCCGCCGTCACGCGTCGGGGGGCAGCCAGCGACCCAGGTTGCCCACCAGCGCCTCGGGCGCCTCGAACACCGACGCGAAGATGTCGAGGTAGCGGCCCTCCTCGGCCGAGCGCGGCCGCACCCCCAACTGCGCCCGCGGCGGCGCGGCGTCCGCCGTCAGGGCGGCCAGCACGCCGGTGGTGCCCGAGCCCTCGTCGAACTGGGCCTTGTCGCGCCACACCACCTCGGCCGGGAGCAGGTCCTCGACGGCCTTGCGCAGCACCCACTTCTCGACCCGCCGGCCGCCTCGCCGGGCCACCTTCAGCTCGGGCGCGATGCGCTGCGCCAGCGCCACCAGGGCGCGGTCGAGGAACGGCACCCGAGCCTCCAGGCCGTGCGCCATGGTGAGCCGGTCGACGCGCTGGAGGTTGAGGTTGTGCATCCCCTCCAGACTGCGGCGCAGCTCGCTGGCCAGCGCCCGGCCCGTCAGTGCCCGCACGTAGCGGTAGCCGCCGAAGAGCTCGTCGGCGCCCTCTCCGGTCAGCACCACCTTGACGTGGCGGGCCGCCAGTCCGGCGGTGAAGTAGGTGGGTACGGCGCTGCGGACCAGGTCCCGGTCGAAGGACTCGAGGGCGAATACCAGACGCTCCAGGGTGGCCGCCACCTCGGCCCGTCCGAACACCCGCTCGTGATGATGCGTGCCCAGGTGGCGGGCCACCAGCCGGGCGGCCTCCAGGTCGGGCGAGCCTTCGACCCCCACGGAGAAGGTGTGAAGCTCTCCCATCTCACGGGCGGCCAACGCCGCGATGGCGCTGGAGTCCAGCCCGCCCGACAGGAAGGCGCCCAGCGGCACGTCGCTCATCAGGCGCTTCGTCACCGCCCGTTCCAGCGTCCGCCGGACCTCCCAGGCAGCCTCCTCGGGGTCGCTGATGGTCGGCGCGACGTCCGGCACCCGGTAGTAGCGGTGCAGCCCGTGCTCGCTGCTCCAGACGCTCCCCGGCGGCAACTCCTCCAGGGCCGAGCCGGCGTCCTGGAGTGCCTTCATCTCGGAGGCGAAGCGCACCCCGCCGGCGGGCGTGCGCGCCAGGTAGAGAGGCTTGATGCCCAGCGGGTCACGTGCCAACAGCAGCTCGTCCGCGGTGCCGTGGGCCAGCGCGAACATGCCGTCGAGCTCGTCGACCGCCCCCGCCCCCTCCGCGTCCAGCAGGTGCAGCGCCACCTCGGTGTCGCTGAGGCTGCTGAAGCGCCGCCCAGCCAGGCGTTCCCGCAGGCCCTCGTGGTTGTAGATCTCGCCGTTCGCCACCAGGGCCGGGCCGCGCTCGCCGTTCCCGCCGAGGTGCGGCTGGTCGCCGTGCGCCGGATCCATGATGGCGAGGCGGGTGTGGCCCAGCACGCCCGCCCCCATCACCTCGAGGCCGTCGCCGTCGGGCCCGCGGTGCCCGAGCAGGCGCATGCGCCGTCTGGTTTCCTCGACCAGCGCCGAGCTCGGCCGCTCGCCCCAGCCTCCGGTGATGCCGCACATAGCCGTCCCTCCGCCGGTCGGCTCGCCGCGGCCTCGCCACCCCGCCGACGGCTAGTTGACGACGGCGTGTCCCGCGGTGCTGTCCGGCGCCGCGGTGGTGAAGTCGAAGCCCGAGGGGCCGGCCTCGACCAGCACGGTATCACCGTCCTGCACCTCGCCGGCGATGATGAGCCGCGACAGGGGCGTCTCGATGTGCTGCCTGACGGCACGCTTGAGCGGCCGGGCGCCGAACGCCGGGTCGAAGCCGAGCCGCGCCAGCTCCGCCTTGGCGGCGGGCGTCAGCTCCAGGCCGATGCGACGCTGTGCCAGCCGGTCGCGCACCGCGTCGAGCTGGAGCTCGGCGATGCGCTCCACCTGCTCGCGCTCCAGGGCGTGGAACACGATGATGTCGTCGACGCGGTTGAGGAACTCCGGGCGGAAGTGCTCCTGAAGCCGGGCGAAGACGGTGGCCTTGAGCTGGTCGTAGTCGGCGCCGGCACGGCCGGCCTCGAGGATCTGCGGGCTGCCGACGTTGCTCGTCATGATCACGACCGTGTTCCGGAAGTCCACCGTGCGGCCGTGCGAGTCGGTCAGCCGGCCGTCGTCGAGCATCTGCAGCAGCACGTTGAACACGTCGGGGTGCGCCTTCTCGATCTCGTCGAAGAGCAGCACGCTGTAGGGGTGGCGGCGGACGGCCTCGGTGAGCTGCCCGCCCTCGTCGTAGCCGACGTAGCCCGGAGGCGCCCCGATGAGCTTGGCGACGGTGTGGCGCTCCATGTACTCGCTCATGTCGAGGCGGATCATGTTGTCCTCGGTGTCGAAGAGCTGCTGGGCCAGTGCCTTGGCGGTCTCGGTCTTGCCGACGCCGGTGGGGCCGAGGAAGATGAAGGAGCCGATGGGCCGGCGGGGGTCGGCCAGGCCGGCGCGCGAGCGCCGGATGGCGTCGGCCACGGCGGTGATGGCCTCGTCCTGGCCCACCACCCGCTCGTGCAGCGCCGACTCGAGCTCCAGCAGCTTCTCACGCTCCCCCGCCATCAGGCGCGAGACCGGGATGCCGGTGGTGCGGCTGACGACCTCGGCGACCTCGTTCTCGCCGACCTCCAGGCGCACGTAGCGGGCGCCCTCGAGGCGCTCGCTCAGCTCGCGCAGGCCGGCCTCCAGCTTGGGCAGCTCGCCGTAGCGCAGCTGCGCGGCCTTCTCCAGGTCGTACTCGCGCTCGGCGCGGTCGATCTCGGTGCGTACCGCGTCGAGCTGCTCCTGGGTGCTCCGGAGCTGCTCGAGCACGCTGCGCTCGGCCTCCCAGTCCGACTGGGCGCGCTCGATGCGGCCCGCCAGCGCGTGCAGCTCCTCGCCGGCGCGCGCGAATCGCTGCGCCGAGTCCGGGTCGTCCTCCCGCCTGAGCGCCTCCTGCTCCACCTCGAGCTGCAGGCGCCGACGGCGCAGGTCGTCGATCTCCTCGGGCAGGCTGTCGAGCTGCACGCGGATGCGGCTCGCCGCCTCGTCGATGAGGTCGATGGCGGAGTCGGGCAGGCGCCGGTCGGCGACGTAGCGCTGCGCCATGCCGGCCGCGGCGATGATGGCGGGGTCGCTGATGCGCACGCCGTGGTGGACCTCGTACTTCTCCTTGAGCCCGCGCAGGATGCTGATGGTCTCCTCGACGCTCGGCTCGTCCACCAGGATGGGCTGGAAGCGCCGCTCCAGGGCGGCGTCCTTCTCGATGTTGCGGTACTCGGTCAGGGTCGTGGCGCCGATCATGCGGAGCTCGCCACGCGCCAGCGGCGGCTTGAGCATGTTGCCGGCGTCCACCGCTCCCTCTGCCTTGCCCGCACCCACGATGGTGTGCAGCTCGTCGATGAACAGCAGGATCTCGCCGCCCGACTGGACGGTCTCCTGGATCACGCCCTTGAGGCGCTCCTCGAACTCGCCGCGGTACTTGGCGCCGGCCAGCAGGCTGCCCATGTCGAGCTGGATGATGCGCTTGCCCTGCAGCCCCTCGGGCACGTCCTTGTGAACGATGCGCTGGGCCAGGCCCTCGGCGATGGCGGTCTTGCCGACGCCCGGCTCACCGATGAGGACGGGGTTGTTCTTCGTCCGCCGCAGCAGGATCTGCACGGCGCGGCGGATCTCCTCGTCCCGCCCGATGACGGGGTCGAGCTTGCCCTCGCGGGCGCGCTGTGTGAGGTCGATGCCGTAGCGGTCGAGCGCCTCGAAGCTCGACTCGGCGGTGCGGCTGTCGACGGTGCGGCCGCCGCGGATCTCCTCCGCCGCTCGACGCAGCGAGGCGGCATCGGGGAGCGCACCCAGGGCCTCGCCGCCCTTCTCGCGCAGGGCGACCAGCAGCGCGTCGGCGGCCACGAACTGGTCGCCGAAGTCCGAGGCGACCTGCTCCGCCCGCTCGAAGACGGCGGCCATCTCACCCGCCATGTACTGCCCGTCCGCCCCCGAGACCTTCGGCAGCCTCCCGAGTGCGGCGTCGATCCCGGCCTGGCACTGGCCCAGCTCGCCTCCAGCCCGCTCGACCAGGCGGGCGGGCGGTCCCTCGGCATCCGCCAGCAGGGCGGCAGCCAGGTGGGCGGCCGTCACCTGCTGGTGTTGGCGCGTGCGGGCGACCTGCTGCGCGCCGGCGAGGGCGGCCAGGGCGGTCTCGGTGAAGCGTTCGGAATCCATACCGTTGATGATAGAAACTTGAGTGGACTATTGTCAAGTTTTCTCAGCGGCACTTGGTTCATCGGTGGCCACGGCCCGGGTGGCACGCACGCCGGCGGGGGCGCCCGGCGGCCCGTCCGGCGGCCCGCCAGACCATCGACGCGGCGCCGCGCCCCGGGGGGCGCGGCGCCATGCCACTTCACACGCTTCCGACGGGCGGGCCCGGCTCAGGCGGCCACCGCCTCCTTGAACTCCGAGACCAGGGTGCTGATGCTGGTCTTGGCATCCCCGAAGAGCATGCGGGTGTTGGGCTTGAAGAAGAGCGGGTTGTCGACGCCGGAGAAGCCCGGGTTCATCGAGCGCTTCAGCACGAAGGTGGTGCGGGCGTGGTCGACGTTGATGATGGGCATGCCGTAGAGCGGGCTGCTCTCGTCCTCGCGGGCCGCCGGGTTGACGACGTCGTTGGCGCCGATCACCACGGCCACGTCGACCATCTCCATGGTCGGGTTGACGTCTTCCGGCTCCACCAGCTGCTCGTAGGGCACGTTCGCCTCGGCCAGCAGGACGTTCATGTGGCCGGGCATGCGCCCCGCCACCGGGTGGATGGCGTAACGGACTTCGGCGCCGTTGTGCTCGAGCAGGTCGGCCAGCTCCTTGACGGCATGCTGAGCCTGGGCCACCGCCATGCCGTAGCCGGGGACGAAGATCACGCTGCTGGCGGCTTCGAGGATGTAGTAGGCGTCCTCGGCGGTGATGGGCTTGACCTCGCCCTCGACCTTCATGCTGCCCGCGGTGCTCACCGCCCCGAAGCCGCTGAAGAGCACGTTCGCCAGTGAGCGGTTCATCGCCTTGCACATGACCTGGGTGAGGATCAGGCCCGAGGCCCCGACCAGGGTGCCGGCCACGATCAGCACGTTGTTCTGGATCACGAAGCCGGCAGCCATGCCGGCGATGCCCGAGTAGCTGTTCATCAGCGAGATGACGATGGGCATGTCCGCGCCGCCGATGGGGATCACGGCCAGCACCCCGAGGATCAGCGACAGGCCGATGACGGCGAGCAGCAGCGGGTAGGTGGTGGGCGGCGTGATGATGAAGATGATGCCCAGCACCACGGCGCCGCCCACGATGAGGGCGTTGACCGGCTGCTGCCCCCTGAACAGCAGCGGCTTGCCGGGCATGACCTCGGAGAGCTTGCCCCAGGCGATCACCGAGCCAGTGAACGCCACCGCGCCCACCAGCACCGCGAAGAAGATGGCGATGGAGGTGACCACGCCGGGGTGAGGGTTGCGCAGGTACTCCACCCAGCCGACCAGCATCGACGCCAGGCCGCCCGAGCCGTTGAAGAGTGCCACCATCTCGGGCATCTGGGTCATCTTGATGGCCGCGGCCGCCCACCAGCCGATGGCGCCGCCGACCACCAGGCCGACGATGATCCAGACGTAGTCGAGGCCGCCGAGCAGCAGGGTGGCCACGATGGCGAGCAGCATGCCGATGGCGGACACCATGTTGCCGCGCCGGGCGGTCTCCACCCGGCCCAGCATCTTGAGGCCGTAGATGAACAGGATCGACGCAACGATGTACGCCAGGTTGATGACTGTCGTCATGAGGCTTCCCTAGTCCTTCTTGCCGGTCTTGAACATGGCCAGCATGCGGTCGGTGACCAGGTAGCCGCCGACGACGTTGATCGTTGCGAACGCGACCGCGCATACGGCGAGCACGGTGCCGAAGGTGCCATGGATCTGGGTGGCCGCCAGCGCGCCCACGATGCTGATCCCGGAGATCGCGTTCGACCCGGACATCAGCGGCGTATGCAGCTGCGACGGGACCTTGCCGATGAGCTCGAGGCCCAGGAAGATCGCCATCACGAAGATGAACAGCAGCAGGAGCATCGTCACTTGGACCCCTCCAGGACCGCGCCACGGACGCGCTCATCACGGATCTGCCCCTCGTGGGTCAGGAGCGCCGCGCCGACCACCTCGTCGGCGGTGTCGAGCTTGAGGGCCCCGGCCTCCTTGTCGAAGGCGTGTTCGAGCAGGAAGTAGACGTTGCTGGCGAACATCTGGCTGGCGTCACGCGCCACCTCGGCGGGGAAGTTGGCCAGGCCCACGATGAGCACGCCGTTGTCGGTGAGGACCTCCTCGTCCGCCCGGGTGCCCTCCACGTTGCCGCCGGTGGACGCCGCCAGATCCACGATCACCGACCCCGGCCGCATGCTCGCGACCATCTCGGCCGAGATGATCTTCGGCGCGGGCCGGCCGAACACCTGGGCGGTCGTGACCACGATGTCCGCGCCGGCGCAGATCTTGACCATCTGCTGGCGCTGCATCTCCAGCTGCTCGTCGGTGAGGGCCTTGGCGTAGCCCTGCTCGGTCTGCCCCGTTTCGCCCACGTCGATCTCCACGAAGCGGGCCCCGAGCGACTGCACCTGCTCCTTCACCACAGGGCGGGTGTCGTACGCCTCCACCCTCGCGCCCAGCCGCTTGGCGGTGGCGATCGCCTGCAGCCCCGCCACGCCGGCGCCCACGATGAAGGCGCGCGCCGGTGGGATGGTGCCGGCCGGCGTGCTCATCATCGGCAGCGACTTGTCGATGCGCTCCGCCGCGATGATGACCGCCGCGTACCCTGCCAGGCTGGCCTGGCTGGAGAGCGCGTCCATCTTCTGGGCGTACGTGGTGCGCGGGATCAGCTCCATGCAGAAGGCGCTGACCTTGGACTCGGCCAGCGCCCGGACCGTCTCGGCGCTGCGGAACGGGTCCAGGAAGCTGACGCTCACGGCCCCCTCCCGAAGGCCGGCGATGACGTCCGCGGTGGGCTTGTTGACGCTCACGAGCACGTCGGCGCTCGCCAGGAGCGCGGCGCGATCCGAGCCGAAGGTGGCGCCCACCTTCTCGTAGGCCTCGTCGGCGAGGTGGAGCGTGGCACCGATGCCAGGCTCGAGCGTCACCGACATGCCGAGCCGCACGAGCTTGTCGACGATGGCGGGCGTCAGCCCGATCCGTCTCTCTCCCGCGGCAGTCTCTTTGAGGGCGACGATAGTCATTTGGCTTGAATCATGACACACTCTCGGAACGAGGAGCCACCGGACATTCGTCCCGCGAACACGACCTCGCGAACCGCCTCCGTGACGCGTCTTCTAGCGTGCC